>Ga0316577_10000477_pt1 | contig 15769 bp, 13 predicted proteins | sample S5NA_FD_203073 | JGI IMG/M metagenome (GOLD analysis project Ga0316577, IMG submission 203073) | Rhizosphere microbial communities from salt marsh grasses in Alabama, United States - S5-7_050615r2r1 | ecosystem: Host-associated > Plants > Roots > Rhizosphere | place: USA: Alabama | collected... | reverse complement strand
TGCCGGCGGCCTTTGCGCGTAGCCACTGCACGGCCGCGGAATCCATCGGACGGGCCACCTTCTGGGGATTCATGCTGAAACCGGTGGTGAACATCTCCGGCAGTACGATCAGGTCGGTGGCTTCGGAAATCGATTGGATGTGGCGATCCATGGCCGCCAGGTTGGCGTCGATGTTTTCCCAAACCAGATCGGTTTGGATCAGGGTGACGTTTAAATCCGGCATAAAATCTCCGCGGCGCTCTCCAGGGTTTCATCTCTTTTTGCGAAGCAAAAGCGCAGTACATGATGATCGTCGTTACCGTGGTAGAAGACCGACGGCGGGATGGCCGCCACTTTATGCTCGCGGGTCAGGCGGACCGCGAAGCGGGTATCCGGTTCGCCGGAGACGGCCGAGTAGTCCACCATCTGGAAATAGGTGCCGCGGCAGGCCAGCGGTTTGAATCGCGAAGGCTCGATCAGGGAGAGAAAGCGGTCGCGTTTCGCCTGGTAGAATTGGGGTAGCTGACGGTAGAGCTCTTCCTCTTCGAGGATGTCGGCATAGGCGTATTGGATGGGCGTGTTGGAAGCAAAGGTGACGTATTGGTGGACCCGCTGGAATTCGACCGAGAGGGGCGCCGGGGCCACGCAGTAGCCGATCTTCCAGCCCGTGGTGTGGTAGGTCTTGCCAAACGAGCTGACCACAAAGCTCCGCGAGGCCAGCTCAGGATGGCGGAGCATGCTCTGGTGGGTCAGTCCGTCGAAGATAATGTGCTCATATACCTCATCGCTGAGGATTAAAAAGGGACGCTCGGCGGCAATCGCCTTGAGGGCGGCGATGTCCCCGGGACTGATCACGGTGCCGGTGGGGTTGTGGGGGGAGTTGAGAATCATCAGGCGTGTCCTGGGCGAGAGGGCGTCACGCACCCGGTCCCAATCGATGGTGTAGTCGGGGAACTTGAGCGGGATGAAGACCGGGATGCCGCCGTTGAGCAGAATCGCCGGCTCATAAACGTCGAAGGCCGGTTCAAAGAGGATGACTTCATCCTGTGGATGCACCACGGCGCTGATGGCGGCAAAGAGTGCCTCGGTGGCCCCCGACGTCACGGTGATCTCGGTGGCGGGGTCCACCGCGGCGCCATAGAGCCGGGCCACTTTTTCGGCCAGCCGGACGCGCAGTTCCCAAACCCCCTGCATGGGAGCGTATTGATTGCGGCCGGCACGCATGTGACGGGCCACCGCATCCAGCAGGCGCGGATGGACATCAAAGTCCGGAAAGCCCTGGGAGAGGTTGATGGCGTCGCAATCGGCGGCCATTTTGGACATGGTGGTGAAGATGGTCACGGCGATGTTAGGCAGTTTGGATTGGATGTTCATGAATAGGCCTTCACGAGTTTTAGGGCTTCATTCAGGGGCTGGATGATTTTCCATTGACGGCCGAACTGATCGCCTCTCGCCATGCTACCGTTTCTCCTGCGACGGCGCCTGCAGGTCGAACAACACTAGGTGCGTTGTATCCTCCTGGGAGCGGAGGGTCTGTTTGCGGACTTTGACCTGGAAGTGCTCCTGCATCCGCTCCCAGAAATAGAGGCCGGTCTCGCGGACACTCTCGGCCAGCAGCACCTGTCCGCCCGGTTCCAGATACCTCCGGAAGAGGGTCAGCAGGTACTCCACATCGTGCTTGCGGTAGATCACTTCCGAGCCGATGATCATCCCAAACCGCCCGGCCAGCTGCGGGCGCTGCCAGTCGAGATATTCAATGGCGGCATGTGGGCAGCCGTTGATCTCCAAGTTGGCGCGTGCAAAATTCAGTGCATCGGGATTGTTTTCGGTAAGCGTTACGCGATGACCAAAGGCCGCCGCCACGATTCCCACAACCCCCAGCCCGGTTCCAACCTCCAGCAGGTGCCGGTCGCTTTGCGGCGCCATCTCCGCCAGGCGGCCGGCCAGCAGGATACCCCCCTGCCAGATCTTGGCCCAGATCGGAAAGCCCTCCAATGGGCTGTCCGGGTGGATGAAGCGGGCGATGGTCCGGGGAATATAAAACGAAAACCGCCGGCCGTTGACCACCAACTCAATGGAGCTGACGTCGTACGCTTTCAGAAGTTCTGCTTGTGCGCTCATCAATGGTGCATCGGGGAAGCTGTATCGGAGACCGCGACGGCTAAAGAAGGCAGTCTAAAAACATTCTTGTTAAGTCGATATCCCATGCCAAGTTGTCTTCAGCGCCCATTCATATACCCGGCCCCTTGATTTGTCAAAGTCCATGCCGCTCCGAATTCATTCAACGGAGCGAGAACGCCGGTCTGGGCTGCAAGATGCCGTTTCTGAACGGACACTACCGGAAGACGAGCCGATACCGCCCATCAAACGGCAATACCTCACCAATGGCGCATGCCAGGGAGATGCCGCGTTGGTGAAGGGCGTTGAGCAACTGACCCTGCTGGGTGACGGGCAGGGCCACCAACAGGCCGCCACTGGTCTGGGGGTCGTAAAGGATCTGTTCGTGCCAGTCTGCCAGGGCGGTCTGGATCAGGGTGGCGCCGGCCACAAGGCGTTGATTGTGGCGGTTCATGCCGGTGGACATGCCCTTGCGATACATTTCCAGTGCTTCGGGCAAAAGGGGCAGGGCATCTATCTCGATGCGCAGCTGAACATCGCTGCCAGCGGCCATTTCCAAGGCGTGTCCGGCGATTCCAAAACCGGTGATGTCGGTGGCGGCATGGATCTCGAATTTCTGCATCGTTTCGGCAGCCTTGCGGTTCAGGGTCGTGGTGCTCTCAACGCAGCGCTGCATGGCCTTGTCCGAGACCCACTTTTTCAGATTGGCATTGAAGAGGACGCCGCTGCCAATGGGTTTGGTGAGGACCAGGGCATCTCCGGGGCGGGCGCCGCTGTTGATCCAGTAGCGGTCCGGGTGAACCACACCGGTGACGGCCAGGCCGAACTTGGGTTCATCATCTTCGATGGAGTGGCCGCCAGCCAGCACCGCGCCAGCCTCGTTGATTTTGGTCAGCGCGCCGGCGATGATGTCGTGCAGGGTTTGGGGGGGCAGTTTTTTAGAAGGGAAATTCACCAGATTCAGACAGGTCACCGGTCGTCCGCCCATGGCGAAGACATCACTCAAGGCATTGGCCGCGGCGATCTGGCCGAAGATGAACGGATCCGCCACCGGGGGGGTGATATAGTCGGCCGTGGTGACGATGGCGATATCGCTGTTGAGACGATAGATACCGGCATCGTCATGGGTCCGGTAGCCCACCAGCAGATTGGGATCGTCCTTCTGTGGCAGGTCGGCCAGAAGTTCAGCGAGCCCGACCGGGTCGATTTTCGCCGCTCAGCCGCAGGTTTTGGCGAGGCTGAGCAGATCGGGTTTCTGCATCCATTTAAACGGCGACATGGCGTGAGACTCCTCTGATTACCGGTCCCAAGGTGAGCGGTTAGACAGCTTTTAGCAATTAGCTGTTAGCCCCTATCTGTTGAGCATTTATCAGGAATTCGATGGTCACCTACTGGGTTCAATGCAGAACTTTAGTAATCCTTTGAAATTATGCGGCTAATCGCTATCAGCTAACGGCTAATTGCTCAATTTAAGCCGGCGTCGATTTCCGGACCAAGTGCTGAACAGCTAAAATAATGATTTTAGCATTTTTCCCGGGAATATCAACCATTCGGATGCGCCAGGTCAGGGGACTGTCGTCGTCATCGACGTAGGCGCCGGATGCCTGGACGATGTTCGACGCTTTTTCGGAGCCGCTATCGGCATCGGAATCGAAACAATTGCAGGAGGCTTGCCTGGATAACGATCGTTTTCCCGTAGTAACACGTCATTGAACAGCTACGCCAAGGGTTTCATTCGATCCCGATGCCGATAGCGATAGCGACTCCGATGGGCGCCTGAAAATAACTGCTTCTGTGATGCCTTTGGGTTCATCAACGGCAGCATTTTGCAATGCGCAACGGTTTGGCCATTTCGGGCGGCGGCGCCATCAATCCCATGCCGTGCCGTAATCCCATGTGTCCTTCACGATCTCCACAATCAGCGAGGTCTCCAGTGACTTGACGCCGTCGATAAGAGAAATCTCTTCAAAAATCAACATTTTGAATTCGTCCAGGGATCGGGCGATGAACTCTACATCCAGATCCGTTCCCCCTGTGGTCAGGGCGACATAGTTGAGTTGGTCGATCTCTTTCAATCGGGATAAGATGGCGTCCTTTTTCCTGAGATCAATGGTGAGCTTGAGGTTACCGATGATTTCAAAGCCCAGTTTGATGGGATTGCTCACGGCCACCACATTGATGATCTTATTTTGAATCAGCCGGTTAAGGCGGGTTCGGGCAGTAGTTTCCGATATCCGCAGTTCCTTTGCCAGGGTTGCAATCGGCATTCTTCCGTCCCTTTGGAGGAGGCGGACCATTTTTTGATCGGTTCGGTCCAGGGGGCTGGTGCCAGCGGTTTTTTCCTTTTTCATTTTGGAAGCCTTCCGTTATAAACCGAACATAGCCTGCCGGATGTTCGGATAACGATAATATGCATAAGCAATATTATCGTATAAAGCTTTATTATGCGATAAATTTAATGGAATCCACGGAAAATTTCAAAAATTATATTGACAGATAAAACGATTTCGATTCAAAATCAATGAATATCAACCGTTCAAAGCCATGGAATCGGAAAGGGAGATCGTGTGAAAAAGATCATCGTTGTCGGGGTCGGCGCCCAGGGAGGCACGATTGCCAAGCGGCTGGATAGCCACCCGGAGGTGTCAGAAATTATCTGTGCGGATCACGATCAAAGGGCCGCCGAAGAACTCAGCAGCATGCTGGACAAGGCCCGCGCGATGCAGCTTGATGCCGGGGATGTGAGTCAGGTGATCCGGGCCGCCCAGGGGTGTGACCTCATCGTCAATGGGTTGCCCCTGGCGTTCAATCTTGTGATCATGGAGGCAGCCCTGGCCGCGAATACCGCTTATCTCGATATGGCCGGTCCCATGGAAAAGGTCGGCTTTGTGGAAAGCTACGAGCTGCTATTTTCCGAATGGCATGCGAAGTTCCGGGAGAAAGGACTCACGGCTCTTGTCGGTTGCGGATCGGCACCCGGGCTGGCCAATGTCATGGCCAGGGAATCCGTTGACAAAATGGACACCTGTGACCGCATCGGCATTTACATTTACGAGGGCTTGAAAACCCGTCTGTTCACGCCCTTTTGGTGGTCGCCGGAAGTCGCATTCAAGGACATGGCCTACCAGACGTTCCGATATGAAGACGGAGTCCACGTGACCGACAAGCCCTTCAGCCGACCGGTGATGATGAAGTTCAGGGGGATCGATCACAAGGTGCGTCTGGTGGACCATGAGCACGATGAGCCCGTCACCATGGGACTCATGGCCCACAAGGTTCTCAAAAACGTGAAAAACGTCGACTTCAAGTACGGGGGCACCGGCGTGGAGCTGTCGGAAATGCTTTACCGGATGGGGCTGCTTTCCAGACAGCCGTTGCGGGTTGGGGATTCGTCCGTCGTACCCATGGAAGTGGTGCTGGCCCTGTGTCCCCCGGCGCCCAAGTATCCCAATGAAATAAAGGCCATCATCGAAAAGGGGGTGATTACAGAAGAGGCCGCCTTCCTGGTGAGGGTCGACGGCCGCAAAAACGGAACGTCGCTGAAAATCGATTCCTATGTCAACGCGCCGGGCTTGCGGCAAGCCTTTGAAACCTCGGGCCTGAGCCATGAAGCGTATCTGACCGGCCAATGCGCCGCCGTTTTCGTGAAAATGCTGGTGGAGGATGTTTTTGCGGAAAGGGGCGTCTACGTTCCCGAGCAACTGGAGACCCATGCCCGAAAATACTTTTTTGAGGAACTTGCCAAACTGGGGGTCACGGTAGATCACACCCTCACATGAGGGAGGACGGAGATTTTTCTCTTGACAGTTTCGGTGCGGAAATATATTAATTGAACATTCAGTTAATTTTATCCCTCTCAAGCGATCCATGCGCAAAAATTTAAATGCAGAAATTCGCAAGCCTGAGATCCTCGAAAATTACTACCAGGTAATTATCGAGGAGGGCTTCGAAGGGGCGTCCATCGGCAAGGTTGCCAAGCGCATGGATATTCACCCCAGCCTGATCATTCACTACTTCAAATCCAAGAAAAACATGACCATCGAACTGGTGGATCTGCTCATCGAGAAATACGAAGCGCCCTATTTCTTTCAGTTCGACCATATCCGCAATCCGAAGGATCGGTTCAATAAACTGATGGATACCATTTTTTCCTATGAATGGTCCCGGACAGTGGATCCGGGAATTCACTTCGGTTTTTATTACCTGAGTTTCAGGAATCCCGAGATAAAAAAGCGTTACCGGGCCATGATCGGCCGTTTCAGGGATTATCTGGTCGGCGAACTGAATCGATTCACGGAGAAGGGCATCATCCAGGCAAAGGATCCAAAGGGAGCGGCGGACATTATCGTCACCCTCATGGAGGGTTTGGAGTTCCACGCCCATTTTCTTTGCGAGAACCGGCCCTTTGAGGTTTTTGCGGATGCCGCCAAGCAAGTCGCCTTTGATCTATTAAGGGGCGATACGGCGTAAGCGCCTGTTTGAATAGCTTCAACCCAGAAATATGGAGATAAGCATGCGGGATTTTGAAGACGATCTCAGCAGTGATTACCGGTGCCGGGACATTGCACAGGCCCGCACGGAGGCCGAGCAGATGGTGAAAACCATCTTGACCCCCCCAGACCAGACACCGCTTCAGGACCGCCAGGAAATTGCTTTAAAGACCGTACGCAATTTCAGGGATCACATCAACAAGGGGTTTCTAGAATACCGCAAATCCGTGACCGAGGCTACCAATTTCGCGATTACCGAATGGACGGGGCAGGGCTCGATCCTGGTGGACGCCCTGGACCGGGAGTACCTGGATCTGCTGGGGGGCTTCGGGCTTTATTCCTACGGCATCCGCCACCCCAAGATCGTGGCGGCGGCAAAGGCCCAGCTGGACCGTTCGCCCCAATACAGCCAGGAAATGCTCGATCCGCTGCGGGCCCAGCTGGCCAGGATTTTGGCCCTGCTGACCCCCGGTAAGATTCAGTATGGATTTTTCGCCAACTCGGGCACCGAGGCCGTGGAAGGCGCCATGAAGCTGGCCAAGCTCTACACAGGGCGGAAAGGGTTCATTTCCATGCTCAAGGCGTTTCACGGCAAGACCCTGGGGTCGCTCTCCCTGATGGGCAAAAAAGTATTCCGGGAGCCCCTTCTGCCCCTGCTCGAGGGGGTTCGGCATGTGCCATATGGCGATGCCGCCGCCGTGGAAAACGTTCTGGCCGCAGCCAAGGCGGTGGGGGACGGCATTGCCGCCGTGGTGGCCGAACCGATCCAGGGCGAGGCCGGCGCCGTGGTGCCCCCCGATGAATACTGGCCCCGGCTGCGGGAGATCTGCAACCACTACGACGTGCTGCTCATTGCCGACGAGGTTCAGACCGGGATGGGCCGCACCGGAGAAATTTTCGGCGTGGATCACTGGCATGTGGCGCCCGACATTATCTGTCTCGGCAAAGCCCTGGGTGGGGGCGTGGTGCCCTTGTCGGCCTTCATGTCCACGGCGAAAATATGGGCCTGCATGGAGCCCAATCCGTTCATGCACACCACCACCACGGGTGGAAATCCCCTTGCCTGTGCTGCGGCCCTGGCTGCGATCACGGTGCTTCTGGAGGAAGACCTGGCCGGGCAGGCCAAGCGCAAGGGCGAATACGTTCTGAAGCAATTGAGACAGCTGCAGCAGCGCTACCCCGGCGTTCTGGCCCATGTCCGGGGGCTGGGGCTCCTGCTGGGGATGGAGTTCACCACGGACGGCATCGGCTACAAGGTCGCCTCGGGACTCTTCTCCAGGGGCGTGCTCACGGCCGGAACCCTGACCAACTCCAAAAACATTCGTTTCGAGCCGGCCCTGAACATCCCTCAAGCAATCCTGGATGAAATTCTCAACCGGCTCGAAGATGTGTTTAAAACCATCGAGCTGCCGAAACGACCCCAGGCCATGAATCTGTATGCCGGACAGGTGCTGCACGTGGACCTTTCCGCTAAAAAAGTCCAGGCGCGGGCCATCAACGGGGACTGGGCCAGGGATTACATCGGCGGTTGGGGGCTTGCGGCACGGTATTTCGTGGACCTTTCGGATCCCCGATCAGATCCGCTCGCTGCGGACAATCCCGTGGTGATCATGACCGGTCCCTTGTGCGGCACCCTGGCGCCCACCTCCTCGCGCACCTGCCTGGTCTCCAAGTCGCCTGCCACGGGCACCATTTTTGAATCCAATGTGGGCGGCGCCTTTGGTCCCGAGCTCAAGTTTGCCGGCTACGACGGGATCATCATCACCGGCCGGGCGGATCACCCGGTTTACCTGCGCATCGAAGACGACGCGGTGACCATCGAAGATGCGGCGTCCCTATGGGGCAAAGGCATATTCGAAACCGAAGCGTGGCTCGAGCAGACCATGGGGCCTGGGGTCAAGAGTCTGGCCATCGGCCCGGCCGGGGAAAATAGGATTCCGTTTGCCTGCATCGGGTCCGAGGCCTATCGTCAGATGGGACGTGGGGGCACCGGAACCCTCTTCGGCGCCAAGAACCTCAAGGCCGTCGCCTGCATCGGCACCGGCGGGGTGCAGGTGGCCGATATGGGAATCTTCATGGAAAAAGTGGCGCATGCCAAAACCACCAACCTGCTGACCAATGACAATCTGTGGGCCAAGCATGAGGGGACCCCCCTGCTGATCGATGTCACCAATGAAATGGGGATTCATCCCACCCGCAACTACACCCTGGGGGTCAACCCCAAGCGGCAGGGGCTCAATTCGGAAGCCATCAAGTCCGTCAAAATCGGGGACCGGGCCTGCGCGTCCTGTCCCCTGGGGTGCGGCAAATTCACCTCCCTCAACGGCGTGGAGATGGAGGGGCCCGAATACGAAACCCTCTGCCTGGGAGGCTCCAATTGCGAGATCAGCGACCTGGAGCAGGTCATGCGGTTTAACCGCCTGTGCGATGATCTCGGTCTGGACACCATGTCCACCGGCAGCACCATCGGGCTGGCCATGGAGCTGACCGAATTGGGCGCCCGCGACCTGGGGCTGCATTTCGGCCAGGCGGATGAATACCTCGCCGTGATTCCCGAGATCGCCCATTTGTCCACGGAGAGGGGCCGCGACCTGGCCCTGGGGGCCGCGAAGCTCGACGCCAAATACGGTGGATCGGAGCGATCGGCCCACGCCAAAGGCCTTGAGATGCCGGCCTACGACCCCCGGGGCAGTTATGGGATGGGATTGGCCTACGCCACCAGTGAAAGGGGCGCCTGCCATTTACGGGCATTCACGATCTTTGCCGACGACCCCTTCAAGATCACCGCCATGACCCAGGACGTGATCGCGGCCCAGAACGCCAATGCCGTGAAATGGAGCATGTGCCTGTGCGATTTCTGGGGATCGGTGGATACCCAAATCATGGCGGCGTTGCTCACCGCCGGTCTGGGCCGACAGATCTCTGCGGAAGACCTGGACAAGGCCGGCGAGCGGATCTGGAACCTCAACCGGATGTACAATCTGCGGGCGGGTTTTTCGGCGGCGGATGATATTCTGTCCCCAAAAATGTCCAAAAAGGCCTTGGGCAATGGTCCCCATGAGGGGCGGGTGCTCAGCGCCGACGATCTGGAGGCGATGAAATCCCTTTACTATCGTTTGCGTGGCTGGGATGAAAACGGCAGCCCCGGCCGGGACAAGCTCAGGGAGCTCGCCCTCCAGGGGCTCTAAGTTTTCGACGGAGGATCAAGATGGAAAAGCATTTGCTGGCCATTCCCAATCGCTGCACCGGATGCAACCGTTGCACCTACGTCTGTGCTGCGGTAAAAGAGGGGTTGTTCATGCCTTCCAAGGCACGGATTAAAATCACCAACTTTCCCCTCCGGGGATATTCTGTGCCCAATATCTGCTTTCAATGCCCCAAACCCGCGTGCCTGGAAGCGTGCCCCACGGAGGCCATTTTTAAGAACGAACGGGGCGTCGTGGTCATCGACGCCGGCAAGTGTGACGGATGCGGTGACTGCGTGGGCGCCTGTCCCTACGGAATGATCGAACAATACGCCTCGGGCAAGGCCTTCAAGTGCGATTTGTGCGGTGGAACGCCGGCCTGTGTCGGCGAATGCGAAAGCGGGGCGCTGGTGTTCAAGGAACCGGACAAGATTTCGCGCCGGCTTCGCGGCAGTCAGATGAAGCAGCGCATCAAAGCGGGATCCCCGGGTGAAAAACGTCGCCAATTGGCAGTAAACGTTCTCAACGATGCCGTCCGTGTCCCGCGCAGCGTTGGTTATATGGGTTGATGCTCAATAGTTAGGGGCTAACCGCTCACCTTGGGGTGGAACCCAATATGGATGGGGTAGGGCATTGCCAATGAAAACGGAAAACGCCTGTGACAGTGAATTCGGGGAACAAACGGGATTGGTCGTCGAGGGGGTCAACAAGCGTTTCGGAAAGGTTGAAGCCCTCAAGGATGTCACACTCCAGGTGCGCAGAGGTGAATTTTTCACACTTCTCGGGCCCTCGGGTTGCGGTAAAACCACCCTGCTGCGGATCATTGCGGGCCTGGAGCTGCCCGATAGCGGCCGTGTGATGCTCGGGGGACAGGAGATCACTTCGCTGCCCGCCACCAAGCGGCAGGTCAATACGGTATTCCAGAGCTATGCGCTTTTTCCCCATCTGAACATTTTCGAAAACGTGGCCTTTGGTCTGCGGTCCCGCAAGTTTCCCAAGGACGAAGTGAATAAGCGGGTGGAGCGGCGGCTTGCCATGCTGGGCCTTACGGAGATGCGCCAGCGCTATCCCGATCAGCTGTCGGGGGGGCAGAAGCAGCGCGTGGCATTGGCCCGGGCCCTGGTCAACCAGCCGGAGATCCTGCTTTTGGATGAACCCATGTCCGCTCTGGATGCCAAGCTGCGGGCCCAGGTTCAGGAGGATCTGCGGCGTATCCAGCGACGTCTGGGCCGGACATTCTTATTGGTTACCCACGATCAGTCCGAAGCCCTGGTCTGCAGCGACCGGCTGGCGGTCATGCACGAAGGCCGGGTGGTGCAATGTGGCACGCCGGAAGCGGTGTATGACTTTCCCCAAAACCGGTTCGTGGCCGAGTTTCTGGGCGCCGCCAACCTCATCGAGGCAACCCGGGTGCCCAGCGGCGTGGAGACCCGTTTCGGTATCCTGCAACTGGAATCACCCCCCCCATGGACAAAGGGCCTGCTGGCCATCCGTCCCGAATGGATCCGGATCCGAGAGAACCAACCCGAGGCCAACGGGCTGCGGGCAAAGGTCAGCGAGGTTATCTACCGGGGGACCAACTTCGATCTGTGGGTCGAACCCGGACCGCTGCGGGTGCGCACCAGCTCGTACAAGCATTTTAAATCCGGTGATGAAATCTGGCTTGAACTGGCCGCCAGTGAACTAGTCATATTGGATGAAGCAAAATGACCCCAAGGCTCATCATCTGGTACGGGGAACTGACCACCCGAAGACGTCTTCTGAAACAGGGATTTCTTTTCCTGTTCGCCGCCATGGCCTGGATGATGGTTTTCCTGGTGCTTCCGGGACTAGTGCTGGTGGTGGTCAGCTTCGCCACCCGCGGTGCCTATGGTCAGCTGGAATGGGTATTCAGCCTTGAAAACTACAAACGCCTGATGGGCTTCAGCCTCTTCGGCTGGACCGCCGATTACCTGGTGATTCTGTGGCGCTCGGTGGTGGTCGCCTTTATCACCACGCTGATTTCGATAATTCTTTCTTACCCGCTGTGCTTTTTCATCGCCGCGCGGGACAAGCGCAGCCGCTACATGTGGCTGACCCTGGTGATCATTCCCTTCTGGACCAACATGGTCATTCGAACCTACGCCTGGTTCCTGATTCTGGCGCCGGAACTGCCCTTTGCCAGGATCGCCGCCGCCTTGGGCATTATCACTCCGGGCATGCCCCTGTATCCCAATGCCTTTGCGGTTTACATCGGCATGGTCTCCATGTTTCTGCCCTTTGTCACCCTGCCGCTGTACGCCAGCGTTGAAAAGCTGGACTGGTCTCTGGTGGAGGCGGCCCAGGACCTTTACGCGTCTCGAATTCGGGTTTTCACCCAGGCCATTTTGCCCCAGACCCTGCCCGGATTGTCCGTGGGCGTGATTTTGACCTTTGTTCCGGCCATGGGCATGTTCGTGGTCCCGGATTTGCTGGGCGGCGCCAAATACATGCTGGTGGGGAACCTGATCCAGCAGCAGTTCGGCGCCAGTCGGGACTGGCCGTTTGGTGCGGCGATCAGCATGGCGCTGATGGTGTTGACCATGGTCAGCCTGCAGATCTACCGGCGCCGAAGCAAGGAAATCGAGCATATATGAGACGGACGCATCCCATCATCACCTCCCTGGCGCTTCTCACCATGGGGTTTCTCTATCTTCCCCTGCTGGGCGTTGCCGTCTTTTCCGTGAACGCCGCCCGGCGCGGACTGGTCTGGAAGGGGTTCACCCTGAACTGGTATATCAAGCTCTTCGACAACCAGTGGATCCTGGAGGCGGCCTGGAACACGCTGATTCTGGCGGTGGTCTCCACGATCATCGCCACCGTACTGGGGACCGTGCTGGCCATCGGCATGGACCGCTTTCCCTGGAAACCGAAAACCAGCAACTTTCTGGATATCATCCTGCACATCCCGGTGGTGATTCCGGACATCATCCTGGCCGCGGCCCTGGTGGTGGCATTCGGTCTCCTGCGGCTCCTGTCGAGTCTCTTCGAACCGGGGCTTTTGAATATGATCATCGGGCATATCACCTTTCAGATCGCATTTGTCGCCCTGGTGGTTCGCAGCCGGCTCACGGCCATCGGCAGGGAGATTGAAGAAGCGGCCCGGGACCTGTTTGCCAGCGACGGGTACCTGCTGCGGCGGATCATGCTGCCGTTGCTGATGCCCGGCATCGTGGCCGGCGCCATGTTGGCGTTCACGCTCTCCCTGGATGATTTCGTGATCAGCTTTTTTACCGCAGGACCTGAGTCCCAGACACTGCCTCTGTATATTTTTGCGGCCGTGCGCCGGGGGGTAACCCCCCAGATCCATGCCCTGTCAACACTGATCATGCTCATTACGGTGGTTTTGGTCGTTGCCACCGAACGTATCACCCGCAAAGGATAATGACCCCAAATTGCTCGATCGGCGCGTATGTTTATCCACGGAGGAAAAGGAGGAAAATCATGCAGAGACTGTTGACGGTGTTGGTGGTGTTGGCGTTGCTGGTGGCCCCCGGCTTGGCCGCGGCCGAGGAACTCAAGATTTTTATCTGGTCGGAGTACATGGATGAGGAGGCCATGCCCGCCGCCTTCGAAAAGGAAACCGGCATCAAGGTCCGCCTGGACATCTACGAAAACAACGAAGAGATGGTTGCCAAGCTGCAGGCCGGAGGGGTGCGGCAGTACGATATCATCGTGCCTTCGGATTACATCATGCCGGTGCTGATCAACCAGAAACTGATTCAGCCCATCGATCACAGCAAAGTGCCGAACTTAAAGAACCTGAAAACGTTGTTCACCGAGACCTCCTATGACCCGGGCAACAAGTGGTCGGTTCCCTGGCAGTGGGGCACCGTGGGGCTCATGTACCGCAAGGACCGGATCTCAGAAAAAGAGGCCCAGTCCTGGTCCATCCTTTTCGATGAGAACAAGTCGCCCGGGCCGTTCTGGCTCATCGACTCGGTTCGCGAGATGATGGGCATTACCCTGCGTTACCTGGGGTATGATTTCAACAGCACCCATCCAAAGGAACTCAAGGAAGCGGCCGACCTGCTGGTGAAAACAAAAAAGCGAAGCAACTGTATGGGATTCAAGCCCGGCGTGGGGGGTAAAAACGATGTTGTGTCAGGAACGGTGGCGGCGGCCATCGTTTACAACGGTGACGCCATCCAGTCGATTAGCGACAATCCCGATACCCTGGCCTTCACGGTCCCCAAGGAGGGCAGCGAAATCTGGGTCGATTCCATGTGCATTCCGGCCAGCGCGCCCAACCCGGAGGCCGCCCACAAGTGGATCAACTGGATTCTGGAGGCCAAGGTGGGTGCGGATCTGTCCAACTACAATCAGTTTGCCACCCCCAATGAGGCCTCCATGCCCTTCATTACCCCGGCGGATTTGAAAAATCCGGGAATCTACCCCACGCCCGAAATCATGAAGACCCTGTTTTTCACCAAGGATTTGGGAAAAGACAACCGCCTGATCGATGAGGCCTGGACCCGGGCGAAATCGCATTAATCCCCGGCGGCTAGCGGTTTGATAACAACTTTCATCCCCGGCACCCGCCCTTATTGTTGGGGGGCGCCGGGGTTTTTCATGGCGACTCAGGAGATGCCGAAAACACTGCTCACCCGCCCCGGGGATGACGGCTTTCGGATGCCGGGAGAGTTCGAACCCCACATGGGCTGCTGGATGCTCTGGCCCCAACGCGGGGACACCTGGCGGCGCGGCGCCGGGCCTGCCCAAAAGACATTTGCCGCCGTGGCCGATGCTATCTCCCGATTCGAGCCGGTCACCGTGGGCGTGTCCCGGGATCGATTCGCCAACGCCCGGCAGATGCTGCACCATCGCATCCGGATCGTGGAGATGTCTTCCGACGACGCCTGGATGCGGGATACGGGGCCCACATTCGTTGTCAATGACAAAACCGGCGTGGTTCGGGGTATCGACTGGCCCTTCAACGCCTGGGGCGGTCTTGAAAAAGGTCTCTACTTTCCCTGGGATCAGGATGATCGGGTGGCCGCAAAGGTTCTGGAAACCGAGGGGATGGATCGCTACCGGGCGCCCCTGATCCTCGAGGGCGGATCCATTCACGTGGATGGGCAGGGAACCCTCATCACCACCGAGGCGTGTCTGTTGAATCCGAACCGCAATCCGGGTTTGTCCAAAGCGCAGATCGAAGCGCACTTGAAAGCGTTTTTGAACGTGGACCAGATCGTGTGGCTTCCCTGGGGGGTTGCCAACGATGAAACCGACGGCCACGTGGACAACCTGTGTTGCTTTGTCCGACCGGGCGAGGTGGCGCTGACCTGGACGGATGACGCCCAAGACCCCCAGCACCGGATCAGTGCTACGGCGTTGGAGATCTTGTCCGTAACCACCGACGCACGAGGGCGAAGGCTGAAAGTTCACAAGATCCACCAACCTGGCCCGCTGTTCATGACCGAAACAGAGAGCCGGGAAATTGATCTTCGCCCGGGGTCTCGTCCCAGAAAAGCCGGAGACCGGCTGGCGGGATCGTACATCAATTTTTACATGGCCAACAACGCTATCGTCATGCCCCTCTTTTCAGATCCCCATGACCCGGCGGCGCAGCAGGTGATGGCGGATCTTTTCCCCGGCCGCAAGATCGTCGGGGTTCAGGCCCGTGAGATTCTGCTCGGCGGCGGCAACATTCACTGTATCACGCAGCAGGTACCGGCCGCCGGCCCGGCGCGGCAACCTGGAGATCGGGGCGAAGCCCAAGGGAGAGACCCATGAAACAGGTGATCGTGGCAGCGACCCAGATGCGTTGTTCGGACGATTCGGATCAGAATATCGCCAAGGCCGAGAATCTCGTCAGGCAGGCCGCCGCAAGGGGAGCGAAGATCGTATTGCTGCAGGAGCTTTTCGAGTCGCTTTACTTCTGCCAGGTTGAAAAACCCGATTTCTTCAAACTTGCCGCTCCGGTTGAGGAAAACCCTGCCGTGGGCCACTTTTCAGCCCAGGCCAGGGAGTTGTCGG
>Ga0316577_10000476_pt1 | contig 15783 bp, 9 predicted proteins | sample S5NA_FD_203073 | JGI IMG/M metagenome (GOLD analysis project Ga0316577, IMG submission 203073) | Rhizosphere microbial communities from salt marsh grasses in Alabama, United States - S5-7_050615r2r1 | ecosystem: Host-associated > Plants > Roots > Rhizosphere | place: USA: Alabama | collected... | reverse complement strand
GTTAATGATATTTTTCTCCAGAAAACTGCTGTTGGGCACCAGGATGTGAACATTTGCACCGGTGCGAATTCGCGTACAGCGCGCACCGATCTCTTCCACCATGGCAAAGGTCCCTTCGATCTCAACCAGGTCCCCGATCTTTATCGGTTGTTCCGCCATTACGATGAATCCGCTGATGAAATTATTAATCAGGTTCTGGGCTCCGAAACCGACACCGATGGCAACGGCACCGCCTAAGAAGGTGAACAGTGTCAGGGGGATGTTGACCACGCGCAGGGCAAAGAGCACAATCAAAAATACGATGAAATAATTGATAATCTTCTCAACGGCCGCCGTTGTGGTCTCTTTCATGTGGACACGTGCCAAAAGGCGTCGAATCCAAAAAAGGAAGACTCTTTTGACAAATATAAATCCGACAATCAGAATGATCAGGGCCATGACCAGCTTCTTTACCGTCACGCCATGTTCATCGATAACCCACAACTCCAGATTCCAGATGCTATTTACCCTGCCTATCGCTGTGGTCAGTCTCTCCCATAAATCAAAATGTTCGCTTTTATTGGTAATTTCATCCAGAAACCGCTGGTTCAACTGCAAAGTGGCTTGCAGCATCGACAGATATTCTACTCCGCCGCTTGCCAATCTCCTTAATGCACTCAAACGGTCCTTCAGTTCGCGTCCCAAATCTTTCGAATACTCCTGATCCGATAATTGTTTTTCAAGGGATGTCATTTGTGACTGAAGACTGTTTTGGTAACTTTCGTGAAGTCGCACGGAGCGTTCGATTTTTTCTTTGCTTGCTTCACTCTCTTTTTTCCAGGCGTCAATTTTTTCCTGATCCACCCCTCCCTTGACAATCTCGTAACGATTTTTCCACACCTGTTCCTGTTGATTTAACAGGGACAACATATCCTCTGTCTGTTCCAGAAGCTGCTGAGATGCTTCCCGATCGGCATCCGCAGCTTCCAGTCTGGCCTTGGCCAATACGATATCTGTTTTTTTTCTGGCATTCGCGAGTCGTTCCTGGGCCTGAAGCCAAGCAGCCTCCACTTTCATTTGTCCGCGAAGCTGGTCTTTCTGTCGCTTTTGAAGTTCATCCCTGTTTCGATTGATGGCTTCGATCTGTTTTTCCAGGTCAATTTTATCAAAATGCAGGTTCTTTCTGACCCAAACAAGGTTTTGCTGCGTAACTTCCGAATTCTGCTTGGCAAGTCGGACCTCAATGGAAAGATTCTGTTTGGTTGTCCTTTGTAAATCGAAAATCGCCTGGGAAATTTCCAGTTTCGATTGGGCCTGCCCCAGTTCCCAATTCAGTTTGCCGGTCACCTTGCCTGGTTCCATTCCCGCCAGTTCTTCTTTAAATTTTCGCAAATCCTGCCGGCTTTCATCGAGCCTCGATTCGGCATCATCCAAAGCCTTTTCGGCCAGGCTGACCCCCAAAATGGCTGTCTCCTTCTTATGGTCGTCGGTAATCAACTTGTCGAGAATCGTGTCATAAAAGCTCAGGGAATACGGCGGATTTTTCGAAAGGCTTATCTGGTGCTGAGTCTGCTTTTTATCTTGTAAAAGGGCTTCTTCTTTTTCCAGGATTTTCTTTTTGTTCAAGGCGGTTAATAACCGCTGGTACACGCTGCCTAATTCCCGAAGCTTTGTTGTTCGTTCCTGGAGCTGGGGAAACGGGATTCCCAGCTGATTCGCTGTCTGCTCATTCTCCGATGCTTCAACTTCCGCCAGCCTTTTTTTGACCTTTTTGATTTTTTGCTCGATGTCGGCAGGATCGATCTCAGGAAGTGGCTTCTGGTTGTTCAAGGCCGCAGGGCTTTGTTTGTTCTCCAGCACTTTGGGTACCGCTGCCCAAGACATCGAAACAAGACCGAAAAAAACGATCATGGCATATAAACATAAACTTTTTTTAAGACTAAATTTCATCGTCATTCTTAACACTCGTCGTTTAAATATTGAGAAATGTATCGATCATATATCCAGCCGGTTTGCTTCTATTCAACATATTATCCCGAAACAACAGCTATGAATATGACAGCTTTTAATTATCCGTCAAGTATCCTTTGAAAAAAAGCTGACTTTTAACTTAAAATATATCCAAGGTTCGTTGGGCTGCAACAGTGTTTCTGAGAATTAAGGGTTGAGAACTATCTAAACAAAATTTTTCAACTTCAAATTTGAACCCGAAACCATGCTAATACTATGTAATAAATACTTTTTCTTGATTGGACATTTTTCCCAATTTATTTATAAAGATATAGACAACCGGTTATATTAAATCCTACAATGACTCATATAGAACCTATCTCAAAAATAAGATTAGGGTTCAGGGCGAGGCGTGGAACGGTGAAAAAGCGGAGCATACATGTAGTATTTGAGCATTTTGATCCGTTTCACAACACTGCCATGGGCACTTAGATTGTTTTTGAGATAGGTTCTAATGAATTCGATTTGACATTTAATGCTCTTTCCCTCTGGAGGCTATCATGACTTACCTTTTTTCATTCGAACCTAAACGTATTCTTTGTCCTGTGGATTTTAGCGAACTGTCTGATCTGGCGCTCAAGTATGCCGCCGTGGCGGCACGGGAGTATGGCTCTACCCTGTATGTTCTGCATGCAGAGACATTCGAACTGCCCCGATATTTTTCCAGAAGTGAAACCGATCAACTGATTCAAGAGCTGGCCATCGCCAAAAACAATCTTCAGAATTATCTTGCTGAACATGTCCAAAAAGTCCTCGGAATCCATGCCAATGGACTTGATTTGAAGTTCGAAACACTTGAAACGCATCCGGCCGGCGCAATTCTGAATTTCACCAGAGAAATGGACATAGACCTTATTGTTATAGGTACCCATGGTTACGAAGGATTGAAAAGGCTCAGATTGGGATCAGTGGCTGAAAACACTGTGGCAAATGCCACTGTCCCAGTTTTCACGGTAAGACAGAAAACCCATCTGATTATCGATGTATCCCGTCCTGATTCAATACCTGGCCTGGAAAATATTCTGTGTCCTTCCAATATGTCAGAATCAGCTGTAATTGCGTTGCGTCATGCAGCGGCTATTGCAGAACGTTTTGGTGCTGTTCTAACTGTGCTCTACATCCAGGAAACAGGCGATCATACAAGTATTTCAAATGACAAGGAAAATTTATGCGCATGGATCGCCGATACGGTAAAGGTAAAATGCGAGATTAAACCGATGGTTAGAAAAGGGCAAGCCGCTGAAGAGATTGTCTCATCTGCCAGAAAAAACATGGACGATCTTATTGTTTTAGGTGCCCATCATCAGAAGTTTTTGGAAGCAACTTTTTTCGGAAAAACAACGGAATTGGTCATGCGGCACGCCCCTTGCCCGGTGTTGATTACACCTTTCTTATCAAAATCTTGATAGTTTTCATCCATAGGTGCGAATACTAAAGGAACGTTGCATCATTAATTATTTGAAGGGTCTTTCCCAAAATCCTTGCATATAGCGGACCGGGCTTCGCTTTTACGGGCTGTTGCTCAAACGAAAATCTTTTTGAGCGCTCATTGAAACGTTTTTTGCTTATAAATCTTGGCGAAGTGAAAGAAAAGCGATTCCAACTGTTTGAGCCCGAAGGGCGAGTTTTGGAATCGCCTGGAACAAGCCTTAGATTTATCAAAAAATGTTTCAGAGCCAGCGAAAAATGATTTGGGCAACAACCCGTTTAGCTTTGACCCAACAAGATGGATGATTTTTTATTAAAGCGGAGGTTTTGATCATCAGCACCGGAGGATCACAACAATGGAGCAAAAAGACGTCCGACCCCCTCTATAAGCCCGAGTGAACTCCCTCGTCGTTTTTTCCTCACTGAGCAGTCTGCCATTAGCTTTTTTATCCAGGCATCTATCTGATTGATCACATCCGAATCGTAAAGACACATGGCAACCTCATAGTTTAGCAATAGACTTCGCATGTCCATGTTGGCGGATCCTATTATTGCAACCGTATCATCTACCAGGATTGCTTTTGCGTGCAGCATGCGTGGCTCATAAAACCATACATCGGCACCTGCCTCCTGAACCCGTGCCAAATATCCCTCGCGTACAAGGTCCGCCAATCGATGATTGGACTTTTTCGGTGTTATAATAGATACATCAACATTGCGATAGACGGCTATGCACATGGCCTCCAATACCAGATCATCGGGTACAAAATACGGCGTTACAACCAGGATGCGTCGGTTTGCCCTGAAAATCGCTGTTAGGACGGCATTGCGAAATGAATCGTTGCGAACATCCGGTCCGCTTGCAACCAATTGGGTCACACCGTTTGGTCCCTGTTTTTGCGCCTGACCGTTAGTTGAGCAGTAACCAAGTTCGGCCTTTCGCGCAAATTTCCAATCCGATTTAAAAATACCGGTGATATGACCGATCACCGGACCATGAATTAACAACGAAAGATCTTGCCAGCGGGATTCAGATTTTTGAGGCCCCATGTATTCTGAAGCAAGGTTCATTCCACCAATGACAGCCGTCTGATTGTCACAGATGATCATTTTGCGATGATTACGCAAATTGGCCCGCCCCCGGAAAGGCAAATGAATCATCGGCATAAAGAAAGCTACATGGCCACCGGCCTCTAAAAGCGGTGAAAGGAACTTCTTGGATATTCTCATCGAGCCCAATGCATCTAAAAGAAGACAAATTTCTAATCCTTCTGAAGCTTTTTTTGCAAGAGCGTCCACAATGGCACTGCCCGTTTCATCCTTTCCCAATATGAACGTCGCAACATAAACGGAGCAGCGGGCATTCTCTATAAGGTCTAATATCGTTTGAAAGGCCTGTTTACCTTCTGATAGCAACAGGATCTGGTTGTGCGCCGATCCCGGGAAAATACCATCACCGGGCTCAAACAAATACGCATTGCTGATGTCAGATTCATAGAAAGGTTTTAATTCATCCAGTGAAAGCTTCGGTTTTTTCTCGGCCTTGCTGATCATCTTTCGGCCACCAAAAATAAGATAAAACGGCACTCCCAGGTAAGGGATAAAAATTATGGCCATCAACCAGGCAAGGGTGCTGGTTGGCGATCTTCGCTCCCTTATGATGTGGGTCAATAAAACCAGAGCCAGAATAAATCCAATGGATGGCAACAGGTGTACAAGAACCAGCCAATTAAAATCCATGACGCCGAAATCCTGTAAAAAAAAGCTTATACAAAAGAAATCGAATATTTCTTATTTAAGATTTAGATATTTTTGATGCCCTGATTCGGGGTCTACCGAACCGGCTTCTGCCATTCCTTGGCAAAAATTTTTGCAATTCGATTGGTCTGACTCGGATCAATTTTCAGTGCTTTGGCAACCTCCGAATAAAGTGTCTTGCGGTCGCTGTTTTCTGCATCCACGAGGCCTTTGAGGTCCCTTTTCTCCTTGAGGTTTAGTCCCTTTGTACTTGCCACGGAAAGATACCCGTTACCCCCTTCTTTCAGGGCGCCCTTCTTATAGTATGGTTTCAGCGCTTTAAAACGGGCTTTCATTCTTTCCTTCAAAGCGCGAATGGTGGGATTGGAAACAGTGGTTACGTCTTCTGCCCATGCACTGGACAACGACAGGACAATCCTGATGTTAGGTAAAAGAGCACCACCATTGTTAGACTGGTCCCCTTTTTGATCCTGATTTTTTCCCCGGATATCTTTCACGATATCATCGGCAACGGATTCAACTTTTTCTGCCGGGAAATAGATGTTTATGGTCACACAAGCAAACAGGGCAATCATCACGAACATCATTGCCATCCACATGGGTTTTTGAAACACTTTCATATAAACCTCCCTTTGTCCTTTGGTACGTGTTCAGAGAGTGTGCATCCCCGTGTAACGATACTTGCCCGTCTGTACCTTTGAGGGTAGGCGGGTTGGCGGAGTGGCTTCGTCATTTTAATGACTTAGCAGTGGGGGAGACCGCGGCTCCCGCATGCTTTACGCGGATGAACGCTTAAGGGGGCAGGAATGCCCCCGCTACTAAGCCCTTGAAATGACCAGACACGTAGACACCAACGGGAAACGGGAATGAACACCCTCTGATCTTGTGCGTCATTTGACAACCGGGCCCTCTTTGGAGCCGATCCTTTTGATTCTTTTGAGCATGTCTTTAAAGCTAATACGGTTATCTGGATTCTGATTTATAATATCTACTCCTGAAAAGCTACCTCTTTTTACCAGATATTCAACACCACCTTCTCTAATGGTGCCGTTTACCGTGAACACGTCGTTTTCCAGATTGGCTTTGATGCCGATCTTTTTATAGGGAAATGTTTTAAAAAAAGATGCAAATGCACCTGCTAACCCTATAAAAGGGCTCTGTCCCCCGCCGATCTGGGCAATGTTTTCCACAGCCTTAACGCTAATTTTTTGAGGAATTCCCTTTGTTTTAACCGTTTCCAGCAAAAGGTTGAATCTCTGGGGCTGGCCGTAGGCCATCTCAACATCACGGAGGTGGCCCTTTAAAACCCCTTCTATCTTTCCAAATGCGGTATCCGTCGTCATCTCGGACAGCAAAAGATCCTCCCATTTTACATTGAGCTTATAGACCGGTGCTGACGTAAAAAGTCCCGAAGCCCCCAGATCGGATAAAATGATGTTGCCCCCAAATACCGCTGCATTGAGTTTCCCCTGGGTGGTCACAACGTGATTTTCGTATCGGACGGGGTTTAACGTACCGGCTAAAGTGCCATCTATGTGATGCATCCATATTTTTGATAAGAGAGGGTGAAGCTTTATTTTTTCAAATTTCAAACGGGTTTGGATGGTAAGATCAGGGGCAAAGAGTCTTTCAATCTGTACGGTTCCCAATCGCAGATCTCCGCCCGGAACCTTTATCACGGTCTCAGAATCCACGGATATCCGATTTGGACCGGCATCCAACTGGATGCTTAGCGGCTGTTTCGTTAACAGGGGAACTGTTATGGATTCAACCTCCAACTTTCCGCTTAGCGTCTTAACAGGCGAAATGGCGGCTTTGGTTTGGTACCAGACTGGCATATCAACGTGAATGCCCTCGAAGTCAATTTTTTTCTCGGGCAAAAAAAACTTGCCCCCAAGCCACCCAAAACGCCCCTTAACTTGCCATGCATCTCGAAATCCGTTTATGCGGATTTGTGCAGAAACCGTTCCTTCGGTGTCAAGGGTGGCCAGAAAAGGTTTTTCACTGCCATAGGGCTCCAGTAAAAAATGATGAAATATCGGTTTCAATGGCACTTTGGGGAGGACCACCATAAAATCGGCATTTGCTTTCGATGGATCCTGTTTAAGGTATCCATGGATTTCAAGAGGCAGGATACCCTTCAGGTTGAAACGAAATTTGGGAAGTTCTATCAATCTATTTCGAAGATCGTAAGTCCCGTTGCAAGACGTGACAATGGGATATTTTTTCAGATTCAAATAATAACGATCATAAAGTGCCTCGCCGCTTCTGGCGTCCATATCTGCGGCAAAAGTTATCCTGGAATGCTTCAAATCCACAACACCTTCGATCCCTGTACCAAGGGAAACATTTTCCCCCATTATGCTTCCACTCTTGTTTTGAAAGGCAAGATCATCGAGAGACAGCATTGCCTTCACCTTCCAGGGGCCGGCCTGGGGTCCTGTGATGTTGATTCGGATTGAATCATGGACCTTAATATCCCAATCCGGTGGGATCAGGTGGTATGCGGCGGCTGTATCAAATAATGAAGTCCCCTTCCCTTGAAGCAAAAGGTTTAAATCGCGATCCTGCAGACGAATGTCAAGTAAAAGATTTTTTAATCCAACAGTCTCGAGTTGTACTTTAGGGAGCAAAACAGATCTTTTTTTTGTGTCTATCCGGCCATCCGGGACATGCATGCGGATATCTCCCATGAGAATGTCCTGTTTGCCGGTGTTAATTTTAACCCGGGGGATTTGTACGAATGTATCCCTGATCTCAATCACGGGATACTTGCTTGAAATTCCCCCTGCCTCGAGGTCGATGTCCAAAGGCTTAAGGAACATATCCGTCTTTTCTTTTACGGATAAGTCCCTAATATGGAGTTTTAAGGGGGCAAAGGCGGCTTTTCCCTGGTTTATGTTATAGGAAAGTCCGGTTTCCATGGACAAAGACCCGGCAGCGACTGGTACGGACAAAGATCCGATCTTTTTTAAATCAGACCCCAAAGCAACCCCCTCGCAACGGACTTTAAGATTTTCGATGTCGAGATCTCCGAGGCCGTGGCTGTACGTAAATTTCGAGAACACCTTTATATGATTGATGTTAAGTTCCGAATCCCGTAGCATCATATTTTGAGATTCAAGCGTGCCACTGAACTTAAGATCTTTAATGTCAAATGTTTGGCTGCCAAGGATGTTCACGTTCGGCGCTGTAAAATTCATATTGCGGGAAGAATTTTTGACCTTTAGGGAAAATGATAAAGAAAGCGGTTTGTCGGCGCCGGCTATAGCGTGGATTCCGAGGACCTGAAGAGCTTGATCACCCCTAACTGCCGAGATACGCCCGTCAAGAAGCTCCCCTGACCCGAATCTGATGTCTCGAAAGAAAAAGAAGCTGATAAGGCTCCGGGCCGTGTCAGCCGTAAAAGAAGGCCCTTTTTTGACCGGAAAGCTTCCGGGGAATGAAACGTGTTCGGAAAAAAGGTCAAGATATACACCGTTTATCTGTAAATTTTTAAGAATGAGAGATCTGTGACCCCATGGTCCATCGATCTTCATATCCGCTCTGATGGAATGAACCTCCATTGAGAAAGTTTTCTTTGGTTTCAAGGGCTTGAAAAGAATCCCCCTGGCTTCTAAGACCATGGGTTTAAAAGAATAAGAGAGGGTTTTTATGGTACATGATGCGCCTGTGGATGCTGCCAGCGATCTTTCTATCATCGGCTTGACCTGGTCAGGATGATAATAAAGATACAGGCCGATGCCTGAAAGAAGAAGCACCACCACAATCAGGGCGATGCCTGAAAACAAAAATATTTTTTTAATCAGCGCCACAGACGTCAACTTCCTATCTCTGTTTTTCTTGTGAATCACCTAGAAACTTGATATGAAAACCAAAACAGGTGATAAAATGCCAAAAGATGGTTCACCCCTTATGCCGAAAACCCATTCCTCGTCGATCCATACGAGCATGATAGCGCCGGGCATCCTTGGAGTCAAGATTATCGGCCGACTCGATTCGATGAGCACGGGCAATATCTGGCGTGAGACAAACAAGCAGCTTGACAGAACATTGCCCAAAAAGGTTATCCTAGATGCCTCTGAAATTGAATACTGCGACGGTTCCGGCATCGGTTATATGTTTGGGCTTCGTCAGCGCCAGGAAAAAAACGGCGGCGATATTGAGATTCGCGGACTCCAGGAAGAATTCCAACAACTGCTTGATCTTTTTGATCCTTCTGAATTCGAAGAATCACCGGACGTCCAGCCCGGTCCTATCAGTTTTTTTGAAAAGATCGGACGGTCAACCTGCAGGATCTGTGAAGAAGCCTATGCTTTGGTTGAATTTGTGGGAGAAGTCGGGGTGGCGATGGTCAAGATTTTGCCCTCGCCAAAGCAGGTGCGTTGGAAAGATGCATTTTTAGTGGCCGAGACCGCAGGTGTAGATGCGCTTCCTGTTATTGCCCTCATTGGTTTTCTCATGGGACTGATCATGGCGTTTCAAGCGACCATTCCCATGCGCCAGTTTGGTGCAGAAATTTATGTGGCCAATCTCGTCGGGCTCTCCATGGTCAGGGAACTTGGGCCGCTCATGACCGCCATTGTTCTGGCCGGCCGGTCCGGCTCTGCCTTTGCCGCAGAGCTTGGCACCATGAAAGTCAACGAAGAAATAGACGCCCTGATCACCATGGGACTCGATCCCATACGATTTTTAGTGATTACAAGGGTCTCTGCCGCAGTTATCATGACGCCACTTCTCACCCTCTTTGCAGATTTTATCGGTGTGATGGGGGGGTCTATTGTTTTGCTCTCTTTGGGTTATCCATTAACCACCTATTTTAAACAGATTTTCTCTATGGTGACTTATGTAGACCTTCTCGGAGGTCTTGTAAAATCGATCGTTTTCGGTCTATTGGTCGCAGGCATCGGATGTTTACGGGGTCTGCAGACTGAAATCGGCGCCAGTGCCGTCGGGGAATCCACCACACGGGCGGTTGTCGGCGGAATTGTGCTGATCGTTGTTACGGACGGCATTTTTTCGGTGGTTTATTATTACTTGGGCATTTGAAGGCTTATGAACCCGATTCAAGACACGATTATTCAGGTTGAAAAAGTTTCGGCAGGTTACAAAAATACCGTTGTATTACAGGATGTTTCTTTTGAGGTCAAACGCGGTGAAATTTTCGTCATTCTGGGCGGCTCAGGCAGTGGAAAAAGCACCCTGCTAAAACTTATGATCGGTCTTAACAAACCCATATCCGGCAGAATCTACATTGATGGACAGGATATCGTTTCTGCCGAGGGTGATGAACGCCTGGCGTTACTCAAAAAATTCGGCGTCATGTATCAAAGAGGGGCCCTTTTCGGCTCCATGACACTGCTCGAAAACGTCCGGCTCCCGCTGGAGGAATTTACCGACCTTCCACCTCTGGCCATGGATCTCATCGCCCGGATGAAGTTGAGTCTGGTGGGATTGAAAGAATTTGGAAGTCTCCTGCCGGCGGAACTCAGCGGAGGAATGCAAAAACGTGCCGCCATAGCAAGAGCGATGGCCCTTGATCCCCGAATCCTTTTTCTGGATGAACTCTCGGCGGGATTGGACCCCATCACTTCAGCGGAATTGGATCATCTGGTCCTAAGTCTTGCCAAAAATCTCGGCATTACGTTTGTCATCGTAACCCATGAGCTTTCGAGCATTTACGCGATTGCCGATCGGATCATTATGCTGGATAAAGAACTCAAAGGGATCCTGGCTGTCGGTCGTCCCCAGGATCTTCGGGATCACAGTGAAAATGCGTTTGTTCATCGCTTTTTTAACCGGCAGGGGGTAACTGATACCTTAGCTGAAAAATCTTCGTGATAGACGACCAAGTGCTTAATTTATAAATATGATGACGCATTTTTATCTTTACACTAGTCCGTATAAGCTGAAGTTCAAAGGTGTGAGTTTAAAGTGCCTAAAGTGAGTCCCGCCTTTGGCGGGATTGTGGAATGCACATTCAGCTTGGCACTAATAATTAAAATTGATAGACTACCTTAACTTTAGGCACTTTAAACTTTTGCATACATAGAATGAAAAACTACATAATTTTATTTGCGAATACATATACTGAGTTCTGAGAAGGGAATCAGTTAACCCTTAATCGAGAAGAAATATGAGTGCCAAAACCCATTATTTTAAAATCGGATTGTTTGTCGTCGTCGCTTTGGTAATCGGTGTGGTTTCGATCATCGTATTAGGAGCGGGATCGTTTTTACAGAAAAAGGCTACTGTGGAAACCTATTTCGTAGAATCGGTGCAAGGTCTGGAAGTAGGCGCGCCGCTCAAATTTCGCGGCGTTCGTATCGGTAAGGTTACGGAAATTGCCCTGGTAGGCAAAGAGTATATTACCCAACACCAATATGTCCTGATTCGAGCTACTGTATTCCCGGAAACTTTCAGGACGATGTGTACGCCGACAAACGAAACCGATCTGAACAAGAAAGCCGTAGAAGAAGTCGAAAAAGGGTTACGGGTTCAACTGAGTTTCCAGGGGTTAACCGGTAACGCTCATCTCGAGATGGATTACATGGACCCGAGACACAATCCGCCTTTGAAGATCGACTGGAAACCCAAGTATTGTTATATCCCTTCCGCGCCCAGCACTATCAGACGCCTCAGCGATGCTGTGGACAAAATTTTGAGGAATTTTGAAAGCCTCGATCTGAAACGCATTGGTGACAACTTCAACACCTCTCTCAAGGAGTTAAGCCGGGTTTTGTCCCAGGCAAACCTGGGAAAAGTTGGCGAACAGGCGGAAGCTTTGCTTTCGGAACTCAGAAAAACAAACCAGCGGGTTGCCAATCTTTTGAAAGATCCGAAAATAGATACGCTATTGCCGGATGCAGCGGCAACCATGTCTGCCGCCAGACAAATTGTGGAAAACACAGAAAAACCCATGGAGCAATTGCTCGATGCCTTCAAAAACGTTTCGGCCGGCATAGAAAGACTTTCAGCCCAAATGGATACCATTACCAATGATACTACGGAAAGTGTTGTTCATTTAAGAAAGATTTTACGTCGAGTGGACAACCTTCTTTCAGACCAGCAACCGGATATTGAATCAGCTATTGAAAATATACGGCGTATTTCCGAAAATCTTAAGGAAATCACCGAAAACGCGAAAAAATACCCCTCCCAGGTACTGTTTGGCGAACCCCCGCCGCATGCTAAAACCGGAGAATGATGATGAAAAAAACGTCTATAATTTTCTTTATTGGACTTTTGGTGCTGTCCTTCTTTTTAACGGGATGTTTCAACTTTAACAAAAACTACCCTGAAAAGCACTTCTTTGTTCTGAGTGCCAAAAGGGGTGAAAAATTTCCGGCATCAAAATCGGATGCGATCCTGAGAGTCAGCAGATTCCGGGTTTCCCCGGGATTCGAAGGCAAAAGTTTTGTTTACCGTAAAGGCGATTCGAATTATACGTCAGATTTTTATAACGAATTTTTCATTTCACCGGCCCCGATGATTACCGAAGAAGTCAGAAAATGGCTTACAGGATCGGGCCTGTTTCAGCTTGTTATGAGTTCCTCGAGCCCCGTTGAACCGACCATGGAATTGGAAGGCGTCATCAGCGCTCTTTATGGAGATTACAGGAATACCGAGGTCCCAAAGGCCGTGCTGGAAATACAGTTTTTACTTGTTGGGGATGTATCCTCCCAACCGGTCATCGTTTTTCAGAAGACCTATCACGAAGAGGCCCATATAAAAGGAAATTCTCCCGATTCTTTGGTGGCAGGCTGGAACCTGGCCTTGGAACACATATTGACTCAATTGGAAACAGATTTAAAAGATATCAAAGAAGATAAAATATGACCCCTTGGAAAGGAGAGATGTATCATGAAAACATCAGGCGTAATTCTTGTTATTTTTCTATCTCTGTTTTTTGTATCAGCATTATCTGCAAACGATCAGGGAAAGGAAATTTTTAAATCAAAAGGCTGTATTTTTTGTCACAAGTCGGGGGCCTCTACCGGCACAATTCCTTCCCTTCCTGAAATGGCCAAAGCCTATAAAGGGAAAAAAGAACAACTCATCAAATTTCTTAAGGGGGAAGCCCCATCGATTATCAGACCGGAAAGGTCCGCCACAATGAAAAGGCAAGTTGAGAAGACCAAGGCCCTGTCCGATTCCGAACGGGGAGCTTTGGCTGATTTTATGTTGAGCCATTGAGATATGTTGGATTGATGATTGTGAGGACAAGAAGGTAGGAAGGAAAGAAGTTCACCCGCCTTTGGCGGCGCCGTAGGCGGGTAAACTTTCAGCATTCAGCTTTGAGCTTATTTCGCCTTTCCTATTTCCTTTTCCCTTAATCCTTTATCCTTAATCCTGTCTCCTGATTCTTATTTTTCGTCCAATACCTTTCGAATTGTTTCAGCAAGTTCCCTCTTTAAGACGGGCTTGGAAACAAAAGCCCGGATGCCCATGCCCAAAGCCTTTTGCTCATCTATCATAGAGCTGAAGCCGGTACAGAGTATTACCGGGATGTCGGGTCGTATTTGCATGAGGTTTTCTGCCAGCCTCTCGCCTGTCATATGAGGCATGGTCATATCTGTAATGACAAGGTCAAAACTGCCTTTTTTCTCCTTAAACAGTTCTAGAGCTTCAATGCTGCTGTTTCTTGCAATAACACTGTAACCTAAAGACCCGAGGATTTGTCTGCCCATTTCCATAATTACAGGTTCATCGTCAATGAAAAGGATTCGTTCGGTTCCGGTGGGAACAGGTCTTTCGGCGCTGTCTTCCAGTTGGAATCGCCCCCTGATGACAGGTAAATAAATGTTGAAGGTGGCGCCCTTTCCGAGCTCGCTATCCACAAATATGTCCCCTCCAGAACTTCGAACCAGACCATGAACAACCGAAAGCCCCAGACCGGTTCCCTTCCCTTTTTCTTTGGTTGTGAAAAAAGGATCGAATATTTTTTCCATAACATTGGAAGATATGCCATGGCCAGTGTCCGTTACCATTAAATTAATATACGATCCTGGTTTTAAATTAGGATGACCGGAGATAAAATCTGAATCAAGATCTGCATCCATAAGGCTGACGGTTAATCGTCCTCCGTTATTTTCCATGGCGTGGGCAGCATTTGCGCACAGATTCATCAATATCTGATGAATCTGGGTGGGATCAGCCATAATCAATGCATCACTTTGCAGGTCCTGCTCGATATCAATTATTGATGGTATAGAAGCCCTGATCATTTTTAGGGCCTCTTCTATATGAGGTTTTATTTGGATCGGCTTTTGTTCCTGATCAACCTGCCGACTGAATGTAAGGATTTGCTTAACAAGATCTTTTGCTCGATTGCCGGCCGATAAAACCTCCTGAAGATTTTTATATTGAAATGTTCCTTTCTCTTCACCGTCAAGCGCTAATTCGGTATAGCCGATCACAGAGGCAAGAATATTGTTAAAATCATGCGCAATGCCACCCGCCATAGTGCCGATAGCCTCCATCTTCTGTGCTTGCTGGAGTTGAGCTTCGAGTTTCTTTTGATGGCTGATATCTCTTAAGTTGATGACACTACCGATGGGGTCTCCATTTTTATCCTTATAAATGGCGCCGCTGACACTGACAGGGATGATTTCTCCCTTATTGTTATACCGGCGGGTTTCAATATTGAAGAATCTTTCCCCTGCCTGCACCTTCTCGATCATCATTTTTGTTTCTCTCCACGCTTCTTTCGGAACAAAAACATCCATTTTTTTCCCCAACCGTTCCGTCAGGGTCCAACCGAAAACACGTGTAAAAGCAGGGTTGAAATAGATAACCTTGCCCTCCATATCGTAGACAACCAACGGGTCGGGATTTGCTTCCAGAACTGTCCGATATTTTTCCTCACTCTCCCGCATCGCTTCTTCAGCTTGCTTGCGTTCGCTGATGTCGCGAGTAACGCCAATGATGCCTGTGGGGCGGCCGTTCTGATCACGCAAAAAAGACATTTTGGCTTCAGTCCAGATAGTCGAGCCATCCTTGCATTTAACTTCAACTTCTAAGGTACGAGACCTCGACAGGTTCTTTTTCTCCTTCTTCTCGACTTCCAACTCCTCGATAAGTACTTTTTGGACAAATTTAAGAGAACCCGGAGTCCAGGTTTCCTCCGGCGTCCTGACAATGGCTTCTTCAACAGTATAGCCTTGCTGCTCCATGATGGATGGGCTGACAAAGGTGAGACGCAAGTTCATATCCCTTGTCCAGATAACGTCCCTGACGTTCTCAGAAAGGAGGCGATATTTTTCTTCGCTCTTTTGTAAGGCTTGCTCCATTAATTTTCGATGGGTAATATCGTGGGCGATATTCCTGGCCTTCACCGGAATGCCGTTTTCTAAATCATAGTTTATATTGAGCATTGCAAACATCGTTGTCCCGTCTTTTTTCTTGATTTCATACTCTTGAGATAAAGGGACTTCATGGCCTTGGCTCAGTAATTTCATTCGTTCCTGGTAGATTTTCATACTGGATTCCGTGAACAGATCAAAGGGATCCAATTCCATGAGTTCTTCCCGGGAGTAACCGGAGTATGTGCACATCACATCGTTAACGCTAGTAAACTTTCGAGTTTTATAATCAAACTCATAAATA
>Ga0316577_10000475_pt1 | contig 15786 bp, 13 predicted proteins | sample S5NA_FD_203073 | JGI IMG/M metagenome (GOLD analysis project Ga0316577, IMG submission 203073) | Rhizosphere microbial communities from salt marsh grasses in Alabama, United States - S5-7_050615r2r1 | ecosystem: Host-associated > Plants > Roots > Rhizosphere | place: USA: Alabama | collected... | reverse complement strand
CAGGCGGCGCGGGTTGTACTCCGGCTCAAGCTTCTGTTGAATCATACACTTGCTGACGCACGTGCCACACGAGTAACACATCTCCAAGTGCTCGCCACCCGGAATGGCGCGAACGCGATCAGCAAAGGTTTCGGTCCCTTCGGTCTGAGTATGGCTCATTCTGCTACCTCCAAAGCCGGTTCCGGCGTTTCGGCCTTCATCGCCTCAACCAGACGATCCGCAAACTCTAGCGCTTCCACGACCTGCGGTGGTTCCTTCATCCGGCGGGCGCGCTTTTCCATATCGGGCTTCATATTCTCAATCTCTTCCAGCAGTTTCTCCCTGGGGATCGAATCGAGCAGCTCCTGCATCTCGTTGACGACGCGGGAGTACTTGTCTCCCTCGGCCGCGCTGATCCACTCGATGCGGAATCGGCCCGGCGTCATGCCCATCTTTTCGAACTGGCTCAGCAACCTCTCGGCTCGTTTAGCGCCGACGGGCTGCCCGGTGATATAGTGGCAGTCCTGCGGGTGGCAGCCGGAGTAGAGCACCGCCCCCGCGCCCAGGCGAAAGGCCTCGTAGACAAAGTCGGCATCCATGCGCGCGACACACATCACGCGCATGCCACGCTCGTTGGTAGAGTAATCAAAGTGGCTGGTCCCGGCCAGGTCGGCGCCTGGGTAAGAGCACCAGTTGCAGCGGAAGGCCAGGATCTTTTCCTCGGGGTCCTTAGCCAGTAGGGCGCGGATCTGGGCCAGGAGTTGTGCGTCGGTAAAGTGCATCTGGGTGATGGCATTGTGCGGGCACTCGGCCACGCAGCCGCCGCAGCCGTGGCACTTGGCGGTGACGACGTGGGCCGCCTTGCCCTGCTCGTACTCGATAGCGCCATAGGGGCACGCGCGCGAGCAGATGCCGCACTTTTTGCCGTCGGCGCTGACGCAGCGATCCTCCCACACCACGGCCACCACTGGCTCGATCTCCCACTCGTCGGAGTGAAGCACGCGTCCGGCACGCGCCGCTGCCGCCGATCCCTGAGCCACGCTGGCGGGGATATCCTTGACCCCCTGGCACGCGCCGGCCAGGAAAATACCGTCGGTGGGGCAGTCCATCGGGCGCAGCTTGGGGTGATACTCCATGAACCAGCCGCCAGGACTCTGGCTGATGTTAAGCACCGAACTGACCGTATCCACGTCCGGCTGCGGTACCGCTGCCTGGTTAAGCATCACCATGTCGTACTCGCGCTCGATCACGCTGCCCAGCGCCACGTCCTCCGAATTGACGTAGAGGTTTCTGGTCTCGGGATCCTCGGTGATCAAGCTGGGACGGCCCTGGATAAAGTGGACACCCATCTCGCGCGCCCGGTCGTAGAACTCCTCATAACCCTTGGACGGGGTACGGATGTCCATGTAGTAAATGGTGATGTCCATCTCGGGATAGGCCTGCTTCAACAGCACGGCATTCTTGATGCCGTACATGCAGCAAAAGTTAGAGCAGCCGGGGTTAAAGCGCTTGTCGCGCGAGCCGACGCAGTTGACGATGGCTAGGCTCTTTGGAACGGCACTATCGCTGGGGCGGACCAGCTTACCGGCGGTAGGGCCGGCCGAGTTAGCCAGTCGCTCCATCTCCATCGCGGTGACGACGTTGGGGAAGCGACCGTAGCCATACTCAGGGATCACGCTGGGATCAAAGTGGTCGTAGCCGGTGGCGACGATGATCGACCCGATATCCTCCCACACCATCTCGTCCTCAATACCAAAGTCGACGGCCTCCAGCTTGCCGCAGGCATCCACGCACTTGTAGCACTGGATGCAGGCATCCATATCGATGTTGTAGAGGAGGGGCACCGACTGGCTCATGGCCACGTCGATGGCCCTGCGGGGGGCCAGGTTCATATCAAAATAGTTGGGGACCTCGATGGGGCAAACCTTGGCGCACTCGCCACAGCCGTTGCAGCGATCGGCGTGCACGTAGCGGGACTTTTCTCGCAATTGAACTTTAAAATTCCCGACAAAACCCTCGACCCGCTCGACCTCTGTATACGTTCTCACATCCACCTTGGGGTGACGCGCCGCGTCAACCATTTTGGGTGCGAGAATTCATATACTACAGTCCATCGTGGGGAAGGTCTTGTTGAGCTGCGCCATAACCCCCCCGATGGTCGGCCGTTTCTCGACTAGGATCGTCTCAATGCCCTGGTCGCCCAGGTCAAGTGCGGCGCTGATGCCCGAGACACCGCCGCCGATGACCATCGCCCGCTTGGTGACGGGCACGTTGATCATGTCCAACGGGGTGAGGAAACTAGCCTTGGCGACGGCGGACGCCGTCAGGTCCTTGGCCTTTTTCAGCGCGCCTTCGGGATCGTGACCGTGCGCCCACGTGCACTGCTCGCGGATGTTGGCCATCTCCATCAAGAAGGGGTTGAGCCCGGCCTCGGCCACCGCCGCGCGGAAAGTCGGCTCGTGCATCTTGGGCGAGCAGGCCGAGACCACGACCCGATTTAAGTTGTATTTCTCGATCTCTTCCTTGATCAGGTTCTGGCCGCTATCCGCGCAGGCGTACATCGTGTCCGTCGCTCTGACCACCCCCGGCAGCTTCGAGGCGTATTCCGCCACGGCGCCAGGTGGGATCACGCCGGCAATGTTCGACCCGCAGTGACAGATGTACACGCCGATCCGCAGTTCCTCATGCCCGTTATCTCCTGCTCCGTTATCTCCTGCCATAGTTGCTCCTTAACGACTGCAAACTCTTGTGATGATTCCAAAAACTCACCCAATACAACCAGGTGTCTCTCGCTCCCTTGATATTGACGCGAATCTCTTCCCCGTTCTTACACTCAACACACACCCAGACAAACAAGGACAACCAACGCGTCACCAAATCGAACGCGTCGACACTACGCCTTGATCACCTCTTCATCGAGCAGCTTATGCCGCGCTCTCTGCGAGCGTTGGTCGGGCGTGGTGAGCTCCAGCGCCTCCTTGGGGCACCACTTGACGCATTGAGGACCCTCTTCCAGGTCCTCACACTGGTCGCAGATCTCGGCCAGCTTGGATGCTGGATTGATCGAGATGGCACCAAAGTCACAGGCCTCGATGCACCAGGCACAGCCATCGCACAGATTGGCGTCGACGTGGATGATGCCGGTCACCAAGTCCTGCTTTAGCGCGTCCCGCGGACAGGCGATGACGCAGGGCGCGTCCTCGCACGTGCGGCAGGCCACCGCCGTCATCAGAATCTTGTGCTCGCGCACGGTGCGGATGCGGCTGCGATAGGTGTTAAACTCGCCAGTCTTTTGCTGGGAGCAGACGTACTCGCAAATCTGGCAGCCCACGCACTTGGTCGAGTCACATGAAACGTATCGATACTTGGAAGTTGATGTAGGCATTGCTATCTCCTCTTGTGTGATTCGTGACACGTGATCGTGACTCACGCATCACTCGTCACGCATCACGGATCAGACTCCTATCTCCTCGGCCACGTCGTCCATCCCGAGCTCGACGAGTTTTTCCTTGGGGATCAACCCTTCCTTGGTCCAGCCCTTGGCCTTGTAGTAGAGGTCTTTCAGATACTCCAGTTCCTCCTCCGTCACCACGTGCCCAGCAGATGCGCCCTCCTTCATCGGCTCGTGGTGCCAGCGCCAGGGCAGGTGATCGTCGGCGCGCGTCCACCCCTCGCGGATGTTGAACGCCTTCTTGATCGTGTGTGCGCGCACTCCGATCAGATCCACGGCGTCATAATCAAAGTCCCAACCCGTGGTGGCGTTGATCAGCTTGGCGATGGCTGGCCACGCACCTGCGCGATCGGCCTTGCCGGTGAAGCAGCGGCGGATGAACTTGCACAAGGGCAGCGTGTCGTATACAGCGGCATACTCCTCCGTGCTCTTGGCCAACTCACCGCGAGTCTCGTCTACGCTGAAGCGATCGACATCTCCCTTGATATCGGGGTCGTAGGCCGCCGAGCGGTTGTGACAACCGCCGCGCACGCCAGCCGCCAAGCCCACGGAGAAGGTCTTGAGCGCGCGTGCGTCGTAGCCAGGCAGCTCCAATCCCTTGATGTTCATAGCCCACTGGTAGGTCTCGGTGCCGCGCTCCTCGTCGACCTTGGCGCTGGCCCGCTTGGTACCCTCGGCCAGCAGGTCGCCCATGTAGCCATCGCGGTGCGCGATCATCTCGACCAACGTCACCATCGCCTCGCCGTTGCCGAACTTGGCCTCGAACCCCTCGGGGTACTTTTCACACTTGAAATCCTCTTTGGTAAAAACGCCCTTCTCGTAACACTCCATCGCCCAACTGATGGTCACGCCGGTGCTCATCGTGTCGGTCCCCAGCTCGTTGCACAGGGTGATGGCCTTGATGGCAGCCTCCATATCACCCACACCACAGTTGGACGAGAGCGCGTAAAGCGACTCGTACTCGATGTGGCCCATCGCGGGAGCGAAGGGCCCCTCCTTGACGTGCCCGATCTGCTCGCAGGCGATGGGGCACTGGGCGCAGGCGGTCGTCTTGGCCTTGTAGTGTTCGTGCAGATACTCGCCGCTGACCAGCTCGGCATCCTCGAAGGTGCCCTGTTGGTAGTTTCGAGTAGGCAACAGACCAAGCTTGTTCATATTGAGCACGTTGGAACTCGTGCCCAGGACGCGGTACTTTTGCGTGTGCGGGCCCTGTGCCGCCTGGAGGATGTCGTACGATAGCTGTAACAGCGTATCAGGATCAGCCACCTCGACGCCACCCGTGCCGCGCATGGAAAGCGCCTTGAGCTTTTTCGATCCCCACACAGCGCCTTGGCCGGTACGTCCCGCCTTCCGCCCGTCGTTGCTGACGTTGGCGATGCGCGACAGGTTCTCCCCTGCCGGCCCGATGCACGCTGAACGAATCTGGTCGTCACCGTACTCGTCGCGGATTGCATCCTCTGTGTCGTAGGTGTTCAGGCCAACCAGATTGGAAGCATCGTGGAAGGTGACCCGATCGTCGTCGACAAAGACGCGCACCCAATCCTCGCTGGCGCCGTGGATGACGATGCCGTCCCAACCGGAACGCTTGAGGGTAATGGCAAACCAACTCCCCGAGAGGCTATCGCCGATAAAGCCCGTCAACGGCGACTTGGAGGCCAGGCCCCACTTGCCGCCCACCGGCACCGGCGTCCCGCAGAACAGCCCGCCGGCCACGCAGATCACGTTGCCGGGAGAAAGGGGATCACATCCCGACTCGATGTTCTCCCAGGCCAGGCGGCTGGCCATCGCCACGCCGCCGATGTACATCTTGTACCACTCCTCGGGCTTTTTCTCGACCCACGTCTTGCGCTCCGTCAGGTCAATGTGCAGAATTTTTCCGCTGTAGCCATACATAAGCTTAACCTCCTGCTGATACAGACATCAGTATAATTCGATCGCCATCGCTAGGGCACTCGCCCATCTGATTCGGCTTAATCATGCGCTTGGCGTTCAGATTAAAGATATTTGGGGGATGCAACGTCTCACCATCGGGGTTGATCACGTTGCCAATCATATCGGGGTATTTGGTGCTCAATAGCCGGACTATGTCTCGAAAGGTAGTGGCCTGTTCCAACTCTAGCGACAGTTCCTTCGTCCCTGCCGCAATTCGGGAGAGGCCGAAGAGTTCTACATGGACGTGCATCCGATTACTTTCGCTCCTTGGCCGCCAGGTCTTTGAAAAAATCCAGGATCGTCCTCTCTTTGTAATCCCGGAACTCGCCGGCGTCGAAGAATACGCCGTAGCACGTAGGGCAACTTTCATACCAGATGTGGGGCTGGGCGGCGTCCACCATGCGTATCATCGGGGTGTGACATATGGGGCACTCTATACTGCCGACCTCGTTGTACGCCGCGCCTTCTTCGAGAGTGCCTACGTCAATGCTCTCCGATCCTGCAAGAGCCTTCAAGTGCTCCTGCTCTCGCAGATCAAACCAGAGCCCCTTGCAATTCGTACAACGATTCACCTCGAACGACTCGTACACCACTGCTTCCATAGGGGACTGGCACTTTGGGCAATCCATGATAATTCTCCTACGAGGCATTAGCGGCCCGCATGGTCACGCCAACCCTGATTATAGGCAAGTCGCGCAATTTGGCAAACTGGCACCAACTCCCATCCACCTTCCCGAAAGCTCAAATACGCCACGACATCTTGGCACAGCTCAAGGATACGTTTGATCGCCCAGTGCAGCCCAAGAAGCAGCTTTCGGGAAGGTCGATCATAGTCTCTCAAGGAACCGCCGAAACGAGTGCCTCGGCAGCGGGCTGGAGTAACACCAGGATTGGATTGGCAAAGATCGCCAAGGCAAACACACCGGTCACTGCGATCCCCAACGCGACCACCAACGTCGGCAGGACGGCCAACCGATCTCCATCCCGCGGCGCAGCGACAAACAGCACGCGCGCAACCTTCCACACACAAGCCAACGACACAACGCTGTTGAGCACGCCGACGATAGCCAACCAAAGCAACCCTTCCTCCACCGCCGCCGAGAACAGGTACAACCTGCCGACAAAGCCCGCCAGCGGTGGGAGTCCAGCCAGCGAGAGCAGGCACAGCAGCAGCGGCCAGGCCAGCTCCGGCGCGCGCTGATGCATCCCGGCATAGTCTTTGATCTCGTACGAGCCGGTGTGCTCGAACAAAGCAAGGGCGGCGGCGAGCGCCCCCAGGTTCCCCACCACGCAGGTGACCAGTGAGAACAACACGGCAGTCACGCCTCGTGGCGAGGCAGCCACCAGGCCGACAAGCAGGTAACCCGCCTGAGCGATGCTAAAGTAGGCCAGGAAGCGCTTGACGTTGCCTTGCCACAGCGCCACCAGGTTGCCGGCGGTCATCGAAAGCACCGCGAAAGTGATCAACAGCGTGCGCCCATCGACGGACAGCTCGCTCACCCCCACCGGCAGCACTGTCACCAGCACGCGCGTCAGTCCGGCAAACCCCACGAGCGCAGGTGCCACCGTGAACAGCGCGACGACGGGCGCCGGTGTGCCCTCGCAAACGTCAGGCGCCCACTGGTGAAAGGGGACCAGCGCCACCTTCGCAGCAAATCCCGCCGCCATCAAGACCAAAGGAGGGAGAAGCAGGGGCCTCAACGCCGTACCCGACTCCCCCAAAGCCGCAGCGATAGCGGCCAAGCTGGTGGAGCCCGCCACGCCGTAGAACCACGATAATCCATAGAGCATCATCGCCGAGGCGACCGCGCTGTACAGGAAATACTTGACCGCTGCCTCACCAGTGTGGGGATCATCGCGCAGGTAGCCGATGATAATGTAGGAAACGATGCCGAACAGCTCAAAGGCTAGAACGATCACGAGCAGGTCGCGCGCCGCGCCGGCCAAGCAGATCGAGAGCGCAGAGAGAAGCAGCAGCGCGTAGAACGCCCCGTTGTTGAGCCCATGGCGCATACGGATGGCCTCGCTGGCAATCAAAACGACGAGTCCCGTCGCCAGCAGCGCCATAGCCTTGACAGCCAGCGCAAAGCCATCACAGGCCAGCACTCCCAACAGCGAGCCCTCGTACCCCCAGAGCGTGACGACGCTGATGTATGCACCGAGCAACCCCGCCAGGGCGACGTATGGCGTCCAGCGGCTCGCATCCCAATAGGCGCGAAGTGCATCCAAGCCCAGGAGAATCCCGCCCACAAGGAGGAGAACTAGCTCGGGGGAAAGTAGCCAGAGTGTGTGCTCGAAAGAACCCAACAGTATCCTCTCTGACGTAAGGCGTAAAGACGTAAAACGTAAGGCTTCCATTACGTTTTACGCTTTACGTTTCACGCATCACAGCAATCCCTGCAACAACGCCGTCAGCGCCGTATTGAACATATCCACCAGCAACGTGGGATAGAGACCGAACACGACGATGATCACCACCAACGGCCACACCGTCAGCATCTCCCACCCTCGCATGTCCTGCAATTGGCCCCAACGTCCTTCGTCCAGCTCGCCCAGGAAAATGTGCTGCACGATTTTCCACAGGGTGTAGCCCGCCGAAAAGACGACGCCCAACATACCGATGAAGGCAAAGATGGGAACCAAGCCCATCGTGCTCTTGAACACAAAGAACTCGCCCCAGAAACCGATCAACCCCGGCAGCCCTAGCGCGGCGAAACCTGTTACCAACATGAGGCCATAGTAGTGGGGAATCCGCTTGGAGAACCCGCCGAACATCTTCAAATCGTAGGTGCGCGTCCGCCGGTGGAGGATGCCCGCCAGGAAGAAAAGAGCCGCGATGATCACACCGTGGGCGAACATCTGCATGGCTGCGCCGCTGAGGCCCGACACCCCTGCGTTGAGGGTGGCCTCAGACTTGAACAGCGCCTGCCCCTCGAGAACTGCCTCACCGCTCAACAGCGCGTAACCCACAGACGCCGCACATACCCCCAGCGTGACAAAGCCCATCTGCACCACCGACATGAACGAGATCAGTCGTTTGAGATCCCACTGGGCCAGACAGACCAACGCCCCGTAGACGATGCTCGCCACGGCCAGAGCGGGAAACACCCACACCTGCACGGTGAGAAAGTAGAACTGATCGGGAAAGAGTGGCAACGCCACGCGCATCAATCCATAACCACCCGTGCTCAGGAAAACGCTGGCCAGAACGGCACTAACCGGGGTCGAGGCCTCGCCCTGTGCATCGGAGAGCCAGGTGTGAAAAGGGAAAGAAGGCAACCGGACGGCAAAAGCAAAAAACAGCCCGCCCAAGGCGATGCAGGCGTTGACAAAGTACTGCTCCTCACCGTAAGGCCGCTTCTGCGCCGCCTCCTGCATGTCAAAGGTCTCAACCTGAGCAAAGACGACCAGGATCACCAGGAGCATCGCCACGCTGGCCAATAGATTGTACAGAAAGAACTTGACGGCGGCACGCTCCCGCCCCGCTCCTCCCCACACACTGATGAGGAGCACCATCGGCAGCAGGCCCAATACCCAGAAGGCGTAGAACAGCACCAAGTCGCGCGCCAAAAAGACGCCAAACACGCAGGTCTCGAGCAGCAGGAAAAGGAAAAAGTACTCCTTGACCCGCAGCTCAACCGTACGCTCCGAGTAGAACAGGGCCAAGGCGGTCACCAGGGCAGCCATGGCGATCAAGGGAGCGCTGAGACCATCTGCCTCCAGGTGGTACCGCACCCCAAAGGCCGGGATCCACTCGTAATCCTCGATCGGAAGTGGGCCCCCCTCGCCATTCGCCTGCGCTACCATGACCCAGACGAGAATCGAGAGCACAAAGGTCACGAGCGCAAAGATGACGCCCACCCGCTGGACCGTCTTGACGTTCTCCCGAGGGATCACCAAGAGCAACAGCCCGGCCGCCAATGGGAGGAACAAAGTAACACTAAGGATTGGAATCATACCGGTTCTCCTCCGTCAGTTTAAAACCCTGCAAAGGCTGCACTCAACCTTCGCAAGGCTAGACATATCAAATCTGCACAAATATAAAAAGCACAAACATCGCCGCCAGCACCACCACGGCGACGGCTGCCAAGCGCAAGTAATCCTGCACCTTGCCGGTCTTGGGGCGAAACCACAGGCCGCCCACCCGCACCGCCTCGCCAACACTCTGCACCGCGACGCCCAGCCTTCGATCAATCGCGGCGCTCAATCGCATCAAGAGACGTGTGGCAGGCGCCGCCAAATTAACCAGGCGATCCAGCAACAGGTCGAGCAGACCGGCCACGCGGGCCGGATACTTGCCGACGTGTCGCAACTGGTCGGCGGGCACGCCCAGCCGGACATCCAACCAACCGGCAGCCTGGGCCACCGGATCAGCCACACGATCGACCGGTCTGAAGATGGGCGTCAAAACGCGTGCGTCGAACCAACCGCCGACCAGCGCCGGTCCCTGTCCGAACCCGCGAATGGCATCCATGATCAGGTCGTCCAGCATATCATCGACGAACGCCAACCCCTGCCCCAGCCAGATAGCGGGCTTGGCGAAAACCCACTGGTACAACCCGTCCACGTAGAGGGCGTTGCGCACGAATTCGTAGAGCCAGCCCAGCCACATCGCACGCATCAACGATTCCACCCAGTCCGTCTCACCATGCCGCACAGGCCAATAGGCATAGATCATGAACCCAAAGCTCAGCCCAGTCACGCAGGCGATGCTCCACCACATCGTGGGCTCGCTGATGAACTGGGCCTCCTCCTCGACCCCAAAGAACATCGCGATGAAGCTATCGCCGGAAAGGGGGACACCAATCCACCCCAAAACCAGGACAAAGAGTGTCAAAAAGATCAGCGGGGTGGTCATCGCCGGCAAGCTCTCGACGGAACGGGCGGCGGCGTGGCTGCGCGGCCCGCCCGCAAAGATCAGGCTGAGCTGTCGCATCACACCGAAGGACGTCACTGCCGCGATCACAGCCATGATCCAAAACAAGGTCTGATTGTTCGCCCACGCCCAGGTCAGGATCGCATCTTTAGACCAAAAGCCACCAGTGACGAACGGAGCGCCGGCAAGCGCCGCGCCACCGGCGAGGAATAGATAAAAGGTGATGGGTTGTCTCTCGGCCAGCCCGCCCATACCCAACATATCGTTGGGATCGAATGAATCGCCGTCGAGCCGGTCTCGACAGCCGTGTTCCATCCCGTGCAGCACCGACCCGGCGGCCAAAAAGAGCAGCGTGTTAAAAAAGATGCTCGTGACCAGATGAAAGACGCCCGCCACGTACGCGCCGATCCCGAGCGCGGCGATGGCATAGCCAAACTGGCCAATCGCGGAGAAGGACAGCACGCGCCGCATATCGCGCTGTGTCACGGCGACCAGCGCCGCGATGCCACAGGTCAAGACCCCGACGAGCGTCACGACGGTCAGACCGAGATCGGCGATCAGCAGCGACGAAGCCGCTGCATCCAAAAGGGGAAACACGCGGATCAACAGGAAAACCCCGGCAGAGGCCGTCGCAGCGTGGATGAGGGCCGATGCCGGCGCCGGGGCCTCGGCTGCCTCGGGCAGCCAGACGTGAAGCGGAAACTGGCCGCTCTTGACCATCACCCCACCAAAGAACAACAGCGCGACCACCGTCACGACCGAAAACTGGGTATCCAGGAAGTTGATCCCAGATAGCTCTGCCAACTTCTCGGCACTGAAAACATCGCTGTAGGCGAGAGATTCGGCATGCATCCAGAGCAGCGCTATCCCCAACAGGAGGAGCAGGTCGCCTGCACCTGTCACCAGGAACACCTTGAGGGCAGCATGGCGGACGGATTCTTGCTCGTGCCAGAAGCCGGTCAGCAGATACGCACAGGCGTCCATGATCACCCAAAAGACGATGAAAAATAGCAAGTTGTCAAAGATCAAGAGCCCCAGCACGCCGGAGGCCAGAAGGGATAAGAGGGCGAAAAAGCGCCCGGAGCGCGGATCGTCCCGCATGGCACCCGCGCTGTAGATAAAGATGACCAGGCAGGCCAACGCCAGCACAGGGAGCATCAGTGCGTTGAGTTGATCGATGTAGATACTAATCAGGAACCTATCTCCGCCCAGGGAGAACCACTCACCAAGCGGCACTTGAGAGTAGGCCAGAGATCGCCCCTCGATCACCACCAACATCTTGGCCAGGAACGTGAGCAGCGCCAGCAGAGCGGAAACCACGACGCCGCCGACGGCGAGCCGCTGGCTCCACACGCGGCTGCGGTGGGCAAACAGCGCGATGACGCCAAAGACGAGCAAAGGGAAAAACGGAATCAGCCACGCGATCTCGAAAAAGTTAAAGTCCATCGCTTATCCGCCCTTACTCCCTGAGTGACTCCAGATCGTCCACGACCGCCGTGCCACGCTCGCGCCACATCGCGATCGCCAGCGCCAGACCTACCAGCACCTCCGCCGCCGTGATGAGAATCACGAGCAGCGCAAACACCTGCCCATCCGCCGCCCCGCTCTCCGCGTAGCGCCAAAAGGCGACCAGGTTGACCAGCACGCCGTTGAGCATCAGCACGACACCCATCAGGATGGTGACGACGTTGCGCCGCGCCAGGACGGCGTACAGGCCGACGCAGAACAGACCGGCTGCCAGAGCGAGATACCACGCAAGCGGCGCCACCGTCACTGCCTCCTCACCAAACGGGCCGCGCCGGCCAGCGCGACCCCCAAAATCAGAACAATGACGACCAATGGCAAGACGAATCCCTCCACGCTCACCAGCGAGATTCCCAATGCCTCGATGCTGCCGGAGGGGATAAAGGCCGGATCGGGCGCCAGATCCAAACCGACGCCGAACACCATCCAGACGATCACCGCGCACAACGCCGCGGCCACCACCACACCCGCCCACCACCAGCGGTTGTGGCCGAGTTGATCTTGGCGCGTCATCTCCCGCAACGGCGCGGGACCGAAGCGGATCAAGGCGGCGATGCCCCCGATAAAGACCAGCGCCTGCACCCCGGCGACGATGGGCGCCCCCAGCAATACCAGCAGCCCGGTCACGCCCAGGCAGGAACCGGCCAGAGCCAGCGCGGAGTGGAACGCGTTACGCAAGACGACGGCCGCTACCGCGGCCCCCAGCGCAATCGTGCCAAAGATAATGAAGAGGATCTGTTGAAGCCCCATAGTCGACGTGTGAGCGATTTCTCAGCATACAAACCGCCGGTATTATACCAAAAAGCCCGTAAAACCCCAACCTTGAAAGTTGGGGATATCCAGATTCACCTCAGAGCAAGATTGGGGCTAAAGCACTAGAGCCTCACACACCGGCAGCTCAACCACCTCCACCGGCGGTGAAAGCTCACCCACCGCTTCCACAAACGGCCCGAGGTCCACCATCTGCGAGATCGGCGGGCGGAAATCGTCGTGATGATGGGGGACCACAACGTGTGGCTTGAGCCGCTCTACGACGCGCGCTGCGATCCAGCAGATGCGCGAGTGGCCCTGCAAGGGGAACATCAGCACGTCCGGCGCGCCCAAGGCCGTCAGCCGGGCCAGCTCATCCTCCGTGCAGCCGGCGCTACCAAAGTGGTGCACCACGCGGTCGCCCTCCGCCGCCAGCGTGAAGCGCCAACTTAGCACCTGGCCCTGAGGCCAATGGCGCAGGAGGGAAAACAACCGCACATCGAAGAGGACTGACGGCAAAGCGCGAACGAGCGTCCTCGCGATCAAGGGCAGGTCAAATCGGGCGTGCGCGCTGTGGAAGCACTGCGCCTGATAAACGCCAAAGTCGAAACTGTCGCCATCGCAGGCCACGACGAGCTGCGCGCCTGGCACGCCCTGGCGGCGCAGCGCCTCCGCTGCAACCGCCGAGCAGTACACACGCGCGCCGGTCCGGCGCGCGATCCGCGGCACGTCCGCCGCGTGGTCGAAATGGCCGTGAGAGAGGAAAATCTCACGCGCCTCGCTCACACCATCGGGACCAAAGGGTAACCTTGGACGCGCGTCCGCGTTGCGGCTCAAGTACGGGTCGATCAAAAGGACGCGTTCACCCGTCTCGATGCGAAACCCCGCTGTGCCGTACCAGGTGACGAGCAATGGATACCCTCCCAGTGTGAGGATGTCTCAACAAGCACATTATACACCGCGTCGATACGAACGCGAAGCCCCCCCACCCTTTGCCCACCTGTAAAGCGAACGCGGGGCAATCTCGCTTGCGATCCACTATATTTAGGTGTAAACTCGGCACACGACGCAGATTCCAGTAGAAGGGAGACTGAGGGCTATGGCAGATAAATTTCGCATCGACCTCGCCAGGGAGAGCGATTGGGGTTGGATCGCGCAGGGGCAGACAGAGATCGTGTGGGTCCGGTTGGGACCTGAGTGCCAGCAAGAAGTGAGCCGCCAGGCAGTCGAGGAAAGCGTAGCCCTGCAGCTAGAGAGAATGCGCGAGGACCCAGGCTTTCCCAGCAAGGCACTCGTGGCCCGTACAGACGATGGATCGCTTGCCGGTTTTGTCCTGGTGGCCAAGACGCACAACGATGCTACCGGCCAACTGGAGGCTTCTCTGCTGAGCCAGTATGTGGCCGAACCGTATCGCGGCCAAGCGCTGGGACATCGCCTGATGGCTGCTGCCGAGGATTGGGCTCGCCAGCAGGGCCTGCCCCGGATCTCGCTTTCCGTGGGCGTGCACAACACGCTTGGACAAAAGCTATACGAATCGCTGGGCTACCAGGTAGAGACTCTGCGTATGAGCAAAAAGCTGAACGAGCGAGAAACGGACGCACTGCCTCTGTCCAACAACTGAGGCAATTGATTGGGGGGTGAAAACGAATGCCCAATTGGCTATCCGAACTCTTTACGACCAAGGCCTGGTGGGGCAACCTGGTCTATATCGCGATCTATTACCTCGCAGCCTGGGTCGTCCATCTTTTGGCGCGCGTGATCGCCCGCCGCCTGGTGCGGTTGAGCCGTCTCACGCCCAAAGGGCGCGAGCTGCGTCCCGAACGCCGGGCGACGCTGAGGGCCATGCTGGCCAACGTCATCAGCTTCTTCGCCTTCGCAGCGGCCACCGTCGCCAGCGTGGGCAGGTTCGTCACCCTCGATACCCTCGTGTGGGTCGTGGGTCTCTTTAGCGCGGCCTTTGGCCTCAGCGCCCGCCCGCTCATCAGCGATGTGCTGGCCGGCATCGGCCTGATCTTTGAGGACACCTTCGCCGTGGGAGAAAAGGTCGAAATGCTGAGTTTGGAGGGCATCGTCGAGGCGGTGAACCTGCGCACGACCCTGCTGCGCGCGCCGACGGGCGAGCTTTACGTCGTGCCCAACGGCGAGATCCGCGTCGTGCGCAACTTTAGCCGGGGCCATTTCTCGGTCGTCAAGGTGACCCTCAAGATCGCCGCTGCCGACCTGAACCGCGCGCTAAAACTCTTGGAGGAGCTCGGCAATGAGGCCGTCGCCCTGCTGCCCAACCTACTGGAACCGTGGCAGGTGATCAGCGAGTCGGGCCTCATCGGCCAGCAAACGGAGCTGACGCTGCTGGCCAAGGCGCGCTTTGGCCAGGCGGCAGAGATGCGCCCGCGCCTGCTGGCGTTGGTGCAAGAGCGGATGACCGAAAACAGCATTGAGTTGGCGAGCTGATCGCAACCAGAAGCAGGATAAAGATGTTCGGGCTTTTGCACTACTTGAGCAAGCATTCCAGGCCATACCAGATGTCACTTGGCTTTGCCCTGGCTATATCCGTAGGCTTGCTCGACTACCTGACCGGCCCAGAGATTTCTTTTTCGATATTTTATCTGCTTCCCGTTTCCCTGATCACCTGGCTGGCTGGCAGGCGCCACGGAATCATCATGTCCATCACGAGCGCAGCTCTGTGGTTCATCGCCGACCTACTTACAAGACCCTCTTATTCGCACCCCACCACCCCTTATTGGAACGCGGCAGTGAGATTAGGATTCTTCCTGATCGTCACCTACGCTATCGCTGCGTTACGGAGCGCCCAAGAACGGCGTGAGGAACTGTCTCATTTCATCGTCCACGATCTACGCACGCCGCTTTCCAATGTGACAACGGGGTTGCAAACCCTTCAGGAGATCGGAAGCGAAACGCAGGATGAAACCCAAAAGAACCTGATCGAGATGTGCTTGGTATCCTGCAACCGGATGTTGACGCTCATCAACTCACTGCTTGATCTAGCACAATTGGAAAGCGGGCGAATGTCCCTGATGCAAAGTGATGTGGATGCAAAGGAGCTAGTAGATGCATCGTTGCAGCAGGTGGCAGTGTGGGCGGCGCGCAACCGCGTGACCCTGGCATCTCGTACAGAATCCGAGATAGGGATGGTTTACGCCGATCCCACTGTAACGGTGCGCGTCCTGGTCAATCTGTTGAGCAATGCAATCAAGTTCAGCAAGCCAGAATCGGTCGTGACCGTACGCATCGTCCCAGCGGATGCTGACAAGAT
>Ga0316577_10000472_pt1 | contig 15828 bp, 15 predicted proteins | sample S5NA_FD_203073 | JGI IMG/M metagenome (GOLD analysis project Ga0316577, IMG submission 203073) | Rhizosphere microbial communities from salt marsh grasses in Alabama, United States - S5-7_050615r2r1 | ecosystem: Host-associated > Plants > Roots > Rhizosphere | place: USA: Alabama | collected... | reverse complement strand
CGCGGTCAGGGCGCTGTTCACCAGCTCCTCCATGTCGTAGACGTTGCCCTCGGCGACGGCCGCTGCGATTGCCGTGTTCATGCTAGTACCTCCCATGCTTCTCGACGAGTTCAAAGACATAGTTGGCTTTTTCGAGGCTGGCTCCTGGCGGCACCGAAGCGATGGTGACCATCAGGTTTGCTCTGACCTCTTTCGCCAGCCCGCAGATGCGCTGCACCGTCGCCTCCAGCTGTGCCTCGCTGGCGTCGCGCAAGTACTTGCCATGGATAAGGTAGGTGTAGCTCTGTCTGTGCTTTTTGGCCAGTTCCAGCATGGGCCGGTCGTATTCCGGCAGACTGAGGCCCTCGGGGGTCACCGGGAAGACATAGTTGGTAAAGACACCAAACCCCTTGGCCAGCACCGGATCCTCCAGGTTCTCCACCGTCTCCTCCGGCGAAGGAACCAGGTAGGAGATGGTGACCTTCCTGTCCAGGGCCTCCCAGGCGCGGACGCGGTAGGGGTGAACGTACTTGAAATAGTCCTCCCGGCCCATGATCGGTTTGGCCGCGTACTGGTCGACCATCGTGGAGCCCATGAGCGAGAGCCCGTACTCCTCCGCCAGTTGGAAAATGCGGATCGATAGCTGTGTGGTCAGCTCCATGATGGCCGGATAGATGTCCGGATTCCCGAAACGGCGGATCTTGTCCCGCGTGGCCTGGTCCTTGGCTTCCATATAGTCCCGGTGGATGCGCAAGTCGGTGGGCAGGTCATGGTCGCCGCGCAGCAGCATGGCCAGGTCCCAGGGCCCATCCATCATGAGCATGAACATCGCGTCGGGGTACCGCCGCTGCCCCTCCTTGTTGATGTCAAAGACCATCTTCAGGTAGCCGGTCGCCTCCTGCGGGATCTTGATCTTGGCGATGTCCTCCTGCGTCTTGATCGGATAGTCCACGGCGTAGGGCACGCGCCGCTTCTCTATCTTGAACACGGTACCGAGTTCCGCCGGCCCCACGCACATCAGCCCCAGCCAATAGGGCACCGCCACCACGTCCGCCCGTGCTCTCTCGCGGACGAGGCCGAACAGCTCCAAGTTGGCATCCACGCTCTTCGATAGGAGTTCATAGTCGAACCTGGGATCCACCAGTTCCGGCTCCACGTTGGTGGCTGCCAGAAAGGTGGCTGGACGATCGGCCAGCGTGACGGACGAGACCATGAATCGCTCGATACCTGTCAGCGTGCCGAGATGCAGCTTGTGTTTCAGTAGGGCCTTCCCCAGGGTCAGAATCGGGTTTGCCATATTCCCCCTCCTTGAGTCCTTGCAAGCGCGCCGGCAGCGCGCCTGCCACAGTCATCGCGAGTCAGTTTGGGCCGCATTTTGCCCGGCGATCATCCCAAATACCATGGCCGGGCCAATCGTAGAGCCAGCGCCGGGATAGGTCCGGCCCATCACCGATGCCGAGTTATTCCCGGCGGCATATAAGCCTTTGATAGGACTTCCATCCTCACGCAAGACGCGCCCAAACTCGTCAGTCAGGAGCCCACCCTTCGTGCCAAGGTCGCCGGGCCAGACCCGAACCGCGAAGAACGGGGGTTCCTCAATGGGCCCCAGATTGGGGTTCGGCTTGACCTTCGGATCGCTGTACACACGATCGTAAGCACTGTCGCCGCGATGGAAATCAAGGTCCTTTCCAGTCGCTGCAAACTGGTTGAAGCGCTGGACCGTTTGCTTCAAGTTTTCCGCGTCGATCCCGCAGGTGCGGGCAAGTTCGGAGATCGAGTCAGCTTTGACCATCATCCCCGACTCATAGGCATCCTTGGGCGTCATTCTTGGCGGCATCATGCCAAATAGATAGAACTTCCGATGGCGCGAATCCGCGATCAGATAGGCAGGGATAGCTGGAACCTCCCTGTTGCGTTCATATTGCCAGTGGCCGCAGTCAACGTAGGAAGCGGACTCGTTCATGAACCGCTTTCCAGAGCTGTCTACAATGATGCTAAAGGGCGCTGAGCGCTCCCAGAGCATGAATTGGGCTTTGCCCTTGCTGTGGATGAAGACCGGTCCCCACCACGCGTCATCCATCAGAGCGGTCGCCGCGCCGATGGCCATACCTGCCTGGATGGGCACACCCTGGTTTCCCTCTGCGGCAACGGTCCAGTCGGTGGTAATGGGGTGCGGGTGATACTTCTGCCGCATCTCATTGTTGTGGGGAAATCCGCCGGCTGCCAGGATGACTGCCCCGGCAGGGATCGCGTTTCTCTTGCCCTCTCTCTCCACGACCACGCCCGTAACGGCGCCGTTCTCCTGGATCAGCTCGACCATCGGGCTATCCACCCAGATGGAGATCGAACGGTCCAAGGCCAGGTAGAGCAGCTGGCCGATCAGAGCGCCGCCCAGGCCGGCGAGTTTCTTGCCAATCAAGGCGCTACCTATCGTCCGTATGCCAATCACCTTGGCGGTGTGGAGAAAGGCCGAGAACACCCGGAAGGAAAGGGATAGCTGCGCCGCATCGAGGGTGTGCAGCGGGATTGCCATCATGATGTTCAGTTTGTCTTGCCAGGGCCCCAGCTTCTTCAGATCAAAAAAATCTGGTTCCAGGCAGCGGCCCTGGGCGCTGCCTCCCGATTTTTCCGGATAGTAGTCGGCGTAGCCGGGAGTGTAGGACCAGCGAAAACCGAGGCTGGTCAGCCATTCCACCATGCGAGGTCCTTCCCGCAGAAACGCCTCCCGGCGCTGCGGAGAACTGGCGGGGCCGACGTCCCCGATCACGGTGTCCATGTAGAGCTTGGCCTCCTCGTAGGAGTCGTGGACGCCGGCTTTCAGCATCGGCGGATTGTTGGGGATCCACAATCCGCCACCGGACATGGCCGATGAGCCTCCTACGAGGCCCGTGCTCTCAACGATAATGGGATCAAGGCCTGCCTCTTTGGCCGCCAGGGCTGCCGTGAAGCCTGCTGACCCTGAGCCAACGACGACGACCTTCCTTGAGCTGTCTTCCATCGCTATTCCTCACCGGTGTGCTCTAGAGCAACGAGCGAACCAGGTTGACCGCCTGGGCGGCGTCGTTGCCGTAGCCGTCGGCGCCGATCTGCTCCGCATACTTCTTCGAAACCGGAGCGCCGCCGATGATCACCTTCACCTGGTCGCGCAGACCCTGGCGCTTCAGCTCTTCGATGACGTCCTCCATGCCCAGCATGGTGGTCGTCAACAGGCCGGACAGGCCCAGCACCTGCGGCTCGTGGTCGCGGACGGCCTGGGCAAAGGTCTCGGCAGACACATCCACGCCGAGGTTCACCACGGTGAAGCCGGAACTCTCCAGCATGAAGCCGACCAGGTTCTTGCCGATATCGTGCACATCTCCGCGGACCGTGCCCAGCACAACCGTGGCCTGTGAAGTTCTATCACCCGGGGCCAACTCGGGGGTCAGGACCTTCATGCCCACGGTGAAGGCCTCGCCAGCGCCCATCAACTCTGGTAAGAAGTACTCGCCGGACTCGAAGCGATTGCCGCAGGCCTTGAGCCCGGACATCATGGCCTCGAGAAGGTCCTTGGGGTTCTCCCCCGCGGTCAGGGCGCTGTTCACCAGCTCCTCCATGTCGTAGACGTTGCCCTCGGCGACGGCCGCTGCGATTGCCGTGTTCATGCTAGTACCTCCCATGCTTCTCGACGAGTTCAAAGACATAGTTGGCCTTTTCGAGGCTAGCTCCTGGTGGCACTGAAGCGATGGTGACCATCAGATTTGCTCTGCCCTCTTTCGCCAGCGCACAGATGCGCTGGACTGTCTCCTCGATTTGTGTCTCATTGGCGTCGCGCAGGTACTTGCCGTGGATGAAGTAGCTGTAGCTCTGCTTATGCTTCCTGGCTAGCTCTAGACTGGGACGGTCGTACTCGGGTAGCGTGATACCCTCCGGGGTCTGCGGATAGATGTAGTTGCTGAAGGCTCCCTGTGACTTTCCGAGCATGGGATCCTGCATGTTCTGCTCGGCCTCCTCCGGCGAAGGCACCATGTAGCCGGCGATGACCTTCTTGTCCAGGGCTTCCCACACGCGGACACGGTAGGGGTGCACGTACTTGAAGTAGTCCTCCCTGCTCATGATCGGCTTGGCCGCGTACTGGTCGACCAGTGCCGAGCCCATCAGCGACAAGCCGTTCTCTTCTGCCAGTTGGATTATCCGGATCGATAGCTGTGTGGTCAACTCCATGATGGCGGGATAGATGTCCGGATTGCCGAAACGCCGGATTTTGTCCCTGGTGGCCTGATCCTTGGCCTCTGTGTAGTCTCTGTAGATGCGTAGATCCGTGGGCAGGTCATGGTCACCGCGCAGAAGCATGGCCAAGTCCCAGGGGCCATCGGCGACGAGCATGAACATAGAATCGGGGTGGCGGCGTTGCGCCTCCTTGTTGATGTCAAAGGACATCTTGAGGTAGCCTGTCGCACGCTCAGGGATCCTGATTTTGGCGATGTCCTGCTGTGTCTTGATGGGATAGTCCACGGCGTAGGGCACGCGCCGCTTCTCTATTTTGAACACAGTGCCAAGCTCAGCAGCTCCGGTAAACATGAGTCCCAGCCAGTAGGGCGTCCCCACCACGTCCGCCTGGACTCGGTGCCGTACCAGGTCGAAGAGCTCCAGGTTGGCCTCGACGCTCTGGGAAAGCAGCTCGTAGTCGAATTTGGGATCCACCAGATCCGGTTCCACATTCGTAGCTCCGAGAAACGTGGTGGCGCGGTCGGCTAGCGTGACGGACGCAACCATGAACCTCTCCATGCCCGTCAACGCGCCCAAGTGCAGCTTGTGCTTGAGCAACGCTTTGCCCATGGTCAACACCAGGTTTGCCACATTGCACCTCCTTGGGTTCTAACCAGCCCTCCTCGGCGTACGAACTACAGTACCATCTCAACCACACGCTCAGCCCAGCCGCGTGCTTCCCAGTCTCGCGCGCAGAGAACGGCTTCCCGCAAGCCATCGAGTATCTGGGCGTGTTCCGGGGTGATGACCACCCAGCGGCGACGGTGCTTCCAGATCAGACCCTGCTTCTTGAGCTCGTTGAGCAGGACCGTGATGGTGCTGCGGTTGGCCGCCACCAGCTGGGCGATGTCTTCGTGCGTGAGATCCGTGGCGATTTCCAACCCGCGCTCCGTGGCAATGCCATGCCGTCGGGCAAGGTCCATCAGGCTGCGCTTGAGCCGTTGCTGCACATCAAGAAACCCGAGGTCGCGGGCCTTGTCAGCTGAGGACTGGGCCGTCTGCGCTAGCTTTTTCATCAGAAGAGATGAGAAGCGTGGATTCCCCGCCAGCAGGCGGTTGAACTCTATGGGCTGTAGAGCGATCACCTGCGCCTCGTCGAGCGCCTCGGTGATCGTGTCGTGGTCGTGGCCGAGCAGGTAGGCCGTCGCACCAGCCAGGCCGCCCGCGCCGAGTACACGATAGGCGTAAACCCGTCCGTCGGGGAGGAGCGTGTACTCCTTCAGACCGCCAGTGCGCACGACAAATACGCACTCAACCGGATCGCCTTGCCAGTGCAGCACTTCGCCCCGAGTGAGGTGCCTGATCCTGCCCAACCCGGTGGCCTCGACCTGCTCGAGAAACTCTCTGTTGAGTTCGTCGGCATCGCGTGCGTATTGGTATCCTGTCACCCGGACTTCGCTCCCTTGCACCGTCCCTGTGGCCAGCGTGCTATGCCTGAGTGTCATTATAGTCGCAGCCGGGGTGGAGGTCAAGCTGATCCCAACTGCGCCCACTTGGTCCCTGCGGTCAGCGGGTTCGATCTCGGCACGGATGGCGACTGGCGCCGACTGTCCGGTACAGGCAGCAGCCGAGCGACCCAACGGCCCAATGGCTGATACTGCGCATAGTGTCTAGCCGAGGCCCATCAGTTCCTCCAGGTTGCGGCCGAATGCCGCAGTGCATGGCAGGAGACCCCTTCTGATTTGAGCCCTAGCCTAACGATTGTGTCTCTGATTGCACGATCGTCACGCTAGTGGATCATGCATGGCGTGCAGCATGTATTGAGGGAAATGTGGGGAAACGTAGGGAAAGCACTGGGCGGCTGTTTTTGCCGAGTTCTCTGGATTAACCACATGCCGCAGCCGGACCAGGGGAGGTCAAGGGAAACGGAGGGAATCGTGGGCAAGTGTCGTTCGTTTCCCACCGTGCAGCTTGTTCTTTCATCGATACGCCAGTACAATGAGGCCATGGCAAGGCGAGTTGAGTTCGTGCCCTATCGACCGAGGACTATCCTCAACAAGCACAAGCGCCCTGACCATTGGTTCTGGACGCGCTATACGGCCTATCCCTATAAGGGCTGCCAGCACCGTTGTCACTTCTGCTACTGTCGCGAGCAGAAGCACTGCCCTTCGATGACGTTGGCGATTTCGGTTACGTCATCCAGGTCAAAGAGAATGCCGCTGATCTGCTTCGCCGGGCCTTGATGTGCCTGCCCGTCGACGTCGTCGCCACAGGCGATTACCAGCCCGCCGAGCGCAACTTCCGCCTCTCCCGCCAGATGCTGGAGTTCTGCCTGGAACTGGGCTTTCCCGTTTCCATCCTGGAGCGCTCCCCCCTCGTCCTGCGTGATCTGGACCTGCTCGAGGAGATCAACCAGCAGGCGCCCTCGGTCGTGTTGTTTAGCATCATCTAGGCTCCGGACACAGCCCACCGCGAACGGCTGCGTGAGATGGAACAACTGGCACCCCTGCCGCAGAAGCGATTCGCCGCCATGGAGCAGATTCCGAGGGCAGGCATCCTGACCGGGACCTGCATGATGCCCATCCTGCCGGGGCTGTGTGACACCGATGAGAACCTGGAGGTGGAAGCTGGACACAACCTAGAAGCGAACGCTTGGATTGTGGCATCGCACACTTGCCAGAAACTGGCCAGTGTGCTAGACTGAAATCACGGAGGTGATGCGCTGCCAGTGTCGTCGATCTGATCGGGTGCTCGCAACCTCGATGAGTATCCATGCACTCAGTGATGGAAAGCGAAAGAGGTAAACTTGTGGATGTAGCCGCATTTGAAGGTGTAGTCGTAAACGGCCAGATCCAGTTGAGAACGAATATTCGTCTGCCAGAGCAAGCGACGGTCTACGTCCTCATCCCAAATCTCAAGGCCCCCAAGGCGGTTCGTATTCCCGGTCCTCGCCTGGTACACCGCGAGCAGGCAGCAGATTTCAGAAAGGAAGTGATCGAGGGGCAAACCGATGCCGGCCTATGATGCAACGTGGTTTGATCCTCCGGCCCCGGTAGCTGAAGTATCGGTCCGCAATCCGCGGACCGGCACTACCCTGTCCGACGTGCCCATGCTCCTGGATTCTGGCGCCGATGTCAGCTTGATTCCACGATTCTACATCGAGCAACTGGGGTCGGAACTCATCGCAGACAGTGTCTATGAACTGATGGGCTCTGATGGCACGACCAGCCTTGCACCCGTTGCCCAGGTAGAACTGCTTTTCCTCGACCGAACGTTTCGAGGGCGCTTTCTGGTCCTCGATCAAGAGTGGGGCATTCTTGGCCGAGACATCCTTAATCACATTGCGCTTTGGTTGAATGGGCCCAAGTTGACGTGGGGTGAACGGGTCTAACTGGCACATGTTCTGAGGCCGTCGCCAGCGCCTTCCCGCACCCTCATTCCCCTGATATCCCTACTCCTTCGCTGTCGGGCTGACTAGCCAGGCTGTCACGGCATGGGGACTCGGTTTGCTGCCTCCCTCATCTCTGTCCCTGCCCTGAGCAGAAGTACTGCCCTTCGATGACGTGGGCGATTTCGGCTGTGTCACCCAGATCAAAGGGGATGCTCCCGAGCTGGCTCCGGGTAGGCGTCCTACCCTCGTGCCGGCGCGCGGGATCCTGGGGATGGATAGCCTGGGCTGCTCGAACAACCTGCTGGCGGCCAGTACGAGGTCCATCCCTCTAGCCGTATAGCATCTGCAAGCCAAAGAAGGCGGCCAGTCCTATGGCAATGGTCGCCAATAGACTCCGAGTCAGGATGCCGGCCAGCGTCGCGACCAGCGCGGCCATCAGGTAGGGGTTGGTCCACGAGATGAACCACTTACCCTCGGGCAACAGCACGGCGGGCACTGTGATGGCTGTCAGCACCGCCGGCGGGATGTACTGCAGGGCAGCCTCCATCAGCCGCGGGATGGCGATGCGGTCGGCCAGAGCAAGGAGAAGATAGCGGATGCCAAAGGTGACGGCCATCATGCCCAGGATCAAGCCCCACTCGCCAGAGGTCATGATTGCACGGCCTCCTTCCGCCTGCGGGCTGTCACCTCGGTGAGCAACCCGGCCAATACCCCCGCCAGTGCCGAGATGATGATGCCTAGCCTGTAGGGCAGACCCACCGTCAGCAGGCCACAGGCCCCGGCGGTGGAGACGCAAACGACCATGGGCACATTCCTGACAAAGGGGATGGTCATGCCGATAAACGCGATGGGCATCGCCACGTCGAGTCCCCAACTCGCCACACCTGGGATCCGCTCGCCGATCACGAGACCCACCAGGCACCAGACCTGCCAGTTGAGGTACATCGCCACCGAAGCCCCGAGCTGATACCAGTGCCGATACGGTGAGCCTTTCTCTTTCTGAAAGCGATGGACTGTGACGGCAAAGCTCTCATCGGTGAGCAAGAAGGCCAGCGGAATGCGCCAGCGTTGGGGCAAGTGCCTGAGATGGGGCAGCAGGGTTGCACTGTAGAGCATGTGGCGCAGGTTGACAACGAAGGTCGTCGCGATGATGATCAGCGTCGGGGTCCGGGCGGCCACCAGTCCCACGGCCACGAACTGGGCCGATCCGGCAAAAACCAGGAGGCTCATGGCCATGGCTGCCGCTGTCGATAGACCCGAGGCGACCGCCATTGTCCCATAGATGAGGCCAAGGGGTGCGGCTCCCAGCAGCAAAGGCAGGATGTCCCGTGCGCCGGCCAGCAACTCCTGTCTCTGGGAAGCCGTTTTGGACTGCAATGGCGAAGTCAGGCTCACCCCCTGTGGCAGATTGGGGGAGATTATAACAACCGCTTCTGGAATCGTCAAGTCAGTGGCAGGCATCTCGTCTATGCCTCTATCCATGACTCGGATGGTCTCCCTTCGGCGCGTTCGTGGGAAACTGGGCATGATCTCGTAGCGAAACCCCAGCGCCTACCAACTCTGCCAACCAAACGCATGCCGAATTCCAACCGATCCCGTCCAATAGGCCCCCCCTCTTTCTGTTATAATGTTCTTGATGGCAATTGTCGACAGGCTGTACATGGTGCCGAGGCTCTTCATCCTCGACAACACGGGGTAGGCAGACCATCGTGATTCGCATGTCGTACAAACCGACAGAGGGGGGTCCTAGGAGGGACGAGCAATGGCAGAACCACTTGATGCAGTGATGGCGATCCACAATGCGTTCCGGCAAGACATATCCGTCGTCGACGCTGCAGCCCTCGACTTGGCGCGCGGCAAGCCAGGGCGCGAAGGAACGGTCGAGCGCTTTCGATTCCTCAACGAGATACTGGTCTGGCACGCTGAGGGCGAGGAATTGGCCATCTTCCCTGCGATCGAAGCCGTCGCGCCTTCGGTCGCCGAGGCGTATGAAAGAGATCACCGATTCCTGGATGCTGCATTTGACGCCTTGAGCGCTGCGTGGGCTGCAGACGACCTGCTGGAAACAGCGCGCGCCAGTGCAGCATTCAAGTTTCATCTCGACGTCCATCTCGCAAAGGAGGACGCGCACTTGTACCGCCTCATGCGGGAGCGGGTGCCTGTGCCCGACCAGGGCAAGGCCCTTGGCGTGATGTCAAGCACTGTACCACAGGATCGCTTCCCGGAGGTGGTCGCATGGTTGTACCCCTTGTTGGGGGACGACGACCGTGAGAACATGACCCGCATCTGGCAGACGGTCATGCCTGCTCCGCGTTTTGCGATGGTCAAGCAGCTCATCCAAGGGACGATTGGCGAGGACTGGGCTGAGCTGACACGGCGAATCCCTACGCTGGCATGAGGACTAGCCACACAACCTGAATCGACGACAAACGCGACACGGGTCCTGAGCCGTGTTCCCTTGGATGTGGAGGCCACTGGCGATTACCAGCCGGCTTGGAAAGGGCTTCAAGTATCGCGGCAGATGCTTGAGGTCTGTTTGAAGCTGGGATTTCCCGTGTCGATCCTGGAGCGCTCGCGACTCGTCCTGCGCGACCACTTCCCAGATCTTGGGCAAATTCGGGATGACTCATAGCTACCGGAAAAAAAGCCCAAAGCCCTACGCACCGTAGGGCTTTGGTACTCCGGGTAATATGAAGCCAGATCGATGGTCTTGCGTGGCTAGTTCAAGTAACCTCCCAACACGTCAATGTGGCGCCGCTTCGACGGCAAGGCGTCTCACGGCCGGTTTGACGGCGCGATCCTCATTTGCCCGCCTGGGGCAGTTATGGGAATAACACTTGGATCGGATGTCCAGCCCATTTCATGATAGTGAGATCCAACCAAGTGTTCCCATTCGGGCGACGCCTCCGTGACCCAACCCTGGGCCCTGAACTTGAGTGTCGAGAAGTTCCAAACACCCCAGTCTTTTCCCCTAATTTCGCCTCCACTGTCTGGCCAGATGGTAAAGTCTTCAACAAAGTGTAGCGTCTTGCCCGCCTCAAAGGCCCCTGAAACTTCAACGAATTGGATTCTCCCTGCGACGCTGCATTCGGGTCCGGTGACTGTCCCATCCCAATACGCCCCGTTATACGTGATATCCAGAACGCATTCAATAGTCCCAGACCCACTGGGCTGTGCTGCAACGGCGGCACTCGACACGAACAAGAATGCAACCATGAACACTGTGACTCGTAACAATCGCCTCTCTTTCATTGCTCATCTCCTTTTCCTATTTCGCCTAGCTTTTCGCCAGGCCACTCTGCCCTTAACGCGTCCCTTTTCCGTCCTCTCGGCTCTAGGATATCAGCAAGATCTCGGACCCCGATTCGCCAATCTACGAGCGCGATGTATGTTGTCCATCGTCCTAGTCCCCCCAGATAGCTTTCCAGCAGCCCGGCACAGTCCTGGGGCAGGGCAGGCACGCTGCCATGACGTGCCGGGTATGTGCCAAAACCGTCGTCCGCCCCATACCGTGCTAGGGAAGGGGCAGCCCTGGGGTGCCCACGTCCAGCTTTAGCACCCCCGGTCCCAGGTTTCCGGGCGGTCCCGGTTCCAGCAGGGCAAAATTGCTCATAAGGACCGACTGCCGGTTGCCCTTGCCGGTGCCAAAGGCGATGCTGGCCGGATTGGAGAGACCATCCTCAGCGGTGAGCAGCACGGTGTGTGAGCCATCAACAGGATCGATCCGCACCAACTTGCTAGTCAACACCAATAGGGCAAAGACGTTGCCATGCACGTCGAGTGCGAGCCCGTCCATGCTGAAGAGCTCGTCGCTCGGATCACAGTCGCTGTCTCCGGCGATGATCTCCGGCTCCCCGGCCCTTCCATCTTCCAGAATGGGAACCCGCGTGAGCAGGCCCATATCCGTATTGGCCACATACAGGCTCTCTTTCCACAGGGCCACGCCATTGGCACCGAAACCGCCTACGTCGCAGCCCGCCAGAAACTCGTGCCGGGCCCAGATCTCCGCTGCGCCCCCGTCGTGCGGGATGCGCCAGACGGCGCCCAGTAGCGAGTCGCTCACATAGAGGTCGCCTTTTCTGTTGAGGGCCAGACCGTTGGCCAAGGCGATATTCTCGCTGCCCGGAAGCCGCTCTCGTTCACCCTGGCCGTCCAGGCGGTAGACGCCGTTGGTGTCCGGATCCGGCGGGTTCGGGTAGGCGTAGTAGAGCACGCCGGAGGGGCCCACTGCCAGCCCTGCCCCAGACGGCCCGCCGGGCCAGGCATCCAACACGGTGATCTGCCCATCTGTGTCGATCCTCCAGACTTCGCCAAAGCCCTCTGGGATCTCGAACCAGAAGGGGTAGCCCACAGTGACGTACATGTTGCCTGACTTGTCGATGATAAGCCCTTCCGGCAGTCCGCCATCTGCACTGCTGAAGTCGCTCACCACTTGCACACCATCCCCCGCGGTGACAGACAGCTCAGGTAGGCCGCCCGCAGCTGGGTCGTAGGCATCGTCGCCACTGAAGGTCGGGACGGTGGCCGGTGTAGCTTGGTCAGGGATAGCAACGACCGATTCCTCAGGTGAGCCGCCCGCAGCCGGGTCATAATCATCGTCTCCACTGTAGGTGTGGTCACGGGCGATACTCGTGCCGCCTAAGGTTGCCAGCAGGACAAGCAGCGCGAGGGTTATGCCAAGGGACCTCAATCGTTTCAACATGTCACGAACCTCCTTTGCCATCTGCCGTAGGATGCCCAGCAACTCGTCGAGGGTGCCAAAGTTCCAGCGTTGGCTGGTCTGGATGTGTTGTATTTCGCTCTGCCATCCGGCGGCCATCTCTCGTGGGTCGGGCTCACCCTCACGCCACAACTGGACCGAGAAAGAGGCGGGTGGCGGCGAAGCTGGCGTGTGCCGGCTCCTTCCATACACAAAACTGCTGCCCAGATCTGAACAGCAGCGTTCAGGACTGACAGCAGTCTATCACAAGGGCGTACACAAAACGTCTACAAATCAGCCCTCCCCCAGCCTGTCCAGGATGCCCTGGGCCAACCTCTCGTCATGGGGCCGCTTAGTTGCTTCAGCCAAGTCCAGTGCCCGGCGGGCTGAAGCCTTTGCCCTGTCCCAGTCACCGGCCAGACTATATGCTTCGGCCAAACCCGCGAAGAGCCGGCTCTGCTCTGCGCACGAGCGGATGCGTTCCGCCAGGTCCAGGCCGGCTTGCAGGTACTCCAAGGCCCGGGCCGGTTGCCCCAGCTCCACGTTGAGCCAACCCAGATGGCCCAGGCAAAAGATCTCCTGGGTGCGATCGGCGATCTCGCGGGTGATGGACAGGCTCTCCAGGAGACATTCCTGGGCCAGATCTAGGTCGCCCAACGCGGCCGCCGCTGCGCCCAGGTCGCCTAGCGGCAGGCGGCGCTCGAGGGACAAGCCAGCCTCCTCACACCGCTCTAGTGCCTCATAGGAGAGAGCCATCGCCTTCTCATATTCATCCAGGTACCAGTGGAGCGTCGACAGGTTCCCCATGGTGTGGATCTCATACACAGCCTCGCCCGCCTGCACATAGAGATTCAGGGCCAGCTCCAGGGCCGATTGCGCTTGTTCATAGTCACCCGTCTCGCGCGCAGCGATGCCGACCTCCCGCAGGCACATGGCCTCAAATAGGCAGTTCCCGGGGGCCCAGTTCACGCGAAGGCCCTCATCTCGACATGCTGCTATCAGTGTGCACTTGCCGACTGCATGGCTCAGGCTGAGGCCTGCCTGGGCTGCCTCGCGGGCATCCGCATAGCGGCAGAACCAACGGTGCGTATACGCCTCACGCCAGTGCAAATGAGCCAATGCGCACTGATCCCCTAGCAACTCGGCCAACCGGGCTACCTCTTTCAGGTCCTGCGCATGGGCTTCCATATCGCCAAGTAGGCGGAGCGCCCAGCCGCGCTCATACAGCGCCTGGACCCGGAGGCGCTGATTGGCGGCCGCAACCTTCGGATCTCGCAGGTTCGCCGCCTCCCCTTCGAGCAGGGTCAAGGCACGTTCGAAATAGGCGCGAGCCTCCCTGTGGCCATAGACGGCTTTGGCAGCCAGGCCGGCCTGCAGGGCATACCGCGCCGCTCGCCCCGGCTCCTCGGCCAGTTCGAAATGTCTGGTCAAGGCAACAGCATCGCCGGGCCGCAGCTTCTCCAGCGCCTCGCCTGCCCTCCGGTGCAGCAGGCGACATCGCTGCCGGCTGAGCCCGCGATACACCACAGCCTCGTTGATTTGGTGGATGAACCGGTAGTTACCATCCCGCTCCGTCAGCAGTTGCCGGGCCACCAGTTCGTCCAGTCCATCCACCGTCTCCAACTCTCCGCGTCCCGCCGTCCGTTGCACCAAGTCGAAGGCGAAGGTCTGGCCCAGAACGGCACATGCTTCCAGGACCTGCCGGGCTCGGGCGCTCAGGCGCTCGACGCGCGCTTCTACCGCGGCCCGGATGGTCGCCGGTAGAGGCAATGCTTGTCCCGAGGCGTCCCGAAGGTCCGCGACCGGAAGGTCAGCCAACCCCTCCAGGTCCCAGCGTCCGACCGTCTCCGGCTCGGACTCGAGGAGTGCCCGCAGCGTTTCCAGGAGGAAAAAGGGATTGCCACCCGTGGCCCGATAGAGCTGCTGGGCTGACGGCTCGTCGCCCGGTACCGGGTCCCCAAGACTCTGCAAGAGTTCGAGGATCGCACCTTCGTCGAGTCGCTCCAGCTCGAGCTCAGAGAGGATGCCCTGCCGGACCAGGCCGTGGCGCAGTCCGGACACAGCGCTGGCCTCCTCGGTCTGGAAGGTGCCCAGAATCAGCAGCCGCTCGCTGCGAATCCTACGTCCCAGGTGAGCCAGCCAGTCGAGGGTCGTCGCGTCGGCCCAGTGGAGATCGTCCAAGCAGAGGACCACTGGCCTGGAACCACCAGCCAAGCCCAGGGCAAGTTGGCACAGGGCTTCGAAGAGCGTGGCACGGGCCTGCTCAGGTTCTGCCGGTGGCGGGGATGGCAAGGAAGGAACGAGGTCGCGCAGCTCGGGCATCAGCCGCGAGGCCTCTGCCAGCCACGTGGGTTGGACGTTGCGGCGCAGTGCCTGGCTACCCAGTGCCGGGCGCAGAGCCTCGACAATGGGTTGGTAGGGCATCCTCTGTGCGTCGGCGTAACCACAACCGGCCAAGACCAATGCCCGCTCCTGCACTCGCGTGGCAAATTCCTGCATCAAACGCGACTTGCCGATGCCGGCCTCGCCCGAGATCAGGACCATCCTTCCGTGACCGGCGCGGGCGTGGACGAATGCCTTTGTCAGCCGGTCAATGGCCCCGTCACGCCCGAACAGGGCGACATCCAGCCCCGGCAATGTCGCCCATACCGGCTCCGCGATCGGTGCGGTTCCGGGGGGCGGTGGTCCCTCCAGGACGGCGCGGTAGGCTGCCTGCGTTTCAGGAAGGGGGTCGACGCCGAGCTCGCGTTCCAGGATGGTGAGGCATTGCTCGTACTGCCTCAGGGCCGCGCCACGATCCCCGCTGGTAGTGTAGAGCTCGATGAGACGGCGGTGGATTTCCTCGGCCAGATCGTCGGTCGCCAGGTAGCGCCGGGCGTAGCCAATGGCCGCTGCATGCTCTCCCCTGAGTGCCTCTTCGTCGACCAAAACAGCCAGCGTCTCCAGGTACCGTCTCTCCCAAGTTTGACGCTGTGCGGTGACCCACATCTCGAACTCGGGGCTAGAGGGAAGCGAGAACCCAGACAGAAACGGCCCCCGATAGAGGTCTACGGCCTGTTGCAGCACCTCAGCCCGGGCAACTGGCCCTGAGGCGGTGCACAGACGCTCAAAGAGCACGGTGTCCGACCAGGTACGATCAGGATCGAGTCCGATCATCTCTTGCGATGCAAGCAGCAGGTCGGGCACCGGTAGTGCGTGGCGCAGGTGGCCTAATAGTCCTCGCAGGTGGCGTCGCGCGTCGGCTTCCGGGGTATCGGGCCACAGGAGATAGCAAAGCTTCTCGCGTGGGACAGGTTTCGGTCCAGCGGCCAGACGGTAGAGCAAAGCGCGCACCTGGCGACGGGGAAGAGACAGAACGCGATCAGCCCACACGACTTCGGGTGGACCTAGCAGGTGAGTCCGCAAGGTCGCTACAGCTTCTCCCGCGGGTTGCTCTCTGTCGGGTTGGTGTGGCACAATCTACCTCGGAATGGCGTTGAGGAAGCGCACAGCGTCGTCATTGGAGCCCTGATCTCCCCTGCTTGCACAGACGGGATAGCGTCCTCCCGATTCGCTAGCATGCCCAAGACACCGG
>Ga0316577_10000471_pt1 | contig 15839 bp, 16 predicted proteins | sample S5NA_FD_203073 | JGI IMG/M metagenome (GOLD analysis project Ga0316577, IMG submission 203073) | Rhizosphere microbial communities from salt marsh grasses in Alabama, United States - S5-7_050615r2r1 | ecosystem: Host-associated > Plants > Roots > Rhizosphere | place: USA: Alabama | collected... | reverse complement strand
CGCACCGAGGTCGAGTCGGTCTTTCGCCCGCTCCCCGAGTTGAACGTGGTAAAGCTGGGCGGACAGAGCATCATAGACCGCGGCGCGCGTGTGGTGCTGCCACTGGTGGAAGAGATCGTCGCCGCACACAACCAGCACCAACTGCTGATCATGACCGGCGGCGGCACGCGCAGCCGCCACGCATACGCCATCGCCCTTGACCTGGGTATGCCCACGGGGATACTGGCCAAGCTGGGATCCAGCATCAGCGAGCAGAACGCCTTGATGCTTTCCATCCTGCTCGCCCATCACGGCGGGATCAAGATCGGGCACGACGACTTGGTCAAGCTGCCCGCCTACCTGGCGTTAGGCTCGATCCCAGTGATGCACGCCATGCCACCCTACGGCCTTTGGGAGGAGCCTCCGGCGCGCGGGCGCATCCCGCCCCACCGCACCGATAGCGGCACCTTCCTGACCGCAGAGGTGCTGGGCGCAAAGCGCTGCATCCTGGTCAAGGACGAGCGAGGTTTGTTCAGCGCCGATCCAAAAAAGGATCCAAAGGCCGAATTTATCCCCGAGATCGAGGTAAATGAGTTACTAGCCCGCGACTTGGCTGACTTGGCTGTGGAACGAGCCATGCTGAACGCACTGGCCCGCGCGCAGAGCGTGCGCGAAGTACTCATCATAAACGGTAGAGACCCTGGCAACCTGACCCGGGCGTTGGCGGGGGAAAATCCAGGCACGCGGATTTTCCGCCAGGAGTGAAAGGCCTTTTGATACAATGATCTTGATTGGACTGGACGATACAGATACCATCGAATCCCGTGGCACCGGCCACCTGGCGCGGCAGATCGCCGCCGTGCTAGCCGACGCAGGATACACCATTTCGGGCGTGACGCGCCACCAGTTGCTGCTCGATCCACGGGTGCCGTGCACCAAGAACAACAGTTGCGCTGCGATTCTGGTAGACGCCGACGGCGAGACACACATCATCAAATTGCTCGACCAAGTACGTACCATCATGCTGGCCGAACACCAACAAGGCAGCGATCCAGGACTGTGCATCGCAGAGCGTATCCCCGAGGCTGTGACCGAGTTCGGTCGCCGGGCACAGTGTCAAGTGGTGGATAAAAAAGAGGCATCCCGTCTGGCCGAGGCCAGCGGCGTCACACTGCTGGGCTTGGGCGGCACGCACGATGGCATCATCGGCGCACTGGCCGCAGTGGGATTGGCCGCAAGCGGCGACGACGGCCGCTACGTGCTGGTGGGCCGCTCTCGCGAGCTGAGCGGCCTGCAGCCTGCCTCTACGCTGCTAGAGGCAGGTATCGCCGCCGTGCAAACCCAAGATGGTGAGCCGGTCGCCGAGGGCTTGGTGCTGACGGACAAGCTGCGTCCGGCCCGGCGCGGTGGCTTGCCCGTCGCCATCGTGGAATGGGCCAGCGACCACTGGCAGCCGCTCAAGCTCGACTAAAGTTTATGCACTACACCGCGCAAGCTACAGGCGTCGCCTACCGCTACCCGCAGAACAACCGAGGGCTGTCCCCACTCTCACTGGAAATTAAAGCCGGAGATGCCGTGCTCGTCACCGGCCCCTCAGGTTGCGGCAAATCCACCCTAGCCCGCTGCCTCACCGGCCTGATCCCACACCTATATCGCGGCGAGCTGTCGGGCGAGGTGCGGATAGACGGCATGCCCACCGCACAGACCCCGCTGTGGCAGTTGGCCGAGCAGGCCGGCATGGTGTTCCAGAACCCTGCCGCACAGATGCTGACGACATCGGTCGAGGAAGAGATCATCTTTGGGTTGGAAAACCTGGGCCTGCCGCCGCATGATATCCGCGACCGGCTGGAATCGGCGCTGGCCCGCTTTGGCCTGGAAGCGCTACGCCACCGCGCCCCGCAAACCCTCTCCGGCGGCGAGCAGCAAAAGCTGGCGCTAGCTGCCATCACCGCCCGCCGCCCATCCCTGCTAGTGCTGGATGAGCCCCTGTCGATGCTCGATGGCCGCGCCGTCGCCGATCTGACAGCCCATCTGACCGACCTGACAGACCACGGCACAGGCATCGTCATCTGCGAGCACCGCGCCGGGCACCTGCAAGCTATTCCAGGCTTACACTCTATTCAGCTCAACGGCTACGCCGTGCAAGAGCCGACGGAGCCGGATCACGCATCACGCTTCACGCATCACACCCTCGATTTCACGCTGAAAGTCTCTAAACTCGGCGTCACGCTGGGCAGGCACCCCGTCTTGCACGATCTGAGCTTTTCGGCCGCAGGCGGCAGCGTCGTCGCCATAGCCGGGCGCAACGGCGTGGGCAAGACCACCCTGCTGCGCGCGCTGGCAGGACTGCAAAAGCACAGCGGCACAATCGCCGCCGAGGGAATGCCTCCCGATTTGGGTCTCGTGTTCCAAAACCCCGACCTGCAGCTATTCAACCCCAACGTGAGGGAGGAAATCCTCTATCGCGTACCAGAACCAGACAGGGAACTCTATGCGTGGCTGATAGAGGCGCTGGGTCTAGCACCCTACGAGGAAACCCCGCCCCTCCTGCTCAGCGAGGGAGAGAAAAAGCGCGTGGCGCTAGCACTGGTTTTGATGCACCGGCCCCAGCACGGCATCCTGCTGGATGAGCCTTCATTGGGGCAGGATGCCGCTCACAAGGCGACGCTGATCCATCTATGCCGCGCACTGGCCGCAGCGGGCAAACTGGTAATTCTCACCACCCACGACCTGGCTCTGGCCGCCGAAGCCGACCGGTTGCTACTGTTGGGAGACGAAGGCTTTGTGGCCGACGGGCCGCCCATCGACGTTCTCCGGGATGCCGATGCCTGGTCGCGCGTCGGACTTCCCGCTCCGGCAGTGGAGGTTCTGTGCAAACCGGAGGTGCTAGGTAAACCGGGGGGGTACCCGTGATCCGCCTCGGCACCTCCGGACGCACGCGCAAGCTAGCCCTGGTGGAGCGTTCCCCCCTGCGCCAGGCCGACCCGCGCACCAAGCTGGCGCTGAGTCTGTGCGCCTCGCTGGCGGTCATGCTGCCCCTGGAACGGCTGGCCGTCTTTATGCTCGCCTACGTCCTCCTGCTCCTGTGGGCGCGCCTCCTACCTGAGGCAGCCCGGCAGGTGTGGCGGCTCAAGTGGGTGCTGGCGGGTCTGTTCCTGCTGGACTGGTTGCTGGTGGGATTGGACCTGGCGGCTATCGTCACCCTGCGGCTGACCCTGCTGGCAGGGGCCTTTGCCCTCTTCTTCGCCACGACCACGCCCCGCGAGCTGCAATCGGCACTGGAGTGGCTGCGCGTGCCCTATCGCTACGCCTTCAGTGTTAGCCTGGCCTTCCAGTCCATTGGATTACTGGAAGACGAATGGCGCGCCATCCGCGAGGCCCAGCATTCGCGCGGCGCATGGTCGCCCATCACAGGCTGGAGATCCATCCGGCGCAAGGTGAGTGACCTCGTGTCACTGACCGTCCCAGTAGTCGTCCTGACCGCCAAGCGCGCCTGGGCGATGACCGAGGCTGCCTACGCACGTGGGTTCGAGTCGCCGCACCGCCGCCCCTACTATCGACTGGCGATGCGCAGGTTGGACTGGATCCTGCTGGCAGGCGCGCTTGCCGCCAGCGCCGCTCTCATATTTTGGAGGTAGAAATCATGACAAAAGGCCGTATCATTCTCATCATCGGCATCATTATCCTCATAGGAGGACTCGTAATAGGTATTGATTTGCTGCGCCGCCGCGCACAGGAATCGAGCATTCCCCCTGGCAGCGTGCCCATCTATGTCGATGGAAAACTCGTCGCCGCCTTCACTCCTGATGATCTGGAACAACTGGAAAAAGTCAGTTTTGTCGACGCCGAAGAAGGCAAGACGCAGGAAGGCTGGATGCTACGCGACGTGCTCCTGCTGCACATCGCCAAGGCCGATCTATCCTCCGAAACGCGCATCACCGTGAGCAGCAGTAGCCGCGACAAATCAGTGCAGGTGACCTGGGCTGAGGTGCGCGATGCAGACAACATGGTCATGTTCGATCTTGCCAACAAGGGGACTCTCAAGCTGGTCTCAAAACTGGAGCGACTCGACGTGCGAGACGAATGGGTGCAGGATGTCGACAAAATCGAGGTAAACGCGCCGTGAAAAAAGACCGCTATTTCTCCACCTTTCAGATCATCCTGCTGGCCCTGTTCGCCGCCCTGGTCGTCGTAGCCAAGATCGCCCTGCGCTTGCCGCTGCAACTCTCAGGGCATTCCGGCATCTTTTGGATGGCCATCGTCATCACGGCAGCAGGTGTGGTGCCCAAGCCCGGCGCGGCCAGCTTGGTAGGTGTCACCTCTGGGCTGATCGCAGCCTTTTTAGGCCTGGGTGACTTTGGCATGCTAAACACCTTTCTTTCCTACACCGCCGTGGGCCTCGGCACCGACCTGGCACTGCTGCTCCTGTGCGACCGGGAAAACCTGCTCGTCACGACGCTGGCGGCCGTGTTGGGGCATTTGGGCAAGTTTCTGGTAAAATGGGGGTTGGGGACGCTCACCGGGGCGCCGGTGGGATTTATAGCCCTCGGCCTAGCAAAAGCGTTCGCAGGCTACGTCGTGTTTGGCGCACTGGGCGGTCTGCTGGGTGGATTGACGCTCAAGGCGCTGCGCAAAGCCGGTTTCTTCGCCTACCTGGCCGAGAAACGTTGATCATGAGATGAACCTTCCCGAAAGCGGCGACCTGCGGTCGCTTGAGCTTTCGGGAAGGGAATAACGATTACCTATGGCCCATTTAGACGCCTACAACCGCCCCATCAGCTACCTGCGCATCTCGGTTACCGACCGGTGCAATCTGCGCTGCGTCTACTGCATGCCGCCTCAAGGGGTAGCCAAGCGTGCACACGGCGAGATCCTGCGCTACGAGGAGATCGAGACGGTGGTGCGCGCCGCCGCCGCACTGGGCATCACCAAGGTGCGTCTGACCGGCGGCGAACCGCTGGTGCGTCCCGGCATCGTCGACCTGGTGCGCATGCTAGCCCGCGTGGAAGGCATCGACGACCTGGCGATGACGACCAACGCGATCCTTCTTAATGACTACGCGAAGGAGTTGGCGCAAGCAGGGCTCCGGCGGGTCAACATCAGCCTAGATACGCTGCGCCCCGAGCGCTTTGAACGCATCACCCGCTGCGGGCGGCTGGAGGACGTGCTTGCCGGGATGGAGGCGGCGCGCCAGGCCGGGCTGACGCCGATCAAGATCAACACCGTCGTCATGCGCGGGATGAACGATGACGAAGTAGTAGACTTTGCTCGCCGGACGTTGGAACTAGGCTGGCACGTGCGCTTCATTGAACTGATGCCGATAGGCAACAGCCTGACGGTCGAGGACGACTGGCGAGAGCGCGTCGTGACAGCGCGTGAGATTCAGAAGCAGATCGAGGCCACGCTGGGAGCGCTAGAACCGGCCAAGGTCTTGCCGGGCGGCGGGCCAGCGCGTTACTACCGTCTGCCAGAGGCCAAGGGCACGTTGGGGTTCATCACACCCATCAGCGAGCACTTTTGCCATCAATGCAACCGCCTGCGCCTCACCGCCGACGGACACCTGCGCCCTTGCCTTCTCTCCGAGTATGAAATCGATCTGCGCACGCCGCTGCGAAATGGCGCAGGCGAGGAGCAGATCAAGATGCTGATCCTGCAAAGCATCGCGAGCAAACCCCTGCAACACCACCTAGACGAAAGCCATGTGCCCAAGGGACGGATGATGTCACAGATTGGTGGGTAGAGACAGGAGGTCAAAGATTGGAGATCAGCACACTAAAGCTTGTAGACCAACGGGTACACGAGTATTATTGGCAGTATGATTGGAACTGTGCCAGCACGACGTTGCGGATTCTTGCAGATGATTTTGGCGTCGACCTACACACACAGGTACTAGACGCAGCGCTGGGGATGCACGGCGCTGGAGGATACGGCGCCCAGTGCGGGCTGGTGGAAGGTTTGCTGATGTTCATCGGTGTCATTGAAAAAACCAGAGGCCTCTCCGACGAAAAAGTCGTACAAGCCTGCTATGCCTTTGCACAGCAGTTCGAGAACAAATTTGGAAGTTTGCTGTGTCGAGAACTGCGTCCACAGGGCTTCCATCCCGACAACCCCCCGCACCTGTGCGAAGGGCTCACGCGCGAGGCGATCGAATTTGGGATTGTGTATGTCACCGATCTCGTCGAGGAGAAAATTGGTCTCACCTAACCACATTGCCTTCATCATGGACGGCAACGGGCGTTGGGCTCGGCAGCGCGGCATGCCTCGCAGCGCCGGACACAAGGCCGGGTTCGAGCACATCCCAGACGTGCTGGAGGCGTGCCACGACCTGGGCGTGCAGATCATCTCTGCCTACGCCTGGTCGACAGAGAACTGGGGCCGCGCCAAGACCGAGGTCGATTTCATCGTGCGTTCCCTTGAAAGGCACCTGCTGCGATTCGTGAAGGAGCTGCACCAACGAGGTGTGCGCTTTGTCCACAGCGGCAGCCGCGACAACCTGACCGAGAAATCACTTCAAGTGCTCGACGAAGCGGTCGGGATGACCGCGGACGACGGACCAGAGATTTTCAACCTGGCCTTTAACTACGGCGGGCGCGCCGAACTGGCGCACGTCGCCAGCGAGATGGTTGCAGTAGGAATGCATCCCGAGGCCGTCTCCGAAGTCACCATCAACGAACGTCTGTGGACTGCGGGGCTGCCGGATGTCGATCTGGTGTTCCGCACAGGCGGCGACCGGCGCGTGAGCAACTTTATGCTGTGGCAGAGCGCCTATGCCTGCATCTACGTCGCCGACGCCTACTGGCCCGACGTGAGCCGCGAGGACATCGAGGCGGGGATCAGGTATTACAATCAGGTGATGAAGAAATGACGCTAACACATATAGACGAATCAGGCCGCGTCCAAATGGTGGACGTGGGCCAAAAGCCGGATACCGAGCGCGTGGCTGTGGCGAAAGGCGAGGTCCAAATGCTGCCAGACACGCTGCGCCTGATCGTCAAGGGCGATGCCCCCAAAGGCGACGTGTTGACCACTGCGCAGATCGCAGGTATCATGGCAGCCAAGCGCACGTCCGACCTGATCCCGCTGTGTCACCCGCTACAACTGACCAAGGTGGACGTCGAATTCGAAGTCGACGAGGCGGACGCCCGTATCGAGATCACGTCCACGGTGCGCTGCCGGGGCAAAACGGGCGTGGAGATGGAGGCGCTCACCGCCGTCAGCGTCGCCGCCCTCACCATCTATGACATGGCCAAGGCGGTGGAAAAGACAATGCGAATTGGGAATATTCGGTTGGTGCACAAGAGCGGCGGAAAGAGCGGCAAGTGGGAAGCAAGTGATGCGTAAAACGTAAGGCGTAAGGTAAAGGATGAACATTCGAGTCAAGTTTTTCGCGGCACCGAGAGAAGCGCTGGGCAAGAGCGAGATAGAGATGACGCTGCCTGAAGGCTCGACGGTGACCGACTTGATCGAGCAATTGAAACAGGGCTATCCCATCCTGCGCGCCTACACCCGCTTCCTCAGCGTGGCCGTGAACAAAGCGTACGTTGGATGGGAGACAAAGCTGCACGAAGGGGACGAGGTCGCCTGCCTGCCGCCGGTGGGCGGGGGATAAGTCAGATTCACCGTAGAGCGCGCAGAGAGCACAGAGAACTGGAGGCAATAGAAAAAACTCCGCTCTCAGCGGTCTGCGGTAAAGAAAAAAGGACATCATGAACATCGACACAATAAAGCTGGTCTACTTCTCACCCACCGGGACGACGAAAAGCATCCTGGAAGGGATCGTGCAAGGCCTGCAGGCCGAGACGACCGAGCACCTCGACATGACGCCGCCGGACGCAAGCACGCGCGCGATCGAAAAGATGCACCGAGAGTTGGCCATCGTAGGCGCACCGGTCTACGGCGGGCGGCTCCCGCCCGATGCCGCGCAGAGACTGCGCCGCCTCAAAGGTAGCGGCTCGCCAGCCGTCGTCGTGGTCGTGTACGGGAATCGGGAATACGAGGATGCCCTCCTGGAGTTGAACGACCTCATCACCGAAGCAGGATTCATTCCCGTCGCCGGCGGAGCCTTTATCGGCGAGCACTCGTTCAACAACGAGGCGATGCCCATCGCCACCGGCAGACCCGACAAGCAGGACCTGGAAAAAGCCGCCGAGTTCGGAAAGACGATTCAGGAGAAAATGCAGGGTCTTGACACGCTCGGCGAGATGGTTCCCCTAAAGGTGCCCGGAGATTTTCCCTACAAGAAGTGGAGCAAATGGCCAGGCGTCGCGCCTAGCACGCAAGAAGCCGCTTGTATCCAGTGCGAAACCTGCATCGCCGTCTGTCCAACGGCGGCGATCACGATGGATGGGACCCCGAAAACGAACACAGACGCATGCATCGTGTGCTGTGCGTGCGTGAAAGCATGCCCCACCGGCGCGCGCGTCGCGGATCACCCGCGCATCAGGCAAAGCCAAGATTGGCTGAGCACAAACTGCAGCCAGCGCAAAGAACCGGAGACGTTCCTGTGAAACTGTTCGAGATCACTCCAGACCCCATCTCCGCCGACGACATCATCGCCCGCCTGGCCGATCCCGCCGTGGGCGCCATCGCCACCTTCGTCGGCGTGGTTCGCGGCGAGACGAAGGGCCGCAAGACACTGTATCTGGAGTATGAGGCCTACCCCGACATGGCTGAGGCCACACTCGCGCAAATCGGCGACGAGATTCAAGAGCGCTGGCCTTCCATTTGCCAGGTAGCTATCGCCCACCGCGTGGGGCGATTAGAGATAGGGGAAACCGCCACCGTCATCGCCATCTCCGCGGCCCACCGGCCCGACGTATTCGATGCACTACACTTTTGCATCGACCGTCTGAAAGAGATTGCGCCCATCTGGAAAAAGGAAGTGTGGGCCGATGGAGAGGCTTGGAAGAGCGAACACGGAAAAGGATTTCACGAAATAGCCCGAAGGTGATAGAATAAGCCCGTGTGACTACGAGCATAAGCAAAAAGAGGAAAATTATGGCAAAAGGGGACATCAAAGAGTTTGCACCGACCTACGAAAGTCTGGCCGCGCTCTACAAAGCCGTCCAGTCCATTGAACCCACGTTGGACCTGGAAAAGGCGCTGAAGCAGGTCATCCGGGCAGCCGTCGATCTAGTGGAGGCAGAGTGGGGCTTTATCGTGTGGGCGCCTGAAGAGGGAACGGCGATACGCGCCTGTGCCGCACTATCGCCAGAGGATATCGACGACCCAGCCCTGGAACTGGCCCTCTGCGCCACGCAGGCCCAAACGGGTACGACGCCCGCATCCCGCCCCTACATCGCTTTGCCCCTGTGGTCGCCAGAGGAGGCCATCTGCGCACTTTACGCCGATAGAGCGCCCGACCAAACACCCTTCTCCGAGGCCGAGCTAAAGCTGCTTGGGGCATTCACCCAGCAGGCAAACATCGCCATCCAGAACGCCCACACATTCTACGTAGCTGCGTCGGACGAGACCGATTTCGGGTCGATGATCGCCCACGACCTGCGACTGCCGATCACATCTATGCGGGGCTATGCAGATATGGTACTTAAAGAAGCAGTCGGGCCGCTGACCGACATGCAGCGCCAGTTCCTCTCCATCATTCACGCCAACACCTACTACCTAGAAACGCTCACCTACAACCTGTCAGATATCGCCAAGATCGACCACGGCCGTATGCCCCTGAATCCGGTGGCGGCCAGCCTAAAAGACGCCATCGACGAGGTGCTGGACAAGCTTGGGCCAAAGATTGAGGAGAAAGAGCAGACCCTCGAACTCGACCTCCCCGCCCTGCCCGGCGTCACCGCGGACAAGGCCAGGCTTGCACAGGTGGCGCGCACCCTGCTCGAAAACGCCCACCTCTACACACCCTCCGGGGGCAAGATCACGGTGACGGCCCAAGAGCGAGACGGCTTTGTGCGCCTGAGCGTGGCCGATACAGGCATCGGCATCAGCCCGGAGGATCAGCGCGAGCATCTCTTTGGCAAGTTCTTTCGCGCCGACCACACAATGGTGCAGGAGCACCGCGGCGGCGGCAACAACCTGTACGTCGCCAAGCGGCTGGTCGAGCTGATGGGCGGAGAGATGAGCGCCGAGAGCGAGCCGGACAAGGGTAGCACCTTCTGGTTCACCTTGCCGGTGGCAGCAAGCAAAAATGGTCAATCGTAAACTGGTCGCATTTTTGCTCGCCCTCTCAGCCACTCTCGCCTGCGCCTCAACCACACCGACTATCACACCAACCTTAACTCCGAAACCCGTCACCTGCGCTGACCTGGATGCTGCCTGGGCCATCTCTGATTGGCCACAAGTGCTGCTCATTCTGGACCAGCTCCAAGCAAATAGTGCGACCTGTGGCCCCGAATCACTCGACGTCAAGCGATATGCCGCTCACTTCAGTTACGCTGTAGCTCTCGAAAATACAGGCGAGGTCAACGCGGCTATTGAGCATTATCAAGCCGCCCTGGCACTGGATGGTCGGAGGCAGGAAGCGCTGAACGCGCTCTACCGCCTCGGCGCTCTCCCTACCCCCACCCCTCCCGCTTGCAACCCCAGCGAATTGCCTCCATATACCCCCACTTCCTCTGGCCCATTTGTATCCGTCGAGGACAGCCAGACTGTCTTGGGTAAGGAAAACTTTTTCATTCGAGGTGTCAACTACTACCCGCGCCACGCCCCCTGGGAACGCTTCCTCATAGAAGGCAAATTGGATGAGATAGCCAAGGAACTTGACCTGATCGCAGACGCCGGGTTGAACACCCTGCGCGCCTTTTTATGGTACGAACCGCTCTTCACCTGTGCCCCTGAAGAAGCACAGCCTGCCGCCGAGGTGTTCGCGAAACTCGACGAGTTCATCGCCTTGGCCAGCGAGCGCAATCTACATTTGATCATCACCCTCAACGACCTGCCCGACCTGCACTTTCGCCCGCTCTACACCGATTGGGCGCACTATGATGCCCAGACCATCTTTATCGTGAACCGGTACCGCGACGAGCCCACCATCCTGGCCTGGGATCTGCGCAATGAGGCCGACCTGGACTATGGCGCGCACGACGGCAGTGGACGGTTTGAGCGCGAATCCGTGTTGGCGTGGCTGACCCACACCGCAGAGATCGTGCGCGCAAACGATGCCAATCACCTGATCACGGCAGGCTGGTGGGGAGATGCCGCTGAGACAGCCGCCGCCGTGGACATCCTCTCGTTCCATCACTGGACGGACGCCTCCGAACTGAAAAGCCGGATCGACGCGTTGAGAGAACAAAGCTCGAAACCAATCCTGGTCGAAGAAGTGGGCTATCCCAGTTGGGGAAAAGACGGCGAAGTCTTTCAAGCCGAAACGCTAGAGAAAGTGATTGAAATAGCGGAGCAAAACCAGGTCGCAGGGTGGTTAATCTGGACCGCCTTCGACTTTACGCCCACCGGTGGCCAGCCCGACAACCCTGAATATCACTTTGGAGTATGGCGCGCGAATCTATCGCCCAAGCCGGCCTTGGATGCTCTGAAGACAGAGTAAAATCAGTGTTCATCCGTGTAAATCCGTGTCCTGGAGAAGAAAAATGACCGCACCTATGCTTACAGTCGAAGCCGCCTTGGAACACGTGCTGAGCGCGTTCCATCCCCTGGAGCCAGAGCGCATACCCATCCTCGAAGCATTGGACCGCGTGCTGGCCGAGGACGTGCGCGCCGGGGAGGATATCCCGCCCCACGCTAACTCGTCGATGGATGGCTATGCGATGCTGGCCGCCGATACCTCCGGTGCCAGCATCGACCATCCCGCCCACCTGCGCATCATCGGCGAGATCGCGGCGGGCTACGTACCCGATGCTGCGGTCGCGCCCGGCACGACGATGCGCATCATGACCGGCGCGCCCATCCCGCCCGGAGTTGATGCCGCGGCAACTGCTGCAGCAACTGCTGAAGCAATTGCCGTCGTAAAAGTCGAGGATACGGAAACAGACGGCGAATGGGTGAACATTCACACAGAAGTATCCCCCGGCAACTACATCCGTCCAGCCGGGGAAGACGTGCGTCAGGGCGAACTCGTCCTGCCAAAGGGTACCCTCGTTCGCTCACAAGAGATCGGCATGTTGGCAACGCTGGGGCACAAGGAAGCGCTGGTACACCGCCGCCCGCACGTGGCCATCCTGGCCACCGGCGATGAGGTGGTCGAGATCGGCCAACCCCTGATGCCGGGCAAGATTCGCAACGCCAATTCCTACTCCAACGCCGCGCAGGTACTCAAGCAGGGCGGCGTGCCGCTGCTGCTGGGCATCGCCCGCGACAGCGTGGAGGACCTGACGGCAAAGATTCGCGCCGGGCTGGAGCAGGACGTCGACCTGTTCCTCACCTCCGGCGGCGTCTCTGTGGGCGACTTTGACCTGGTCAAGGACGTGCTGGCCGCCGAGGGCGATATCGCCTTCTGGCGCGTGCGGATGAAGCCGGGCAAGCCACTGGCGTTCGGGCGCATCGGCGGCGTACCCGTCCTGGGTCTCCCCGGCAACCCCGTCTCGGTGATGGTCTCTTTCGAGGTGTTCGTCCGCCCGGCGATCTGGAAGATGCTGGGCCGCACCGACCTGGCACGCCCCACCCTGCAGGCCACGCTGATGAACGAGATCGCGCACAAGGACGAGCGTCGCCACTATGTGCGCGTGCGCGTTACGGAGCGCGATGGCGAAATCCGCGCTCATCTCACCGGCGGGCAGGGATCGGGCATCCTCAGCTCGATGGTCAAGGCCAACGCGCTGGCCATCATCCCCGAGGATTGGGAGCGCGCTCCGGCTGGCTCGCAGGTGCAGGTGGTGATGCTGGACTGACATGATTTCCAAGGTAAAACAAATTCTTGTAAATCCTGCCCAAACTATCACGCCCAAGAAGAGACCACCACTTTACCTTTTGCGCTGATCGCCTATAATGGGAAAATCACGGTTTTCCTCAAAGCACACAACAGGGAGCGAGGTATGGGCATCGCCTACGACGAAGCGCAAAAGGTATTCCACCTGGAAGCCAAGGACACCAGCTACTGCCTGCAAGTGGTCAAGGATGGCTATCTGATCCATCTCCACTGGGGCAGGCGCACACGCCCCAGCGACAGCCTGTGCCGCATGGCTTTTCCGATGATCCGCGCCTTCTCCCCCAACCCCGACCCCGCCGATATGATGTTCTCTCTCGACACACTCCCGCGCGAGTACCCGGGCTATGGCAACTCGGACTTTCGGCACCCGGCCTACCAGGTTCAACTGGAGAACGGCTCCACCGTCTGTGACCTGCGCTACCACGCCCACCGCATCCTCGCGGGCAAGCCAAAGCTAGAAGGGCTTCCCGCCACTTATGTGGAGCAGAATGACGAGGCACAGACGCTGGAAGTGGAGATGGTCGACGAGGTTAGTGGTCTCAAGGTCGTTCTCTCCTACACCGCATTCGAGCGCTTTGACGCCGTCACCCGCTCCGCACGCTTCATCAACGAAGGCAATCAAAAGCTGCGATTACTCCGCACGCTGAGCGCGAGCGTCGATTTCAACGACGCGGATTACGACCTGCTGCACCTCTCCGGCTCGTGGGCCAGGGAGCGGCACATCGTGCGCCGGGCGTTGGTGCCGGGAGAGCAGTCTATCGGGAGCCGCCGCGGGGCCAGCAGCCACCAGCACAACCCTTTCGTCGCTTTGATGGGCAAGACCGCAGACGAGGATCACGGCGAGGTGTACGGCTTTAGCTTGGTCTATAGCGGCAGTTTCGTGGCCCAGGCCGAGGTCGATCAGTACGCCACGACGCGTGTCTCACTGGGCATCAACCCGTTCGACTTTTCCTGGCTGTTGCAGCCGGGCGAATCGTTCCAAACGCCGGAGGCGGTGCTGGTCTATTCAGACGAGGGGTTGGGCGGAATGTCGCGCACTTACCACCGCCTGTATCGCACCCGGCTGTGCCGCGGTGAGCACCGGGATGAAGAGCGCCCCATCCTGATCAACAACTGGGAGGCGACCTACTTTAACTTTACCACCGACAGCCTGGTCAAGATCGCCCAGGAAGCCAGTGAGCTGGGAATCGAGTTGTTCGTCCTAGACGACGGCTGGTTCGGCAAACGGAACGACGACACCAGATCGCTGGGAGACTGGGTGGTGAACCGGGAAAAGCTGCCCGGCGGGCTGGACGATCTGGCCAATCGCGTGCGCGATCTGGGCCTGCAATTCGGCCTGTGGGTGGAGCCAGAGATGGTCTCGCCCGATAGCGATCTCTATCGTGCGCATCCCGATTGGTGCCTCCACGCCCCCGACCGGAGTCGTTCGGTGGGACGGAACCAACTGGTGCTCGACCTCTCACGCCAAGATGTGTGCGACGCAATCGTCAAGATGATCTCTGACGTGCTCGCCAGCGCGCCCATCAGCTACGTCAAGTGGGATATGAACCGCTACATGACCGAGATCGGTTCGGCAGCGCTGCCACCCGAGCGACAGCGCGAGACCGCCCACCGCTACATGTTGGGCCTGTATCGCGTGATGGACGAGATCACAGCCGCATTCCCCCACATCCTGTTCGAAAGCTGCGCCGGGGGCGGCGGGCGGTTCGATCCGGGAATGCTGTACTATATGCCACAGACCTGGACGAGCGATAACACCGATGCCGTCGAGCGGCTCAAGATCCAATACGGTACCTCCGTCGTCTACCCGCCGATCGCGATTGGGGCACACGTCTCTGCCGCGCCCAACCACCAAACAGGCCGCCACACCCCCATGCAGATGCGCGGCCACGTGGCCATGTCGGGCAACTTGGGGTACGAGCTCGACCTGACCAAGCTGGAACGGTCGGAGCGAAGCGTCGCCAAGCGGCAGATCGCCACCTACAAAGAGATACGGCGCCTGGTGCAGTTTGGCGATTTCTACCGCCTACTCAGCCCGTTCGAGGACGGCCAAGCAGCGCGCAACGGAGTTGCGTGGATGTTTGTATCACAGGACAAGCGCGAGGCCTTTGTCGCCTACTTTCAGGTGCTGGTCGAGCCCAACCCGCCGCTGGGCAGCCTGCGGTTGAAAGGACTCGATCCCGACCGGGACTATGCCATCGTCCGCACCGGCCAGACGTTCGGCGGCGACGAGCTGATGAGCGCGGGGATCGACCTGCCCTACATGCTGGGTGACTTTCAGAGCGCTATCTGGCAATTCAGGGCCAAGGACAAGCCGGAGGAATAAGATCAGCCACGAATTTCACGGAATTTGCCTAAACCCTAGACTTCGACAGTCCTCCTGAGCCTGTCGAAGGATGACGGCTCTGCCAATGCATATCCTTGTACCCCCGCACCCTTCGACGAGCTCAGGGTGCTTCAGGAAAAGGAGAAATCAGATGAAGGATAGAATCCAAGCGGCGCTGCGCGCCAGTAAGGCAGACTATACCGAGATTCGGCTGGAGGAACGCGAGAGCACACGCGTCGTATATCGCGGCCAGGATTTGGAGACGGCCAGCGCGGTGATCGACCGCGGCGGCATCGTTCGCTGCCTGGTCAAAGATGGCGGATGGGGCATCGCCACTTTCAATGACTTGAGCGACCTGCCCCACCGCGTGCAACAAGCTTACGAAGGCGCGCGCGCCATCCAGGGAGAACCGGTTGAGCTGGCCCCCACCCCGGTCTCGAAAGACGCAATCACTGTGGAGTTGTCGCGCGACTTTCGCGGTATCTCGATGGAGGAGAAACGGATTCTGGCGGAGGAATACAACCAAATCCTCCTGGGCTTTGATCCACGCATCATCGATACCCAGACCGCCTACATCGATACCTTCAGCCGCGTCACCTTTGCCAACTCTGAGGGCACGCTGGTCGAAGAGGAACGCCCCAACGTCACGACGTTCTTTATGGCCGTCGCCCGCGAGAACAGCAACGT
>Ga0316577_10000470_pt1 | contig 15845 bp, 10 predicted proteins | sample S5NA_FD_203073 | JGI IMG/M metagenome (GOLD analysis project Ga0316577, IMG submission 203073) | Rhizosphere microbial communities from salt marsh grasses in Alabama, United States - S5-7_050615r2r1 | ecosystem: Host-associated > Plants > Roots > Rhizosphere | place: USA: Alabama | collected... | reverse complement strand
CCGCGCCTTGAGCCTCCTGGCCCTTCCGGCTAGCACCCCGGGCATCATGCGCGATGCGCGGGGCAAGCCCACCGGCCTGCTGGCAGACAAGGCCAATACCCTGGCGTGGGATAGATTCAACGTGGCTTTTGGCGCAGGCGCCAGGGCACGCGAGATGATTACCCGGGCAGAGGAACAGGCCCTTTCGGTAGGCATCACCACGTTGCACGCGCTGGAGGGAGGGACCGTCAGCGAGGATCTGGCCATCACAGACTTGCTGGCCGCCATACCCGCCCTACGATTGCGTCTGGTGCTCTACTACCAGACCATGGACGTGGATAGCGTGGTTTGGCTGGGCCTGCCACGCATTGGCGGATGTATTCTGCTGGACGGCGACTTTGGCCCGCGCACCGCGGCTCTCTCCGAGCCGTACGCCGACGATCCGACTTGCCGTGGCACGCTGTATCACACCCAGGAAGAGATAGATGACTTTGTGCTCAGAGCGCACAATGCGGGCCTGCAGATAGCGATGCACGCGGTCGGCGATCGCGCGGTCGAGCAGGCGCTCAACGCCTATGAAGCTGCGCTGGCTGCACACCCGCGCGACGACCATCGCCACCGGATCGAGCACTGCGAGGTCATTCGCGAGGAACAGATCGAGCGGGCGCGGCAACTGAGTGTGGCTCTGGCCATTCAGCCTCCGTTCAACCACTACTGGCCGCACACCGACTACTATTCCAGCCTCGGCGAGGAACGGGCGTGGAACGTCGATCCTGTGCGATCGCTGATGCGCCCTGGTCTGCTGGTAGCCGGCGGTTCGGACAGCACGGTCACGCCGCTGGGTCCGCTGATCGGCGTGCACGCCGCCGTAGGTCATTCGAACCCTGGCGAGCGGATTGGCGTCAGGGAGGCATTGGAGTTGTACACCATCAACGGTGCCCGCATCGCCTTTCAGGAGCAGGACAAGGGGTCCCTGGAGATTGGCAAGCTGGGCGACATTGTGGTGCTGGCAAACGATCCCTTTGAGGTCAAGCTCGACCAGATCAAAGATATCCCGGTCGAGATGACGATCGTGGGTGGACAGGTAGTGCATAGCCGGGCGTAGCCTCCCAGCTTGCCGGGCAGGCACGATACCGCTGCAGCATGCAGTTGCGTCAAAGAAGGGAGGTGGTGTGAAGCATCGCGTGACGTGACGAACAGGACGTTCGCACGAGAGCGAGTCAGTTGCGGAAGCATTTCGACCGATAAAAAGGAGGAGGACCATGCCTAGAGAGAAGGTTATCAAAGCGTTGGCGTTGGGTACGCTCTTTGTTCTGTTGGCCAGCAGCCTGGTCGGCTGTGGCGCCACACCAGAGCCCACCCAGCCGCCCGAGCCGACAGACGTGGCAGCAGAGCCAACAAAAGCACCCGAACCAACCCAGGCTCCCGAGCCCACCGAAGCACCAGAGCCTACTGAGGCACCCGAGCCGACGGAGGCACCGCCACCAACCGAGCCCCCTCCACCGGAGCCGGAAGAGTCCAGCATCGTGATCGCCATCCCTGAAGATCCGGCGGGATTCAACCCCTACGTGAGCGACACCGGCTACGAGCAACTGCTGATGGAGCTGACCATGCTGGGCCTGACCGACCTCGACGCGGAAGGCAACCTGTTCCTGGAGCTGGCTGCCGAGCTGCCCACCGTTGACAACGGTGGCGTGGTGGTGGACGAGGAAAACTGGACCATGGACGTCACCTGGCAACTGCGCGATGACGTCTACTGGGCCGATGGCGAGCAGGTAACAGCCGATGATGTGATCTTTACCTGGGACGCGATATCGGACCCAGAAGGTGGGATCTGGGCGGAAGGGATCGACTATACCGAGGGTCTGGAGAAGGTCAGCGACCTTTCGTTTACGGTCCACTATTCCTACACCTATCCCAACTATGCCCTGCACTTTGGCGGCGAGAACTTTGTGGTGTGGCCCGAGCATTATTGCGACGCTACGCAGGGATTTGTGGCCTGGGACTGCAACCGCGAGCCTCTGAGCAATGGTCCGTACCTTCTCAAGGATTGGCAAACCGGCGACTATATCAGTTTTGTGCGCAATCCCACCTACTTTGAAGAAGGGAAGCCATACATCGACAACATCCTGGTCCGCATCGTGCCCGAGCGGGCTGTGATCAAGACGATGCTCATCGAAGGGGATGCTGACGCCTACATGTGGCTGACACCGACCGAGATCGACGATCTGAAAGAGGAGGATCAAATCGGGGTCACGTTCAGCCCCACCACCCGTTGGGTGATGCGCCTCATCCCCAACCTGGCAGCCAGGGGATCGATCGACCCAGATGCAGACCCGCACCCCATCCTTTCGGATGTGCGGGTGCGGAGGGCAATTCGTATGGCGATCGACGTCGACCTGCTGACACAAGAGATTTTCCGCGGCTACAACCAGCCGGTCTGGACAGAGCTTTTCCGCCCGCCGTACGTCTGCGATATCCCGAGGCCAGAATACAATCCCGATGGGGCCAGCGATCTGCTGGCCGAGGCGGGGTGGACCGACGAGGATGGCGATGGGATCCGCGAGTGCCACGGCTGTGAGACGGCCGAAGAAGGGTACGTCATGGCCATGGAAAACATGATCTATGCCGAGTATGGCGAAGAGCTGGAGCTGGCGCAGCAACTGGTCGCCGAGATGCTGAAGGAGATTGGCATCGACCTCCAGCTGAGCATCGTCGAGGGCCCGGTCCTGTGGGCGGACTATGAAAGCGGCGGCATCGAGCAAAACGGTGACTTTGACCTCAACATGTGGGACGATGGCTATCCTGGGCTCGACCCGACGGACCACCTGTGGGCCTACTATTACTCCTCGGCAGCCGAACCCGACTATGGTTGGAACGTGGGCCGGTGGTACAACGAGGACTTTGATGCCTTGCTGGATGAGGCCTACGTGCTCGACGAGGAGTATCGCCAGGAGCTCTTCTGCCAGATGGCCGATATCCTGGAAGAGGAACTGCCGCAGATCCTTCTCTGGAGCGAGGTGGACGCGGACGGGTATAATATGCGCCTGGAGGGGGTGCAGGCCACGGTCAACGACATCATGACGTGGAATGTGGCCGACTGGAAGATCAACGAGTAGCGAGGCGACTGGAAATCGAGTAGATGGGGGTGGGGGCTGACGTTCGCCCCTGCCCCCAATCTGCCGCCTGTTCACCGAAGGAAGCGACATGGGACGGTACATTGCACGACGGCTGTTGCAGGCCATACCGATGCTCTTCCTGCTCAGCCTCGCATTGTTCGTGCTGGTCAACATTGCCCCCGGCGGCCCCTTGGCGGGCCACGGGCGCTCGCGGCGACCCGATCCGGAAAAGGCCGAGATCCTCAAGCGGCAATTCGGGTTGGACCAACCGCTACCGGTTCAGTACGTGGTGTGGCTGATCGGCAACGACTGGATGAAGGTGGACGCGGACGGCGACGGGATCAAGGAGAGCAACGGCACGCGCCGCGGCATCCTGCGCGGGGATTTTGGCTTCTCGTTCAAGACCCGCCAGCCGGTGCTGGACGAAATCCTGGATCGGCTGGGCAACACGGTCTACCTGATGACGGCCACGCTTATCGTCGTCGCCATCATTGCCATTCCTGTGGGCATCATTTCCGCGATCAAGCAATACTCCTTTTTTGACATCGGTGTGACGACCCTATCGTTTATGGGGCAGGCGATACCCGAGTTCTGGCTTGGCATGATCCTGATCCTCGTTTTCTACGTCTGGCTAAAGAATCCTGCCACCGGGGAGCCGTTGCTCCCGCCAGGGGGTATGAAGTCGCTGGACACAGGATTCAACCTCTGGGATCGGATCCAGCACCTGATACTGCCGGTCACCATGGGGGCCGTTGGCTGGGTAGCCTGGTACTCGCGATTCCTGCGATCTGGCATGCTGGACGTGATCCACCAGGACTATATCCGCACCGCACGGGCCAAGGGCCTGTCGGAGCGCGTGGTGATGCTGCGGCACGCGCTCAAGAATGCCTTCATTCCCCTGGTGACGATCCTGGCGCTGGATATTCCCTACATCTTTGCCGGCTCGCTCTACGTGGAACTGATATTCTCCTGGCCCGGCATGGGGAGACTCTACTACCAGGCAGCGACCGGACGGGACTATCCGGTGCTGATGGCGATCCTGATCTTTGCCTCGATGTTTACCGTGTTCGCGAACCTATTGGCCGACGTTGCCTATGGCTATCTCGATCCCAGAATCCGTTTTGAGTAGCGAGCGATGCGATGGATGAAAGCCCGACGCCGTTGAACGACACCGCACAATTGCAATGGGCAGCTCAGGAAAGGGCCCATGAGACCATGCTCACCATGGTCTGGAAACGGTTCCGCCGCCACCCGGGCGCAATCGCGGGCCTGATCATCCTGGGCATCATCATCCTGGGCGTGATACTCGCCCCGCTGTCGCCGTACGATCCGGAGGCTTCTGATATCCGTAACCGGTTTCAGCCGCCGAGCCTCCAGCATCCGTTCGGCACCGACGCCCTGGGTCGGGACCTGCTCACGCGATGCCTGTACGGCGGTCGCGTTTCGCTGACGGTCGGGTTCCTGGTAGTGCTCATAACCCTGGCGGTTGGCATACCGGTTGGAGCCGTGGCGGGGTTTAGCGGCGGGTGGATCGACAATGTGCTGATGCGCATCACCGACGCGGCGCTGTCGATGCCCTCGCTCATGGTCCTGATCCTGTTGAGCGCCATCCTGCGCGAGGTGGAGATCCCCTTTTTTGAGAGAAACAACGTCCTGACCATCGCTTTGGTCATCGGCGCGCTTTCGTGGATGACCGTGGCACGCCTGGTGCGAGCCAGCTTTCTCGCCATCAAAGAGATGGAGTTCATCACGGCTGCCCGTTGCCTGGGGACACCGAGGCTGCGCCTCATGGGACGCCACATCCTGCCCAATGCCGTCGGGCCGATCATCGTTGAAGCCACCCTGGAGATGGGCTGGGCGATCATGGAGGAAGCGGGGCTTTCGTTCCTGGGCTTTGGCATCCAACCGCCCACGCCAAGCTGGGGCAATCTGTTGGAGAGTGCCTGGGAACATATGGTCAAATATCCCTGGCTGGCCATCTTTCCCGGTCTGATGATCTTTCTGACGATCATCGCGATCAACTATATCGGCGATGGCCTGCGCGATGCCTTTGATCCGCACAAGGTGCTGCAAAGAGTCGGGGAAGTGTAGCGCGCGAAACCCGGCGGCAGGCTTGCCGGGTGTACTACTTCTGCTGGAAAGGAGCAAGAGAATATGACGGTCGAGCGTCCAGACATCGAGCCGATACGGCCCGCGTACAAGATCGAGTTCCTCAGCAATGAGCAATTGGACGAAATGCAGTGTGCCACACTGGGGATACTGGAGGATGTGGGCGTCAGGTTTCCCTCCGAAAAGGCGCTGTCGATCTTGGCCGATCACGGCGCCAAGGTGGACCACAAGAGCCAGATCGTCAAGATCCCGAGGGATCTGGTCTTCAAGGCGATGTCCACCGTGCCGCGCTACTTTCACGTGGGGGCGCGCGATCCGGCATGCGACTTACCCCTACAGAATGGGACCACCTACTTTACCACCGACGGATGCGGGGTGGAGACGGTCGATCTGGAGACCCGTGAGCGGCGACCCTCTTGCAAGGCGGACGTGGGGCGAATGGCCCACGTCTGCGACTATCTTTCGTCCATCGCCTTCTACTGGCCTATGGTCAGCGCCCAGGATTTCGGCAAGACCGCGCCCCTGCACGAACTGGACGCCTCGTGGAACAACACCGTCAAGCACGTGCAGAGCGAGACGCTGATGGGGGAAAAGCCCGCCCGCTACGCCATCGAGATGGGGACGGTGATTGCCGGAAGCCTCGAAGAACTGCGCCGCCGCCCCATCTTTTCGCTGGTCCTGTGCACGATTGCACCGCTGGTCCAGGACAAGGAAGGGATCGAGGGAGCGCTGGCACTGGCAGAGGCAGGCATTCCGGTCGCTTTCCTGGCCATGCCGACCATGGGGACCACAGCACCTGCCACCCTGGCGGGAGCGCTCGTGGTAGGCGACGCCGAGATCATCAGCGGGACCGTTCTGCTGCAACTCGCCTGCCCCGGCGCGCCGGTGTCCCACTCGATCATGCAGGGCTGGGCAGATCCTCGCTCCGGCAACTATGTGCCCTACCCGGTGAATGCCATGTGTCGATTCGCGCCGGTGGAAATGGCGCACAACTGGGGAATGCCTTCGTTCGGCGGCGCCTTTGGCACCGAGAGTGAGGAGCCAGGCACCTGGCAGTCGGCTGCCGACGTCGCGCTCGATCCCCTATTGATCAGCCTGGCAGGGGTGGAGTGGGTGACCGGCATGGGCCTCAATCGCAGCTTTACGCTGCTGCATCCCGAAGCGATCATCTTTGACGATGAGCTCTATCACCGGGCCAGGTATGCCCTCATGAAAATGGACGTCCGCGACGAGACACTGGCACTCGACGTGATCCAGACGGTAGGACCGGGCGGACACTATCTGGGACAGAAACACACGCGCAAGCACATGCGCACCGCGATGGTGCCCGGGCTTGGACACCAGATGGGCCCGGACGGCAAGTACCGCGATCCGCTGGAGGTGGCCCGCGAGCGAGTGCGGTGGATTCTCGAAACCTACCAACCCGAGCCGCTGGAGGAAGCCAAGAAGGCTGAACTGGCCCGCATCCTGGCTGCCGCCGATAAGGAACTGGGGTAGCCAGCTCCCCGAAGGGTGAGATTGCGATGTCCCTAGCGCTGAAACCGATCCTGGCCCGCCAGGACATAGAACGGATTCACGAGCACAGCCTGGACCTGCTGGAGCGAGTCGGCATCGACTATAACACGTCCTGCGCGCTGGAGATCCTGGAGCAGGCCGGCTGCCCGGTGGATTATGAGCGAACGTGGGCCAGCCTGCCGCGCGACCTGGTCGAGTGGGCGCTGGAGCAAGCGCCGCGCGTCGTGCGCCTTGGCGCCCGAGATCCGGCCCGTGACGTGGTGCTCGACGGCCGGCGGCCCCATCACACCACCGACAGCCAGGGCACCCGGGCCATCGACCTGGAGAGCGGCGAGCGGCACGATTCCACCGCCGAGGATCTCCGCCGGGGGTTGCTCTTTGCCGATGCGCTGGACCAAATAGAGATCGTCAACGTGATGGTCGCAGCCAGCGACGTGCCAGCCCACTTGCGCATGGTCTACCACTTTGCTCAGGCTTTTATCCAGACCAGCAAGCACGTGCGCAGTGGCATCCTCAACGCGCAGGAGGTGCCGTTCATCGTCGAACTGGCAACTGTTGCCGCCGGCGGTGGCGGCTTCCGGCCCACCTTTTCGGTGGTGGATTGTACCATCTCGCCGCTCATGCACGACGGCCCGATGACGGAGGCATGCATCGAGCTGGCAAAGCTCAGGGTGCCGATCATGATCTATCCTATGCCATTGGCGGGCGGCACCTCGCCGGTGACCCCTGGCGGCACGGCCTTGCTGCACAACGTCGAATTCCTCAGCGGGCTTGTTCTCTTCCAGGTGGTCAATCCGGGGACGCCTATCATCTATGGCACCGGAGCCTCGCAACTGGACATGCTGACGGGGCGCTTTGGGGGCAGCGCCGACGGGCATGCGATGCGCCTGGCGCTCTGCGACCTGGCTCGCTTCTACAATCTGCCGGTGAACCTGTGGGGCCTGTCCACCTCCTCTGCCAAGATCGACGCCTTGTACGGGCACGAGGCTACGGGCTATGCCCTGCTGGCCTATCTGGCTGGCGTGGACGAGATCTATAGCATGGGGCTATTGGGGAATGCCCAGATCCTATCGCTGGACAAGATGGTGCTCGACAACCACCTGGCCCGCCAGATCGCCGCCACAGCGCGACCGCTTCTGGTGGACGAGGAACACCTGCAAGCCGGCCTGATCGAGCGGGTGGGCATCGGCGGGCACTACCTGGGCCAGCGCGAGACCCGCACCTTCACCCGGCGCGAATACGTGCCATCCTGGCCCGCGGCGGGCCGGGACCTGTTGGAGATGGTGCACGAAGAGGCGCTGGGAATCTTGCACCAGCACCAGCCGCCTCCCCTGCCAGCAGGGGCCAAGGAGCAGATCGAGACAGTTTTGGCCGCCGCGGACAGAGCTCTGGCATGAGCCGAGGCAATCGATGAGTTCGAGCACGCCTGATATCATTCCCTTTCTCCCGACCTTGAAGAGCGAGCTGCTGACAGAGACCCAGCTCGATACCTTGAAGGGCGGCACGCTGCGCCTGCTGGACGAGGTAGGCGTGCACGTTCCATCGCGCCGGGCGCTCGAGATCCTATCCGAACACGGCGCCGGGGTCGATTGGGAGACTGAGATCGTGCGCATGCCGCCGGATCTGGTACAGGGGGCCATGTCGGCCGCGCCGCGCTCCTTTGTCCTCGGCGGGCGCGAGGAGCGATTCGATCTGCTGCTGGATGGCACGCGCTCGTACCTGTCCACCGACGGGACCGGGGTGCACGTGGTCGATCTGGAGACGCGCCAGATGCGCCCTTCGCGCAAAGAGGACATCGCAATGATGGCGCGCGTGTGTGACGCGCTGCCGCTGATTGGCTTTTTCTGGCCTCCCGTCAGCGCCCAGGACTATGGCCTCACCGCGCCGCTGCACCAGTGCCACGCCGGACTGGTCAACACGCTCAAGCATGTGCGTGGGGGGATGACGGTGGTGCCGCAACTGGCGCCCTATGTCGTCGAGATGGCGGCTGTTGTGGCCGGAAGCGCGGAGGCGCTACGGCAACGCCCACCCATCTGCGCCAACTTTTGCACGATCGCCCCGCTGGCCCACGATGGGCACAGCCTCGATGTGGCCCTGACCTACGCCGAGGCAGGCATACCGATCAGCTTTATGGCGATGCCGACCATGGGCTCCACCGCACCGGCTACGCCTTTAGGCGCCCTGGTCCAGGGCGACGCGGAGGTCGTCAGCGGGATGGTGCTGGTGCAGCTGGCCTATCCCGGCGCGCCCGTCTTTCATTCGATCATCACTTCGCTGATGGACCCGCGCAGCGGGGGGTATATTGGCGAGGTGCCGATACCGGTGAGCTGGATGGCGACCCAACTGGCCCACGCCTGGCGCGTGCCCAGCCTGGGTGGGGGCGGTGTCGCCAGCGACGCGCCGGATATCGGCTGGCAGTCAGGCATGGAGGCCGGAATGGGAGCCGCCACGATCCCGCTGTATGGCGGCGAGATCTGCGGCTACCTGGGGCTGGTGGGCAGCTCGATGATTCTCTATCCCGAACAGGTGATCCTCGACCATGAGATCTGCCAGAACGCCTACGACCTGTTTCAGCCATTTGAATTCAGTGAGGCGGACATGGCCCTGGACGTGATCGCCGGCGTGGGACCGCGCAGCCATTTCTTGCGGCAGAAGCACACGCGCAAACGCATTCGCGATTTCCGGCTGTCGCGGCTGCTGCGGCAGATGAGGCCAGATGGCAACTGGCGCGATCCGCGCGAGGTGGCCCGGGAAGAGTTCAAGCGCATCCACGAGACGCACCGACCAGAGCCTTTATCCGGCGAGGTGCTGGCCGAGCTGGATCGCATTTTGGACGCAGCCGAGGGCGAGGCAGAGCGGATCGAGTAGGAAGCAGGGCGAGGGACCACCGTGAGGGAGAGAAGTAGATGGCGGAGCAAATGATTCCAACCCAGGCACAGGTTGTGGTCGTTGGCGGCGGCGTGATCGGCTGCAGCGTGGCCTACCATCTGACCAAACTGGGCTGGCGAGACGTCGTGCTGCTGGAGCGCACGCAATTGACGGCGGGAACCACCTGGCACGCAGCGGGCCTGATCGTCACTGGGTTCTCGACCGAGACCGACATCTACATAGCCAAGTACACCCGCGACCTCTACGAAAGACTGGGGGAAGAAACGGGACAGGATACAGGGTTCAAAGCGGTGGGCTACATGCAAATCGCCAGCAACCGGGAGCGTTTGGAGAGCCTCCGCCGCGGGGCCGACTACTGCCGCGGGCATGGGGTCTCCACGGAAGAGATCTCGGCTGCCGAGATCAAACGAATGTGGCCGCTGTTCGACACCAGCGACATCCTGGCCGGCTTTTACACCGCCGAGGATGGGCGCACGAACCCGGTAGATACTACGATGGCCCTGGCAAAAGGGGCCAAGATGGGGGGCGCGCGAATCCTGGAGGGGACCAAGGTCACCGGCATTACCCAGGATCGTGGACGGGTGACGGGCGTGCTCACCGACAAGGGCAAGATCAAGGCGGAGTACGTGGTCAACTGCGGCGGGATGTGGGCGAGAGAGCTGGGCAAGATGGCGGGCGTCCAGGTACCGTTGCACGCCGCCGAGCACTACTACTTGATCACCGAGCCGATAGAGGGCATGCAGCGGGACATGGCCGTCGTCGAAGACCCCGACCTGTTCGCGTACTACCGCGACGAGATGGGCGGGCTGATGCTGGGCCTGTTTGAGCCGGTCGCCAAGCCCTGGGGCATGGACGGGCATGGAGGGTCGGGAGGCATCCCCGAGGATTTCAGCTTTGGCGAGATCGTGCCGGATTGGGATCGCATGGCGCCCCACCTGGAACTGGCGATGAAACGGATCCCCATCGTCCAAGATGTCGGGATCCAAAAGTTCTTTTGCGGGCCGGAGAGTTTCACGCCCGATATGGGGCCCTTGATGGGCGAGGCGCCAGAGCTCAAGAACTTTTACGTCGCCGCCGGCTTCAACTCGCTGGGCATCCTGTTGGGCGGCGGCGTCGGACAGGTCATGGCGCAGTGGATCGTGGACGGCCTGCCGCCGGTAGACGTCAGCGACATCCATATCGCCCGCTTGATGCCGTTCCAGAACACCCCCCGCTATCTGCATGACCGGACGGTGGAACTGCTGGGCTGGCAGTATAGTAGCTGGCCCAACTTGCAGGCAGAGACGGCGCGGAACGTTCGCCGCTCGGCGATGCACGACCGCATGGCTGCCGCAGGGGCGTATTTTGGCCAGTCGGTCGGGTGGGAATACCCGGATTGGTTCGCGCCGGCGGGGATTGAGCCCCAGGTCGAGTACTCGTGGGGGCGGCAGAACTGGTTCGAGTACGCCGCCGAGGAGCACCGCGCGGCCCGGGAAGATGCCGTCTTGATGGATTTGACCCACATGTCTAAACTCCTCGTCCAGGGCCGGGATGCAGAGAAGGTCCTCAACCGCATCTGCGCCAACAACGTGGCTGTGCCGGTGGGGCGCATTGTCTACACCCAGTGGTTGAACGAACGCGGCACCATCGAGGCCGACTTGACGGTGACCCGCCTGGCTGAAGACTGCTACCTATTGGTCCTGGTCGACTCGATCCACCGCCACGTCGTACGCTGGCTGGAGAAGCATATGCCGGCGGAGGCACACGTCGTTGTCACCGACGTCACCTCGGGCTATACCATCATCAGCGTCCAGGGTCCGAGATCTCGCCAGCTCCTCAGCGGACTGACGACAGCCGACCTGTCGAACGAAGCGTTTCCCTACCTCACCATCCAAGAGATGGATATCGGCTACGCGCTGGTCAAGGCGCTTCGCATTACGTATGTGGGCGAGCTGGGCTGGGAGCTATACGTGCCGACCGAGTTCACGCTCCACGTCTTTGATCTGCTGGTCGAAGCGGGGCAGGATGTGGGACTCAAGCTCGCCGGGTTCCAAGCGCTGAACACGCTGCGGATCGAAAAGGCCTATCGCGACTATGGCTACGATATGGACAACACCGACACGCCGCTGGAGGTGGGCTTGGGTTTTGCCGTGGACTGGACCAAGCCCAAGGGCTTTGTGGGGCGAGAGGCACTCCTGCGCAAACGGGAGAAGGGCGTACCGGAGCATCGTCTCGTCCAGTTCTTGCTGCAGGACCCGGAGCCCCTGCTGTATGGCGGCGAGCCGATCTACCGGGAGGGGGCGTTGGTCGGATTCCTCAGGTCTGGAGGATACGGGCACACGCTGGGCGGGGCGGTGGGCCTGGGCTCTATCGAGAATAAGCAAGGTGTGACTGTAGAATTCGTCAACGGCGGTGAGTACGAGATAGCAGTAGCTGGCGTGTGCTATCCGGCAAAAGCGTCTTTGCGCCCGATGTACGATCCAAAGGGCGAGCGGGTGCGCTCGTGAGGCGAGGGTGAGGTAGCGTATGACAGGCACACCGGTGCAAGTGGGATTCCACATGCCGGCCGAATGGGAGCCGCACGAGGGTACCTGGCTGCAATGGCCGCATGATGATACCTACCCAGACCATCAGATGCGGCTGGAGCATCTGTGGCTGGCGATGGCGCAGGCACTGCACGAACATGAGGCGGTGCACATCATCGTTCCGGACGAGCGCAGGCAGGAGCAGGTCTACCAGCAGCTAGCCTATTACGGGTTCGACCTGAGTGCCATCGAGCTTTGCGTCCTGCCCACGAACGACGTCTGGGCGCGGGATAGCGGCCCCATCTTTTTGGTCAACGACAAGGGCCAGCTGGCTGCCACCGACTGGAATTTCAATGGCTGGGGCGGACGGTACCCCCACGACCTGGACCGGACCGTGCCCGGGGGCGTCGCCGGACATCTATCCATACCGCTGTTCACGGCTCCGATTACGGCGGAGGGAGGCGGCATCGAGGTGAACGGGCAGGGCACGTTGCTGGCAACCCTCAGCTCGATCGTCAACCTCAACCGCAATCCGGGCAAGAGCCGGGAGGAGATCGAAGAGGCGTTGCGACAATACCTGGGCGTCACACATTTCATCTGGCTGACGGGCAAAGACGGGATGGGAGATACCGACTTTCACATTGACGGGGCGGCCCGCTTTGCCGGCGAGTCCACGGTGCTGTATAGCTGGACCGACGACGAATCTCACCCGCGCTATCCCTATTTCAGGCAGCACCTGCGCGAGCTGGAGCAAGCCGTAACCGAGTCGGGCAAGCCGTTGACCCTGGTACCCGTGCCGGTCACAAAGGCCCGGGTATACAAGACCATCGGTGCCTCGACCGCCGCCCCGTTCGAGTTGGTCCCATCCCTGGGCCTCTATGCCAACTACTATGTCGCCAACCACGTCGTTCTGGTGCCGGTGTATGGCGATGCCCATGACGCCATCGCCAAGGCGATCATCGCGGAGCACTACCCAGGTCGCCAGGTGGTCGGCATCCTGGCCCACATGCTGGCCGAACTCGGCGGCATGATCCACTGCGTGACCCAGCAGCAGCCTGCTGCCGGCGCCAGCGACGGGTGAGAGGTACGACGATGGAAAGAGTCGCCAACATCGGCCTGATCCAGATGTCGTGCGGGGATGACGTCGAGGCGAACTATGGCAAGGCCGTCGACCGTGTGCGGGAAGCGGCTAGCCGGGGCGCCAACATCGTATGCCTCCAGGAGTTATTCAAGTCTCGCTACTTTTGCCAGGTGGTGGATAGTCGGCACTTTGAGCTGGCCGAACCGGTCGACGAAGGCGCGCCAGCGGTTCGGCAACTGGGTGATCTGGCGGCGGAGCTCGGGATCGTCCTCATCGCCGGCCTGTTCGAAAAGCGGGCGGTGGGCCTGTACCACAACACCGCGGTGGTCGTCGACGCTGATGGGCGCTACCTGGGCAAGTATCGCAAGATGCACATCCCCGACGATCCGGGATACTATGAAAAGTTCTATTTCGCGCCCGGCGATCTTGGCTACCGGGTGTTCAAGACCCGGTTTGGGGCCATCGGCGTCCTGATCTGCTGGGATCAGTGGTTCCCGGAGGCGGCAAGGTTGCTGGCCCTGAAGGGCGCCGAGATCATCGTGATCCCGACAGCCATCGGCAACCGGCAGGCGGAACACGTGCGGGCCACCGAGGTCGGCTATCACGAGTCCTGGCAGCTCGTGCAGCAGGGCCACGCCGTGGCCAATGCCTGCTATCTGGCTGCCGTGAACCGCGTTGGCTTTGAGCCAGGGGCCAAGGAGAACGAAGGCATCGAGTTCTGGGGCCAGAGCTTCCTGGCGGACCCCGACGGCAGGATCGTGGCCCAGGCCTCGGCCGAGCGTGAAGAGGCCCTCATCGTCCCGGCCGATCTAGCCAAGATCGAGGAGGTCCGGAAGAGCTTTTCCTTCCCCTTTCGCGACAGAAGGGTGGATAGCTACCAGGGCCTGACCAGCTTGTACCTAGATTCCGAGTAGGGCCTGTTTCCAGGAGGTGACATTGTGCCAAGCGATACGCCAGACCTGCAGCCGATTATTCCGGGGACCCGCCTGCGCATCCTGAGCGACGGTCAATTGGAGCAGTTGCAATCGGCCACGCTGGAAATCCTGGCAGAGGCCGGCGTTCACTGTCCTTCGGACAAGGCCCTGGGCATCTACGCCGAGCATGGGGCCCAGGTGGACCTTGAAAGGCAGATTGTCAGGCTGCCGCCCGAGGTGGTCCTGCAAGCCATGTCCAGCGCGCCGCGTTTCTATACCATGGGCGCGCGCTCGCCAGCCTTCGATCTGAACCTCGACGGGACAGCCATGTTCTGTGCCACCGATGGCTGTGGGACCGAGACGATCGACTTTACGACCCGCGAGCGCCGGCTCCCCTGCAAGGACGACGTAGCCAAGATGGCGCGCGTGTCCGACTATCTCTCCTCCGTCGGGTTTTACTGGCCCATCGTCACCGCTCATGACCATGGGGCCACAGCTCCTCTACACGAACTGGATGCCTCCTTCCGCAATACCGTAAAGCACGTGCAGTCCGAAACGGTGATGGACGAGGGTACCGCTCGCTACGCCGTCGAGATGGCGAGGGTCGTCGCAAATGATGCATCCACCGTCCGCGAGCGCCCGCCGCTTTCGCTGCTGGTATGCTGCATCGCGCCGTTGGGGCTGGATGAAGGCGGCATGGAAGCCGCGCTGGTATTCGCCGAGGCAGGGCTGCCGGTCGGCTTTATGTCGATGGCAAATACCGGCTCGACCGGGCCGGCGACGATTGCCGGAACGCTGGTCCAGGCCGACGCCGAGATCGTGGCGGCGATGGTGCTGGTGCAGATGGCTTTTCCCGGCGCGCCGACCTTTCATTCGATGATGCCCGGCATCATGCACCCGCGGACCGGCGGCTACCTGAGCCAGGCCTGGCAGGCAGAGCTCCCCTACCCGGTGGGCGTGGAACTGGCCCACATGTGGGGCGTGCCCACGCTGGCAGGTGTCTTTGGTCCCGACGCGGAGGAACCGGGCTGGGAGGCCGCCAAGGCCAGCGCCTCGAACCTGCTGATGTGCGCCCTGTGCGGGGCCGAGACCGGCAGCGGCATGGGCTTGCTCGCCGGGTGCACCGTCCTCTACCCGGAGGCGTTGGCGCTCGACACCGACATCTACCACCAGATACGGATCAACGCCGCCGGACTGGATACCAGCCGAGAGGAGATGGCCCTGGACATCATCAAAGAGATCGGTCCGCGCGGGCACTATCTGAGCCACCGGCACACCCGCCAGCACCTGCGCCGCCTCCAGTTCTCCGACATCACGCGCCAGCCAGGACCTGACGGCCGCATCCGAGACGCGATCGAGGTAGCAAGGGAAAAGACAGACTGGATCCTGGAGAATCACCGGCCGGAGCCGCTCTCGGACGAGCAGCAAGCCGAACTGGAACGGATCCTCAGAGCCGCGGAAGGCGAGCTGGGCTAGGGCACTGGTGCCCATTTCACAGGCACGCACGGAGGAGGCGACAGCAGGTGGGTCAGATCAAGGTTCTGGTGGTAAAGGGAAGCCCGAGAGAGCGTGGAAATAGCGCCGCGCTGGCCGACCAGGTGGCAGCCGGTGCCCGGGCAGCAGGAGCGCACGTCGAAAGCGTCTACTTGCACGCGCTGGAGATCCGGCCGTGCGATGGCTGCGATTTCTGCCAGGGGGCGACCGACATGGGCTGCGCCATCGACGACGACATGCA
>Ga0316577_10000469_pt1 | contig 15853 bp, 15 predicted proteins | sample S5NA_FD_203073 | JGI IMG/M metagenome (GOLD analysis project Ga0316577, IMG submission 203073) | Rhizosphere microbial communities from salt marsh grasses in Alabama, United States - S5-7_050615r2r1 | ecosystem: Host-associated > Plants > Roots > Rhizosphere | place: USA: Alabama | collected... | reverse complement strand
AGTACGATGCGTTCCGGTGAAGTGGCAGCATAAATCCATTGGGTGTCTTCGACTTCCTGGACCTGTGGTGCGGCGGGTCGGGCAGAATGGATGCCACGGTTGAACAGATCGGACCCCGGCGTTGGCCGCATCCCCGGCCCGGGTGGTTCCTCGGGTAAGGGTGTCTCGATATCGTCACCCAGCGTTAACCCGCCCTGGGTGATCGGTGTGCCGTCCGGCAATCGTGCGGTGCGTGGACCGCGGCCCGGTCGCATGCCGCCTGACTTCTCGTCGTCAAGCTGTTGTTGCCGCAACAGGGCCCGGCTGTATTTGAGATTGATTTTTGCAGCCTGATCGGCCGGGCGGTAACGCAGTACGTCCTGATACAGCTTCATCGCGACGGCGTAGGATTCCAGTTGATACTGACTATTGGCCAGATTGAACAGGGCGTCGGCGCGCTGCAAGTCGTTGTCGGCATCGAGTATCGCCTGGGTAAATAACTGTACTGCCTCCTGGTATTGACCCAGACGATAAGCGCTGTTGCCTTCCCCGAGGCGGCCGGCATAACCATCGACCCGGGCGTAAAGTTGTTTGGCCTCCTGGTAGGCCTGGTTGTGGTAGGCCTGCCAGGCGCGTTGTTGCTCCGCTTCAGTCGCGGCCTGCGAGGGTGGTGGGTAGACAACACCGGGAAGGCCCAGTACCAGCAACAGCATAAGTGATGCCGTAGGCAACGTACGGCGTCGCGGCTGCCAGTAGGCCAGAAACAGAAACATGACCGCGGGCACCAGACACCAGGTGTAATATTCACGCCAGACGATCAGGCTGTTACCCTGGCGGCTGATGTTGCTGGTCTGGAGGCGCGCAATACCCTGGTCGTACAGGGTTTGCCATTCGGCATCGGTATCGGACACAGTGGCATAACGGCCGTGGCCAAGCAGCGCCAGATTGTTTAGCCGAGCTTCGTGGAGCTTCGATACCACTGTCTTATTTTGAACCTGCAACCAACTGCCATCTGGTGAGAGCAGGGTGGCGCCTTCGGGTGTGCCGATGCCCAGGACATAGAGAGCAATCCCCTGTTCCTGTAACCGAAGTACACTGTTTTCGAGTGCGCGCCGGGTGGTGATGTTATCGGCAGGCAATTCGCCATCCGACACCAACAACACGGCCCGGGCTGACAGGTTGGAGGTGAAGGTTGAGGCGCTGAATTTTATTGCTGCCGGCAGGTTGGAACCTTCCGTGGGCAACAGGTTCGGATGGACAAGCTGCAGATAATGGCGTAACACTGTTTTATCATCGGTGGGTGGCGTTAACAGGTGTGGCCTGGCCGCGTACACCATCAATCCAATCTTCAACTGTCCGGTACGGTCAATGAGATCCCGCAATTCCAGCTTGGCGCGTTCAAGCCGGCTTGGTTCGACATCACGGGCGCTCATCGAACGCGACAGGTCGAGTATGATCATGAGTTCAGGGTAATGTATTTTATCCAGATCATAGACAGCTTGTGGCAAACGCGGCCCGCTCATTGTCATGGCGAACAGAACCCAGGCTAGTGCAAACGAGACATGGCGCCACGCTTGTGGCAGAGAATAGGGATATTTCTGACGTGCCCTTGCCCATGGCATGAGGTCGGCATCGGCATAGTGCCTGCCCCGCGGCCGATGGATGAATCCGCGTATCGCCCACAGCACACCGGGATAGGCAGCCAGCCATAACCAGAGAGGTTCGCGCCATACCAGATTTGAAAGGATGTCCATCATGCTGGCCGGCGCCATCCCATCCCTGATTGCAGGATAATGAGCCCGAGCAGACTGATGAGCAACGGCCAGGGATAAAGCGGGATCGTAATGAAACGGGGTTCCACTTTTATCTGCTGGCGCTCACCTTGCTGAATTGCCTGCATGACGTACTGCAGACTTTGCGTACTGTCCGCCCAGTAGAATTGGCCCCCGCCTTTTTCGGCAATTGACTTTAGCAGGTCGAAATTGACCGGGTGGTAAATCAGACCCCGATAGTCAGTATCCTGCGCCTCGTAGGTGGCGGCACCGATACCGATCGTGTGTAAACGATAACCTTGCTGGTGCAGATAGGCGGCCACCGCGCGTGGATCGACATCGCGCTGGGTCCGGTTAACATCTGAGACCAGCACCAGCACGGGTTTCTGGTGGGGATGCGCACTGCTTTGTTCGAGTTGTTGCAAGGTATACAGCATTGCTGCACCGAGATTACTGGTACGACCGGTCAATACGGCCGGTTCCAGTCGTCGCACCATATTTTTTAGCAAGGCATAGTCAGCAGTGAGAGGAACCAGGGTGTAGGGTTGTTCAGAAAAGGCGATCAGGCCGATGCGATTACCCTGTAGTTGATCAATAAAATAAGTCAGTACGCTCTTTAACATGGTCATCCGGTCTACGCGTTCCTCATCGACCAGATAATCACGCAAAATCATACTGACCGAGGTGTCCAGCAAGAACAGGGTGTCGCGATATTCAGGTGGTGTAGGTAATTGCTGGCCGGTGCGATAGGGGAAGGCCAGGGCGCCATGAATACCAAGCAGGATCATTGCGTAGCTGAGCCAGCGCCAAACCAGGCCCTGCGTGGTTTGGTGCTGCGGCCGGTTACCATGAAGTTGCCGCAAGACAGGTAACTGGGTGTGGCGATAGCGTTGTGCAGAAAAAATCCTTGGTGCATTCGCGAGCGAGGTCAACCGGCCTTTTCGCACCAGCAGTCCGACGGCAAATGCAGAGACCGGCCAGGCCCAGAGCAGGGCCGGGTACTGGAAGTGGATAGCGCCGATCAATGTCGCCAGTTGCTGCCACATTAGTCAGTTACCCGTTTCGCATCTGACCACACCAGGGCTTCACGGATGATACGTTCCAGTTCAGGAACTGAGGCGGGTTCAGCGCCAAAGCAATAGCGGGTAAGCCTATCGACATACTGTTGCCAGTCAGCCTGGTTCCGGTCAGCAAATCGAATCGCATGTAAACGGTCTTGCGAGAAGGTCTGTCGCAGACAGTGCGTAACCTGAAAACAGGCTGGTCGGGTGGTGTTGTGCAGGGCTGGCAACTCACGTAAAAGGCGTCGCAGTTTGCGTCTGGCCTGCTGGCGGGGTTGATTGAATAAATAAATTCCCAGGAAGAAAAGGAAGGCAACGGCCAGCACAAGACTTACCAGTATGGCGGATTCTCCAATTGCGCCGGGGTGCCCGGGTGGCACAATATCGACCCACGCTTCGGTGCTTGGCAGAGTGTCAGGCATTATTCTGCGCCAGGCATTGTTCTATCCCATCCAGAGTGCTGCAAATCTGCAACGGAACGCCGCTTTGTTCGAAGCATGCCTGAAGCTGTAACTGGCGTTGGTTGAAAAGTTCGGAATACTGACGCTGTTGCATGCTGTCCTTTCCGTCAAGGCGTAAGGGTTGCGGGGAAGCGGTATCCTCGATAAGAAAGTCACCGGAGGTGGGAGGTTGCTGCTCGACCGGATCCAGGATCTGAATCGCGTGTACGGTATGTCGTGTCGCCAGTTGATGCAACACGGGCAGTGCGACGGCCGGATTGAGATCGTTGAAGTCACTGACTAGCAGGACGAAGCAGCCGGTCGGCGTGCGTTGTATCAGCTGCTGCAGGAGTTCGGTAAAATCAGGCGCTGGTGCATCGAAATCGAGTGGCGGACAGGGGGCAACCAGTGCCTGCAAATAGCGTTGCAATGCTATTTCGCCCGGAGCGGGTGAAAACCATGCCGGGTCCTGGTTCAGGATCAGACCGCCAACAGCCAATGCCTGATGGCGGGCCTGATAGGCATAACAGGCGGCTATTTTCGCCGCCAGGGTAACTTTTAATTGCTCACGGGTACCGAAGCGCATTGGACTGCGCCGGTCGACAATCAGACTGACCTGCGGCCGGCGTTCTTCTGTGAAGACCTTGGTGTACAGGTTGCCGCTGCGCGCATACAGGTGCCAGTTTATCAGGCGTGGCTCATCACCTGCCTGGTAGGGCCGGTTCTCATCAAATTCAAATCCACGCCCGCGGAAAAAAGACAGCGTTTCGCCAATCAGGGGGTGAACGGTGCTGTGTTGGAAATGCAACAAGGAGGCGGGAAGTGATTGTGCATAAAGCGACAAGTCCCGCAACGCATCCGTATCCAGTAAGGGCTGCTGTACGGCTAGGCTCCCTGTGTCAAGCCACCGCCGGTAATGTTGCAAGAATTTATCAAGATGTAACGGAAACATGTTTCTTACGGGATGGGTATGGCATCCAGTATTCCCTGGATCAGCTGATCATTCGATATCTGTTTGGCTTTTGCGGTAAAACTCAGAATTATTCGATGACGTAAAACATCCGCGGCAACTTCGGTAATGTCATCGGGGATGACATACTCACGACCCTGCACGTAGGCATGGGCGCTGGCCGCGCGCACAATAGCCAGTGTTGCACGCGGTGAGGCCCCAAACTGGATGTAGTTACTCCAGTCGGGGATCCATTTTTCTGGATGGCGCGTGGCGTTGACAATACTGACTGCATATTGCTTGAGTGTATCTTCGATATGAATCTCCGCAACTTCGCGGCGTGCTGTCAGCACCGTCTCGGGACTCAGGCGTGTATCCAGACTGGCCTTGTCTTCACCAAAATGCATTTTCCGATCCCGTTCCAGTATTTCAAATTCTTCTTTTTCATTCGGGTACTCGACAATGACATGGAACATGAAGCGATCAAGCTGGGCTTCCGGAAGCGGGTAAGTACCGGCCTGCTCAAGGGGGTTCTGGGTCGCCATCACGATAAACAAATCGGGCAAGGTATGTGACCGGCCGCTGATCGTTATCTGGTGTTCTTCCATGGCTTCCAGCAGTGCGGACTGCACCTTGGGTGGTGCCCGGTTGATTTCATCGGCGAGGATAATTTCCTTGAACAATGGCCCTTCGACAAACCGGAAGTCACCGCTTTTGGGATCAAAGATATCACTGCCGGTAATGTCCGCCGGCATCAGATCGGGGGTGAACTGGATACGCTGGAAACTGGCGTGCACCCCACTGGCCAGCGCCTTTACCGAGGTGGTCTTGGCCAGACCCGGAGCGCTCTCCAATAGAATGTGGCCACCGGTGAGCAGGGCGATCATCAGTCGATCCAAAAGATTGACCTGGCCCACAATGGTCTGTTCGAGATGTTTGCGCAAAGTCAGAAATTCGGGTTGTGTTTGCATAACGTGGGCATTCCTTGTTTTTATTCAGTGTCAGGCTGGGGACAGGCGATGTCACGATTCGTTGCGGGAAGCTTCCACCGGCAAGCCGGCGGTTTTCCACTCAGGGTAGCCGTCCTGCAGGCGTCTTGCCTGCAAGCCCTGCTGCCGCAGGCGGGCGACGGCATCGAAGGCCAGCACGCAGTGCGGGCCCCGGCAATAGGCGACCACTTCACGGGCCGGATCGAGATCGGTCAGGTGCACCTCCAGCTCGTTGAGCGGGATATTGATGGCACCGGGCAGGTGTCCGGCAGCAAATTCCTCGGGGGGGCGGACGTCCAGTACCGTGACCAGCCCGTCGCGAGCCCGTTGCAGCAATTCCTGCGCCGGCACTGGTTCCAGTTCATCCTTCACGGTCAGGTAGGTATTTACCAGTTGTTCAACTTCGGCCAGATGTCGCTCTGCTACCCCTCGTAGACTGCTGAACAGCTCGATGACATCGTCACCGCTGATCCGGTAGAACACGTTCAGGCCATTCTTGCGGCAGGTTACCAGCCCCGCCTGGCGCAGCTGCTGAAGATGCTGGGACGTGTTGGCAACGCTCAGTCCGGAGACTCTGGCCAGCTCATCCACGCTGCGCTCAGTCTGGGCCAGGAATTCCAGCAATTCCAGGCGATTGGCGTTGCTCAGCGCCTTGCCGATCCGGGCGAACTGGCTGAAAAGATCGTGTTTGAAGTTGTTGCTTGACATATTTTGCATTTCCGCTAATCTATTCAAGAAATTAATTGAATAGTAGATTATCTTTACTCATTATAGCCCGTGGCATAGGTTGTACAAGCGTGATTCTGGAGGATTGGGGTGATGAGCATTGAGGAGTTTGTCATGACGAACGAGAAGTCCATTCGGATGGGATTCTTTTTCGGCATGCTGGTGCTGATGGGAAGCTGGGAAATCCTGGCGCCCCGGCGCGAACTGACCGTGTCCAAATCTGTCCGCTGGCTCAATAATCTGGGCCTGGTGTTCTTCAACAGTTTTGTGGCCCGGCTGATTTTTCCTGCCGCGGCCGTCGGTGTTGCCGGGTTCGCCGCCGAGCAGAGCTGGGGCCTGCTGCACTATTATGCCGTGCCGTACTGGCTGGCGGTGGTTCTGTCGATTGTGGTGATGGATTTCATCATTTACCTGCAGCATGTGATGGTGCATGCGGTACCGGCCTTGTGGCGGCTGCACCGGGTGCATCATGCCGATCCGGATTTCGATGTCACCACCGGCGCCCGGTTTCACACGATTGAAATCCTACTGTCGTTGCTGATCAAGTTCGCCACCATCGTGGTGCTAGGCCCGCCGGTAGTGGCCGTGGTGATCTTTGAAGTGCTGCTCAATGCCACCGCCATGTTCAACCACAGCAACGTGCGTTTGCCCACGCGTCTGGATCGGATATTGCGCTGGATTGTTGTTACACCGGATATGCACCGTGTGCATCATTCGGTGGAAGATGACGAGGCCAACAGCAATTTCGGTTTCAACCTGCCGTGGTGGGATCGCCTGTTCGGCACCTACCGGGATCAGCCCCGGGCTGGCCATCAGGGCATGACCATCGGCATTCACAAATACAGCGAGCCGAAACTTGTGTCCTGGTTACCCGGCATGCTGGCCCTGCCGTTTATCGGAAAGATTACGGGTTATGCCATCAATCGTCGGGAATGGACGGAGACGGCAGCAAATGAGCAAATGGAACGTGAAACGAAATGATCCTGTGATGACATCGGCACCCGTTCCCGCTTAAGGATGAGAACAAGGAGTTAATAGCTCTGCCAGATGAATCACCTGGCTCGGTTTAAAATGCCATCAAGAACGGGAAACATTAATGCAAGCAAAAATATTGCGTTTTGGTTTACTGATGCTGCTGGTCGTCGGTATTGCTCTGGTGCTGATTTATCGTAAGCAGTTCGATGTGGCGGCAGTCGAGGACTGGGTGAAGGCTGCGGGTGCGGCCGGCCCCATTTTGTTCATGCTGATCTATGCCCTGGGTACGGTATTCTTTCTGCCCGGTTCAGTCCTGACCCTGGCGGGCGGTGCGTTATTCGGACCGGTGATGGGTACCTTTTATAATCTTACTGGTGCAACACTCGGTGCAACCCTGTCATTTCTGATTGCCCGCTATCTTGTTTCCGACTGGGTGGAGCGTAAAACCGGTGGCCGTATCAGGCAACTGAAGGAAGGCGTGGAAAACGAAGGCTGGCATTTCGTCGCCTTCGTGCGACTGGTGCCGTTGTTTCCCTTCAACCTGCTGAATTACGCGCTGGGTTTGACGCGCATCAAGCTGTCCCATTACGTGATTGCCTCCTACCTGTTCATGCTGCCCGGCGCCATTGCTTATACCTATCTGGGTTATGTGGGGCGCGAAGCCGTGGCAGGGGAACAGGGGCTGATTCAAAAAGGCCTGCTGGCGCTGGCCTTGCTGGCAGTGGTGGCGTTTCTGCCGCGTCTGGTTAACAAGCTTAGAAGTGGCCCCATGCTGGGTGTGGAGGCACTTAAACAGTGGCTGGATGCCGGTGATGATGTGCTGGTTCTCGATGTGCGAACTGCGGCAGACTTTGTTGGTGAACAGGGTCATATTCCGGTAGCACAAAATATTCCATTGGAAGAACTGTCTGACAGACTCAGTAAACTCTCTGACTATCTTGAAAAACCGGTTGCTATTGTGTGTCGTACCGATCGCCGATCCGCCAGGGCGGCACGGATCCTGGCGCAAAACGGCTTTGCCGACGTGCACGTCGTGAAGGGTGGCATGACGGACTGGCACCAGCATGGCTACCCGGTGCAGGAACACCATCTATAGCAGTACAGGTGAATCTCACCAGTATTGAAGCGTTCGACAAAAGATAAGCCCATCGCATGACGCGGAGGCGGATTTTGATCAACTATAACTAGCACGCCGGATACCGGTAGAGGAGGTTTGCCATGAACATTGTCGACGTTATGGTTCATATTCATCCCAACTTGTCTGCAGAAAAACGCGCCAGGATTGAAGAGGTACTGGGTGACCACGATAGCGTGGTGTCAGTCCATTTCAGCCCGCAACATGCACACGAACTGACCATTGCCTATAACCCGGAAACGTTAAACGCAACGACAATAATTGAAATGGTAAGGCAGTGGGATGAGAAAGCTACATTGATCGGGTTGTAACCCGAGCCTGACACAGGAGGAATTATGATTTCTGGCCTTGTTCGAAAAATACTTGCTGTTACGCTTTTCTTTTTGTCCATTTCAGGGGGGCATGCGTCTCCCTTGTCAGTGCAAAAAGTCACCGACGGGGTCTACGCTATCGTGGGTGAGTTGGCGCAGCGTTCATCGGCCAATCTCGGCAACAATGCTACCTTTGGTTTTGTTGTCACGAACGAAGGGGTGGTACTGATCGATTCGGGTGGGAGCTACAAGGGCGCTGCCAGGATTGACGCGGCCATTCATCGCGTCACAAAAAAACCGGTGGTCCTGGTCATTAATACAGGTGGTCAGGATCAGCGCTGGCATGGTAACGATTATTTCAAACGGCAGGGCGCGAAGATCATAGCTGCTGTCGCCACAGTGGCCGATCAGAAGGCCCGCGCCGGCAGGCAACTGGAGGTGCTGGAAAATCTGGTTGGCAAGCAGGGGATGGCCGGTACCCGGGAAATTTATGCCGACAGGACCTTTCAGGACAAGCTTGATATCACTGTCGGTGGAGTCCAGTTCCAGTTGCGCCAGATTGGGCCGGCCCACACTCCGGGTGACACCTTTGTCTGGTTACCACAAACAAAGGTCGTTTTTAGTGGCGACATAGTTTATGTGGAACGCATGCTGACCGTGGGTTCGGTTTCGAATTCCAAAGGCTGGATCCACGCCTACGAGACTCTGGCGGCATTACAACCTGCCTTTATCGTGCCCGGACATGGGCATGTCACCGACCTCAAACAGGCCAGAGCGGATACTTATGATTACCTGGTTGCCCTGCGTCTGGGTGTAAATGATCTGCTCGAGAGTGGTGCCGGGCTGGAGTCGGTCAGTCGCATCGACCAGTCGCGGTTTCGTTATCTGAAATTCTACAATGAGCTCAAGGGACCAAATGCGCACCGGGTTTTTCGGGAAATGGAGTGGGAATAGCCGTTATAGCCAATGCGTAATGACAGGCAAGCACACGGGGTATGAAAAAGAAAAACCTAATCATCCTTGGTGTGCTTGTCCTGGTGACATTCCTCGCCTGGCGATTTGTGCGACCCATGAATATCTTTATTGTGGACGATCGTTTCGCCTGGCCGGTGGACACCACGGATGCCCCGACCTTGCTTAATGATAATTTGAGTGCAGCTGAATGTGGTTCGTGTCACCCGGCATTCTACGCGGAATGGCAAACCACAATACACAGCCAGGCCTGGACCGATCCCTATTTCCAGACAGACTGGAAATTTGACGATTCACAGCATGTGTGTCGGTTGTGTCATACGCCGCTGGACCGTCAACAGCCTCGCAAGGTGCAGGGTTACCGTGACAAGGATAAATGGGACCCCATCCTGGGAGACAACCCCGATTTTGACCCCGTGCTGCAACACGAAGGTGTGACATGCGCGGCCTGTCATTTGCGGGATGGCAAAATCGTTGGCGTGCAGGGGCTGGTCAATGCCCCGCACCCGGTGAAGAAAATCGAGGACCCCAATCAGGTGTGTGTGCGTTGCCACGTCGTGGAAGGAGAGCGCTGGGATACCTTTTTCCGCTTCCCGCCCTGCGGTACGGTGGCAGAAATCAAAAGCAGTCAGGGTGAAGTCCCTACGCCGGGGGAGCGGCTGCAATTGAACAGACTGATTTCGTTCGAGGAACAGGTGCCACTGGATAAAATGACGACCGGACAGATAATCGGTCGCAGTGGTGAGGTCAGGGTTGAAAAGTCGTCAGAGCTTGGTTGTGTTCAGTGCCACATGCCGCTGGTCAGGCGGCCCCTGGTCGAGGGTGGTGAAATGCATGATACGCGACGTCACCTGTGGCGCGGCGGGCATGATCCGACCATGGTAAAAAGCGCGCTGCGGGCCGGCCTGGTGGAGGAATCGACCGATTCACCGGACAGACGACGCGTTACCTTCACCATCGTCAATACCGGTGCGGCACATTACCTGCCGACTGGCACGCCAGATCGCCATCTCAGTGTGCAATTGCGCTTGCTTGATTCTCATGGGGAGGTTGTGGAACAAGAGGAGCATCTAATCAAGCGTACTATTCTGTGGCGCCCCTTTATCATTGATCTTTGGGATACGCGCCTGCCACGTTGGCAACCCCACAGCTATCATCTGGAGGTAAATCGCAACAGTAAGGCGGTAGCGGTTGAAGTTGTCGTGCGCTATCACTTGCTGGCGGAAAGCCGGCGCAAACGTATCGGATATGAAAACACGCAACCGATCGCCTATGAGGTCTTTCGCCAGCGACGAGCGTTACAGCCACCCTCCACGCAACAGGAAACGGAATGAAAAACAGAGAGGTACAGGATTTGGTTGTTATTGGTGGCGGCGCCGGTGGCCTGGTGGTGGCCAGTGTCGCCGCGCAACTGGGGCTTAATGTCATGCTGATTGAAAAGGCGGACAAACTGGGTGGCGACTGCCTGCATCATGGTTGTGTACCGAGCAAGACCCTGATTCACACAGCGAAGGTAGCGTATGAAATGCGTCACGCTGCCGAGGTGGGTTTGACTTCGGTGGAACCCGAGGTCGACATGGCAGCCGTCAACGGGCGCATCCGGGAGGTTGTCGAGCACATCCAGCAACATGATGATCCGGAGCGCTTCCGCAGCTATGGTTGCGAGGTGATTTTTGGCGCAGCGCGGTTCGTCGATTCACATCGCGTCGAGGTCGACGGGCAATACGTCGAAGGCAAGCGCTTCGTGATCGCCACTGGTTCCTGGCCGTTCATTCCGCCGGTTCCCGGTCTGGAGGACACGGGTTATCTTACCAACCTGGATCTGTTTTCCCTGCCGGAACTGCCAAAGCGGCTGGCGGTAATCGGGGGCGGGCCTATCGGACTGGAAATGGGGCAAGCGTTTGCCCGGCTTGGCAGCCAGGTGACGATCCTGCAACGCGGAGCGCATTTATTGCCGCAGGAAGATATGGAACTGACCGATGCCTTGCAGGCCTGTTTGAAACAGGAGGGCATAACCGTCCACACTGGCGTGGAAGTTGATCGGGTGTCCCATGGTAGTGAGGGGATCCTCGTTGAGGGAAGTGAGGGTTTACGGCTGGTGACGGATCAAATCCTGGTGGCAACCGGCCGCCGGGCCAATGTCGACAGACTTGGGCTGGAGGCGGCGGGTGTGCAATTTAGCAAACGTGGCATCGAGGTGGACCGCCGCATGCGCACCTCGCAAAAGCATATTTATGCCTGCGGTGATGTATGCGGACCATATGCTTTCACCCACATGGCTGAATATCAGGCCGGAATCGTGATTAGCAATGCCATTTTTCGTTTTCCCAAGCAGGTCGATTACCGCATCGTACCGCGGGTTACCTTTACCGATCCTGAACTGGCCAGTGTCGGCCTGACTGAAGCACAGGCGCAGGAACAGGACATCGAGGTGGGGGTGTTGCGCTTCCCCTTCAGCCAGGTGGACCGCGCCCTGACCGAAGGGGCCACGGCCGGTTCCATCAAGCTGCTGGTTCGTAAGGGGCGGGTCGTCGGAGCGACCATTCTGGGCGCGCAGGCCGGTGAACTGTTGCATGAGCTAGTGCTGGCCATGCAGACTGGCACGAAGATCAGCGACATTTCCGCTGCCATACACGCCTATCCGACCCGGTCGCAGATTCATCGCCGGGTGGTCAACACCTATTTTGGCGAGAAGCTGTTCAGCCGCAGTACGCGCACGCTTGTCAGGTGGATTAATCGGTTATTGCCCTAACCGGGTTCGCCATGCCACTTGAACCAGCAGCCTATGATGCCTGGTATTACACGCCACGGGGACGCTGGATCGGGCGACGGGAATTTTCCCTGCTGCGGCAGTTGCTGCAACCGGTCACGGGTACCAGTTTGCTGGAGGTGGGTTGTGGCACGGGTTATTTCAGTCGCCGTTTTGCCCGGGCCGGCTTACAGGTCACCGGTAGTGATCCAGATCCAGCCATGTTGGACTTCGCCCGGCAGCAGGATGGACGGATTGAATATCTGCAAGCCGATGCCCGGCGGTTGCCGTTTGCCGCTGGCAGCTTCGATTATTGTGCGGCCATCACCAGCCTGTGTTTTATATCTGAACCAAGCCTGGCGCTCAGCGAGATGTGGCGAGTCAGCCGGCGTGGCGTGGTGCTGGGCGTATTGAACCGGCGCAGTATGCTGCATCTCCAGAAACTGCATAGTTCCGGATATGCCGGCGCCCGCTGGGATGACCGAAGCGCGGTGCATGACTGGGTGCGGGAATTGACACCGACCCCGATCCGCGTGCGATTTCAAACGGCAGTGCTGTTCCCGGGCGGTGGCATACTGGGGCGGGGTCTCGAACCACTGCTCGCGCCGTGGTTGCCGTGGGGTGGATTTCTATGTGTCGGGCTGGTTAAATCGGGACACTGAGGTGGAGGCCACTATGCACACGACATCGGATTCGTCCCTGGTTGTTCCCACGGCAGAGGAACTTTTCAGCGGTGGCCTGTGGCCGTCGCACGACTACGATCGCCAGCTCCGGCAACTGCGTGAACACTGCGGGCAGACTGTGTTTCTGGTCGAAGTAAAATTCAGCGATATCAATATTGCCGTCATGCTGGATAACAAACCCCATGTCTTGCTGCAAGTCATCGATTTTCCAGCACCGGATCCGTCGCGGCGACTGTATCCGCACATGCTGGTGCTGGATGATGGGCGGGGCGTGAACCTGGGCTGGATTGCCAGAGTAACGCGGGAGCAGCCGTTTGATCCTGAGCCCGAACAGGTGCTGTTTCAGGAACAACGTTTGATTTCACATTTATTGTTTCATGAACGACAGCTTTCCGACCAGTCGGTTGCACTGACGTCACGCCGCAACCTCGCGGCGCTGCTGAGGTCGTCACAGCAATTGCTTACTGACGAGTCGTAGGAAACAATGCACGCCACACTCCCGTTACTTCGCGCGACCGATTTCCCCCCCATTCGGCGGACGAGGCTGGAAGTTCTGCAAGTCAATCTGGGCTATTTGTGCAACCAGCAGTGCTTGCATTGCCATGTCAACGCCGGGCCAAAGCGCAAGGAAATCATGACCCGGGAGACAGTGGATGACGTGCTGACATTTTTATCCCGCAGCAGCGTCAAGACACTGGACCTGACCGGCGGTGCGCCGGAACTGAATCCCCATTTTCGTTACCTGGTCGGACAGGCACGCGCACGGGGTGTGCACCTCATGGATCGCTGCAACCTGACTGTTCTAAACGAGCCGGAGCAGGACGATCTGGCCAGCGTTATGGCGACCCATCAGGTGGAAATCTTCGCGTCCCTGCCTTGCTACTTGCAGGACAACGTGGACGGACAACGCGGTAAAGGTGTGTATGCCGGCAGTATTGAGGGGATACGAAAACTGAACGCGCAGGGCTATGGCCAGACTGATTCCGGACTGATCCTGAATCTGGTTTACAATCCCACCGGTCCCTATTTGCCGCCACCGCAGTGTCAGCTGGAAGCGGATTACAAGCGCGAGCTGGGTGAACGCTTCGGTATCCGCTTCAACCATTTGCTTACCATTGCCAACATGCCCATCAAACGGTTTGGCAGCATGCTGATTTCCAAGGGCCAGTTCGACGAATATATGCAGTTACTCAAAGGTGCCCATGTTGATGCCAACCTTGACACCGTAATGTGCCGGAATCTGATCAGCGTGGACTGGCAGGGTTACCTGTACGATTGCGACTTTAACCAGATGCTGAAACTGCCACTTAATCTGGTCGGTAAATCCCGCACGCATATTCGCAATCTCCGGACCGAACAACTGGACGGCAATCCTGTTGTCATTGCCGATCATTGCTATGGCTGTACCGCCGGGCAAGGTAGCAGTTGTGGCGGCGCCCTGAATCAATAAGACCACTGCAATGATACGCTGCGGAACTTGGCAACGGGTTAGGTTGCTCCAGGCCAGGCTATGAAGCCAGCGTTCCTTCCGCGTACCGTGATCATTCTGGGCCTGGTTTCGTTCCTGAACGATACCGCCAGCGAGATGATCACGCCGCTGTTGCCACTGTTTTTAACGGCCACTCTCGGGGCCGGGCCGGCGGTGGTGGGACTAGTGGAAGGTGTAGCGGAAGCGACCGCCAGTTTGCTGAAGCTCGTGTCCGGGCGGTTGGCGGATCGGGGCTGGAATGCCAAGCGCCTGGTAGTGGGTGGCTATACAGTGTCCAATGCTGCGCGGCCGCTCATCGGTCTCGCATTGAGCTGGGGCTGGGTGCTCATGCTGCGTTTTGGTGATCGGGTTGGCAAGGGTTTGCGCACCTCACCCAGGGACGCCCTGATCGCAGCCACAACCCCGACCCGACATCGTGGACGTGCCTTTGGTTTTCACCGCGCATTGGATAACGGCGGCGCCATGCTCGGACCGTTGCTGGCGTTTGGCCTGTTAAGCCTGCAAGTCAGTATGGAACATGTTTTTCTCTGGTCGATGGTGCCCGGTGCACTGGTAATACTGTTACTGGTTTTCGGACTGAAGACGACACCTTCTCGCCCGGTGAAAGTAGAATCATTACCGCCATTGAAATGGTGCCTTTTGTCGGCTCATTTGCGCGGACTGATCCTGGCGGCGGGCGGTCTTGCACTGGCGGCCGTTCCCGAGGCCTTTCTGGTGCTCTGGGCCACGGAGCGGGGCCTGATACTGGCCTGGGTACCCTTGATCTGGGCGGCGGCCAGCGGCGTCAAAGCTCTGGTTTCCGCCCCTGCCGGGAGCCTTTCGGATCACCTTGGCAGGATTCCGGTGCTGGTAATTGGCTGGAGTGCACGCATTGTGATTCTGATTGTACTGGCGCTTACCCATAACCATCCTCTCGCTGTATGGGGCGGTTTTCTGGCATATGCTGCCAGTCTCGCATTTACTGAAGGTGCCGAACGGGCCTTGATAGGTGATGTGGCACCGGCCGAGCACAAGGCGACCGCTTTCGGGTTGTATCACATGGTGGTCGGCCTGGCCGCACTGCCGGGTGCAGTTCTGTTTGGCGCCCTGTGGCAATGGTGGGGTGAAACGCAGGCGTTTTTCACCGCGGCGGGTATGTCACTGGTGTCAATTTTTATCCTGGTCCGGCTCAGTCGAGTCCGTGAATTGTCCTCCTCGGTCCGATGACGCCTTCCGTTTCGATCATCATCCCGGTGCTGAATGAAGCTGCTGCAATCGCCGACAATCTTGCCAGTTTACAGGCATGGCGAAATAACGGGGTAGAAGTGATCCTCGTTGATGGTGGCAGCCGTGATGCAACCCGGAGGCTCGCTAGCCAGTATGTGGATCGGGTTCTGAAAGCGTCAGCGGGACGAGCCTGCCAGATGAATACGGGCGCGGCCGTGGCGCAGGGTGAGGTGTTGCTGTTCTTGCATGCTGATACCCGCCTGCCGTCGACGGCAACGGCATTGATAAAGACGGCCCTGGCAGGCGGCGACCGACAGTGGGGTCGGTTTAACGTTCGCTTGTCCGGGCGGCAGGTTATGTTCCGGCTTATCGAACGCATGATGAACTTGCGTTCCTGTCTGACCGGAATAGTGACCG
>Ga0316577_10000468_pt1 | contig 15864 bp, 11 predicted proteins | sample S5NA_FD_203073 | JGI IMG/M metagenome (GOLD analysis project Ga0316577, IMG submission 203073) | Rhizosphere microbial communities from salt marsh grasses in Alabama, United States - S5-7_050615r2r1 | ecosystem: Host-associated > Plants > Roots > Rhizosphere | place: USA: Alabama | collected... | reverse complement strand
GCTCGGGCGGCCGCGGGGCGGTGATCCCCAGCTTGGTGACCCTCTTCTCGACGGAGTCGCTCTCCCCGAACCGTATCCTGAGCAGCTCGTCCGGCCTGGCCTCGATGGTGGCGGCGAAGCTCCCCTGCCCGGTCGAGGTGGCCTCCACCTGGGCCAGGGAGCTCTCGAGGGTGACAGTCCCGGCGCCGGCCACGCTCCCGTCGAGGCCCACCACGTCCACCTTGCCGCCCGGGCCGATGGGCGGCAGGCCGGTGAGCCGGATGCGCAAAGGATCCGGAATCGGATCAGGGTGCGGGACGCCAGCCTCGTCGCTGCACGACGCGAGGCAGACAAACACGACGACGCCTATGGCCTGTCTTCTCAACACAGAGTCTCGGCCGGAAGATGGTCTGCAAACATGATACCAGCCTCAGCTCCGCTGGATGCCCAGATTGCGGATCTTGCGGTACAGCGCCACGCGGTGCATCCCGAGCCTCTCCGCAGCCTCGCTGACGTTGCCGCCCGCCTCCTCGAGCGCCGCCTCCACGAGCCGGCGCTCGTGCCGCCGGAGCTCCTCCTGCAGCGTGGTGCCGAGACGCGGGCGGAGCTTGCCCGGCACCGGTATCGACAGGCAGGTCGGCTCCACCACCCCGTCGCTCAGCACGACGGCCCGCTGCAGCTCGTTCTCCAGCTGGCGCACGTTGCCGGGCCACTCGAAGTCCATCAGGGCCGCCATGGCCTGGGTCGACACCGTCACCTCGCGCCCGGCCGCGGATCCGGCCCGGGCGATGAAGTGCTCGACCAGGAGCGGGATGTCCTCGCGCCGCTCGCGCAGCGGCGGCACCTCGATCTGGATCACGCACAGCCGGTAGAAGAGGTCCTCGCGGAAACGCCCCCGCGCCACCAGGTCGTCGAGCCGCTCGTGGCTCGCGGAGAGCACCCGGCAGCGGCTCCGTCGCTCCTGATCGTCGCCCACGCGCCGGTACGTCGACTCCTGCAGGATCCGGAGCAGCTTGACCTGCATCTCGGGCGGCATGTCGCCGACCTCGTCGAGGAGCACGGTGCCCTCCCCCGCCACCTCGAACAGCCCCGGCCGGTCCCGGGTGGCGCCGGTGAACGCCCCGCGCACGTGGCCGAAGAGCTCGCTCTCCAGCAGCCCGGGGGCGATGGCGCCGCAGTTGATGCTGACGAAGGGATGCGACGCCCGCGGGCTCTGGCGGTGGATCGCGCGCGCGACCAGCTCCTTGCCGGTGCCGCTCTCGCCCAGGATCGAGACCGGCAAGTCCGACTCCGCCACCCGGTCGATGTTGACGTAGAGCTCGCGCATCGGCTTGGAGCGGCCGATGATGCGCTCCGCGTTGTAGCGGCGCACGAGCTCCTCCTCCTGGGCCTTGAGGCGCACCGACATCTCGGTCAGCTGCTCGTCCTGGCGCGCGACCCTGGCGCGGAGCTCGCGGTTCAGCTGCTCCAGCTCCGCCTTGGCCTCCTCGAGCTGCGCGCGCTGCCGCGCGGTCTGCTCGAGCATGCGCGCCCCCTCGATGGCGATGCCCGCCTGGTCGGCGAAGGACTCCATCAGCCTCGTGTGCTCCTGGTCGAAGGCGTCGGCCCGAAAGCGGTTGTCGACGTAGAGCGCGCCCGAGATCACGCCGCGCGTGCGCAGCGGGACGCAGAGCACCGCCCGCAGGCGGAGCCCGCTGATGCTCAGCCGCTGCTCGAAGCGCGGATCGTCGAGCGCGTCCGAGGTGATCACCGGCCGCGCCTCCGCGATGGCCATCTGCGCGATGGAGCGGCTGAACTTGTCCATGCCGCGGCGGAGCGACTCGCCGTCCACGTTGCGCGAGGCCGCCAGCTGCAGCCGGTCGTCCTCCCTGAGCAGCACGAAGCCGCGCTCGGCGCCGGTGAGATCGATGGCGCCCTCGAGGATGCGGTGCAGCAGCCGGTCCAGGGGCAGCTGGCTGTTGATCTGCTTGTTGATCTCCAGCAGCCGCTTCAGATCCTCGGCCGGGGGGCCGCGGCCGGGGGCCGGCTGCCAGAGCCTCTCGACCTCGACCTGGCACGACTGGACGTCGCCCCGCCGGTCGAAGCTCGGGCGGTAGGGCAGCGGGATCCGCCCGCGGATGTCGCGCAGCACCGCGTGGAAGCGGGCGCCGAAGAACGCGGCCTCCTCGGGGCGGCCGCCCTCCACGTGGCAGCGCACCAGCAGGGCGTGGGCCTCCCAGCTCAGGCAAAGCGCCCCCCGCTCGCCGGCCAGCGCCACGGCCAGCTCCAGCTGCCGCGCCGCCCGCTCCAGCGCTGGCGGGCTCTCGGCCAGGGCCACCCTGGCCGCCAGCGCGTGGGCCCGCCACCTGTCGGGATCGTCCCACGCCATGCGCGCCAGGAGATCGGCGGCGGCGCGCCGGGCGCGGTCGTGGTGCTGGCCCCGCTCCGAGGGCGTCTGCGCCTCGCGGTGCAGGTGCAGGCTCAGCTCGCCGGAGAGCAGATCCGCGGCGTTGCGCCCGGTGCGGTCGGCGCCCGCGAACACGCTCTGCGCCCGCGCGAGCGCGGCCCCGGCCCCCCCGGCGTCCCGCCGCATCAGCTCCAGCTCGGCCCGGTAGAGCAACGCGTAACCCAGCTCGGAGGTGGAGCCCACCCGACGCGCGATGGCCTCCGCCTGGTCCAGCAGCGCGGCGGCCTCCTCCAGCGCTCCGAAGAGCAGCAGCAGGTTGGCCTCGTTGGAGATCGCCGAGGCCCGCGTGGTGTCGCTGCCTCCGCGGTGGGCCAGCAGGCCGGCACGCCGGTAGTGGGCCAGGCCGCCGGGCAGATCGAGCCGCAGGTGGGCCAGCGTGCCCAGGTTCAGCGTGCAGCTGGCGGCGAACCTGAGATCCCCGAGCTGGTGCGCGAGGTCCAGACACTCCCTGTAGGCCTCGGTGGCCAGCTCCAGCCGACCGAGGCGCTGGAGCCCGATGCCCCGGGAGTTGAGCACGCGCGCCAGCGCCTCGTGGTCGCCGAGCTCGCGCGCGGCCTGCTCCGCCTGACCCAGCAGCTCGAGCCCCTCCTCCACCGCGCCGGAGTAGACCCGGCTCAGCCCGGCCAGGTTGCCGAGCTGCACGTCGAGGAGCGGCGTGACCTCCGGGGCGGCGCGGCCCGCCTGCGCCGCGGCCGACACCTTCTCGTTGTCGCCCAGCAGGAAGTGCGCCCGGGCCGCCAGGAGGTGGCTCGCCCCGCTCTCCGCGCCCACCGTCTCCAGCGCGGCGAGGGCGCGCCGCGGCTGCCCCGAGTCGAGCAGGATCTCGGCGCGGAGCAGCGCGCCCTCGTCGGGGAGGCGCGCGGCCAGCCGACCGCTGAGCTCCAGGGCGCGCTCCTGCTCGCCGCCGGCCCGGGCCAGCCGGGCCAGCCGGCGCAGGACCTCCGCCCAGAGCGGATCGCCGTCGGGCAGGAGCTCCGCCGCCAGCTCCAGGTCCTCCAACGCCGCCGCGCTGGTCCGGAGCAGCGCCTCGGCGCCGCGCCTGACGTGACCGCCCCGCAGCAGGTGGTGGCCCAGCGCGCCCGCGTCCGGGCGCTCCTCCGCCTCCCACGCCGCCGCGAAGCGCTCGTGCAGGCCGACCCGCGCCTCCCCGGACACGCAGCCCAGCGCCGCCTCTCTCAGGCACAGGCTGGCGAGGCCGACGCCCTGGGCCGCGGTCTGCACGAACCCGCGGAGGATCAGGCCGGGCAGCGTGCCGGGCGGGGTCTCGGGCGCCACCGCCTCCAGCAGCCGGCGCGGGATCGGCCGCCGCGCCACGGCGAGGGTCCCGAGCAGATCGCGCTCGTCGTCGTCCAGCGCCAGCACGCGCTGCCTGGCCAGGCCGGCCCGGTCGGGGGGGGGGAGCTCGAGCGTCTCGGGCAGCCCGGCCTCGATCTGCGCGTGCACCAGATCGACAATCAGCCGCGGGTCCCCGCCGGTGACGGCGTGCACGCGCTCGACCCAGATCGGGACGTCCAGCGGCTCGAGCATGCCTCGCACCATCTCCTGCGTCTGCTCCGGATCGAGGCAGCCGAGATCGATCTCCTCCCATCCGTCCCCGCCCACCGCGTCGCCGGTGGCCACGACCAGGAGCCCCGCGGCGTCGCCGCGCCCGATGGCCAGCCCCAGCGCCTCGACCAGATGCCTCGCGTCGCCCGCCCAGGGATCGAGGTCGAGCATCAGGGGGCGCGCCCTCGCCCGGGCGAGCAGCAGCTCGACCACCTGCATCGCGGCGTTCTCCACGCTCGAGGAGGGGACCACGGCGGCTAGGCTCTCCAGCGACGCCGGTCCCGCGGCGGAGACCACGGAGAACCCGGCGAGCTTGGCGCGCAGCCGCGCCTCGCGGGCGATGGTGCTCTTGCCGCAGCCGGTGAACCCAAGGGCCCTGGCGGCGCCCTCGCCCACCCGGGCCACCGCCTCGTCGATGCGCTGCAGCACGGCGTCGCGGCCCAGCAGCGGCGGGTACGGCAGGTAGGCGCCGGCGAGCTCCCTGGGCTCGAGAACGACCGAGCGGCCGGCAAGGTGCCCCAGCCCGTCCAGCAGCATCTGGATCGAGGGACGACGCTCGGGCGTGGGATCGAGCATGCTGGTGAGCAGCTCGCCGAGGCCGGCGCTGATCCGCGCCCCATCCCCGCGGATCGGGACGCCCGCGCCGAGGCGGGTGAGCTCCTGGTGGGGAAGCCGCCCCATCAGGCTCTCGAACAGCACCACGCCCAGGCTGTAGGTGTCCGAGGCCGCGGTCGCCGGCTCCCCCGCGAGCACCTCCGGGGCCATGTAGCCCGGCGTGCCCGCCACCTCGGCGCCCGGCGTCCGGGTGGCGAGGCCGAAGTCGATCAGCCGCACTGCCGGCAGCGATCCGATCAGCCCCTGCGCGACCCGCATGTTGCCGGGCTTGACGTCGCGGTGGATCACCCCACGCAGGTGGATGTACTGCAGCGCCCGCGCCGCCGCCGCGGCCGCCAGACAGATCCGCGCCGGCGCCTGGTCGCGGCAGGCCCAGCTGACGAAGTCGGGGCCCGGGGCGTGGGACTGGACCATGTAGGCCCCACCATCCGGGTCCAGGGAGAGCAGGTCGAGCACCTGCACCAGGTTGGGGTGGCGCAGCCTGCTCAGCAGGCAGAACTCGCGCCGGAGGATCTCCGCCGCGACCGCGCTGACGTGCTTGATCACGACCTCCAGCCCCTGGAGCTGATCAAGCGCCAGGAAGGCGCTGGCCTGCCCACCCCGGGCCAGGGGTTGCAGGACCTGATACCGTCCTCCGATGGGGCCGCCCGGCAGATCCATGGCCTGGCTATCTTACAAGTCCCGTGCCATGCGCGACAGCTGCTGTTGTCCGGGAGCTCCCCGCTGGCACCCGGGGCTGGCGCGTCCGTTTGTTTCGGGGGACCATCGTGCCCATGATCTGCCCACGGTGTAAGCGAAGCTACGAGCCAGGGCAGCTGGTCTGCCTGGAGGACGGCACGGACCTGGTGGCGGAGGACGATGACCCGCGCCCCACCGTGGTCGAGGGCGCCGCAAAGGGCCGCCGAAAAAAGCGCAAGGTCGAGCTGCAAGCGGGGGATCGACTGGGCGAGTACGAGATCACCGGCGAGCTGGGCAAGGGGGGCATGGCCCAGGTCTACGCCGGAGTGCACCCCGTGATCGGCAAGCGAGTGGCGATCAAGGTGCTGCACGAAAACTACGCGCGGGATCCCGAGATCGCCGCGCGCTTCGTTCAGGAGGCTCGCGCGGTCAACCGGGCCTCCACCGATCGCATCGTCGACATCTTCGCTCTCGGAGAGATGCCCGACGGGCGCCTGTACCTGGTGATGGACCTCGTCGAGGGGATCACGCTCCACCAGCTGATCAAGCAGCGCGGCCCGCTCCCGTTGCAGCTCGCCATTCCGATCCTCCTCGAGACAGCCCGGGCGATCGAGGTCGCCCACGAGGCCGGCATCGTCCACCGGGACCTCAAGCCACAGAACATCATGCTGCGTCTCCGAGACGAGGACAGCCTGAACGACCTCAAGGTGCTGGACTTTGGCGTGGCCAAGCTGACCACGGCCAGCGACCCGGAGGCGGTGGAGACCCAGACCGGCGTCTCCATCGGCACACCCAGCTTCATGGCGCCGGAGCAGCTGCAGGGCGAGCATGTCGGACCGGCGGCGGACATCTACGCCCTCGGCGTCACGGCGTTTCAGATGTTGACCCGCAAGCTGCCCTTCGGCGGGGAAACCCCCGCCGAGCGGATGTGTCAGAAGCTCACCACACCCCCCCCGTCGTTGCGGCAGCACCGCGCCGACCTGCCCGAGGCCCTCGAGCGGCTGGTCACGCGCTGCCTGGCCACGGACGCGTCGGGGCGGCCTGCCTCGATGACGGAGGTGATCCAGGCGCTGCAGTCCATCGAGGGCTCGCCCCCGGCCCGGACGACCGGCGAAACACGGACCGCCCGCACGCCGCTCTACATCCTCGGCGCCGTGGCCGCCCTGGGCCTCGCGGTCCTCGGAGCCGTGCTCTTCGCCTCCGGCCCCGTGTCCCGTCGTGAAGCGGACGCCGCGGCCGTCGCCGGCGTGGCGGGGCGAAGCGACCGGCAAGGCGCGACCATCGCCGCCGTGTCGGGACGGAGCGACCAAAAAAACACTTCGCGGAGCGCCTCGGCGTCCCCCGCTCCCGACGCAGCGGAGACCAGGCCCGATTCGCGAACCGACGTCCCGCGCAGGAGCGCAGCGACCCATGTCGCCAAGCGCAAGACACCACGCCCGCCGGCGCCGAGACACGCTCCTCCCGGCATACCGAGCTGCAACTACGGCGCGGGAGGGTGGCTGTGGCGCGACGGCTCCTGCAGCCTGCAGGTCACCTCGAGCACCCCTCACCCGGTGCGGGAGCGCCTGACCTGGTTCACCTACGGCGGCTTCCACCTGACCGGAGGCCTCTTTCCTCGCTGTCAACGGGAGCAACTCGGCGGCGCCGGCGGGATCCGGGCGCGCTTCACCGGCCCGGTGCTCGCGAAGCTGGCCCGGTGCCACGCGCGCCACGCGCGCTGCACCCCGAGGTTCTGGACCGACGCGTGGGAGGTGCAGATCAAGCCGGACGGGAGCGTCTCCGGCGTGAGACACCGCAAGGCGGGCGGTCCGGCCGGGCTCGCGCGATGCGTCGAACCGGTGCTTCGGGCGATGAGCTGGGCCTCCTGCGGCACGCCGACAACAATGCAGCTCGACTTCGCCGCGTTGCGCTCCCGGTCCAGCCCCGCCTGCCAGCGCTAGATAGCCGACACATCTCGGGAGTTGACGGCTCAACCGGCGACTTCTGTCGCAACAACACCGACACATCTCGCGAGTTGACGGCTCAACCGCCGACTTCCGTCGCAACAACACCGACACATCTCGCGAGTTGACGGCTCAACCGCCGACTTGTGTCGGTCGCACCCGTTCCGCGATCGAATCAAGACGAAAGCGGTCTAGTCACCTGGATCAAGGATTACTGGCGGAAGTCCCGACGATTGTCGGCGGGCCTTTGGCCTTGCGAACGCTCGGTTTGCGTCGGCCGAGTGGCACCAAATCGTGCCATTCAGTCGTTCGCCTCCGCTAGCGTTTTGATTCGAGGGAAAACAAGGAGTAGGAGACCTGCGCCACGATCATTCGAAATTCGCAGTCGAGTCCGAGTGTCGCTCGATGCATCCTGGCGCAATCTCGAGGTGTTTCCCGTCGTGACTTTGGCGCCGGCCTTGCAGACAAACCGCGGGCCATGAAAAACCCACGACGTGCCACCTGGCTCCTGGGCCTGTTGCTCCTCCTGCCCGCGCTGTCGCAGGCTCGGCCGTGGCGGGGACGCTCGTACAGGCCAGGAGCTCGCGTTGCCCACCCCACGGGTCAGGGGCTGGCCATCAACCTCAACATCGTCATCGATCAACCGGAGCTCCTGCGAGCTCTCAGGGACGGAGCGCAGCCGCGGGTCCGTATCTCGCTGAACCCGCCCGTTCGCGCGGCCACTCCTCCTCCGCCGCAGATACGCCCACCGAGCCGGGTGGCACGGAGCCAGCCGCCCCCTCGAAGGAGCGTCAACCGTCCCGCCGCGAGAGAACAACCGACCACGGGCACGGGCGGGCAGGTGCTCGCTCCTCGACCGGAGCCCGACGTCTCGTCGTCGATCCAGGACGCGTATCGGCGGCTCGCGGGGCGTGGAAGCCTGCTGCCGCAGCAGCACGCCTCCCTGGCCTGCCGGGGCCTGCTCGTTCCCGACGGCGGCCTGTGCTGCTCAACCTGCGCCACCAACGGCCTGCTGGCCGGCTACGATCGGCTGGGCAAGCTCGGCAACCTGCGGCTGACCTCGGACGAGCTCCTGCACCAGATCGTCTGGGACGTGAAACAGACCTACAACAAGGACGCCCGCGTGGGGCTCGACTTCGGCTGCGCCTCCGAGTCGGTCAAGCGCGTCGCCTCGCAGCTGGTGGACGGCGCGTGCGTCAACGCGTGTGTGCCGTACTGGCGCCAGGGGGACGGAAAGGCGCTTCAGGGGGACCGCAATCACCTGGCGGTCTGGGCCGTGGACACGGGGAAGAGGCGCAACGGGCAGGACGGCAGCCACGCCATCGTGGTCCTCGGCGTCAACGCGGCCCGGCGGCTGGTGGAGTACTCCGATCCGAACTACCCCAACACCGTCAAGGTCTCGGGCTACCAGGTCGGCGGCGGCGGGAGGATCTACCTCAACGACTTCAACGGTCCCAACGGCGGCACCGGTGAGCTGCTCGACCTGATGCACCTCGGCGCGCGGAAGAGCGACCCGCGCTACGTGGAGCGGTTCGGCAGGTTCAGCGGGTCCCGGGCGTGGGTGACCTACAGATCCGGCGACCGGCGCCTCGCCTCGATCTCGCGCGTGAAGGGGCCGTCTGCCGAGTACCCCGCGGGCAGCCTCTCGGCCTACTCCTACTGCTTCGGCTCCGGCGGCGGCGGCGCGTGCGGTCTCGAGGAGATCGCGGCCATCGAGCCGGCCACCGCCAAGCCGGCCTCCACGTTCGAGAAGTACGTCAACAAGGACGTGCGCGTCTCCTTCTCGGATCCGTCGTGGAAGCGCCAGTACGGCGAAACGCCGTTCAAGGTGCTGGGGATCGACAGGACGCGGCACCCGGACCACCACCCCTTCGGGGGACTCAGGGTCAGCTTCAAGAGCTCCTACTCGTCGCGCGAGGGCGTGATCCCGTTCGAGGCCATCGACAGGGTGCAGGCCGTCGCCACGGCCCCGTCCGGTCGGTGAGCTGCCTCCGGAGACGGCGCCGCCCCCCTGTGCTATCGTCCCCTGCATGGGCTACCGGGACGACGAGCTCGCGCTGGACAACCAGCGCCAGATCCTGGAGCGCGAGGCGCGCGCCATGGAGCAGGAGCTCGACGGCCTGAGGGGCGAGGCCGAGGGCCTGCGCCGCACCATCTCGCGCAAGCGGGTCCAGCTCGCGATCAGCAAGCTCGGCAGCTGGATGCGGAAGCACCCCAAGACGATGGTGCTGCTCACCGTGATCATCGCCATCATCTCCGGGGTGTGGACCCAGAGCACGCTGGAGAAGCACCGGCACCGGCGGCTGGTGGAGGCGCGGCTGGGCAAGGGTTGCGCCTACCGCCTCTCGGTGGAGGCCTCGGTCCGCGGAGCCGGCGTGCTGGTCGAGGGCCTCAGGGTGGGCAAGTCGCCCGCCGAGGTTCCGGTCTGCCCGGGCACCTACCACGTCCGCGTGACCCACCGGAAGACGCTGCCGTGGCAGCGCGTGGTCAAGATCCCCGACGACATCGGCGGCGGGCGGAAGGTCCTCTCGCTCACGGTGCCGCTGATCCCCTGGCGTCCGTCGCACCGGCCCCGCGACGGGATCCTGGTGTTCTCGAACCCGCCGGGGGCGCTGCTCTTCGCGGACGGCGACGAGGTCGGCCGGACGCCGGTGTTTCTCGGACACCGGCGCGGAAAGGGCCAGCTCCTGCTGGCGCTGCACGCGCACGGGCACCTGACCCGAGTGCAGAGGGTGGACAGCAAGCCCGCGGTGCTGTGGTTCCACATGGGACGGGTGCCCCCAGAGAAGACAGAGAAGACCACGCGCACGGAGTCGGATCGATGAGCGACGGGCTGCACGAGAAGATCTCGGGGCTCGAACGGCGCAAGGTCGAGCTGAAGCAGCTCATCGACGATCAGCGACCGGAGCTGGAGCGCCTGCGCGAGAAGCTCCGCCTGCTGGAGGAGGGGTTCTTCGGCAAGGGCGGCCGCCGCTGGTTCCTGGTCGTGGTGCTCCTCCTCTGCAGCTCGAGCATCGGCGCCTGTGTCTACTTCCTGGCGTTCAGGAAGGACGCCCCGCCCGACACCAGGGAGCTGGTCTACCAGGCGCAGACGCCCCGCCTGCTGGTGACCTCTGTCCCCGACGGGGCGCTTGTGCTGATGGACGGCAAGCAGGAGGGCAGGACGCCGCTCCTGCGGCCCGCCCCCGGCGGCCAGAAGGTCGCGGTCGAGGTGCGAGCCCCGGGGTTCAAGCCGCGGACCCGCGTGATCCAGATACCGGAGCGGAGGGGCGCGCACTGGCACGCCGTCCTCGATTCCAGCGCCGAGCCGCCGCAGTAAGGGCATGGCCTCTTCAATCTTCTGCGGCGTCGACGTCGGCTCGCTCACGGCGCAGGCGGTGGTGCTCCAGGGCGGCCGCGTGCTCGGGGCGCGCAGCATCCGGGTCAAGCCCAGCCCGGTGGATTCGGCGCGGGCGGTGATCGGCGACCTCTTCACCGCCTGCGACCTTACGCGGGAGGCGGTGACGCGCACGGTGGCCACCGGCTACGGACGACAGACCCTCGAGGAGCGGGGGCTGGCCGACGCCAACATCAGCGAGATCTCCTGCCACGGAACGGGAGCCCACCACCTGCTGCCGTCCGTGCGCACCATCATCGACATCGGAGGTCAGGACGCCAAGGTGATCCGGGTCGACGAGCACGGCGGGATCGTCGACTTTGTCATGAACGACAAGTGCGCCTCGGGCACCGGCCGCTTCCTCGAGCTGATGAGCCGGACCCTGGGGGTCGAGCTCGAGGAGCTGGGCGAGCTCGCGCGCGGGGCGCGGCGCATCGAGGAGCTGACCTCCCGCTGCAGCATCTTCTGCGAGACCGAGGTGCTGCACGCGCTCCAGCGCGGCGTCGACCGGCGGGACCTCGCCGCCGGCATCACCCGGGCCATCGGCGAGCGCGCGGCCGCCCTGGCCCGGCGCCTGGGGATCGAGCCCGAGACGACCATGAGCGGCGGCGTGGCCAAGAACGCCGCGGTGCGCGTCGAGCTCGAGCGCCTGCTCAACCTCAGGCTGCTGGCCTGCCCAGCCGATCCCCAGATCGTCGGGGCGCTGGGCGCCGCGGTGCTGGCCGCGCAGGGGGAGCCGGGGCGATGAGCCTGATCACCGTGGGCTGCGACATCGGCAGCCTGTTCTCCAAGGCGGTGGTGCTCGAGGCGGATCGGCCCGGGGGAGCGGGCCGCCTCCTGGCCAGCCGCACGGTGGAGACCACCGGGACCATCGCCGCCCGCATCCCCGAGCTGATCGCCGGGGTGCTGGAGCAGGCCGGGGCGGATCCCGGGGCCGTGGACACCGTCGCCGCCACGGGCCGGGGGGCCGCGCTGGTCGAGATCGCCGAGTTCACCGAGGAGGAGATGGTCTGCGTCGGGGTCGCCGCGCGCAGCCGCCTGCCCGAGGTGGACCGGGTGGTGGAGATCGGCGGACAGAGCATCACCGCGCTGCGCATCGACGCGGAGGGCGACGTGCTGGACTTCATCCGTAACGACAAGTGCGCCTCGGGCTCCGGCCGCTTCCTCGAGGTGATGAGCGAGGCGATCGGCGTCCCCATCGCCGAGCTCGACCGCCACGCGTCCCGCGCCACGCGGACGACGGAGCTCAGCGCCCAGTGCGGCGTCTTCGTCGAGAGCGAGGTGATCACGCACCTCAACGCCGGCGAGGCTCCGGCGAACATCGGCGCCGGGCTGTGCGACTCCGTCGCCCGCATCGTGGTCTCGCAGATCAAGCGCCTCGGCGCGCCCGCTCCCGGCGCGGGCTTCACCCTCACCGGCGGCGTCGCCCGCCTCCGCACGGTGGTCGATCGGATCTGGGAGCGCGTCCCCGAGCTGGTCCTCGTGCCCTTCCCCCTCGACCCGCAGCTCGCGGCTGCCCTGGGCGCCGCGCTGCTCGCCGCGGAGTAGCCGGTGGGGTTGTTCGACGCGCCCGCGGACGAGCTGGGGCGCCTGCTGGCGCGGATGGAGCGCGACGGGCGCACGCGGAGGCTGACGCCGCTCGACGACGCGGCGCTCGGGCGCTGGGCCTGCGAGGCGCCGCAGGTGGTGCTGCGGAGCGAGGGTGGGCTCGAGCTGGGGAGCACCTCCACGTCGTCGCTGTCCCTCGTGCTGTGGGACGCCACGACACCCGAGGGAGACGAGGTCTTTCTCGTTGGGCCGGACCTGCCCGAGCTCGAGGACTCCGCGCCCTTCGGACAGGTGGTGATGGCTCGGGTGGAGCTCGACGACGACGCGCACTACGAGCGCTACAGGCAGCTCCGCGAGGCGGTGTACCGGCTGCGCGTTCGCGGCGTGATGACGCGGGTGCTCCCCAGCCGGCAGAGCGTCTGGTGCCGGGTGCACCGTGACAGCCTGCGCGGCGGCCTCGACGCGCGGGTGCTGGGCGGCTCGCTGTGCGCGGCGGTGCGCGCGCTGCCCTTCGTCCGCGCCGCCCGCGTGGTGCTGGTCACCGCCGGCGACGACGCCCTGGCCGAGCTCGCGCCGCTCGCGGACCGGGTGCTGGAGGTCGCGACGGCGCTCTCGAAGATCCACGAGACCGCCATGGACCTCGACTGCGACGACTGCGAGCTCCGCGCGGTCTGCGACAGCGTGCAGGAGCTGCGGCGGATCCACACCCGGCTCGCCGGGGAAAGGGAGGCTGGAGAGTGAGCAACGTGCTGGCGATCTGCGGCAAGGGCGGCGTGGGCAAGACGACGCTGGCCGCGCTGATGGCGCGGGTGCTCGTCGGCGGCGGGCGGGGGCGCGTGCTCGTGGTGGACGCCGACCCCGCCGGTGGGCTGGCCATGGCCCTCGGCCTCGCCGGCCGGCGGACCCTCGACGATCTCCGTCGCGAGCTCATCGCCCGGGTGAAAGACGGCACTTCGCCGGACCCCACCGATCTCGTCGCCATGGCGGACTACCGGCTGATGGAGACGCTGGTCGAGCGGGAGAAGCTGGCCTTCCTCGGCGTGGGGCGCCCCGAGGAGGAGGGCTGCTACTGCAAGCTCAACGTCTTCCTGCGTGGATCCATCGAGGCGCTGAGCGGTCAGTTCGCCCTGACCATCATCGACGCCGAGGCTGGCATCGAGCAGATCAACCGCCGCGTGATGCGCACGGTATCGCACCTGCTGCTGGTCTCCGACGTGTCGCAGAAGGGCCTCCGGGTGGCGGAGACGATCCTCGAGGTGGCCGGCGCCGTCGAGGCCGGGCTGGTGATCAACCGGGCGAAGCGCGACGAGGGCGAGAGGGCCGCGTCCCGGACGGGCCTCCGGCTCCTCGGGGTGATCCCCGAGGACCCGCTGGTCCGGGAGTTCGACATGGAGGCGCGATCGTTCTTCGAGGTCCCGGAGGACTGCGCCGCCCTGCGCGCGAGCGACACGATCTTCCAGGCCTTCGGGATCACGTGATCCGAGTGACCATCGGTTCACACTCGGGCTCCATACCAAACGTCACACTTGGGCACCGCACCAGCTGATCTCACGTAGTTGAGCCGCTGGTATGGCCCTTGCTTCAAACTTTCATGTGCGTCTCCTTTCTTTCATGGCCCTGCTCCTTCTTGCCGTGCCGGCTTCAGCACGCACCGTCCACGTCACCACCGACGAGGTCCGCTGCTGGACCACGGTCCACAAGGATGGATCGATCGAGACGCGCTGCTCTGTCCGACGGCGGGTCTCGGGCCCCAGGCCCCAGATACCGCCCGGAATAGCCCCGCTGCCCGTTCCCAGGCTCGATGTGCCGCCGCCGCTCACGGAGAAGGACCTCCCGCCGGGGCTGACGGAGATCCCGAACGGGGAGCCGCCCGACGTGCCTCGCGCGGACCCGTTCTTCGACGACCACGGCGACCACAGCGAGGGCGACCACTTCGATCCAAGCCCCAAGCGGCGACGGAGGCCGAAGCCCAAACCCCCCAAGCTCGCGCCGCGCACCCCCCGCAAGGCGACGAAGCCCAGCACCCAGGAGGCGCGGGTGGCGCACCTGCTGAACCAGGAGCGCCAGGTGCTCGGCCTCACCCCGCTCACCGTCGACCCCATCGCCGTCAGGGTCGCGCGGGCCCACAGCGAGGACATGTGCAGGCGGCGCTACTTCAGCCACGTCTCGCCCGAGGGCGCCCAGCCCTGGCACCGGCTCAAGCGGGGCGGGGCGCGCTTCAAGGCCGCGGCCGAGAACATCGCCGTGGGCTACCGGTCTCCAAAGGCCGTCCACCACGGCTGGCTCAAGAGCCCCGGCCACCGCGCAAACCGCCTCAACGGCAAGTACCGCCGGGTCGGCGTCGGCCTCTACATGTGCGGCGACACGCCCTACTGGACCGAGCTGTTCATGCGCTAGCCGCGCCGCTGCTCCAGCTTCTTGATGATCAGGCGCTTGACCGAGGCGCGGACCTTGCCGGTGCGCGTGAGGCGGCGCAGCTCGTCCTGCGGAACCTTGTCCAGCAGCCGCGTCACCTGGGGCAGGGTCGCCTTGGGGTGGCAGATCAGGTTGCGCGCGATGGAGGTGTGTCGGGTCCACTCCTGGCTGGAGACCAGACGCTTGAGCAGCGCGGGATCGAGGCTGCCCATGGCGGCCAGCGCGGCGACCTCCTCGACGGAGACGTGCGGGTTGGAGAGCAGAAACTGGTGCAGCTGCGAGTCGTGCTGCTTGAGCACGAAGGCGCGCGCCGGGCGCTTGCCGTAGCGGGCCACCCGGATCCGATCGGCCAGCGCCAGGTTCTGCCACTCGGACTGGAGCTTCTCGATGGGCCAGGAGACCACGCTCCCGCCCCGGATCGGATCGGGCCCCTTGACCGGTTTGCCCGGTTGATCCCGGGGCGTTTCCAGCGACACCTCGGGCGGCACCGGCACATCCGCCGGTGAGGCCCCGCCAGCCAGCGCGAAGGCGGCGACGGGATCCTTGACCAACACGGCGACGCCCAGGTTCGGGATCACCTGCAACACCTCGGCCTCCACCTCGCCTCCGCCGTCGGGGAGGCTGACGACCAGGGTGACCGGCTGGTACTGCTCCAGCGCGCCGAGGTCGGTGTGGGCCACCAGCACCGCGCCCTGGGTCTTCTGCTGCTCGAGGTGCGCCGCCAGGTGATCGGCGCCCTCGTAGCGGAGCATCAGCCGTACGGCGGACATCGTGCAAGGGTAACAGCTGAGGGCATGGAAGGCGATCGGACGTTCGATCGAGTCTCTCCTTCGGCGGTTGACCTGCCGTCGGTGCGTCCCTATTCTCGCGCCAGCTGACACGGAGGACACGTGACAGACGAGAAGCTGTACGGGAAGACCGCCGACGGGGTGATGACCCTCGCCGGCCACGACGTGCGCGAGCTGCTGCGCGAGCACGGCAGCCCGCTCGTGGTGATGCTGGAGCAGGTGATCCGCGACAACTGCCGCGCCTACCGCGAGGCCATGGCCCGGCGCTACCCGCGCTCGCGGGTCTACTACGCCTCCAAGGCCTTCCTCACCACAGGGTTCTGCCGCCTGATCGAGCAGGAGGGGCTGGGGCTGGACGTGGTCTCCGAGGGCGAGCTGGCCACGGCGCTTTCGGCCGGCTTCGACCCCGAGATGATCCTGATGCACGGCAACGCCAAGACGGAGCGCGACCTGACCCTCGCCCTGGAGCACGGCGTCGGCCGCATCGTCATCGACAACCTCGAGGAGATCGAGCGGCTGGCCCGCCTGACG
>Ga0316577_10000467_pt1 | contig 15865 bp, 10 predicted proteins | sample S5NA_FD_203073 | JGI IMG/M metagenome (GOLD analysis project Ga0316577, IMG submission 203073) | Rhizosphere microbial communities from salt marsh grasses in Alabama, United States - S5-7_050615r2r1 | ecosystem: Host-associated > Plants > Roots > Rhizosphere | place: USA: Alabama | collected... | reverse complement strand
GATCGGCCAGCACCTGCCGGATCTGGTCATCCAGTTGCTCACTCTCGATCAGCAGGGTCCGCACTCCGCGCTTTTCTGCCAGCGCCCGATCACGGGTCAGAAGGACACGGTCTTGGGCCAGAGCCAGGCGGGCCAACTGATGGTCATCCAGGGCCGGGTCAAAAACGGTATCGTAACCGAGGATCCGCAACCACCTGGCCAGAGTGCCAAGCATAGCGTCAGCGACAAATGAACAACTCACAATCCCTTGCCTTCAGTGCACTATTCGCCCTTCTGGGCCTGCTGCTGCCCACCGGATTGATGCTCATCGCCGGTGGCGGCCTGGCAGGCCGGCGGCCTGCCAAGTCAGCCGTGGCCGGGTTAGGCGGGCTGGCCCTGTCCGCGCTGGCCTTCTGGGCTTGCGGCTTTGCCTTCCAGATGGGTGGTGTCGGCCTCGTGTCCGACCTCCAGGGCCTCGAGGGCTTGGTCTGGGAATGGGCCTCACCGCTCAACCTGGACTGGGGCGTCATGGGCCTGCGCGGTTTCTTCCTCCAAAAAGAGGCCTCGACCCCGGCCGCCCTGAGCCTGTTCTTGGCCTACCTGCCCGCCGTGGCGGTGGCCGCCAGCCTGCCCCTGCTCTCACTGCGCGAGCGCATGCCAGGCTGGATGGCTGGACTCGCCGGGCTCATGGTCGCTGCCCTCGTCTATCCCGTAGCCGGCAACTGGTTCTCCGGTGGCGGCTGGCTGATGCACATCGGCGAGACGCTGGACCAGGGCCACGGCTTTGTGGATGTTGCCGGCATTAGCACAGCGGCGGTCGTTGGTGGGCTGGCAGCCCTGCTAGGCATCCTCTTTTTCGGCCGGCGCCTGCCACCATTGCCGGAGGGAGAACTGCCCGCTCTGCCGCCCGTCCACCTGCCAGTGCTGGCCGTCGTGGGCGCCATACTAACCCTCACCGGCACTGCTGCGCTGCTGACCGCCAATCCCTTCCACCTCGACGGTGCCCTCGTCACACCCGGCGCAGGCGTCAACCTCATGCTTGCTGCAGCCGGCGGGGCCTTTATGCCCTATCTCTACACTTGGTTCACCACCGGCGCGGCCGACTCCTTGATGGCAGCCCGGGGTTCGGCGGCCGCCGTGCTGGCCGTGGCCGCGGGCGCGCCCTTTCTTTCACCCTGGGCGGCAGTTCTGTTGGGTGCCGTGGCCGGTCTACTCGTGCCGCTAGCTTCGTTCCTGGTGCGCTATGTCCTCCGCATCGAGGATCCCACCGGGGCGCTGCCCGTGGCCCTGCTGGGCGGAACCCTGGGCCTGCTCGGCCTGGGCTTCTTTGCCGACGGCCGCGCGGGCCAGGGCTGGAACGGCATTGGCCCAGAGAACTACCTGGGCGTCACAGGCCAGGGTATCACCGGCCTCTTTCCGGCCGCAGGGTTTGCCCCGGACTGGCCGGGGCAGATCAACGCCCAGTTGATCGGGCTGGCCGCAGTTGCTGGCCTAACGGTTGCCCTGGTCGGCGTCCTATTCCTGGTTTTAAGGATCATTCTTCTCTTCTGGCAGGCAGTCCCCGAGACCGAAGAGGACGAGCCGGTCGAATAAGCCACTCCCGCTGGCGAATGCCGGCAGGAATCGCTGCAGCCCCACGCAGCTCAGGACAACGCCTCAAGTTCGGCGATCATATCGCTGATGACATCAAAGCCGCCCTGCCAGAACTCGGCCGACGCGACGTCGATATTCGCCTCCGCCAGGATCTCAGTCGGGGCCTCCGACCCGCCATAGCTCAGGATCTTCAGGTACTTGGGCACAAACGCCTCGCCCTCCTCCTGGTACTGCCGGTAGAGCGCCAGCACCAAGAGCTGCCCGAAGCTATAGGCGTAACAGTAGAATGGCGTCCCATAGATGTGCGGGATGGAGAGCCACTCCCAGCGAAATTCATCCGACAGATCCAGCGCGTCCCCGAACTGCTCTTGCAGGTTATCAAAATAGCGCTCGGCCAGGAATCCCGTGGTCCGGCCCTGACGTATCAAATCGTGGGCTTCCCGCTCAAAGAGCACAAAGTAGGCCTGGCGCATGACCGTGGCATAGGCGTCGTCCACAAAACGGGCCAACAGGTCCCGCCGCACAGCCGGATCCGACTCCTCGGCCAGCAGCCTCTCAAGGAGCAACATCTCCGAAAAGACCGACGCCGTCTCGGCCAGCGGCAGAGAGGAGTGGAACGTCAAGGACGAGTGCTCGGCTGCCATGAGCGAGTGGATGGCATGGCCCAACTCATGGGCCATCGTCGCCACCTCACTGACCTGGCCGGTGTAGTTGAGCAACACCCAGGGGGTCAGATCTGGCAACGGGCCATAGCAGAAAGCACCTGTGTCCTTGCGTGGCCGGATCTCGGCATCGATGTGATTATCCACAAAGACCCGCTCGGCGTGGTCGGCCAGCACTGGCGAGAAGCCACGCATGCTCTCCAGGACCACGGCAACGGCCTCGTCATAGTCGTAGCGCTTGTCCGAGGCGCTCAGCGGTGCATAGATGTCGTAGCGGCGCAACCTGTCAAGGCCCAACCAGCCAGCTTTGAGCTGGAAGTAGCGCTGGAAGACGCCTGCGTTCTCGCGGCACACCGCCAGAAGCGTATCGACCACCGTATCCGACAGGTCATTGGCCAGGTTTCGGGTCGAAATGGGCGACGAGTACTTGCGCAGTTGGAGGTTCTCACTGGCCCAGTCGCGGACCACGTACTGATAGATCTGGCCCAGGACCCCCTTCTCCTCGCCGTATACTTGATATAACGACTGGTAGGCGGCTGCCCGCACTTCAGGCCGCGGATCCCGGGCATGGACCATCAGCTCCGAACGGTTCAGCCGCTTCAACTCGCCGTCGATCTCGACCTCGAAGGTAAAGGCATTGGTGATCATCTCGTACACCGTCACCAAGCCTTGAACGCCGTTGACGTCCTTGAGATTGATGATCTGTTCCTCAGGCTCCGATAGGGTATGGGGTTTGAATCGCCGCAGCGACTCCAGGTAGTATCGATTGTCGCCACTGACGGCCAGGAGCCGCTCAGCCGGTCCATCAGTCAAGCCCTTCCACCACAGGGTAAAGAACAGTATCCGGTTTTGGGCTTCGGTCAGGAGCCGATCCACTCGCCCCCGAAAGGCCAGGGCGTCCTCGTCCTGGGTGTCTTCGGCGTACCACAGATAGCCATAGGCCTGGAGCCGGCTGGCGATGGAACTGATCTCTTCGATCAGCGCCAGCAGACACTCGAACTCCGCCTCGGGCAGGTCCGGCGAAAGCTGGTCGCGGCTGGCTTCCAGCTGGGTGACCTTGGCCTCTAGTTCATCAAGAATATGCTCCAGCGCAGGACCCTCAGTGGCTGGCAGGAGATCGTCCAAGGACCATCGGGTCTGCTCAAATGACAGACGATTGCTCATCGATATCCTTTCTTAGCATGGAGTGATCCGCTGTTGGGAAGGCCCGTCCCGACGGTGCACCGTCGCGAGGCTCGGCTGCGACCCAGATCATTATACCAAGGCCAGCCCGGCGGTGCAAGCCCTGGCAGCGCGGGCTCTTCGGCCTCAAGTCCGCCGGCGCCAACGTCAGCTCACCGGCCACACGTCCGAAGGCCGCTTGGGAAACAAGACGTGCAGCAACTCCCGGACGCCATCGTTCGCCGTCCAGCAGTCGGGCAACATCTCGTCCAACTCTTGCATGGTCCTGTAGCCAAACACGAGATGCAGGAGGGTCAAGCCTGGAAAACCCGCATCGCCGCCCTCTGTGTGCGTCGGTTGCCACGGACCGACCTCGACCAGCTTGCCAGCCTCGAACTGCATCCGCAGGCCATCCCGGTAGAAGCTCAGCTTGAGCTCGCCCGTGTGGCCGCTGAGCGGAGATGTGGCCAATCGCTGCTCCAGGGCCGGGCCGATGTGCCGCAGGAACCCAGGCAGATCCGGGACCCGCAGGTACCAAGCATAGGGCCTGATCATCTGGGGCAAACGCCCCTCGAACAGGGCCAGGGCGGGGTGCTCGGCCCCCAACCACAAGCCAAAGGTCTCGAGGTTCTGGTCAGGCTCCTCGCGGGCCCAGGCTTCGCCCTGGGCCCAGAGATGGCGCATGAGCGACGGGGTTACGTCGAGCCAGGAAACACCGGGCTTGAGCTCATAGACCCCAACACCTACCCGCCCGCGGTAGATCCTGGGCGTGCGATGGACAAAACCCACCGGCTCGCCTTCGACTGTCTCGACGATGCACAGGTCCCGGCGATTGACGTTCATCTCGCTCCTGCCATCGAGCTCATAGCGCCATAATGCCTCGTCGCGCACGCAGACCACCGGCCAGCGCGATGCCCCCTCTTGGTAGACTTGGGCCACGAAAGGCACGTCCTCGGCCTTCGCCAGCCGCAGGCGGTATGGTTCTGCCTCGCCATCCTTCAGCTTGGGCACATTGCTGCCAAAACCACCCCGCCCGCCGCCCAGGCTCATGGTCATCTCATAGCCGAATTGGCGGTAGTAATAAGGGATGCCGGTGATCGCCTGCAGCCTCTCACCACGCTCGGCGCTCCACCCGTGGATGACCTCCATCTGGGCGCGGATCAACCCTCGGCGGCGGTAATCGGATCGGGTGCCCACCAATTCTGGCCGGCCCACTCCGAACTCAATGCCCTCGTAGGCCCAGACTTGGGAGATTAGGCACAGCGAGGACACAATCTCGCCGGTCTGCATATCTTCAACAACTGTGAAATCGCCGGGCGAGAATGTTGGATGGGGGCGGGACATCAGATCACGCACCCAAGCGGCAACGTACTGCTCCGGCTCCTCTACGCCGGGATCGCGGTGCACGTCGGCGTGAAAAGCAGCCAAGCTTTCGGTGTCGTCGGCCGTCGCCCGCCTGAGGACGAGCCCGTTGCCCAGTTCGTGGATGATCTCTTGCGTCATCTAGATCCTCTGCCGAGTGATTCGTTGGTGGCCATTGCCTTCAGTTTGCAGGAGGTTTGATATCTACACAAAGCCGTCCGCTATCGTCCTCCCCTTGCGTAGCCATGTAGGCCCTGACCATCAGCTAGACCAGCGGCCAGGGGACCGAACGGCCCGGCCCGGGCTCGGGGAAACGGCCCCTGCGGATGAGTCGCTCGAGCCGGCGGCGCAGGGCAGCCAGTTCTTCCTCGCTCAGAAGTTGCTCCAGGGCAACGGCCGGAGAGCTGCCCTCGGCCAGGGCCGACCGCAACTCTTTCAGGTCGGCCAAGATCGACGCGGGAAGGCGTTGGCCAGCGAAATCCCAGATGACGGTACGCAGCTTTGGCTCCTCGTGGAACGTCAGGGCATTGTCAATCGCCCACAGCCGCCCCTCGTGATCGATCAGACAATGGCCGGCCTTGCGATCGGCATTGTTGACGACCACGTCAAAGGCGGCCAGTCGCTGCAGAGCCACGCGGTAGCTGGCATCCTCCTGCACGGCAAAGAAATGGGCTTCGTCCGGGGCGTGGATGAAGAGCTGGATCGAGCCCAGCCCTCTGGGCCCCTGGCGCAGAACTGTAGGTGGGACAAAGCCCCAACACAGCGCCTCGGACACCAGGTAGGCTGCCACCTCACGCATGCCCAGGGTGCCGTAGGCGAAATCCCACAAGGGGCGCTCACCGCGTTGTGGCTTGTAGACGCCCAGGGTGGAGAACTCGTCGTCGTGTACCGTCACCAAGAGGGTAGCATTGGAGCTCCAGGGGATCAGGCCCTCAATCTCGATCTGCCCCTCGGATAGAAGGCGCAGGGTACGATCTGGCACCAGCGCCAGGGCCTGAGCCTGTCCCTGGCCCTCACTCACTGCCGATGGCCATTCCGACGGGGGCAAAAATGGCCCTCCGGATCGATCGGCTGCCCGCACATGGCACAGATCGGCCGCCCAGCGGCGACGACCTCCTGACCGTGGATGCTGAAAGCACGCATCTGGGCTGGCGTGGCCCAGAAACGGGCCACCGACGGGGTGTCATCCTCATCCTCAGTCAGCAATTCGTAGGCGATGATGACCAGCGTCTCGCTGACCTGGTCAAAACCGAGGTTCACCTCGCCGACACGAAAGACCGGATCTAGCGGATACTCCAGGTCCATGCCCTGCTCGATGATAGGGTCGGGCGCGACCACCGCATCTGGATCTTCATCGGCCAGAGAAAGCAGGACCTGGTCTATGGCCGCCGCCAGGCCAGCTACGTGCTCTTTCTCGCAGATAACGGTCACCAGCCGGTTCCCCTTGCGAGCTTGCAGGTAGAACACGCGGCTACCTGGTTCGCCGATGGCATCGGCGGTGATTCGATCTACGGGCTTGAGCTCAAAGACCTGGTAGGGCATAGTTACTGCTCCTTCTTCTCCTGCTCCTCCGGCTCCTCACCTTCCTTCTCAACCTTGAAGGAAGGCAAGCTATCTGTGTGGTTCATGACCACCAGGCGCGGGCCGAAGCGGGTGAAGGCAAAGGCCGTTACGGAGGCAGGGCTGATGGACAGCCGCTGAAAAAGATCTAGGGGTAGGCCAACGTAGTGGGCCACGGCCAGCTTGATCGGATCGGAGTGCGACACAACGGCTACCGTCTCACCGGCATGGGCATCGCGGATCGCGTCCAATTCGGCTACCAGGCGCGCCTGTACCTCGCGCAGCGACTCACCACCGGGAAAGCGGGCCCCGGCAGGGTAGACCTGGACCACCGGCCAGAGTTCCTCTTTCTGCAATTCCTCCAAGCTGCGCCCCGTCCACTCACCATAGCGGGTCTCACCCAGGCGCTCCCGAAGCTGGAGCTCCAAGCCATGGGCCTTGGCCAGCGGCTGGGCTGTCTCCACAGTCCGCTCCAAGGGGCTGCTGTAGATCGCAGCCAGCGGCACGCCGGCCAGCCGTTCTGCCAGGGCAGCCGCCTGGTTGCGGCCTTCCTCATTCAGATGGACATCAGGCGCCCAGCCAGCGAGCTTTTTGCCCACCCAGTCGTTGAGCGCATGGCGGATCAGGAGCAAATTCATCATTGTCATCACGTAATATCCGAAGCCATTATACCACAAACCGGTCGAGGCGCGAAAGAGAGGATCCTCAGCTGGGTGCGTACGGAGGGGCTAGGCGATAGGGAAGCGCTCATTTAGCTTGAGAGTCCGCGGCCATCGTCTCCCGGCGCACGCCCGGGCGCGCCTGCTTGCCCTTCCAGGCGTCGCGCAAGCCATAGAACCCCACGTAGCCATAGCCACCAACGTATAGCAGGAGGAAAGGTACGGCAAAGTAATTGCCTACGGCCATCGCGACTGCAACAGCGATCAGGGCATAGAGCGCCAGAAGGAGCTCGCCGATCACGTTCCATTCGAAGGACAAGGCATAACGGTTGCCCGCCCACCGGTCGCCCCGGCTCTCAATATGGAACTTTGGCGTCCGCCGGAAAGTCCGATCCCGGGTCAGCAGACCACGGGCGATGGCCACCGTATTGGACAGCGCCAGGCCGGTACCGATCAGAGCCAACACCGGCATGGAGGACACCATCCGCCTCTTCCAATCGGCATGGAGGTGCCGCTGTGATAGGGCATAGGCAAAGATCGGCCCCAGCGCCATAAGCCAGAAAAGGCTGAGATTGACCGTCACCGGAATCTGGCCCAGTAGCATGGGCACGATCAGCAGTAGCAGGACCAAAGACATCGGATGTGCGATCCAGACGCTCAGGTGCAACAGGCCCCCCAGACGAGCCGACCACGATAGGCGGTACGCGCTCGCTCCCCCAACCTGCCTCCGGCCCTGGGGCGCGAGTTCACCGCGCAAAAGAGCTCCGGCCAGCTTGACCAGACATTGGGCCGCGCCCGTCGCCCACCGCCCCTGCTGGCGCTTGAAGGCAGCCATCTGGGGCGGCAGCTCGGCCGGCGCCTCAACACCCGGCAGGTAGAGCGCCCGCCAGCCTGCCAGCTGGGCGCGGAAACTGAGGTCCACATCCTCCGTTAGCGTATCACTCTGCCAGCCACCGCTGTCCTCGATGGCCTGGGTACGCCAGACACCAGCCGTACCGTTGAAATTCATCAACAGGCTGTTGCGGTTCCGGGCAAGGTGCTCTACCACAAAGTGCCCATCCAAGGCGATGGTCTGGGCCAGGGTCAGCGGCGAGTAGCTGGCATTCAGGTAGCTCCAACGCGTCTGGACAAAGCCCAGGCCCGGATCGGCAACCAGATGGGGTATCGTACGTTTCAGAAAATCGGGCGCTGGGACGAAATCGGCGTCAAAGATGGCCAGGAACTCCCCCTCGGCGGTTTTCAAGGCCTCGGCCAGGGCCCCTGCCTTGTATCCCCGCCGGTCCTGGCGGCGAAGGTGCACAATGTCCAACCCCTGGGCACGGTATTGCTCCACGCAGGCGCGCGCCAGCCAGGTGCTCTCATCTGTGGAATCGTCCAGGACCTGGATCTGGAGCTTGGTGCGGGGATAATCCAGCTGGGCCACAGCACAGACCAGGCGCTTGACTACGTACATCTCGTTGTAGATAGGCAGTTGCACGGTCACCACTGGCCACTCTCGCGGTGGGGGCGGGACCGGGGAGTCTCCCCGCTGGCGCAGGTAGAGTACGGCAAGCAATAGCGCATTGCCTCCGTAAACAGCCACGAGGAGCGCCGCTGCCATATAGATCACACTAAGCACAGACAAATCGGCCTCCAAATTGGGCAAACGCGGTCAAGTATACCACCCCTGAACATTCCTGGCAAAGCTCACCAGCGACACGGCGCATAATGCTTGACACGGCCCGCGCCTTGGCATACAATACCAAGCACAGCCGATCGAGCCATTTTGAGGTTGATGCACTCAAAGCATCGACCAAGGCAGGATGATGCATCCCAAAGTGGAGGCCCAGTCGTGAATATCCCCTTTCGGGCGGACCAAGCCGAAGCCATGGCCGGTTTCTTGCAGGACTTGGTGCGCATCCCCAGCCTGTCCACCCAGGAAGAAGCCGTCGCAAAACGCTTGGCCGATGAGATGCGGCATGTGGGCTTTGAGGATGTGTGGACCGATCGCATTGGCAATGTCATCGGTCACATCGGCCCGGGCAGCGGGCCCAAGCTGGTCCTCAATGGCCACATGGACACCGTGGACGTGGGTGGACCGACCCAGTGGCCCACCCCTCCCTATGAGGGCGTGATCAGGGACGGTATCCTCTATGGACGTGGTGCCTGTGACATGAAGGGCGGTCTGGCCGCCATGGTCTATGCTGTCAGGGCCCTCAAAGATGCTGACCTCCCACTTGCCGGCGATCTCTACGTAGTTGGTATCGTCCAGGAGGAGCCCTGCGAGGGTCTGGCCATGCGCGTCCTCGTCGAAGAAGAGGGCATCCGTCCCGACTATGTTGTCCTCGGCGAGCCGAGCAACCTCCAGGTGCGTGTCGGCCATCGGGGTCGACTGGAGATGCGGGTCGATGTGTGGGGCAAAGCGGCCCACGCATCCGCGCCCTCGCTGGGCAACAACGCCATCCACAACGCCGCCCGCCTGATCTTTGGCATAGAATTGCTGGCCCCTCGACTGGCCACGGACGATTTTCTGGGCCAAGGCACCATTGCCGTCACAGAGATCGACAGCCACGCCGCCAGCCGCAATGCCGTCCCCGATTGCTGCACGTTCTACATCGACCGGCGGCTGACCCTCGGCGAGACCGAGCGCAAAGCGATGGCCGAGATCCAAAACATCGTCAACACCGAGGAGGTCACTGCCGACGTCACGGTTACCGAGTATGAAGCTACCAGCTACACCGGTTATGAGTGCCAGGCCAGGAATGTCTTCCCGGCGTGGGTCATGCCTGAGGACCATCCCCTGGTGCAGGCAACCGTGCGCAGCGTCCGCGAAACACTCGGCCAGCGACCGCGGCTCGGCCGCTGGTCGTTCTCTACCGATGGCACCTACACCGCCGGGGTGGCAAACATCCCCACCGTGGGCCTGGGTCCGGGTGAGGAGCGCTATGCCCATACCCGGGACGAACAGATCCGCCTAAATGACGTCGTCGACGCAGCACGGGTCTATGCCAGGCTGACCGTCGAACTTCTGGGCAGGCGCTGACCTCACAGCCTGTCGTTGAGGATCCAAAAAGGCGACGGGAATACCCCGTCGCCTTTCTCTATGGCTAGTTGCGCCAACAAGGCGCGCCGCAGGACAGACGATCCCGCATCCCTGGCCTAGTCAGCAACCGATGGCAAAGGCGCTGGCAAGACCTCTTCCGTCGTGGCAGGCTTCGCCCTCTCGCGAGACCGCCGGTAACCGGTGCCCGCCGGAATCAGCTTGCCGATGATGACATTCTCTTTCAGACCGTAGAGCCCGTCGACCTTGCCCTCGATGGCTGCCTGGGCCAACACATTGATCGTGTGCTGGAACGAGGCACCCGATAGGAAGCTCTCGGTGTTCAGAGCGGCCTTGGTGATACCGAGCAGGACCGGCCGCGCCGTCGCCCGCTGTCCCCCGGCCCGGACCACCTCTTCGTTGATGTCTTGGAAGACCAGGCGGTTCACCAATTCGCCAGGCAAGAGTTCCGTGTCGCCCGACTGGACGACCCGCACCCGGTTGGTCATCTGGCGGATGATGGTCTCGATGTGCTTGTCGTTGATAAGCACACCCTGGCTCCGGTACACCTGCTGGATCTCTTGCAGCAGGTAGACCTGCGCCGCCTCACGTCCCAGGATCCGCAGCAAACGGTTGGGATTGATCGATCCCTCCGTCAGCTGCTCGCCAGAACGGACGGTTGAGCCGGTATCCACCCGAAGCCGCGCCGTGGATGCCAGATCGTACTCGCGTTCATCGCGCTGCTCACGCCGGACATAGACCTTCGCTTGCGGCCGCACTTCGACTTTGCCCCCGATGGCCGTGGTGATCTGCCGTGAGCCATACTGGGCTACGGCATCGCCCTCAGCCAGCTCCTGGCCATCCTCGACAATGATTCGATAGTTGGCCGGCACCGGGATCTCGACAGGGTAGGAGGAGTCTGCAGGCGTGACCAGCACAGCAGGCATCTCGACAAAGACCCTGCCGGGGTTGCCTGCCTCGATCGTCTTGTCGCCGTATTGGGCCAGCGCTTCTCCTTCGCTGATCGACTGCTCATCCTCCACCAAGATCCGATAGTTCCGGGGCACAGGATACTCGTCGCTAAACACCTCGTGGTGGATCACCTTGAGCACCCGGACGCCATCCCGCTGGTCGAGCTCTACGCGCCCGTCGATGTCCGAGATGACAGCCTCACCCTTGGGGATGCGGGCCTCGAACAGCTCTTGCACGCGCGGTAGACCGTGGGTGATGTCCGATGCGCCGGCTACACCACCAGTGTGGAAGGTACGCAGCGTGAGCTGGGTACCAGGCTCGCCGATTGACTGGGCAGCGATGATGCCCACTGCCTCGCCGATCTTGATCGTCCCGCCCCTGGCTAGGTCCCGGCCATAGCAGGTGGCGCACAGCCCGTGGCGCAAGGCGCAGGTGAGCGGTGAGCGGACATAGGCTTTGTCCACGCCCGATTTGTCGATGCGCTCCGCCTCTTCCTGCTCGATCAGCTCTCCAGTAGCGACGATGATCTCGCCGGTCTGTGGATCTACGATGGGACCAGCCGCCACGCGGCCCATGGTCCGCTCCGCCATGGATTGGCCCATGGCCTTGCTCTCTTCCTGGGTGATCCAGATGCCGGAGCGGGTGCCGCAATCATCGGCATCGACGATGACATCCTGAGCCACATCCACCAGCCGCCGGGTCAGATAGCCGGCATCGGCCGTACGCAGGGCCGTGTCGGCCAGACCCTTGCGCGCACCGTGCGTCGAGATAAAGTATTCCAGGGCGGTCAGGCCCTCGCGGAAGTTGGAGCGGATAGGGAGAGCGATGATCCGGCCCGCCGGGTCAGCCATCAAACCACGCATGCCAGCCAGCTGGCGGATGGGCGTAAAGCTGCCCTTGGTCGCCCCCGAAACCGCCATGATGCGGATGGGACCGTCCGGATCTAGGTTTTTCGCAACAGCCGCCGTGATGTCGTCTGTGGCCTTGGTCCAGAGCTCCACCGTGCGCATATACTGCTCGTCCTCGGTGATGAGCCCGCGCCGGTACTGTAGCTCGACGCGATTCACCTCCTCCGAGATCATTCTGAGGATGACTTCCTTCTCCGGTGGCACGGTGATATCGCTGACGGCAATGCTCGTCCCGGACTTGGTCGCAAAGCGGAAGCCGATGGTCTTGATCTCGTCCACCAGCTTGGCCGTGGCATCCATGCCCAGGCGATAATAGCACTGTCCTACCAGATCCTGTAGTTTGCCTTTGTCCATCGTCTCGTGGACAAAGCGCAGCGGGCCCGGCAGGTGCAGGTTAAAGATCGCCCGCCCCACCGTCGTCTCGATGTAGGACGTTTCCCCGCGGTCCTCGGGCAGGTAGCCGACCGCCTCCAGCATATCCAGGAACTCTTGTTGGTCCCCGTCGCCAATGTCCGCGACCTTGCGGAGCCGGCCCTGCTCATATAGGTCCAAGGCTTGGCCCACGGTATGCACGGACGCCGCCTCGAAGCTTTCGCCAACTTCTTCGCTGAGATCCAAGTACTCCAGCGGTTCCTCGTCGATCCAGCTCCGGAATCGCAGGCGAATGGGATCGTGCAACCGCACCCGCTCCAGTTCGTACGCCAATCGCACCTCCTCCAGGTTGCCGAAGGTGGGGCGATGATCCGATGTCTGGCGATCCATGGTCAGGTAGTAGCAGCCGAGGACCATGTCCTTGGCCGGGCCTACGATCGGCTCGCCACTGGCCGGTTTGAGCAGGTTGCGGGTCGAGAGCATCAGCTCCCTGGCCTCGGTCACTGCTTTGCGTGACAGGGGCACGTGCACGGCCATCTGGTCGCCGTCAAAGTCGGCGTTGAAGGCAGCACACACCAGCGGGTGGATCTGGATGGCCTCGCCGTCCACAAGGCGGGGCTCAAAGGCCTGGATACCAAGGCGGTGCAAGGTCGGTGCACGGTTCAGAAGAACCGGCCGCTCCTGAATGACCTCCTCCAGAACCTCCCAGACTTCAGGGCGCTGCTGTTCAATGATCCGCTTTGCGCCCTTGACATTGATGGCATAGTTGTACTCCACCAGGCGGTTGATCACGAAGGGCTGGAACAGCTCCAGAGCCATGCTCTTTGGCAGGCCGCACTGGTGCAATTCCAGGTCCGGACCAATGACGATTACGGACCGCCCCGAATAGTCCACGCGCTTGCCCAACAGGTTGCGGCGGAACCGGCCTTGCTTGCCCTTCAGGTAATCAGACAGCGACTTGAGCGGGCGCCGGCCGCGGGCCGACACCGCCTTGCCACGCCGGCTGTTGTCGATCAACGAATCGACCGCCTCCTGAAGCATGCGCTTCTCGTTGCGGACGATGACATCGGGCGCGCCGAGATCCAACAACCGCTTGAGCCGGTTGTTGCGGTTGACCACCCGCCGATACAGGTCGTTCAGGTCCGAAGTCGCGAACCGGCCACCGTCCAGCTGGATCATGGGCCGCAGCTCGGGCGGGATGACCGGCAGGACAGAGAGGATCATCCATTCCGGTCGGTTGCTGCTCTTGCGCAACGCCTCGACAACCCCCAGCCGTTTTGTCGCCTTCTTCTTCATCTGTTTTGAGCGCGTGGTGCGCATGGTCGCCCGCAGCTCTTTGCTCAGAGCATCCAGATCGACCTGCTTGCAGATGTCGAGGAAGGCCTCGGCTCCCATCTTGGCCTCAAAGACGTGGCCCCACTGCTCGCTGAGTTCGTGGTAGCGGCTCTCGGTCAGGAACGTCATCTGCTTGAGGTTGCGCAGCTCCTCTTTCTGCTCGTCGACCTCGGCATCCAGCTCGGACATCTGCTGGACCAGACGTTCATTCAAGATCTCTTTGGCCTGGTTGGCCTCGTAGGTCAGCTGCTCGCCCTCGGCAGAGATGAGCAGGGCTGCGTCCTCCATCTCCTGGCGGATCTCTTCCTTGATCTCGTCCAGACGGTTGGCGGCCAGTTCCTGAGGCCGGGAAAGATGAGCCCGCTCCACTGTCTCGCCTTCGCGTACGATGGGCGTCTCGCCAAAGCTGAGGGTCAGGTCTTCAGGCACCTTCTGGCCCGAAAGGGCCTCCAGCCGCCCCTGCATGGCCCGCACCTCATTGGTCACAGCATCCGTCATGGCCGTGCCCTTGTCTTCCAATTCCTCTTCCCGCTGCCCGCGACGGTGCTGCAGGTTGTCGAGTGCCTCCTGCAGGCGCTGCTCGATCTCCTCGATCTTTTCCTGGGTCGAGCGCTCCATACGGGTTTTGTCCCGCGTTAGATCCTCGTCCAGCCGGCGCAGGGCCTTGGTCCGCCCCTCTTCGTCCACGTAGGTGATGACGTATTGGGCAAAGTAGAGGACGCGATCCATGTTCCGGCGCGAAATATCCAGGAGCAGGCCCAAGTAGCTAGGGACGCGCCGCGTGTACCAGATGTGGGCCACGGGCGCCGCCAGCTTGATGTGGCCCATCCGCTCGCGCCGCACCGACGAGCGCGTCACTTCGACGCCACATCGCTCACAGGTCACACCGCGGAAACGCGGGTGCTTGTACTTGCCGCAGGCGCATTGATAATCCTTCTGCGGCCCAAAGATTGCCTCACAGAAGAGGCCGTCTCGCTCCGGTCGGAGACGGCGGTAGTTGATCGTCTCCGGCTTGGTCACCTCACCATAAGACCAGGAGAGAATCTCCTCCGGAGAGGCGAGGCTGATCCGTAGGGCCTTGAAATCCTTGAGACTCAAGATATTTCCTCCTCGCATTTAACGCACGCAATCTGGTTTCCGGCGACTTGGTCGCCAGAGACCCACTGCAAAAGCCGTCAAAGCGTTATTCTTCTGAATTGGAACGCAGGTAGCGGATGGTGGTCGCCAGGTGACGATGCCCCAGACGGCGGGCTACTGTTTTCAGGTCGCCACTTCTGCTATAGACCCTGCTCGCATATACGTACCGGAGGGCTTGGGTCGTCAGGCCCTCCAGGCCCGCTGCCCGCCCATAGCGGCGCAGCAGGCGCTGAATCGACCGCGTCGAAAGTGGCTTTCCATCGCGATTCACACACAGATGCTCCACGCCCGCTGCCGCTCGTCTCCGGCCAAGATAGTCTGACAGGGCCTGGCGCACCTCAGCATCGAGGGGGACTTGGCGCCCCGGACTCCCGTCCTTGTCCCGGACACTCAGATAGGGCTGGTCCGCATCCAGGTGAACGTCGGATAATCGCAGCTCGGTGAGTTCACCGAGCTTCAGTCCAGCTCTCAGAAGCAACTGGATCACCGCCCAATCCCGAGCAGCGCGTCGCGAAGGGCTATCCTGCACAGCAGCCAGCAACCGGGCGATATCCTCTGGGGTCAGGGAGCGCGAGCGCTCCGACGCACTCTCCCGCAGCAGGGAAACGTCCTCTGCAGGATTGTCGTCGGTCCAGCCCTCAGCCACGGCCAGCCCATAGAATTTGCGCAGGGCCTGAATGCGGCGGTTAACCGTGGACGCAGCTTGGCCCTGGGCATTCTCCAGGTAAGCGCAGAACTCCTCAATGTCCTCGGTCTCGAGGGACAAGGGTGAACAGGAAGCGCCTCTGGCTTCCTCACTCCACCGCAAGAATGCCCTCAGGTCGGCCAAGTAGTTCGCCACGGTGGCCGGCGCGAGGGCTGAGCTGGACAAGAGCGCCTCAAACTTATGTAGTAACCCGTTGCTGTCGATTACACCCATCCCGGTTCAAACCAAAGCAGACTAACATTATATTCATTATTGGCCAGTTGTCAAGTACACGCCCAACCGTGGCAGAACCACCGGCATTGCCAGCGCTTCCCACCGCTGGGGCTCTGGGGCATACCTAGTCGGGCCTTATGCTAGTTTGGGAATGCCAGAGCCTTGATCTGAAGGTACTCTGGCTTCCCAAGCAAGCGGTTGATAAAGACGCACAAGGTGTGAGCAGT
>Ga0316577_10000466_pt1 | contig 15879 bp, 16 predicted proteins | sample S5NA_FD_203073 | JGI IMG/M metagenome (GOLD analysis project Ga0316577, IMG submission 203073) | Rhizosphere microbial communities from salt marsh grasses in Alabama, United States - S5-7_050615r2r1 | ecosystem: Host-associated > Plants > Roots > Rhizosphere | place: USA: Alabama | collected... | reverse complement strand
CCTGCACCATTGCCGCCGATAAGACAGACGATCTCACCTTCATCCACTTCAAGGCAGATCCCTTTGAGGGCGCGAATATTTCCGTAGTAGGTTTTAATGTTGTCCAACTTAAGCAGCATTGACGGCTCCTGTGTTCAAAGCAGCATTACCAGCTCCGGTGCCCAGATATGCCTCAATCACTTTAGGATCGTTTTGAACCTCCTGGGGTTTGCCCTCTGTCAGCCATTCACCATGATTAATGACCACCACGCGTTCACAGACGCCCATAACCACTTTCATGTCATGTTCGATCAGCAAAACCGTGATGCCTTTGTCTCTGATGCGGTGAATCAGATCCATGAGATCTCTGGATTCATGGGGGTTCATACCGGCGGCCGGTTCATCAAGCATCAGCAATTGGGGCTCGGTGGCCAGCGCCCTGGCGATCTCAAGGCGGCGCTGATTGCCATAGGGCATGGAGCTGGCGATCTCATCGCCGCGCCCCTTGAGTCCGACAAATTCAAGGTACTGGTTGGCACTTTCGGTAATCGCCCGCTCTTCTTCTCGCTCAAACCTGTTGTGGAATACGGCGCCAAAAAAGTTTGATCGGGTTCGGCAATGACGGCCAATCTTGACATTATCGATCACGGTCAGGTTGTCAAAGAGCCGGATATTTTGAAAGGTCCGGGCGATTCCCAAGGCCGTGACCGACTCTGGTTTTTTGCCGCCAATAGAGATGTTGTGATCGCCGTTGGCAAAAATAATCTGGCCCCGGGTTGGTTTTTCAATACCGGCGACGCAGTTAAAGAGCGTGGTTTTCCCGGCGCCATTGGGCCCGATAAGGCCAATGATCTCCCCTTTCGCGATATTAAAGGAGATATCTTTGAGAGCTACCAGGCCGCCAAAGCTTTTGGAAAGCCTATTAATTTCTAAGATCGATGTCATTTTCATATACCCGTAGCAGCTTTGACTTTCTTTCTTTTAACCCTGCCGGCACGCATCTGCGCCGCTACGGCCGGGATCGGCCTCAGGCCGGCAGGGCGATAACGCATCATCAGCACCATAATGAGACCAAAAAAGAGAAAACGAACCTCCACCGGAAGTCCCAACAAGGGCAGCAATTCGCGAAGCACTTCGCTTAGCGAAACCAGCACTGCCGCGCCGATCATAACCCCCCATATGTTACCCATACCGCCAAGTACGATCATGCACAAGATCAAAAAGGATTCCCAAAACTTGAACATGTCCGGCGACAGGAAGGTCACCCACCTTGCAAAGAAGCTGCCGCCCACCGCGCCGAAGGCGGCGCTGATGGCAAAGGCGATGACCTTATAGGTCAACAGGTTGATGCCGCAGGAGACAGCGGCCACCTCGTCGTCGCGAATGGCAAACCAGGCCCTGCCGAGGCGTGAGGACTGAATGCGATACATGACAAAAACGGTTACCAGGACCATGGCGATGGCGAGATAATAGTACGGCAGCTCACCCATGAACTCATATTTCGGTCCGCCGAAAAGCGTCAGATCAATGGATATCACATCGATTCCCGGCAGGCCCAAAGGCCCTCGGGTCAGCCAGATTTCGTTGGTCAGAAAAAGGACCACCAGCTCTGAAAAGCCGAAGGTCACAATGGCAAAATAGTCACCCGTAAGCCTCAGCGTTGGCGCTCCCAGTAAAATGCCCCAGATGGCCCCGTTGATAAAGGCCAGGGGAATGATCACCCAGTATGAAAGACCAAAGTGAACGGTGAGCAGACCCGAAGTATAAGCACCGATGCCGTAAAAGCCCACATAGCCCAAATCCAGCAGGCCGTTAAAACCAGGCACGATATTCAGTCCCAAGGCCAGAATCATGTACAGATAAACGAGAATGATAATATGAAGTAAATAATCATTGACAAAGGGAAGCAACGGCAGGATCAGCACCAGGATCAACAGGCCGATCCTTAGCTTGGCTCCCCCACTCAGGTCGTTAAGTCTTAATTTACCCATTTACATGCTCTTTTTGGTTTCCTTGATCAGCTTGCCGAATAAGCCGGCCGGTATAAAGATGATGACAATAATCATCACGGCATAAGAGATGCCGTCACGGTAGAGCGAACTCAAATATCCTGCCCCCAATGCTTCGGCAACACCTAATACAACGCCGCCCACCATGGCACCTGGCACCGAGCCGATGCCTCCCAACACGGCGGCGGCAAATGCTTTAACGCCGGCAACATATCCCATGGTTGGGTACAGCGAGTTATAAAAAGCCGCCACCATGATGCCCGCGGCCCCGCCGAGGGCTCCGGCAAGGGCGAAGGTATAGGAAATTACTCTGTTGACGTTGATTCCAACAAGCGCAGCCATTTTTTGATTCTGGGCTACAGCCCGCATGGCCTTACCCCATCGGGTTTTCAGGATGATTAGGTTGAGCCCGATCATCATGACAATTGTGATGGTGAAGATAAAGAGATGAAACCAGGTCAGATTGACGCCGCCAAAGCTGACAGCTGTATTCTCAAAATAGGCGGGCAGCGCCTGATGGGGGAACGGCTTGGGCCGGGAACCCCAGATGACCATGGCCAGATTTTGGAGAAAGATCGACATACCGATGGCCGTAATCAGTGCTGCCAAACGGGGTGATCGTCTCAATGGGCGATAGGCGAAAATGTCCAACAATATGCCGCAGATCGCGCAGCAGGCCATGGATAAAAGAAAAGCGACGTAAAAGGGTAGGTGCAGGAAGCTGATGAAAGTAACAGCGAAAAAGGCACCCAGCATGTAGACTTCACCATGGGCAAAATTGATGAGCAGGATAACACCGTAGATCATGGTGTAACCCACGGCGATCATGGCATATATTCCGCCAATCGTCAGTCCGTTGATAAGTTGCTGTAATAACAAGTTTCCCCCATCAAGGCATCAACAGGCGCCAAAACCCGTAAGTTTCAGCGCCTGTATGGATTGGCCTAAGTCTTCTGTTACTCGGCTGCTACGAACTTGCCGTCCTCGACCTTCTTGACAAAGGCGGGTTTGGAACAATCCCCTTTCTCATCAAAGTAGGTTAGACCGGTGATGCCTTCGTAGCCGTTGTCCTCTGAGTTGAATTGGGCCAGTCCGTCACGGATCTTCTTCCGGTCAGGCCCGGTCTTGGCAATGACCTGGGCCAGGATGCCCAGGCAATCATAGGAATTGGCGCTCATCCAATCCACGTCACGGCCATAGGCCTCTTTGAACCTTTTGGCAAAATCCTTGCCCGCCGGGCCTGCTGACGCCGCCAGGAAGGGAACCGTGCAGTACGTGTTGTCGGCCGCCTTGCCGCCGAGTTTGATGTAGTCCTCATTATCGATGCCGTCGGCACCGAAAAGCGGACCATCAAAGCCCAGTTTACGGCTTTGGCCTGCTATCAAGGCAGCTTCCCCGTAGTAGCCGCACATAAAAATCGCCTCTGGCTTATCTTGCAAAAGCTTGGTCAGCTGGGGTGTGAAATCGGTGGCCCCTGTGACATAGGCCTCAGCACCGGTCACCGTTACACCGCTCTGCTTGGCGCCTTCTACGAAGGAGTCTTTAAGGCCGATGGCGTAGTCATTGTTCTCATAGAAAATGGCCACCTTGTGCTTGCCCAGCAACTTGGGCACGACATAGGAGGCCAAGTACTGGCCCTGAAAGTCGTCCGTATAGCAATTTCGAAAGAACCAGCCCTTGCCCACATCACCAATTGTCGCATTGGTGGAGGTGGGCGATATGGAGGGCAACCCTGCGCGAACATAGATCGGAACGGCAGCGAGGGTGGCTGAAGAGCACAGGTGGCCGATCACGGCCACAATGCTCTTGTCTGTTGCAAATTTAGAGCCGACTGTACCAGCGTCTTTCGGTTGGCACAGATCGTCACCCCAGACAATTTCGACCTTCTGGCCATTGATGCCGCCGGCATCGTTGATCTCTTTAAGCTTTAAGTTAATGCCGGCCTTGACATTATCACCAAATGCCGCATTTTCCCCTGTAAAAGGGGAAGCAACACCGATCCTAATGCTTCCAGCCGTAGCACTGGTAGTCAAGCCGAAGATCATCATCAACGTCAAGACCATCCCTATCAACAAAACCGTTTGCTTATTCCGCATACCATTTCCTCCCTTCCCTAGGTGTTTAGGTGCAATAGCAGTCCCATTTCGGAGTGTCTACCTATCATAGTCATCCCATTTCTACAATCGATGTCTTGGCAAAACAATTAAAAACACCAATAGGGTCCCGTTAAGATATGAGCAGCAGATAAGGGGCCGCCTGGCAATTCGTTGGATCTGCTTAAAGCATTTCTTCAACAGGTGTATAGGGCAGATTAAAGGCGTCGGCCACGCCTTTACAGGTAACATGACCCTTGATCACGTTTGCACCCGCCCTGACTTCAGCATTTTCTTTTAAAGCAGCTTCCCAACCCTTGTTGGCGATTTCCACGGCGTAAGGCAGGGTTGCATTGGTCAACGCCATGGTGGAGGTTTTGGCCACAGCACCGGGCATGTTGGCGACACAGTAATGGATCACACCATCCACCTCGTAAATTGGATCCGAATGCGTGGTCGCTTTCGAAGTCTCAAAACATCCACCCTGGTCGATGGCAACATCCACCAGGACGGAGCCGGGTTTCATGGTCCTGAGCATATCGCGGGTGACCAGTTTGGGCGCCCTGGCGCCGGTGACCAACACGGCCCCAACCACCACATCGGCGAGTTGAACCAGTTCGCGGATGGTGGCCGGGCTGGCCATCAAGGGGATGCAATTGGCCGGCATGACGTCACTTAAATAACGCAATCGTTTCAGACTCAGGTCGAGTATATACACCTTGGCGCCGAGGCCGCAGGCCATTTTGGCAGCATGGGTTCCCACCACACCGCCACCAATCACCACGACAGTACCGGGATCAACACCAGGGACACCGCCCAATAATATCCCGTGACCGCCCTGGGGCATTTCGAGATATTTGGCTCCCTGTTGGATGGCCATCCTTCCGGCGACCTCGCTCATGGGGGTCAGCAGCGGCAAGGAACCATCGGCCTTTTGAATGGTTTCGTAAGCAATATTGACGGATTGACTTTTCATCAAGGCCCGGGTCAATTCCTCGTTGGCCGCCAGATGCAAATAGGTGAATACGATCTGGCCGGGACGGATCAGGTCAAACTCAGACGGCAAAGGCTCTTTGACATGCATCACCATATCGGAATTGGCGAAAATTTCTTCCGGGTTCTCTTTCAGTTGCGCACCGGCTTCTATATAGGCGTCGTTGCTAAATCCACTGCCCAAGCCAGCGTTGACTTCCACCACAATGGTGTGGCCGTTCTGACCCATTACCTCAACGCCTGCTGGGGTCATGGATACGCGATTTTCAGCTGATTTGATCTCTTTTAGAATGCCAACTTTCATGTCGCCTCTTTGTCCTTCTGCTGGAGCGCTGTGGGTGATTGTGTCCGCTTCGCTGACTAAAATTTATTCAGCAATTAGTTTGCCAAAGAAAAATGGTTTTTAAAAAAAGTATTGTTAAGAAAAAATGAATCATCTTCAGCGCTATCGGTGTTGTTAATAATAACTTAAACATCAGCCAGTTATGGATATTAAAGCATTTTTAAACCCGTACGGATTTACGGTGGGCGCAAGCCTGAGCAGATAAAGCCTGTGGCTTCATGGAGGGTAGGGTGGCAATTAAAATTACCAAAAACACGCGAAAATAATACAAAATATGCTGAATTTATTAATATATCACGTTGTAAATAAATGTTGCCATATGGAATGTAATCTTTCCATATTTTGGTAGGCGTTTTGGTATTTTCAATTTCAAATTGATTTTTTTTTAAGCGCCCTACCAGGCCAGGTTTGGGAAGGTTCCCCCCTTCAGCGCCGAGTTCGGCTATGAATCGGCCAAAGTATTGGCAGCCGCCCTTCAAAAAACCGGCGGTGACGCCGAGGCACTCGCCCAGGCACGGGTCAGCATCAAGAATTTTGAGGGAATAACCGACCCTTAGAAAGGCTGGCGAAAAGAAAGATCTCACCATTTCGCGCCCCTTTATATCGCTTCGCACAGGCAACCCGACAGTCTATCTGATCAGGCAACTCACTCGGTCAGGTCAGGTGGGGTTGGCGAATTGAATCTGGGATCGCTTCAAGCAGCTTGTTTGAACAGGTTCCTGGAGCGCTTTAGCATACCACCTCGGAAGGACAGTTGCTGGCCGCCAACCGGGCCAATGTTCGCATGTTGCGCTTTCCGGATTTGGATACGCTGTTGAAGGTCAACGCGGCAGACCTCCATCTGAACCCGGAAGATCGTAAGCGGTGGCGAACGATGGTTGAACGTGGCGGCATCGTGCGGGATTTCGTAATGCATATCCAGCGATACGCCGGGAGGGAGATTTGGGTGCAAAATACCGCTTGGGCCGTTCGGGACAACGCGGGGCAGGCGTTGTGGGTAAAATCTTCGAACCGTTTTTCACAATCAAAGGCGGAAGAGGTCCTGCACGCCCCTTAACCATCAAATCCTACGGCGGTAGAAGTAGATAGTCCGCGGCGTAGGCGGTTGCAAACGCCGTTCAATCAGGAGACGAAACCGCATCCAAGCGGATGGTCAGCGGCGAATGGCTTACCGGCCATGTCCCTTTGATGCGGTTCTGGGCGCCGTCAAAAACCAGGTAACTGTATTTTCCATAGTGGGGAATTTTGGTACTAACCACCATGGCAGTAACATGCGGACCGGGTAGAAAAAAAGCCCTGAAATGATCAGATCCATCGCTATCCACACAGAACAGGCTGGCTTCAGCGCGGGTATAGCGTTGCCCCAAAAGCTCGAAGCCGTTGGGTTTGATCCGCCACTTCGCTTCGATGCCGGTAATCAGTTTATGATTCGTCGGGCGTCCAATCACCAACAGATTTCGCCCTAAAAGATCACCGGCCGTGAATTGGTCTTCAAAGCCTAGTTTGGCATTGCGCAATCACAGGGCTATCTCCATTCGTTGCGCCAGTTCCAAACCCTGCCGTCCCAAAGCGCGGGCCACGATGACCGTTATTTTTGAAGCACCTCTGATGCCATTGATCGTCGGGGGTACCTCCTCCTTGACCAGCCGTCTGAAAAGCTGCGTATCGGCATCGGCGCGCAACACCTGCGGCCGTAGGGGACTCGCCATGGAAAAAACGGTTCTGGCACCCGCGATGGTAATGGTCTTTCTCTGGGGCGTGCTCTGGGTGGTGAGTTCCAATTCCAATTCCTTCCATGAAACCGCTTTAAAAAGAAAACGCGCATAGATACTGCGCAAGGTCGCCCAGAAGATGCCATCGCCCAATTGATGACGCAGCATATGAAACACCATGGCGCCTTTGTCATAGCCCACCACTTTTGTCACCGGATCGCTACGACTGGTAAAACGTGACAATGCAAAATCATTTTGTACATCTACGATACTGGCGTAGTTGCGCAGCCATTGTTGTCGATAACTTCTGCCTTCACCGGCACGCTCCTTGTAGAAATAATCGGCCACATAGCTGGTTAGGCCTTCACTCCAATTGCCTGAAGAGATATCGACCAAAACCCCATTGCCCCACCAGCAATGGGCGATTTCATGACCGAGACTGGTGTGGATAATAAACGGCAGCTGCAGCACCCCCGGCCCATGAGGGTAAAGGAAGGAAATCCGTAACCGGTGGGGAAGAAATTTTCCACTACGGCGAATTGCGAAAATGGATAGGGGCCGAACATCTTCTCGTAAAGCTGCAGGTAACGACCGGTTGCGGCGAGATAGTCGGCACTTAAATGCTGCAGTTGCTGGGAAAAGTAGGTTGCGGCCGTAACACGGCCGAATTTTTGGGTCTTAACGTTGTAGTGCCCTGCCACCAGCGGCAGGCTGCTGATGCGAGGATCCGACCGCCAGCGGGAACGCGTGCGGCCATTCAGCGATGTAACGCCTTTGGGTTTACCCACCGTGATCGCCAGGACCCCCTTGGGGGCATCCACCGTGAGATCGTATTGATCTTCAGCGATCTTGATATCCGGGTACCATGCCAATCCGGCCAGCAAAAGGTTTTATGGCGCTATCCGGGTGCCTTAAGCTTGATCTTATCTGTCAAAATAGGGCAGAGCGCAGGGTTGTCACAATATCTACTTGACATGGAAGCGGTTCGAATCCGCCGTCCGCCGTGAACCCGGTCAACGCTGCCATTTCTGGAGGGCACCAATTAATGGCTCTTGACAGATGAAGTGTCCCCAAGTAGGATTCAATCAGCAACGGGTGCCAAATCGGCATAATAGGGAATCCCGCTAAAATCGGGAGCGGTCCCGCCGCTGTAACCGGGGACGAAATCTGCGAATCGCCACTGTTACGTCACCAAGCGAAATGGGAAGGCGCAGAAAGTAGATCGATCCGGAAGCCAGAAGACCTGCCTGTTGCTTTGTGCTGATCTTTGCGAGGAAAACAGAGGTCAGACCCATCTCAAGGGTAAAGTAAACTGGGTGCAGCCCTTCAAATCGAAAATCGGTTTGAGGGGTTTTTTTATTGGCGATGGAGATCCAGCACGATAGGCGGTCATGGCGAGTCTCAACCGGAATTCAGATGCTTTTTCTGGGGTTTTTTCTATGTGCAGTGATCATCTATACCAGTGGTCTGGGTTATGTACCCATCTCCTTCGGCAATGTTTTTAAGATTATTTACGCCAGCCTCTTCGATCACGCCGCCATCGTGGACCACGTGGATCGGCTTTGGCCGACCATCATCATGGACGTCCGGCTTCCACGCATCCTGACCGCTGCTGCCGTCGGAGGGGGGCTGGCCGTTTCCGGTGTCATTTTTCAGGGCCTTCTGCTCAATCCCCTGGCCGATCCATACACCCTGGGCGTTTCGGCCGGAGCGGCCTTCGGGGCCTCTTTGGCCATTTTGCTGAATATCAGCCTAATCGGTACCTTTTCGGTGCCGATTTTCGCTTTTTTGGGAGCTGTCGCAACCCTGTTGTTGGTCACCTATCTATCGGCTTCCAGCGGTAGGCTCTCCTCCAACAATCTCATCCTGTCCGGTATTATCGTGGCGGCGATTCTGGCCGCCGGGATCAGTTTCATTAAATATATCGCCGATGAACAGGTGGCCGTGATTATTTTCTGGCTGATGGGCAGCTTTGCCTCCAAGACCTGGACCGATGTGGCATTGACGGTCATGGTGGTCTGTCTGGGATTTCTCGTTTTTATCTATTTCGCGCGCGATCTCAACCTGCTCTCACTGGGAAATCGCACCGCGTCTTCGTTGGGGGTGGGCACCCAACGAACGACGCTGCTGTTGCTGGTCACGGCCTCCATGGTGACCGCCGTTTGTGTCAGTGTCTCCGGCATTATCGGCTTCGTCGGATTACTGGTCCCCCACATGATGCGCTTCGTTACCGGGCCGGATCATCGCAAATTACTACCGGTGTCGCTTCTGGCCGGCGCCATCCTGCTCCTGGTTGCCGATACCGTCACGCGGGCCGTCTTGCCGGAGGAAATACCCATCGGTGTTCTGACCGCCTTAATCGGCGGGCCTTTTTTTTGCTACATCTTTCGAAAACGTCAAGCAGGGCGGGAGCAATCGTTGTGATGGGTTTTGAAGTAAAAAACATCTCGTTTTTTTACGGGAAGAAAAAAATCATCGACAACCTCTCCATCCGATTGGAACGCGGCCGATTCTATGGAATTTTAGGGCCCAATGGTTCGGGGAAATCCACTTTTTTGGATCTGCTCTCATCTCATCGGCAACCGGCAACGGGTGGCGTATTCTTGAATGGCAAAAATCTGACCGCCTACTCCCGAAAGCAATTGGCCAAAGAGATAGCGGTGGTGCCTCAGAATTTCCACATCAATTTTCCCTATACTGTGGCCGACATCGTCATGATGGGTCGCTATCCGTATATCCCACGCTTCGCGCGTCCGGCAGCAGCAGACCTGGCACTGATGGAAAAAGTCATGCATCAGGCCGAGGCGTTTGAATTCCGCCATCGGTTCATCACCGAGCTCAGTGGCGGTGAAAGGCAACGGGTGGTTTTTGCGCGGGCACTGGCCCAGGATACGCCGGTGCTGCTTTTGGACGAAGCGACCTCTAATCTCGATATTCGCCATACCATGGCGCTCATGAATCAGGTTTCAGAGAAGACCCAACGTTCCGATGGACTCGTCATCGCCGTTTTCCAGGATATCAACCTGGCGTCGGTCTTTTGTGATGAACTGGTCTTCTTTAGAAACGGTGCCATTGTCGACCATGGCCGCAAAGATGAAGTGTTGAATCCAGACACGATTCGAACGGTTTTTGAAGTGGAGAGTCACGTCGAATTTGAACCGTTCAGTAATGCCCGGCAGGTCATATTCAGGAGATGAGCATGCGCAAGAATGCCAAGTTCACGATGGTGGCCGCCTTGATGATTTTTGGGCTGACGGCCGGCAGCCTACATGCGGAGGGTCTTCGCATTTTAAGTTCCGATACTTTTATTGATCAGGCCGGGCGGCCGATCAGGGTTGCACAACCGTTTCAGCGGATTATTTCGCTTTACGGTGCCCATACAGAGAATCTCTTCTCCCTGGGAGCCGACCAACAAGTTATCGGTGTCGAACGCCATAGTGACCACCCGCGAGAAGCTCAGACAAAAACCCCCTTTTCGTATCATGACGATCCTGAAAAATTTTTAGCCCACCGTCCGGACCTGGTCCTGATTCGACCGATGATCGATCGCGGCTATGCGCGATTGGTGCAGGGCCTGAGGATGCACGGCATCGAGGTGGTGTCGCTCCAACCCGGCACGGTGGCGGAGATGTATCGCTATTGGGAAATTCTCGGCATGTTGACCGGCCGGGAGCAAGCCGCGCTTAAAATGACGGCGGCTTTCAAAGCCACGGTGGCCGATATTCAATCTTTGGTAAAGCATATCTCCCCTAAAAAGCGGGTCTATTTCGAGGCGATTCACAGCAAAATGAAAACCTTCACCCCCGATGCCATGGCCGTCTTCGCCCTGCAAACGGCCGGCGGCATCAATGTTGCTGCCGATGCCCAATCGGTTCGGGATACCAATATCGCCTTTTACGGCAAAGAACGCATCCTGGCCAAAGGATCCCAGATTGACGTTTATCTGGCCCAGTCAGGGACCATGAACCAGCCGACCATCGCTGCGATCAAAAACGAGCCGGGCTATGGGATTATCAAAGCCGTCCAAAACAACGACGTCCACATCATCGACGAGCGGATCGTGTCGCGTCCGACCCTGCGGCTGTTAATCGGCATAAGGACCATCGCAAACCTGTTGTATCCGGATCTCTTCGACGAAGCGAGATGGCAAAAATGAAACCACTGATCGGTTCTTAGGAGGCCACCATTAAAGGTATCGTCATCGCCGCGGCCCATAGCGGTTGTGGTAAAACCACCGTTGCCCTGGGACTGATGGCCCTGCTCAAACGCCTGGGCTATCGCGTGGCGCCGTTTAAAGTCGGCCCCGATTTTATTGATCCCGGGCATCACCAACACATCACCGGCCGTTGGAGTCGCAATCTGGACGGCTGGATGCTGTCACGCGCCTATAACCACCGCACCTTTCAGAAGCATTGCACAGATGCCGATTTTGCCGTGGTTGAAGGGGTGATGGGGCTTTACGACGGATATAATGGTAAATCCGAAGCGGGTTCAACAGCCCAAATGGCTAAATGGCTCGGTTTGCCGGTTCTTTTGGTGGTGAACGCCAGAAGCATGGCACGCAGCGCCGCTGCGCTGATTCAGGGATTTGAAAATTTCGATCGCGATCTGACCTTTGCTGGTGTCGTTTTTAATAACGTGGGTAGTCAACGGCACTTGGCGTACCTCACCGAAGCCCTGGCGGACCATGTGCGCATGCCGTGTTGGGGCGGTTTGGCCCGCCATGACGCGCTGGCCATTCCCGAACGGCATTTGGGCCTGGTCACCAGCCAGGACCATCCCCTTGGGGAGGATTATCTCAACGGATTGATCCAAGCGCTGCAAGACGGTGTAGACGTTGAGGGGTTGCTCGGCGCGCTTCCCATGCTAAGCGCGCCGGACAGTCAAATGCAGGCAGGCGATAAGGCACCCTCGCGGTCCGTTCGGATTGGGGTCGCCATGGATCGGGCCTTCTGTTTTTACTACCCGGATAATTTGGAATTGCTGCGTGGGGCAGGTGCCGAACTCGTTTTTTTCTCTCCCATGAACGATACGCGCCTTCCGGAAAAGATAAACGGACTCTATTTCGGCGGGGGATATCCGGAACTCTTCGCCCACCGGCTGGCCGATAATCAGCGCCTGTGTTGCCAGATCAGGGCCAAAAGTCGTGAAGGGATGCCCATCTATGGGGAGTGCGGCGGTTTCATGTATTTATGCCGCAGCATCTGCGATCAGAACGGCAAGAACCATCCGGTGACCGGTTGTTTTCCCTTTGAGACACGGATGTCTACGGCTTTAAAGTCCCTCGGTTATCGTGAGATCACCCTCTCCCAAAATACGATCATCGGCAAACAGGGCCAAACCATCCGCGGTCATGAATTCCACTACTCCGCGCTTGGGCAGCGCCCCCGCAACATCCAGACCGTCTATCGGGTTACTTCCAGAAAAGGTATGGGTACGGATTCGGAGGGCTATCAGAGCGAGCGGACCCTGGGAAGTTACACCCATCTTCATTTCGGCAGTTGCCCGGGGACGGCCGAAGCATTTGTCGACAACTGCCGGAACTATAAAAAGGAGATATGACGTGAAGCCCGCAGAAATCGAATCGCAGAGTTTTCAAATCATCGATGCCGAAGCCGGCCCGCATCACTTTTCGGTCCAGCAGTGGCCGGTGGTCAGAAGAATGATTCATACTTCCGCCGATTTCGAATACCTGCGCTCGGTGCGGTTTCACCCACAGGCCGTCACCCAGGGGATCGCAGCCATACGAAACGCAAAGACCATCATCACCGACACCCATATGGCCCGCACGGGCATCCGGCGCTCGGATTTGGAACGATACGGCGTGCATGTCAAATGCTTCATCGCCGATCCCCAAATCGCTGAGATCGCCGGCAGTAAACAGACGACCCGGGCGCAAGCCGCCGTGGATGCGGCCTTAAAGTTAATGGAGGGCGGAATCTACGTCATCGGCAATGCCCCCACGGCGTTGCTGCGGCTGATCACCCTGGTCAAGGCCGATCGAGCGCATCCGGCGCTGATCATCGGTTTGCCGGTTGGATTCGTCAATGCGGCCGAAGCCAAAGCCGAACTTCTAACAATGGACGTTCCCTACATCACCAATACGGGCCGCAAGGGAGGGTCAACCGTTGCGGCTGCGGTTATTAATGCATTGGCCATCATGGCTGTGGAGGGAGGCGATGAACTATAGAAAAGGTGTTCTCTACGGTCTGGGTGTCGGCCCCGGCGATCCGGAGCTGATTACCCTCAAAGCAGCGCGGGTGTTGAATAGCGCCGATATCGTTTTCGCGGCAGCATCCGCCAAGAACAGTTACAGCCTCGCGCTGAGCATCGCCCGACCGCATATTCCCGATACGACGCCGGTGTGCATGCTTGCCTTTCCCATGAGCCGCAATGAGGTGGCCCGTCAGGATGCCTGGCGTCGCAATGCGCTCACCATGATCGAGCAAGTTCGATTGGGAAAAAAGGCGGCCTTCATTACCCTGGGCGATGTCATGACCTATTCGACCTTTGGATATGCACTGGCCTGGTTTCGACGGTTGGCGCCCGATCTGCCGGTGATCAGCATCCCGGGGATCACATCCTACCATGCGGCGGCGGCATGCCTGAACACGCCCTTGGTGGAGGGGGAGCAATCCTTGCTGGTCACCTCGGGCGCCAAAGGCGGAAACCGCCTGCGCGAGATCACAACCAAACCGGATTGTGTCGTCTTTCTCAAAGCCTACCGCAATGTGAACGACATCGCCGATGCCATCGAGGAGGTCGGCGGATATGCCCCGGCCACGGCCGTGGCCCATTGTGGGTTGGATCATCAAGAGATCATCGATGATATCCGGATCCTGAACAACCGGCAGCCTAACTACTGGACCTTGATCCTGGCCAAACGCGAGCATGTCTACTCATCACCGAAAAATACAGAAATGGATGGCCAAGGATACCAACCGGATGGGCAATCACCGTAAAAAAAAGTTAAAAACCGGCTTTACCACCGGTACGGCTGCCGCCGCGGCGGTCAAGGGGGCATTGATCTCGATTTTGGAAGGGTACCCTCCGAAACGCGTCCGGGTGCGCCTGCTCACCGGCGACACCCTCGGGATAGCGCTGCATTGCTGTGAACGCATGGACCATCGATCGGCGCGCTGCACGGTGATCAAGGATGCCGGAGACGATCCGGACGTCACCAATGGTGCTGAAATCGGTGCGCTGGTGACCCTCCACGGCGCCGGCCAGAAGGAGGGCGTGACCATCGCGGGGGGGGAGGGCGTGGGACGCGTCACCAAACCCGGCCTCGAGGTGGCGCCCGGGCATCCGGCGATCAACCCCGGCCCCCAACGGATGATCCGTCGGGCGGTCAAAGAGGTGTTGGAAGCACACGGGGTGCGCTCCGCCGTCAGAATAGAGGTGTTCGTTCCCCATGGAGAAGCCCTGGCCAAGAAGACCTTGAATGCCCGGCTCGGTATCGTCGGCGGTATTTCGATTCTGGGTACCACCGGCATTGTGCAGCCCCTCTCCCACGCGGCTTACACGGCCACCATCGATGCCGCCCTTTCGGTGGCAAAGGCCGGCCGTATCGAGGGACCCGTGCTGACCACCGGCCGAAGGAGCGAGCGATCGGCCCAGGCATTGTGGCCCGGGAAAGCGCCGGAGGCATTTATCCAGATTGGCGATTATTTTCGGCACGCATTGCAGGCGGCCGCCCAAAAGGGGTTTCGCCAGGTTACCTTGGCGGTATTCTTTGGCAAAGCCCTCAAAATGGCCCAGGGGATTGCCCACACCCACACTGCCGCCAGTGTGCTCTTGCTGGACAGGCTCGCCGAGTGGACCTTTGCGGCCACCGGCGATGCCGATCTGGCCCGCAACATCGCCCAAGCCAATACAGCCCGCTTTGCCTTTGACCTGTTGCGAGCGGGCCATGACACGGTCATTGCCCGGGTCGGCGCCGCGGTTGTCTCCGCGGCCACGCGATTCGGCGGTCCGTTGATGGGTGTGCGGGCGGTCATATTTGATTACGATGAAAGTGTTGCCTTTGATTCGGCCGCGGCAACAGGGAGCGTAACCCCATGAAAGCGGTCACCGTCATCGGGATGGGCATGTCGCCCAGCGACCTGACCCGAACCCATCGGCAGCTCATCGACGACGCCGAGGTGCTCATCGGCAGCAGACGCCACCTGGTGCATTTTCAAGAGACCCCGTCCGAAAAAAAAGAGCTCAGCGGAGATCTTGACGAGCTCGGCGAGTTCATCAAAGCGCGCATGGATGGCGCATCGATGGTGGTCCTGGCATCGGGGGACCCGTTGTTTTACGGCATCGGTGCCTACCTGCGCCGACACCTGCCGGAGAATCGTCTTCGCTTCTATCCCAATGTCTCGGCCGTGGCCACGGCGTTTGCGCGGCTCGGGTTGCCCTGGCAGGATGCGCGGATCGTCAGCTTGCATGGCCGGCAGGCGACGTCTCAACTGGCGGCCGCGCTGCTCCATGGACAACCCATCGCCGTATACACCGATCTTCGGCATCATCCCGCATGGATCGCAGCGCGCTTGCGCGAACGGGGCGTGAGCGGATGGGAAATGTGCGTTCTTGAACGACTCGGCTCGGCCGCCGAGAGGATCCGCTGGTTCGCTTTGGACGCGGCGGCGGGTGAAGACTTCGCAGATCCCAATCTGGTCATCCTCAAGCGGGTCGATGGCCCCCCCTCACAGGGCTTGTTCCTGGGAATGCCGGATAGCGCTTTCCAGCACAGTGGCGGCTTG
>Ga0316577_10000465_pt1 | contig 15890 bp, 16 predicted proteins | sample S5NA_FD_203073 | JGI IMG/M metagenome (GOLD analysis project Ga0316577, IMG submission 203073) | Rhizosphere microbial communities from salt marsh grasses in Alabama, United States - S5-7_050615r2r1 | ecosystem: Host-associated > Plants > Roots > Rhizosphere | place: USA: Alabama | collected... | reverse complement strand
GTTCGCCGAGCACCAGGATCCCGCGGCCAACTTCCTCGAGGCGTTCGGAGAAAGCGAACAGGAGTTCGAGGAGCGCCTGCGCCGGATCGTGTGGCCATAGTGTCCCGTCCGTACTCCCTCATCTCTGCAACAGGTACGTGAACTTGACGATGAACCGCCGGTCGAGGCGAGGAGAGGCACCGTCTCTCGAGGGATCCCAGGTCTGTCGGTAGACGAGGAAGATGTCGGAGCCGGGGCGGTAGATCCAGTTGAGCCGGAAGTTCACCGACCACAGCTCGGCGAGATGGTTGTACTGCACGAAGAAGCTGGTCAGCACCCGCGGGGTGAGCGCCACCGCGAAGCGCTGTCGCACGACGTGAGACGTGAACTCCCCGCCCGAGACCTCGACGTCGTCGAACACCCACGTGGTCTCGGAGCGGAGGAAGCGGTTGGGGCGCAGCCGCAGGAGGAACTGCCCCCCCCGCCGATTGCCGTCGTAGAACTGGCCGGCCTCGAGGCGCCCCTCGACGGAGACCGGACGGGAGCTGTGGGTGAGGAACCGGACTCCGGCGGCAGGGAAGGAGTGGTCGCCCTCGGGGATCACGACCCCGGGAACGATCTCAAACGGCTCGAAGAGTCGTTCGAAGCCGTAGAGACCGTAGAGCGTCGCCTCGTCGGCGCTGGCCGTGCGCACGCCGAAGACGTCCATCCGGTGGCTCTGGGTCTCCATCTGCCCCGCGAGGTCGGTGTACATCTGCCCGGAGTACTCGAAGTGGAGGTTCATGAGCCGGGGAACCGACGGCCGGGGCTCGTAGGTGAGGCGCCCGTCGTACCGATGAACGCCGCGCCTCAGGAGGAAGCCCACCTCCGGGTCGAAATCGTCGCCGATCCGGTCGAAGCCAAAGCGCCAGTCCCAGTATCTTCCGTCCCAGGTGGCGGCGGCGCCCGCCGCCCAGTCATTGGTCATTCCGAACCCGGAGTTGTCGCTCACCGCGGCGTAGCTGTAGATGCCCAGGTTGGGCGTGGGCTTGTAGTCGAGGTCGGCTCCGGCCACCCGGTTGGTGTTCTCGGAGCCGTACCTCTGCGTGAAGATCGCGCCCGCGCTCGAACGCTCGCCGAAGTTGCGCGTGGCCCGCAACGTCGCCCAGTTGTTTCGGGGGACACCCGCCGGACCACCGAGGTCCACGGCGTCGGTCTGCACGTCGAGCGCTCCGACGTTCCAGCCACCGACGCGACCGGTCAGACGCGCACCCCACTCGATGGGCACCTCCTCCCCGCCCGGGGAGAGCCCGATGCGCCGGGAGAAGAACACCTTCAGGAGCGGCGGATCGGTGCCGAGACCCGGCGTCCAGATCCCGGTGTCCCGCGGGCCGAAGTCGAAGATGCCCGCGCTCTCGAGGAAGAACTCCCGCGTTTCGGGGAAGAACAACGAGAAGCGCGTCAGGTTCACCTGGAGGGCGTCCACCTCGGTCTCGGCAAAGTCAGTGTTGACGGTGAGGTCGAGGCTCAGACGTCGCCCGAGGCCCTTCTTGACGTCGAGGCCGAAGTCGATGTCTTCGCCTCCCCGCGGATCGTCCGGCTCAGGGGTGTCGGCGGAGGTAGCGACCGCGAACGGCAGGACGTTCAGGTTCCAGCCCTGCTCGACACCGTGGATGCCGCTCAGGCGGCCGTACTGGGAGACTCTCTTCACGTCGGCGTCCAGCAGGATCGGGGCCCAGAAGGACTGCTCGGCCCGTCGACGGATGTAGCGGAGGACGTTGAAGCCCCAGGCTTCGACTGCGGGATCGAAGCGCAGCGTCCGGAACGGGATGGCGATCTCGGCGCACCAGCCTTCGGGCGTCTTGCGAGCGCCCACGTCCCACACACCGTCCCACTGGAGGTTGAAGTCCCGCCCCTCGTCAGTGATCAGCGCATCGGTTCGCGCGCCGTTGGCGTTGGTCTCGAAGAGGTAGGCGTTGCGGTCGTCGTCGAAGGTATCGAGCAGGATGTCGACCGCGTCGTCGCGCCACAGCGGCTCATCGCGCTGCATCTCCTTGGCGATGACCTTGTCGGGCTCCGTATCGAGGGCGTTGATCGCGATGTAGAGCGTCTGCGGGGTATACACGACCCGGACCTCGGTGCGCTCGGAGGCGGGCTGCCCGGTGTCCGGCTCACGTTGAACGAAATCGGTCCCGGTCGGTGCCCGGGCCCAGGCCGGCTCGTCGAGCCGCCCGTCGAGCACGATGGGCTCCGAGATCGGGATGGCCTGGAGGGTCTTGGCGGGGTCGGCGGCCGAGACCGGGGCACTCAGGATGGGGACGAGGGCAATGAGTAGAGTGAAGAGGAGGGAAGACGTTGTCAGGTTGATCCGAGATGCTCTCCCCATCCCACCTCCGTGATGTCAATCGAACCATTTTAGCAGACGGGTCCTCGTGACTGGTCGAGGTCTGGACGGTTCGAGCGCTGCCGGTCGCGCTTTTCGTGGTGTGACGATGCGCCGTGGCGTGATCCCGCTCACAAACGCACCCCGCCCTCGCTTCGGCGGGGGGTTCCGCGCGGCGGCTTGTGGCCCAGGCTGCCGGGGCAAGGCGTGTCGCCGGACGGGTCCCATATCGGGGTCCGTCCTTGACTGGCGCTCCCGAGGAGGTCCACTCTTGAGGCGCGTGGGCGGGCGATCGCCAGGACACGGTTGAAGGAGGCGAGGATGTTGAGGTTTGGCCGCACGCGGGTCGGAGCCCTCTCGGAGCTGATCGCAAAGAAGCGGTATCCGAAGGCCATCGAGATCCTCCGCGAGGAGCTCCAGCGCCACCGCCGCGACCCTCGGCTCCGTCGTCAGCTCGCCGACGTTCTCGCCATGGCCGGCCGGCCCAAGGAGGCGGTGCCAATCCTCCTCGAGCTCGCCGACGACCTGGCCCTCTCCGGCTCGGCCGGCAAGGCCATCGCCGTTCTCAAGCGGGCACAGAGGCTGGGTCCGGGTCAGCCGGAGGTCGAGGAGCAGCTCGCCTACCTCATCACCCAGGAGAAGGCCCCGTCGCCGGACCCGTGGGCGCGGGCCCGGGCCGCGCCCGGCGAGCCGCCGCCCCCGCGGTATGACGACCCGCCGGCGCCACCGTTCCTCGGAGACCTCGAGGAGGTTCCCGACGATGTGGCGACCGAGCCCCCGGCGTCGGCCGACCCGGAGGCCGAGGACCTGCCCCTTCCGTCGCCCCCGCCCCGAAGCGAGACGCCGTCCGATGCCCTGCTCCCCACCGAAGACGAGCCCGAGGAGTTCCCGCTTCCCGAAGAGGACGGAATCGAGGGCGACGAGGACGCCTTCCGCAACGAGGTTCTCGGCCTGATCGAGGACGTCTTCAGTGGGCGTGCGGTTCCCGAGTCGTCGGACATGACGAGCCTGCCGGTCGTCCAGACCCCCCTCTTTCCCGACTTCTCGGTCGATGAGCTCGTCGAGGTCATCCGCGGGCTCGAGCTCCGCTCCTTCGCGCCCGGCGAGATCGTGGTGGCCGAGGGCGAGCCCGGGGAGAGCGTCTTCGTCGTGACGACCGGGTCCGTCCGCACGTATGTCCGCGACGCGGAGGGCCGGAACGCGCCCGTCCGAGTTCTCGGCGAGGGGGATTTCTTCGGGGAGGTCTCCCTGCTCGAGGGCAGCCCACGCACGGCAACGGTCACCGCGGCCGGCCGCTGCGAGCTGCTCGAGATCGACCGGCTCACCCTCGGCAACATCGCGCACAAGCACCCGCGGGTGTGGAGCGTCGTGCGGAGCTTCTACGAGAAACGGGCCCGCAGCGAAGCCGAGTTGACGGCCCGTGCCCGCCCGCCCTCGACCGGGGATGCCGAGGGCTCGTAGCGTCCACCTCCCCGGCCGCACCAAAGCGCCGCCGTCGCCCCGCGCCGGTCGCGCCGGCACCCGTCCCCCGGTGGCCCGGGGTCACGAGCCCGAGGGATCTTCGCGAGTCGCGACGACGCTCTCGTCGATCCAGTCGAGGTACGGGACATGGCCGCGTTCGATCGGAAGCTCGACGACCTCCGGCACGTCGTACGGGTGGAGGTCGACCACGGCCTCGCGAAGGGCCTCGAAGCGAGCGGCCGTCGTCTTCATCACCATGAGCCACTCGGCGTCCCGGGCGATCTCCCCCTTCCAGCGGTAGAAGGAGGTCACACCGGGAACAACGTTGACGCAGGCCGCGAGACCCCGCTCGACCACCGCCCGCGCGATGCGTTCGGCATCCTTTGCGGAGCCGATGGTGCAGAGCACCACGACCCTCCCGGTCACGCCCGGCTCCACTCCTCGATTGTCTTCCACTGGTCGGAGGTGAGGGGCACGACCGAGAGCCGTCCCTGCCGCACCAGGGGGCTCCCCTCGAAGGCGGGGAGTGCCTTGATCTCCGCGAGGGTCACCGGCCGCCCGAGCCGCGCCCGCGGCTCGATGTCCACCGCGACGAGCTTCGGGCCCTTTGCCTCCGGATCGGGATAGGCCGCGGTCACGATCTCGACGACGCCCACCACCGCTTTCTCCTTGCCGGTGTGGTACAGGAACGCGCGGTCGCCCGGCTTCATGGCGCGGATGTTCTTCAGCGCGGCCGGATTGCTCACCCCGTCCCAGCGCGTCCGGCCGTCCTGCTCGAGCTGGTCGTACGAGTAGTCCGTCGGCTCCGTCTTGAGAAGCCACATGCTCCTGTCCTCCCGGTCTTCTTGCGATCTTATCGCGGCCACCAGTGATCGTGCTGAGGACCACTGAACCAGCGGCCGGGGCGCTTCAGGGGCCGGAGAAATCGCTTGACCGCCTCCGGTGTCTTGCGTAGTCTTACAGTGCAAATTGAATTCTGCACTGTAAGAAATGCCGACCTTGACACTAGACGCGATCCGCCAGCGAGTCCGGGCCCGCCTTCGCGAGCAGCATGCCCTGGTCGAGAGGCTGCTGCGCCGACGCGAGCTCCTCGCGGGCTCCCTCTTCATGCGCTGGGGGGTGTGCGGCAAGAAGGGCTGCGTCTGTCAGGCCGGGCAGAAGCACGGCCCGTACTACGTGCTCTCCACGCGGAGCGGGGGTCGGGGGGGCTTCGCCTATCTCGACGCGGCGCGGGCGGGCGAGGCCCGCGCGCTCGTGAAGGCCCACCGGGACTACCGCGCGGACCTGCAGCGGCTCCGGAAGGTCAACGAGCAGCTCGTGGTGCTTCTCCGCCGCTACCAGGAGGCGACGACCCGACGGGGAGGTCGGCGAGTGGGGATCCAACCGCAGACCTCTACCTGAAAAGATGAGCTATAATAGGCATTTAACGCTAGCCGTTAAAGCAAAGGATCATGTTTTGTCGCGGCGGGATGACGGACTTCAGGGGGAGCCGGGCCTTCGGCGGAAGGCCTTCGTCCTGGGGACCGTCATCGCCCTCATCGCCCTGGCCGTGGGATCGGTCTTTGGGGACCGAGGCCTCCTGCGCCTCGTGGAGAAGCGGCGACAGGTCGAGAGCCTGAGGTTCGAGATCGAAGACCTGCGCTCCGAGAACACGGCCCTGGTCGGGGAGATCGCGGCCCTGAGGCAGAGCCCGCGGGCCATCGAGCGGCTGGCCCGTGAGGAGCTCGGCCTGGCCCGCCCCGACGAGACCGTCTTCTTGATCCGAGAGGAGGATCCGGGGTCCCGCCCGTGAGCCGGGGGGGCCTCCCGACCAACGCAGGCGCGGCGATTGTGAGCTTGGTGCTTGACAGGTCCGCGCAAAACCGACGTATACTGGCGCCCGTTCTTGAACAACACACCGGACTCCGCAGGCAGCCAGCCCGACTCTGAGGAGGATTGAACTCGATGGCAAAGCCCATGACCAAGACGAAGATTGTGGCGGCCCTGGCCGACAAGGTGGGTCTCACGAAGAAACAGGTGAGCACCTTCCTCGAAGCCCAGGCAGAGCTCGCCTACAAGGAAGCCAAGAACGGCTTCACGATCCCGGGGGTCGGAAAGCTCGTGGTCCGCAGCTACAAGGCCCGCATGGGCCGGAACCCGCAGACCGGCGAGGCGATCAAGATCCCGGCCCGGAAGCGGCTGAAGTTCACGATCGCGAAGGCGGCCAAGGACGCGGTCTTCAGCTAGCCGCTGACGTTTCGTTCGGAGAGGGCGCGGGGCGGCAGCCCGCGCCCTTTTCCTCTCCCCCCTCCTTCATCGTCACGTCCTCGAGCATTCGGACCTCCGCGTCGGGCAGGATCGCCCCGCGGCCGCGGGGCCGACAACCGAGGGGAGTGGCGGATTGCTGCTAGAGTGGCCGCGGTGTCCTCCTCCGCGCAGACCGACCGTCCCTCCGGCCCCGACGACAGCGACATTCTCGAGTCGGTGCTGGCCATCGTGCGGGAGCTGGCCCGTGAGCTCGGGGGCGCCCGGGCCGAAGGTGCGGTGAGCCCGGACGCATCCCTCGATCGGGAGGTTGGCCTGGGAAGCCTGGAGCGCGTGGAGCTCCTGGCCCGGCTGGAGCAGGCGTTCGGCTGCTCCCTCGACGAGCAGTGCCTGCAGATCGACACCGCGGCCGGGCTCGCTCGGGCGGTGCGCGAGGCCGCCCCAGGGGAGGCCCTCCGGCTGCCCGAGCGTGAGGAGAGCCCGGGGGTCGCCGCCGACATCGGCACCGGCATACGCACGCTCCACGAATCGCTGTGGCGGCACGCGCGGCTCGACCCCGACCGCACCCACGTCTTCCTTCGAGAGGACGACGGAAGGGAGCGAGTGATCACCTACGACCATCTGTTCCGCGAGGCGGCGGCGGTCGCCTCCGGGCTTCGGGAGAGGGGGATCCGCCGTGGAGACACCGTCTCCCTGATGCTGCCGACGGGTCTGGACTTCCTCCGGTCGTTCTTCGGCATCCTGATCGCGCGGGCCGTCCCCGTCCCCATCTATCCCCCGGTGCGACTCGACCGCCTCGAGGAGTACGCGACGCGTCAGGCGGGCATCCTCGCCGACGCCGGGGCCCGCCTGCTCGTCACGGTCGCCCGAGCCCGGCCGGTGGCGAGCCTCCTGCGCCCCTCCGTCCCGTCCCTCGACCACGTCCTGACCGCGGACGAGCTCGCCGTCCCGGGCCCGGTCCCGGACGAGCCGGAGGGCGAGGCCTCGGATGCGGCCTTCATCCAGTACACCTCCGGCAGCACCGGCCAGCCCAAGGGCGTGCTGTTGACCCACGAGAACCTGATCGCCAACATCCGTGCCATCGGCGCCGGGTTGGAGGCGCGGCCCACCGACGTGGGCGTCAGCTGGCTGCCCCTCTACCACGACATGGGCCTCATCGGCTCGTGGCTGTTCTGCCTCCACCAGGGCATCCCGATCACGCTGCTCTCCCCCACCGCCTTCCTGGCCCGCCCCGAGCGGTGGCTGTGGGCCATCCACCAGCGTCGGGCGACCCTGTCCGGGGCCCCGAACTTTGCCTACGAGCTCTGCGCCCGGCGGATACCGGATGCGGCCCTCGAGGGGCTCGACCTCTCCTCCTGGCGGGCCGCCCTCAACGGGGCGGAGCCGGTCAGCCCCGGCACCGTCGAGAGGTTCACCCGTCGCTTCGCTCCTTTCGGGTTCCGCGAGGAGAGCTTGACCCCGGCCTACGGCCTCGCCGAGAACTCGGTGGCCCTCGCGCTGCCGGCGATGGGTCGCGGAACCCGCTTCGACCGGGTCGCGCGCCGGCCCTTCCAGGACGAGGGCCGGGCCGTACCCGCCGCCCGCGATGATCCCTCGGCCCTCGCCTTCGTCTCGGCGGGACGAGCGCTTCCCGAACACGAGGTGCGCATCGTGGACGACGACGGCCACGAGGTTGCCGAGCGCGTGGTGGGGCGGCTCGTCTTCCGGGGCCCCTCGATGACGAGCGGGTACTTCGGAAAGCCGGAGGCGACGGCCGCCATCACGCTCCCCGGCGGCTGGCTCGACAGCGGCGACCTGGCCTACGAGGCGGACGGCGAGCTCCACATCGCGGGACGTCGCAAGGACCTCATCATCAAGGCCGGACGCAACCTCGTCCCCCAGGAGATCGAGGAGGTGACGGCCGAGGTGGAGGGGATCCGCCGCGGGTGCGTGGTCGCCTTCGGGGTGGACCACCCCGAGTCGGGCACGGAGAGCCTGGTCATCGTGGCCGAGACTCGGGTGAGCGACCCCGCCGAGCGCGATCGTCTGGAGGGCGCGGTGACCGAGCGTGTGGCCGCCGCGGTGGACCTTCCCCCCGACCGCGTCGTCCTGGCCCCGCCGGGAGCGGTGCTCAAGACGTCGAGCGGGAAGGTCCGACGCGCGGCCACGAAGGAACGGTTCCTCTCCGGGGCGATCGGGCGCACGCCGCGCACCACCACCGCCCAGAAGCTCCGCCTGGCCTCGGCGGCGACGGAGGAGGCGGTCAGGCCTGCCCTCCACTGGGTCGGCCGCGCCCTCTACGCGCTCTACCTCGCCGTCCTCCTGCCCACTGTGGTCCTTCCCGTGTGGCTCATCGTGGCTCTCGTGCCGAGCCGCACGCTGGCCTTCGCCCTCGGCCGGCTGGGGACACGATGGGGCCTGCGCCTCATGGGGTGCCGCCTGTCGGCGGAGGGGCTCGAGCACCTCCCGCCGCGGGGGCCGGCCGTGCTCGCGTGCAACCACGCCTCCTACACGGACGTGTTCGCTCTCGTCGCCCTCCTTCCCCGCAACCTCCTCTTCGTGGCCAAGAAGGAGGTCCTCGGGTACCCGGTCATCAAGACGTTCGTCCGCCGGCTCGGGTACCCCACCGTCGACCGCCTGGATTTCCAGCAGAGCCTGGCCGACGCCGACCGCCTGGCCCGCGTCCTCGCCGAGGAGGAGGCGGTGGTCTTCTTCCCGGAGGGCACCTTCGTCGCCGCCACCGGTCTTCGACCTTTCCGGCTGGGTGCCTTCAAGGCGGCGGTCGAGGCGGGGGTCCCGGTGGTTCCGCTGGCGCTGCGGGGGACGCGGCAGCTTCTCCGGGGCGATGACCGATTGCCGCGTCCCGGGCCCATCCACCTCGCCGTGGGCGCGCCGGTGTCCGGCGAGGGGCGAGATCTCAGCGCCCTCATCCAGCTCCGGGACCGCGTGGCCGACGCCATCGCGGCGCGTTGCGGTGAGCCCCGCCTCGATCTGGTGGCCGCCGGTGTCGAGAAGCGTGACCGTGGCTGAGGGCCTCACGTTGGAGGGCGTCCGGGGGGCCCGGGAGAGGATTCGTCCTTTTCTCGCACCGACCCCACTCCGCCCCAGCCTCGCCGTGCCCGACGTCGACCTCCGGCTCAAGCTCGAGTGCTGGCAGCCCACGGGATCGTTCAAGGTGCGCGGCGCGCTGAGCTTCATGACCGCGCTCGACGAGGGCGCACGGGACCGCGGGGTGGTGGCCGCTTCCGCCGGAAACCACGCCCTGGGAGTGGCCTTCGCCGCGGAGTGCCTCGGAGGAACTCTCAACGCGACCCTCTTCGTGCCCACGACGGCCCCGCGAGCCAAGCTGGAGAAGCTGGAGCGCTTCCCGGTGGACGTGCGGCTGGCGGGCGCGACCTACGACGACAGCGTCGAGGCCGCCGCGGCCTTCCGCCGGGAGACGGGGGCCACGGAGGTGCCGGCCTTCGAGGACCCGGGGATCGCCGCCGGCCAGGGTACGGTCGGCCTCGAGATCGTTGAGGAGTGCCCGGGGGCCGGCACCATCGTCGTTCCCGTGGGTGGGGGCGGGCTGATCGCCGGTCTCGCGGTCGCGGCCAAGGCGATCCTGCCCGGCATCCGTATCGTGGCGGTGCAGCCCGAGGCCTCGCCCGCACTGCGTGAGTCGCTCGAGGCGGGGCGGCCACTCTTCACCTACCCGGCCCGGCCGACGCTTGCCGACGGCGTGTCCGGGGGGATCGGGCAGATCGTCTTCGACCACCGCGACCTCATCGACGACGTGGTGACGGTGACGGAAGACGAGATCGAGGACGCGATCGTGGCCCTCCTCTCTGCCGACCAGGTCGTGGCCGAGGCCTCCGGGGCCTTGGGTGTCGCCGCGGTGCGCGCCGGCCGTCTGCGGCCGGGGGACGGCCGTCCCGTGGTGGCGGTGATCACGGGCGCGAACATCGATACCCGCGTGCTCACGCGCCTTCTCGCGGCTCGCTCGTGAGGGTCGAGCGGCCCGGCGACCGGCGTTTTGCCCGGGCCGGTGGGATCCTGGCCGTCGCCGCCGGGTTGCTCGTCGGGTCCGCGCTCGCGGGTGTGCCCGGCGCCGCCGCCGGGCTGATCGCGGGGCTGCTCCTCGGCGTCGCTCTCCACCGCGTCCTCGACCACCGCACCGCCCGGCGGAGGGCCGCCCTGGCCGCGCCCTTTCCCGGTGAGTGGAGGGAGTTCCTTCTGGAGGCGTACGACCACTTCGAGCGCCTGCCTGAGGACTGGCGTCGCCGTTTCGAGAAGGACCTCCGCCTCTTCCTTGCCGAGAAGCGCATCACCGGGGTCGGGATCGAGGCCACGGAGGAACTTCGGCTCCTCGTCGCCGCCTCCGCGGTGACCTTGAGCCTCGGCTGGCCGGACTACGAGTGGGACCAGCTCACCGAGGTGCTCCTGTACGCCGACAACTTCGATCGCGACTACGCGGTGGGAGACAGCGAGCTCTCCGGGATGGCCCACCCCTGGGGCACGGTCATCCTCTCCGTGCCCGCACTCCGTCAGAGCTTCGAGCACCCCGACGACGGCTACCACGTCGGCGTGCACGAGTTTGCCCACATCCTCGACGTGGACCACACCCATTTCGACGGGATCCCGGTCGGCTTCTACGGCGCACGCGCGCGCGAGTGGGTGGAGGCGGCGGAGAGGGAGATGCGGCGCCTGCGGCGCGGCCCCTCCGCCTTCGACGACTACGGGGCGCACGACCCGGTGGAGTTCCTCGGAGTGGCGGTGGAGGCCTTCTTCGAGCTCCCCCAGGAGGTCCGTCGCCGTCACCGCGAGGTCTACTCGCTCCTCTCGGCCTACTTCGGTCAGGATCCGGCCGCCTGGGACGACGCCCGCGGGCTGGACGAGTAGTGCGCCTCGACCTCGCGCTCATCCGTGTCCACCCGAACCTCTCGCGCCGGCGGGCGCGGGCGGCGATCGAGAAGGGGCAGGTGACGGTGGACGGGACCCGCATCCGCCAGGCCGGACACGAGGTCGCGGAAGGGTCCGAGATCGCCTGGGACCCCCACCGCAAGGCCCTCCCCCGCGCGCGCTGCTCTCTGCCCATCTTGCACGAGGACGAGCATGTTCTCGTGGTCGACAAGCCGGCCGGGTTGCTGACCGTACCCACTGGACCCGCCGCCGGCGACGAGGACACCGTCCTCGTCCGGGCACGGGAGTACGTGTCCCATCTGCGCCCCCAAGGCGGGTTCGTGGAGCGGGTCCACCGCCTCGATCGCGACACGACCGGAGCGGTGGCCCTCGCGCTCTCGCGCGAGGCCCGGGCCGGACTCATCCGGACCTTCCGCGCGCACCGGATCGAGCGGCGCTACCTCGCGATCGTCGCCCGGGCACCCCGGGCCGACCAGGGCACGGTCGATGCCCCGATCCGTGACGCGTGGGTGAGCGGGCGGCGTGCGGTGGCGCGGGGCGACGAGCCTCAGAAGCCAGCGAGGACGCGCTGGCGCGTCCGGGAGCGTTTTTCCGCCGCCGCTCTTCTCGAGGTCGAGCTCGACACCGGCCGTCAGCACCAGATCCGCCTGCACCTGGCGCACGTCCGGCTTCCGGTTCTCGGCGACCGTGTCTACGGGGTGCCCACCGCAGGACGCGTGGCCCCCCGCCGGCCCATGCTCCACGCCTGGCGGCTGGCCTTCCGCCACCCGGTGAGCGGCGCACGCGTCAGCGTGGAGAGCCCGGTGCCGGCGGACTTCGGCCGCGCGCTCTCGCGGCTACGACGGGCGACCGGCCCGGTTCGTGGCGGCTGATCGGGCTCTTCGCCGGCGCCGGGCCGGCCTCGGGGGGTGGCCCCGGGGTCAGGACAGGGCGGCCAGGACGTCGAGCAGCCCCTCCGGCGAGTCCTCGAAGTGGACGCCCACCTGGAAGGACAGCCCCTCGAGACGCCCCCAGATTGCCCGCCCGGGCACCTCGACGGCGGCGCCCTTGGCCCCGTCGCGGATCGGGGCCTCGAAGATCACCGCGACGGCGGCCCCACGAGGGACGTCCTCGCCCACCCGCAGGCGGCAGCCGTATGGCGAGATGTCCATGGCGGTCGCCGGACGCCACTCGCCGTTGGCCTTATAGCGGACGGTCAGCAAGCAGGCCTTGCGCGCGGTGATCCGCCGGTTACTCCGGCTTGTGTCGATGGTCTCGTTCATCTTCGGGAAAACGGCGCCCGGAGGGATGCAAAAGTATAGCCCCGCTCACGCGGACCCGGCAAATCCCATGCTAATCTCAACGGTCGTGAAGTGGTCGAAGGCGCCTGTCCTCATATCCCTGCTCGCTCTTCCCGCTTGCGGCGGCGGCTCGTCCTCCCCCTCGGGTCCGAGCGACGGGCCGACCCCTGTCCCCGGCTACGGGGTGAGCGGGATCGTGTTCTACGACGAGAACGCGAACGGCGTCCTCGACGCCTCGGAGCAGGTTCGCCTCCCGGGGGCGACGATCACTGTCGGTGGGCGGAGCGGGCAGGCCGCGGCGGAGGGACGCTTCACCGTGAGCGGCGTCCCCGCCGGCTCCCAGTCGGCCCAGGCGGACCCCGGCGGCCTTCCCCCCTACTTCGTGCCCGGCCAGCCCGTCGGCGTGGGTGTGCCACCCCAGGCGGGCGAGGAGATCGCGGTGCCGGCCGTCCTCGAGATCGGCGGCAATCGAGCCAACCACTACCTGGCCTTTGGGGACAGCATCACGCGCGGCGAAGGAGGCTTGGAGGGAGGCTACACGAGGTACCTTCGGGCGGACCTCCGCTCTTACTGGGGCGCGGCCACGATCGCCGAGGCCGGCGAACCCGGCACGAAGAGCTATCAGGGCGAAGGACGGCTCCCGGGGGAGCTGGCCTTCCAGCGCCCGGCCTTCACGCTCATCCTCTACGGGACGAACGACTGGAACGTCGCCCGGTGCCGCAACGACTTCGACTGTGAGACGATCGACGCCCTGCGTTCGATGATCCAGATCGCCCGCAACGCAGGGTCGAACCCCGTGCTCGGGACCATCCCCCCTGCCAACCCGGCCTGGGTGGACAGAGGCGCCACCGAGCGCAACATCTGGGTGAGCCGGATGAATGACCTGCTCCGCACCATGGCCCGGGAAGAGGCCGTGCCGATCGCCGAGATCCACGCGGACTTCCTGGCCCAGCCGAGCCTCAGTGACCTCTTCGCCGACCACGTGCACCCGAACGACAGCGGGTACCAGCTCATGGCCCGCTCGTGGTGGAACGCCATCACAACGCCCCGCTCCGCGGCCGCCGGGACGAGGGCGACCGGAGGCAGGGCGTTCGGCTTCGCGGCCCCGGGGTGGCGATGAAGACGGGGCGTCTGCTCAAGTTCCAGCGCCCGGGCGGCGAGGTGCACGCGTATTTCTACGACGACGGGGGCGTCGTGCGGGCGTCGCTCTACCTGATGGCCCCGGGGTACGAGCGCTCCCCGGTGCACGAGGTGACCGGCTCCGACGCCGAGGAGGTCGAGTCCGACGTGCGGGACTGGCTCGACTGCTACTTCCCGAAGCCCTGATGGCCCACTCGCGAGCCGAGGCCGAGGCACTCCTCTTCGAGTTCACACGGTCGGACGCCCTCCGAAAGCACGGACGGGGCGTCGAGGAGGCGATGCGCGCCTACGCCGGCTGGCACGGCGTCTCCGACGCCACCGAGGTCGAGAAATGGGGGATCGTGGGGCTCCTCCACGACTTCGACTACGAGCAGAACCCCACCGAGGAGACCCACCTCCACGTGGGGGCCCGGATCCTGCGCGAGAGGGGCTGGCCGGACGAGATCGTCGAGGCGATCTGCTCACACGCGGACTACATGGGGATCCCCCGGGACACGCCGCTCAAGAAATCGCTCTACGCCTGCGACGAGCTCGTCGGGTTCATCGGGGCCTGCGTGAAGGTGCGGCCGACGAAGAAGGTCGCCGACCTCCCGGTCAAGTCGGTGACGAAGAAGCTCAAGGACAAGGCCTTCGCCCGCTCCGTCGACCGCTCCTGCATCTACGGCGGGGCGGAGGCACTGGGTCGCCCCCTACCAGAGCACGTCGAGTTCGTGATCGCGTCGCTCGTGCCCATCGCCGGCGAGATCGGCCTCTAGTCCCCACGCACCCCGCCGACGCGTCGTATCATGACGGCGGCATGGCCATGGGACGCCCCGCGCACGACGTCGGTCCGGGCCGGCGACCTCCCCTCCGGAGGGCGTGGTGAGCAACCCCACCGCCCTCCGCGTGGTGCTGCTCCCGCTGGCGGTCCTCGGGCTTCTCCTCGTCGGCGGGACCCTGGGCTATCGCCTGGTGGGGGACTGGGGCCTGTTCGACGCCCTTTACATGACCGTCATCACCATCACGACCGTGGGCTTCCACGAGGTGAGGCCCCTCGGTCCCGGCGGGCGCCTCTTCACGATGGCGCTGGCCCTGGGCGGGGTGTTCACGGCCTTCTACGCGGCGGCCGCTCTCATTCGTGCCGTCGTCGCCGGCGATATCCGAACGGTCTTCGGGAGGCAGCGCATGGAGAGCCAGCTCGCACAGCTCAACGATCACCTGGTGGTCTGCGGGTTCGGACGGATGGGTCGCCTGGTCTGTGAGGAGTTCTCCGCCGCTGGACTCCCGTTCGTGATCATCGACCGCGACCCCCGTGTCCTCCAGGACTTCTCGTTGCCCCACGGGATCCCCCTGAGCGGCGACGCCACCGACGACGACGTGCTCAAGCAGGCCGGGGTCGAGCGTGCCCGGGCGCTGGTCAGCGCCGCCGCCTCCGACGCCGACAACCTCTACATCGTCATGAGCACCCGCTTCATCAACGAGAGACTGGTCATCGTGGCCCGGGCCGAGAGCGAGAGCGCCGATCGCAAGCTCCGGCGGGCCGGGGCCACCCAGGTGATCTCGCCCTATACGATCGGCGGCCACCGCGTGGCCCAGGCGGTGCTCCGGCCCCACGCGATGAACTTCCTCGAGCTGGCGACCCAGAGCGCCCACCTGGAGCTCCAGATCGAGGAGATCGCGGTTCACGAGAAGAGCACGCTCATCGGCGCCTCGCTGAAGACGAGCCCGATCAAGAGCGAGCTCGGCATCATCATCGTGGCCATCAAGAGACCGGACGGAAAGATGGTCTTCAACCCCGTGCCCGAGGCGGTGCTGGGCGCGGACGACGTCCTGATCGCCCTCGGCCACCGCCAGCAGCTCGACCGGCTCGAGGCCATGGCCCGCGCCACCCGCTGAGCCGCCCGCCACCCGAATGAACGCCCCCGCGAGCATTCGCCGCGCGCGCGACCGCGCCGACATCGAGGCCTGCATCGAGCTGCAGCGCGCGGTCTGGGGCCTGGACGATATCGAGATCACCGGCTCGATCCAGCTCACCGCGACCCTTCACGCGGGGGCGGTTCTTCTCGTCGCCGAAGGCCCCTCGGGGGGGGTCGTCGGCTTCGCCTACGCCTTTCCCGCCCTCCGCGGCGGGGACCCCCACCTGCACTCGGACATGCTCGCCGTGCTGCCCGAGGCACGGGGCCGCGGCCTCGGAGCCCGGCTCAAGTTGGCACAGCGCGAGGAGGCCATCCGCCGCGGGATCCCGCTCATCACCTGGACGTTCGATCCCCTCCAGGCCGCGAACGCACGGCTCAACCTGCGGCGCCTCGGGGCCACCGCGGTCGAGCTACTCCCGGACCTCTACGGGACGACCGGCTCGGCGCTGCACCATGGACTGCCCACCGACCGGCTGGGCGTCCGCTGGGAGCTCAACAGCCCGAGCGTTCGCGAGCGAGCGGGTGGCGGGGTTCCCGCACCCGCGGCGCCGCTGCTGGACGCCCCGTGCGTCAACGAGGTGACCTGGGAGGGCGAGTGGCCCGTCTGCTCACTCCCCCGCCTGGATCTGGAGGCGACCGCGGTGCTTC
>Ga0316577_10000464_pt1 | contig 15918 bp, 14 predicted proteins | sample S5NA_FD_203073 | JGI IMG/M metagenome (GOLD analysis project Ga0316577, IMG submission 203073) | Rhizosphere microbial communities from salt marsh grasses in Alabama, United States - S5-7_050615r2r1 | ecosystem: Host-associated > Plants > Roots > Rhizosphere | place: USA: Alabama | collected... | reverse complement strand
GCCGATTTCCAGGGCCGCTCGCCGGCGATCTCCGGTGCCCGGCGCGCCGTCCCCCGGAAGACCCAGGACAGCAGGATCCCGGCCACCAGGAGCGCGGGGAGCGACAACCAGGCCACCAGACGGGTGGTGGCCTTCGCCCAGACCGGGGCGAGGATCTCCCGCTCGATCACCCGCCCGCCGATCTCCGCCTCCGGCGACACCTCGAGACGGTCGGTCACTTGAACGGTCACGTCGTCGCCGACCCGGGCACCGGCGGCGACCTCGAGATCGTCGGCCCGGGCGATCACCTTGCCGGACACGTCGCCCTCGACGCGGAGCCGCCAGACCTGGGCGAGCAGGTCGCGGCCCACCGTCGCCCCGACGCGGGCGTCGCCGCCGACCACCATCACGTCGCGCCCGGCGCTCCCGTCCACCCGGGCCTCCACCGTCAGCATCGCAGCGTCGTCGGCGATCGCACCGGCCGACTCGACGCGCAGCGCCGCCACCCGGAGCGACCCGCCGACGGTCCCGGTGACCCGCACCGTGCCGGCCACCACGCCGACCACGTCGCCGGTCACGGTTCCGGTGATCGTCAGCGAGCTGCCGGCGACCACCAGGTCGCCGTCGACGACCCCTTCGACGATCGTCCGGCCCCCGACGGTGTAGAGGTCCTCGGCGACCACCTCGTCGGCGGTGACGATGTTGGTGGACGAGGTGCGCACCCCGCCGACGACGACCAGGGAGACGACCGCGAGGCCGAGGAGGAGGCGCCCCCTAGAGCGGGAGGGCATCGCGCACCACGTCCAGCAGCGGCCAGGGAGCGATGCCGAAGGCGAGCGTCACCGCCGAGGCGGCCACCAGCACGAGGCGGGCACCCCATCCGGCGCCCGGGTGGGCGGGCTCCTCGCCCTCGGAGGGCTGCATGTACATGATCACGACGACCCGCAGGTAGAAGAACAGCCCGGCGACCGCCGCGACGAGCGCCAGGATCACCAGCCAGAGGTAGTCGGCATCAACCGCCGCCCGGAAGACCGCCACCTTGCCGGCGAAGCCGGCGGTCAGTGGGATGCCGCCCATCGACAGCATCATCAGCGCCAGCACCGCGGCGAGACCGGGAGCACGGCGCCCGAGGCCGGCGTATGCGGTGAGCGGCGAGGCGCCGGCGGCGTCGCCCGACACCACCCCGGCGACGGTGAAGGCGGCGATCACCTGTACCGCGTAGGTCGCCACGTAGAACCACATGTCGCCGATCCCACCCTGCCCGGCGACGAGCGCCGTCATGATGAAGCCGGCGTGAGCCACCGAAGAGTAGGCAAGCATCCGCTTCAGGTCGGTCTGGGCGATCGCCAGCAGCGTCCCGAGGACGACCGAGAGGGCCGCCAGGGCGGCGACCGCAGGGGCCCAGTCGGCGATCGAATCGCCGAGGGCGACGGTGAGCACCCGGGCGAGGACGGCGAAGCCGGCGACCTTCGCCGAGCCGGCGAGGAACCCGGTGATCCCCGTCGGCGAGCCCTGGTAGACGTCCGGCGACCAGACGTGGAACGGAGCGGCCGACACCTTGAAGCCCATCCCGACGAGCAGGAGGGCGACGCCGGCGAGCAGCACGCCCTCCTTGAACAGGATGGTGCTCGACAGGAAGTCGGCGATGCCGCCGGGCCCGTAGATGTCGAGCGACCCGGTGGCCGCGAACACGAGCGCCACCCCGTAGAGGAACACCGCCGAGGCAAAGGCGCCGAGCAGGAAGTACTTGAGCGCCGCCTCGTCGGCGTCTACGCGCTCCCTCGTGAAGCCGGCGAGCACGTAGAGGCTGATCGAGAACACCTCGAGGCCGATGAACAGCATGATGAGGTTGCCGCCGGCCGCCATGAGATGGGCGCCGGCGGCGGCCAGCAGGACGAGGGCGACGAACTCGGCGCCGCGGCGTCCCTGGGAGGCCAGGAGGCGCCACCCCGACATGAGCCCGAGCCCGGCGAGGGGGAAGACGACCATCCCGGCGAAGGACGAGAACCCGTCTACGACGATCATGCCCGAGAAGAAGGTCTCGGCGTCGGGACCACGGTGGAGGGCCCACTGCAGGCCGGACAGCGCGGTGGCGGCGACCAGGGCGAGGCCGGCCAGCCACCCCCAGACCCGCCTGCCGAGCCCCAGGGTGACCTCGGCCATCAGGACCGCGACGACCCCGAGAGAAGCGGCCACCACCGGGCCGATCGCCAGGAAGTCGAGGTTCTGGTTCATCGCCCGGCCTCCGTGATCCCGAACTCCGGCACCCGGTAGTCGGTCACCTGCTCGATCCGTTGCAGGATGACGTCCACCGACGGCTCGATCCGGTCGAGCGCCGGCTTCGGGTAGATGCCGAGGAACAGGATCATCGCCGCCATCGGGATCAACACCCAGGCCTCCCGGAACGACAGGTCGGGGAGGTCGCGGTTGGCGGGAACGGTGATCGGCCCGGTGAACATCCGCTGGTAGGCCCACAGGAGGTAGACGGCGGCGAGCAGGACGCCGAAGGCGGCGGCCACCGCGTACCAGGGCAGCGACAGGTAGGTCCCCACGAGCACCAGGAACTCACCCACGAACCCGTTGAGCCCGGGCAGGCCGATCGAGGCGAACGCCACGAACAGGAAGGCCCCGGCGTACAACGGCATGACCGAGCCGAGGCCCCCGAACTCGGAGATCTCCCGGGTGTGGCGCCGTTCGTAGATCATCCCGACGAGGAGGAACAGCGCCCCGGTCGTGAGGCCGTGGTTGACCATCTGGATGACCCCGCCCTGCAGGCCCTGGGCGGTGAGGGCGAAGATGCCGAGCACCACGAAGCCGAGGTGGCTGACCGACGAGTAGGCGACCAGGCGCTTGACGTCGGACTGCACGATCGCCACCACCGCCCCGTAGATGATCCCGATCACCGCCAGCACGGCCATCACCGGCACGAGGCCCACCGACGCCTCGGGGAACAGGGTCAGGTTGAACCGGAGCAGACCGTAGGCGCCCAGTTTCAGCAGCACGCCCGCCAGGATCACCGACCCGGCCGTCGGTGCCTCGACGTGGGCGTCCGGGAGCCAGGTGTGGAACGGGAACAGCGGCACCTTGATGGCGAACGACAGCCCGAACCCGGCGAACAGCCAGAACTGGGCGGTCCGGGTCAGGTCGATGCCGAGCAGTTCGACGAAGTCGAAGGTCGGCCGGCCCAGCTGGTCGGAGGCGAGGAAGGCCAGTGCCAGGATCCCGGCGAACATGAGCGCCGACCCCAGGGCGGTGTAGAGGAAGAACTTGACGGCGGCGTAGACCCGCCGGCTTCCCCCCCAGATCCCGATGATGAAGTACATCGGGACGAGCATCGCCTCCCAGAAGACGAAGAAGACGAGCAGGTCGAGGGACACGAAGACACCCAGGATGCCGGCCTCGAGCATCAGCATGGCGGCGGCGTACTGGCGGATCCGGTCGGTGATCGCCGTGGAAGCGAGCAGGGCGATCGGGAACAGGAAGGCGGTCAGCACCACGAGCAGCAGCGAGATCCCATCCACGCCGACGTGGTAGCCGGCTCCCCACGGCTCGTACCAGGTGACCTTCTCGACGAACTGGAACCCGGCCTCCCCGGTCTGGAACTCCCAGAGCAGCCAGCCGGCACCGCCGAGCGTCAGCACGCTGGCGGCGATCGCCACCGGGAGAACCAGTTCGGGGCGGCGCCGCGGCAGCACCAGGACGGCGAGCGCTCCCGCCACCGGCAGCAGGACGATCGTGGTGAGGATCGGGAAGTCGGCAGGCATCCGTCAGAAGGCTCCCCGTGAGACGAACCAGGCCAGCAGCGCCACGCTGCCGATGAGGATCGCCGCCGCGTAGCTGCGAACGAACCCGGTCTGCAGCGGGCGCAGCCGGGCGGCCACCCACTGGGTGAGCCTGCCGATCCCGTTGACCGCCCCGTCGACGACCCCCAGGTCGAACCTGGCCGCGGTGAACCGGGCGGTCGCCCCACCGCCGTCGACGAACACCCGGGCGTAGGCGTCGTCCACCCCGTAGGCGTTGCGGAGCATCTCCCAGCCGGCACCCTCCTCGGCCGGGGCCCGGCCCCCGAGCCAGACGGCGGCGGCGGCGCCGACGCCGACGAGGGCGACCGCCACCGAAGCGATCGCCAGCAGCCAGAGGGTGAGGCCCTCGGGCGGGTGGGTGAGGGCCACCCCTTCGAAGGCCGGCTCGAGGAAGTGCTCGAGGCCGAGGGCGAACGGGGTGTTCACGAAGCCGCCTGCGAAGGAGGCGACGCCGAGCACCACGAGCGGCACGGTCATCACGGCCGGCGACTCGTGGGGATGGACCCCGTCGTCCCAGCGGGGCTTCCCGGCGAAGGTCATGATCATCATCCGGCCCATGTAGAACGCGGTCAGCATGGCGGTGACGAGCCCGACGGCCCACAGTGCGTACCAGGCGCCGCCGCGTTCGAACACCGAGGCGAGGATCTCGTCCTTCGACCAGAACCCGGCGAACGGGGGGATCCCGGAGATCGCCAGGTAGGCGACGAGCATCGTGCCGAAGGTCACCGGCATCGCCTTGCGCAGCCCGCCCATCTTCCGCATGTCCTGCTCGCCGGCCATGGCGTGGATCACCGAGCCGGCGCCGAGGAAGAGGAGGGCCTTGAAGAAGGCGTGCGTCATGAGGTGGAAGATGCCGGCGACGTGGGCGGCCGCTCCGACGGCGAGGAACATGTACCCCAGCTGGCTGATCGTCGAGTAGGCGAGCACCCGCTTGATGTCTCGCTGGCCGAGGGCGATGGTCGCGGCGTAGAGGGCGGTGGCCGCACCGACGGTCGCGACGATCCCGGCCGAGACCGGAGCCAGCTCGAACAGCGCCCCGGTGCGGGCCACCAGGTAGACCCCGGCGGTCACCATGGTGGCGGCGTGGATCAGGGCCGAGACGGGCGTGGGGCCCTCCATGGCGTCCGGGAGCCACACGTAGAGCGGGAGCTGGGCCGACTTGCCGGCCGCACCCACCAGGAGCAGCAGGGTGATCGCGGTGGCGGCGCCTCTGGTCAGCTCGTCCGGGGCGGCCTCGAACACCTCGTGGAAGCCGAACGACCCGAAGGCGGCGAAGATCGCCATGAGGGCGACCAGGAACCCCACGTCGCCGACCCGGTTGACGACGAACGCCTTCTTCCCGGCGGCCGCCGCGCTCGGCTTCTCGAACCAGAAGGAGATGAGCAGGTACGACGAGAGGCCGACGAGTTCCCACCCGACGAACAGCACGGCGAAGTTGTCGGCGAGGACCAGGATCAGCATCGAGGTGACGAACAGGTTCATGTAGGCGAAGAACCGCCCGTAGCGCGGGTCGCCGTGCATGTAGCCGATCGAATAGAGGTGGATCAACGAGCCGACCCCGCTGACGACCAGGGTCATCACCGCAGACAGCGGATCCCACAACAGGGAGGCATCGACCCCGAAGGCCGGCAGCCACTCGAACCAGGTGATCGTGTGGGCGTCTCCGGTCCCCCGCAGGAAGTCCAGCGCGGCGACGGCGGCACCGACGAAGGCCAGCCCGGCGGTGGCCGTCGCCAGCCATCCGGCGAGCGGCTCGCCGAGGCGCTTCCCGAAGGCCAGCAGCACGACCGTGCCGCCGAGGGGCAGCAGGATCGCCGCCGACACGAGGATCTCGATCAGGCCGCCGTTCATCCGCGCAACTCCGCCAGCTCGTCCACCGAGGCGGTTGCCCTCCGCCGGAACACCGCCACGATGATCGCCAGCCCGACCACGACCTCGGCGGCGGCGACGACCATCACGAACAGCACCGCGACCTGGCCGTCGATCACATTCAGCTGTCGGCCGGCGGCCACGAAGGTGAGGTTGACGGCGTTGAGCATCAACTCGACGGACATGAACATCACCAGGGCGTTGCGGCGCAGCAGGATCCCGGCCGCCCCGATCACGAAGAGCACCGCCGCCAGCGCCATGTACCAGCCCGGAGTCACTTCGAGGCTCATGCCTCCTCCTCTCCGGTCCGGAAGTAGGCCAGGGCCATCGCCCCGGCGGCGGCGATGATGAGCAGCAGGGCGGTCACCTCGAAGGGAAGCAGCCAGCGCCTGAAGACGGCGTCACCGATCGCCTCGATGGTGCCGTTGACCTCGGAGCCGCCCGACCGCGGGCCGGTCGTCCAGGCGAGCCGGCCGGCCAGCAGGACCCCGGCCCCGAACAGGACGAGCAAGCCGAGGGCCAGGGGACGCTGCACCGGGAGGTTCTCCGAGCGGTCCTCGGCCTTGTCCACCCCGATCAGCATGATGACGAACAGGAACAGCGTCATCACCGCCCCGGCGTAGATGATCACCTGCACCATGGCGATGAAGTGGCCGGCGTTCGACACGTAGAACACCGCGATCGAGAACATGGAGAGCATCAGGCCCATCGCGGAGTACACCGGATTGCGGGCCCACACCATCGTGATGCCGCCGAACACCGCCGCCAGGCCGAAGATCACGAAGAGCACGAGCTCGACCATCAGCCGGCGTCCTCCTCGTCGGTGGAACCGGTCTCGGCGGCGGCCGTCGTCGGATCCCCGGCGGCGGACTGGCCGCGCTCGGGCGGCCGCAGGCCCACGCCGGCGGTCGGCGTCCATCCGGCCACGCCCTCGTATCCGGACCGGCCTGCCGGGGCGGTGGCCCGCATCCACCCGTCGGCGATGCGGAGCTCGTCGAGGTCGATCAGCTTGCCCGGCGGCTGCGGATGGGGGACCGACCCGTCGGCGTCCATGAGCAGTTCGCTCCGGGTGTAGATCGCGTCGTCCCGGTTGGTGACCGACATCTCGAAGAGGTGCGTCATCGTGATCGCCTCGGTGGGGCACGCCTCCACACACAGCCCGCAGAAGATGCAGCGGAGCATGTTGATCTCGTAGACGAACCCGTAGCGCTCCCCCGGGCTGACCGGGGTGTCCACCGGGTTCTCCTTGCCGCGCACGTAGATGCAGCGGGCGGGGCACACCCCGGCGCACAGCTCGCAGCCGATGCATTTCTCCATGCCGTCGGGGTACCGGTTGAGCACGTGGCGGCCGTGGAAACGCTGCGGCTTCTCCCGCTTCACCTTCGGGTACGACTGGGTGACCCGGGGGCGGAACATCTGTCGGAAGGTCACCCAGAACCCGGCGACCGGGTTGAGCAACTTCGGCCAGGCCATCAGCGAGCGCCTCCCATCACGACCACGGCATCCCGAATCGGCGGATCGCGGTCACCAGGGCGAACAGCACCAGCCAGGCGATGCTGAAGGGGATCAGCCGCTTCCACCCGAGCTGCATGAGCTGGTCGTAACGGAACCGGGGCAGCGTCCCCCGCACCCAGATGAACACGAACACGAGCACGAAGGTCTTCAGCAGGAACCAGAAGATCGGCATCACCCAGGCGATCCAGCCGGGCAGCCCGAAGTCCGGCCCCAGCCACCCTCCGAGGAACAGCACGACGGCGATCGCCGACATGTTGAAGATCGACAGGTACTCGGCGAGGAAGAACAGCGCGAAGCGGAAACCGGAGTACTCGGTGTGGTAGCCGCCGACGATCTCCGACTCGGCCTCGACGAGGTCGAAGGGAGACCGGTTGGTCTCGGCGAGCGCCGCGACGAAGAAGATCACGAAGGATGGGAGGAGCCAGAACACGAACCAGCCCGGGATGAAGCCCCGGAAGGCCCCCTCCTGGAGCGCCACGATCGTGGACAGCGACATCGCTCCGAAGCCCGGGTCGGCTGCCGGGTCGGCGGCGAGTTGCGACGAGGCGAGCAGCACGACCGGCACCAGGGCCAGGCCCATCGCCGCCTCGTAGGAGATCATCTGGGCCGTCGCCCGCACCCCGCCGAGCAGGGGGTACTTCGAACCGGAGGCCCAGCCGGCGAGCACCACCGCGTACACCGCCAGCGACGACATGGCGAGCACGAACAGCACCGCCACGTTGAGGTCGAGTGCCTGCAGGGTGACCACCACCGAATCCCCGGCACTGTTGGTGATCGTGAACGGCCGTCCGATCGGCAGTACGAGGAAGATCAGCATGGCCGGCACCATGGCGGCGATCGGGGCCACGATGTAGAGGCCGAACTCCACCTTGCGCGGGGTGACCTGCTCCTTGAACAGCAGCTTCAGCCCGTCTGCGAGGGTCTGCAGGATCCCGAACGGGCCGGCCCGGTTGGGGCCGATCCGATTCTGCATGTCGGCGACGATCTTGCGCTCCGCCCAGACGAGCAGGATCACGATCACCAGCAACAGCACGAACGCGACGAGCACCTTGACGAGGGCCGGCCAGAACATGCCGCCCCACAACTCTCCGGCGAAGAGGTCGTAGAGGAAGTCGTTCATCGGTCCACCGCCTCGATCGAGACCTCGAGGCCGTTGCCGACCGAGGCCCCGAGGTTGAAGGGCAGGTAGACGGTCCCCGGCGCCAGCGAGGGATCGACGATCGCCGGCAGTTCGGCGCTCCCGCCGCTGCCGGACAGCCGCACGGTGCTCCCGGCGGAGATGCCCAGCCGGCCGGCGTCGTCGGGGTGCAGGTGAGCGGCGGGCTCGGCGGCCAGCCCGGCCAGTGACGGGCCCATCGCCACGATCGTGCCCCGGTCGTAGAGCACCCGGGCGAGGTGGAGCACCAGGTCACCGCCCCGGGCGGCCGGCCCGGTGTCCGCCGGCAGGTAGGACGGCACGCTCTCGGCGTCGAGCGGCGCCACCACGCCGCTGCGCCCGGCGCCCCAGTCGAGCAGGTCCCAGGTCACCCCGGCATAGGCCGGTGCCACCTCGGCGATCTCGGCGGCCAGCGCCTCGGCGGCGGTGGCGCCGACGGGCGAACCGAGCCGGCGAGCCAGCTCCTCGAAGATCTCCCAGGCAGGGCGGCTCTGGCCGGGGCCGGGGAGCAGCCGGTTGACCTTCTGCACCCGCCCCTCGAGGTTGGTGACCGTCCCCTCCACCTCGGCGAACCCGAGCGCCGGGAACACCACATCGGCCCGGCGGGCGGATTCCGTCAGGAACAGGTCGACCGCCATCACGAAGCCGGCACGGTCGAGGGCGGCCGCCGCCCGAGCGGGATCGGGGAAGTCGGCCGCCGGATCGGAGCCGAAGAGCACCAGCGCCCCGATCATGCCCTGCTCGAGGCCCTCGACGATCCCGGCGGCGTCGCGCCCGGCGGCGGTGGGCACCATGTCCCAGACGCCGCCGAGGGCGGCCCGGGCGTCTTCGTCGTGGACGCTCGCCCGGCCGGGGAGCAGCCCCGGCGTCACACCCATGTCGAGCGCTCCGTAGGTATTGGAGCGGCGCACCACCGGGAGCACCCGGGCGTCGGGGAGATCGCGGACGAAGGCGGCGACCGCCTCCGGCAGACGGGCGTCCTCGGCGAGACCGGTCCGCCCCACGATCGCCACCACCGGGCCGTCCCCCAGCGCCTCGCGGATCGCCGCCAGGTCGCCGTCTCCGTCCCGCAGTCGGCGGAGGACGTCGGGTCCCTCCCCGGGTCGGTAGCGGATCGTGTGGGCGGCCACCGGGTCGAGGCCGGAGCGGCGCGGATGGACGACGACGAGCCTCGCTCCCAGTTCGGCCGCCGCCCGGCGAACCCGCAGGTAGAGGACCGGCAGCTCCTCCTTCAGGTCGGGGCCCCACACCAGCACGGTCCGGGCCCGCTCGAGGTCGTCGATCGATGCCCGGTCGGCGACCCCGGCGAGGAAGGCGGCCTCGAGCCCGTCGTCGAGCTGGGCGTCGAGGTGGGGCGTGCCGATCGCAGAGCGGAGCAGCTTGCCGAAGGCGTACGCCTCCTCGTTGGTCCCCCGGGCACCGCCGAGCCCGGCGACCGCGTCGGCCCCCTGCCCGTCGATGACCTCCCGCAGCCGGGCGGCGGCCGCATCGAGCGCCTCGGCCCATCCGGCCTCACGCAGTTCGCCGTCGTCGCCCCGGACCAGCGGATGACGGAGCCGTTCGGCGGAGTTGAGGTATTCGAACCCGAAGCGGCCCTTGTCGCACAGCCACCCCTGATTGGTGGGGTCGTTGTCGACGCCGTTGAACCGGAGCACCTGGTTCTGGCTCGCCTGCACGGAGATCCGGCAGCCGACGGAGCAGTGGGGGCAAGTGCTCTCGACCGCCTCGAGGTCCCACGGGCGGGCCCGGAAGCGGTAGGGCGTGGCGGTGAGCGCCCCGACCGGGCAGATCTGCACCGTGTTGCCCGAGAAGTACGAGGCGAACGGCTCGTCGGGGAAGGTGTTCACCTGGGTGCCGTAGCCCCGGTCGAGGAACTCGATGAGTGGATCGCCGCTGATCTCGTCGGAGAACCGGGTGCAGCGGGCGCACAGGATGCACCGTTCCCGGTCGAGCAGCACGAGATCTGAGATCGGGATCGGCTTCGGGTAGTGGCGCTTCTCCTCGACGAAGCGGCTCTCTCCCGGCCCGTACGCCATCGTCTGGTCCTGCAGCGGGCACTCCCCGCCGCGGTCGCACACCGGGCAGTCGAGGGGGTGGTTGATGAGCAGGAACTCGAGGATGCCCTCCTGCGCCTTCTTCACCGTGTCGGACTGGGTGTGGACCACCATCCCGTCGCCCACCGGGGTGGTGCAGGCGGTGGTGAGCATGCGGCCCCGAGGGCCCTCGATCTCGACGAGGCACATCCGGCACATCCCCACCGGCTTCATGCGGGGGTGCCAGCAGAAGCGGGGGATGTAGGTCCCCTCGTCCTGGGCGGCCTGGATCAGCAGCCCTCCTCGGGGGGTCTCGACCTCGCGGCCGTCGATGGTGATCCGGACCGTGTCAGCCACCGGCGGGCACCCCCTGGAGGACCATCGCCTCCACCTCGTGGCGGAAGTGCCGCATGATCGAGGTGATCGGCGAGACCGCCGACGGGCCCAGCGGGCAGATCGTGGTCATCGCCGGGGGCCACCGCAGCCCCGGGCTGATGTTGTCGCTGATGTCGAGCAGCAGGTCGAGGTCCATGGGCCGTCCCTCGCCGCGCAGGATCCGCTCGAGGATGCGCTCCATCCACGAGGTGCCCTCCCGGCAGGGGGTGCACTGCCCGCACGACTCGTGGGCGAAGAAGCGGACCACACTGAGGGCCGCTTCGACGACGTTGGTGGTCTCGTCCATGACGACGACGGCGCCCGACCCGAGCATCGTGGCCAGCCGGCCGGCGTCGTCGATGGTGACCGGCTCGTCGAGGTGCTCGGGGACGAGCCACGGAGCCGAAGCACCGCCGGGGATCCAGGCCTTCAGCCCCTTCCCGCCGCGCACCCCGCCGCCCAGCCCCTCGATGAGGTCCCGCCAGGTCATCCCCATCACGATCTCGTAGTTGCCGGGCCGCTCGACGTGCCCCGACAGCGAGAACATCCGGGTCCCCCGGGAGCCCTCCGGACCGATGCGGTCGTAGGCGGCGCCTCCGTTGGTGACGATCCAGGGGACGTTGCTGAGGGTCTCGACGTTGTTCACGATGGTCGGCTTGGCGTACAGACCCTCGACGGCCGGGAACGGGGGCTTGATGCGGGGCTCGCCGCGGCGGCCCTCGAGGCTGTTGAGGAGCGCGGTCTCCTCGCCGCAGATGTAGGCGCCTGCACCGAGGTGGACGGTCACCTCGAGGTCGAATCCGGAACCGAGCACGTCGGCGCCGAGGTAGCCGGCGGCGTAGGCCTCGTCGATCGCCGTCTGGAGCCGGCGAGCGGGCCGGGGGTACTCGCCGCGGATGTAGACGAAGGCATGGTGCACGTCGAGGGCGTACGCCGAGATGACGATCCCCTCGACGAGCTGGTGCGGGTCGCGCTCGAGGAGCTGCCGGTCCTTGAAGGTACCCGGCTCGGACTCGTCGCCGTTCACGACGAGGTAGCGGGGCCGGACGTCGGCCGGGAGGAAGCCCCACTTCACCCCGGTCGGGAAGCCGGCGCCGCCGCGGCCCCTGATGTTGGAGGCCTTCACCTCGGCGACGATCTCCTCCGGGGCCATCCCCAGCGCCTTGCGAAGCGCCGCGTAGCCGCCGGTGGCCTCGTACCGGGCCAGCGTATGGCTGTCGGCGGGATGGTCCTCCATGCGGGCGGTGAGGATGCGCTCGGTCACCGGCCCTCCTCCGACGTGCCGTAGGGGCCGAAGGCCGGCACCGGCCCAGTCGAGCCCTCGCGGTCGGCAGGGCCCCAGGGGAATCCGGTCCGGCCGCCGAACAACTCCTGCATCTCGTCGGCCATCACCACGTCTGGCCGCCCGTCGCGCAGCCAGCGGCACAGCGACCGGGCCGAGTCCGGGGTGAGGCCCTCGACGAATTCGTAGCCGACCTGGGCCGCCGGGGCGCCTCCGCAGGCGCCGATGCACTCCACGTGCTCGACGGTGAACAGGCCGTCCTCGCCGGTGTCGCCGGCGGCCACCCCGGTCTCGTCCTCGACGGCCTCGAGGACATCGGCGGCCCCGAGCAGCATGCACGAGATCGAGGTGCACACCGAGATCACGTAGCGCCCGGTCTCCTCCTTGAACATCGAGTAGAAGGAGGCGACCGACTTCACCTGCACGGGTGTGAGCCCGGTGAGTTCGGCGGCGAAGCGCATCCCCTCGTCGGTGAGGCGTCCCTCCTCGGATTGGGCGATGTAGAGCAGCGGCATGACGGCCGAGCGGGGATCGGGATAGCGAGCCACGAGCCGGCGGGCCCGCTCCACGGCGTCCGGGCTCCAGGTCATCGGTCCACGTCCCCCAGCACCGGGTCCACCGAGGCGAGGGTGGCGACCGTGTCGGCGATCAGCGAGTCCGCCAGCATCATCGGGAGGGCCTGCACGTTGGCGAACGACGGGGCCCGCACGTGGAGGCGCCAGGGCTTCGGGCCGCCGTTGGAGACGAGGTACATGCCGAGTTCCCCGCGGGGCGACTCGACGGCCTGGTACACCTCGCCGACCGGCACCTTGAAGCCCTCGGTGAAGATCTTGAAGTGGTGGATCAACGCCTCCATCGACTGGTCGAGGCGAGCCCGCGGCGGCGGCGTGACCTTGCGGTCCTCCGACCGGTAGTCGCCGAGGGGCATCGTCTCGAGGACCTGGCGGACGATCCCGAGCGACTGGCGGATCTCCTCGAGCCGCACCAGGTAGCGGTCGTAGACGTCGCCGTGGCGCCCGGTGGGGACGTCGAACTCGTACTGATCGATCCCCGAATACGGGAACGCCTTCCGGATGTCCCAGGCGATCCCGGAGGCCCGCAGCAGCGGGCCGGTCACCCCGTACGCCTTGCACTCCTCCGGGGTGATCACCCCGACCCCCTGGGTGCGCTCCAGCCAGATCGGGTTCTCGGTGAGCATCCCCTCGTACTCCTCCATGCCCCGGGGGACGAGGCGGAGGAGCCGTTCGACCTCATCCTCCCAGCCGTCGGGGAGGTCGGCGGCGACGCCACCCGGGCGGATGTAGTTGTGGTTCATCCGCAGGCCGGTGACCATCTCGAAGAAGTTGACGACCTCCTCGCGCTCCCGGAAGCCGTAGAGCATCATCGTGATCGCCCCGATGTCCATGCCCTGGGTCGCCAGCCAGATGAGGTGGCTGGACACCCGGTTCAGTTCGGTCATCAGGATGCGGATCGCCTGCGCCCGGGGAGGGATCTCGATCCCGAGCAGGGCCTCGACGGCCAGCGAGTAGCACAGCTCGTTGTGGAAGGGCGAGAGGTAGTCCATCCGGGTGACGTTCGTGGGGCCCTGCATGAACGTGAGCGTCTCGGCGGTGCGCTCCATCCCGGTGTGGAGGTAGCCGATGATCGGCTTCGCCCTGCGGATCGTCTCCCCGTCGAGCTCGAGTTGGAGCCGGAGCACCCCGTGGGTCGAGGGGTGCTGGGGGCCCATGTTGATGATCTGCGTCTCGTCCTCGGCGACCGACGGGTCGATCTCGTAGTCGTCGGCGACGAGGGTGCCCATCTGGCCGGCGAGGACCCGGTCGCTCTCGGTGTACAGCATCTCCTGGGCGCCCTCGCTCGTGAAGCGCCCGGTGGTCGCCGGTGCCTCGGTGCCCGAGAGCCACAGGTCGTGGACCCGGCGGCGCTCCTGCTCGCCCGCGGACACGGATGCCGGAGGCGCCTCCTGGGCCTCGACGCTGGGGGCTTCGATCTCCCCGGTGACGACGTCGGGTGGGTTGCTCATGTGACCGTGTTCGCTCCCTTGAACTGGACCGGGACCGCCCCCACCGGGTGGTCCTTGCGCAGTGGGTGGCCCTGCCAGTCGTCCGGCAGCAGGATCCTCGTGAGATCGGGATGGCCCTCGAAGGCGAGGCCGAAGAGGTCGTAGGCCTCGCGCTCGTAGAAGTTGGCGCCGGGGAAGACCCCGGTGATCGACGGGAGCGACGGCTCACCACCGGGCACACCGACGAGGATTCGCAGGCGGAGCGGCCCGCCGATCGAGAGCAGGTTGATCGCCACCTCGAACCGGTGCGGCGGGCGGCGAAGGTAGTCCACGGCGCACAGGTCGATGAAGGTGTCGAAACCGGCGTCGCGGCAGCCTTCCACGAAGGCGACGAGGTCCTCCCGGGCCACCCGGGCGACGTGCTGGCCGAGCGGCTCCGAGAACTCGACCGAAGGGAACGCCTCGGCGAGCGTCGCGAAGGGCGAACGGTCGTCGGGGGCGCCGGACTCGGGAACGGGGGTGGCGTCGGTCATCAGCGGGTGATCTCGCCGTTCATGATCTTCTCGTGCAGCGAGAGGATGCCGTGCTGCAGCGACTGGGGGCCGGGCGGGCAGCCGGGCACGTAGATGTCGACCGGGACGACCTGGTCCACTCCCTGGACGAGGGCGTAGTTGTTGAACATGCCGCCCGTCGAGGCGCAGGCGCCCATCGAGATGACCCATTTCGGTTCGGCCATCTGGTCGTACACCTGGCGCAGCACCGGGGCCATCTTCTGCGACACCCGTCCGGCGACGATCATCAGGTCGGCCTGGCGAGGAGATGCCCGGAACACCTCCATCCCGAAGCGCCCGAGGTCGTGATGGGCGGCGCCGGTAGACATCATCTCGATGGCACAGCAGGCCAGGCCGAAGGTCGCCCCCCACATCGACCGGGTGCGCGCCCAGTTGACCGCCTTCTCGTAGGTGGCGACCAGGAATCCGGGCGGGCTCGCCGGTCGCGCCATCAGGCCGCTTCCTCGCCGGCGGGGGGAGCCACCACCCGGCGGTAGCGGGTTCGGTGCGGGAGGTTCCAGTCGAGGGCGCCCCGCTTCCACACGTAGACGAGGGTCTCGACCAGCAGCAGGGTGAAGATCCCGACGGCGGCCATCCCGTACCACTCGAGGGCGTCGAAGCGGACCGCCCAGGCGAACAGGAAGACGATCTCGATGTCGAAGATCACGAACAGCATGGCCACCAGGTAGAACTTCACCGGGAAGCGCTGCACCGGTTCCTGGAGCGGCACGATGCCGCACTCGTAGGGCTCGAGCTTCTCGGCGGTCGGCCGGGAGGGCGCCAGGAGACGGCCGAGGAGCATCGAGGCCCCGGCGAACACGACCGCCAGGAGGAACATGATGGCGATCGGCAGGTAATCGGTCAGCGACATCGGTGCTCCATCCGCCGCCAGAGGATAGGGCCGCAGGCCCGGTGTCACCAAAACCCCCGGTGCGGCTCGCAGGGGCCGGATGCCGGCAACGGCGCCGGAGCGGTTCGCCGCCCCGCGGGCCCCGGCCTCAGGGCTCCGGTCCGGCCTGGACCGCCCGCTCGATCATGCGGTAGGCCACCTCCCCGGCGGTGCGCTCGGCCGGGTCGATGAGATTCGCCATGACCCGCAGCACCCACTCCATGAGCGGCCGGGAGCGCAGCCCGACGCTGGTGAGCGTCCGCATCACCCCTGGGCGGCCGATCGCCCGGACGAAGGCCCGGGAGACGCGGTAGTAGAGCCCGTAGACGTCCTCGAGTTCCTGGGGGTAGGCGTGGAGCAGGGACCGGTCGCCGGCGGCGAGGGCGGCGTGGACGTGACGGGCGGCGATCCGGCCCGTCTCGTAGGCGTAGGCGATCCCCTCACCGTTGAAGGGATTGATCGCC
>Ga0316577_10000463_pt1 | contig 15925 bp, 11 predicted proteins | sample S5NA_FD_203073 | JGI IMG/M metagenome (GOLD analysis project Ga0316577, IMG submission 203073) | Rhizosphere microbial communities from salt marsh grasses in Alabama, United States - S5-7_050615r2r1 | ecosystem: Host-associated > Plants > Roots > Rhizosphere | place: USA: Alabama | collected... | reverse complement strand
CAATTGGCGGCCGTCGATTCGATCGTCAAGCGCGATCTGAATGTCCGCCAGGCCGAGGAACTCGCCCGTCGGATGATGGGAAAACGCAAACGCAAAACCTCCCCCAACCGTCTCCCTCCCGACCTGCGGGTTTTGGAAAAGCAACTCAAGGAAACCCTCGGCACGCGTGTGACCATAAAACGCGGCAGGCGCGGCGGCCAGGTGCTGCTGTATTATTATTCCGACGAGGAATTGGACGCGATCATCAACCGGCTGCTGAAAGGCAAGTAGCGATCTGCATCCCCCACCGGGAGGACGGAGGAGGTGGAGATGCATGGCAACCGCTTGGTCATCCAACACCCCCTTCCCTTCCCCGCGCAGATCACGCGAGGACAGGCTCCCCGTTAGGAAAGGCGCCTAACGGTGGAGGAGCAAGTAAAATAGCAGCCGTGAAGAATTCCACACGAGCCGTGCGGGCCGCGGTTTTCCCCCTCATCCTTCCTCTTCTCCTTTCCGCCGGCTGTTCCGGATTCCGCGCCGCCGTTTCACCCCCCTTCTCCTCTCCATCGGCAAGCGCCGCACCGTCCTCGACGCCCGCCGATCCGACCGTCACCATGCCCCGCCCCTCACCGACCGCCGATCCTTCGATCACGCCGACTCCAACCCGGCCGTGCGGCGAAACGCAGGGCGTGATGGAGATGAACACCGTGCCGACCGACCTCCAACCCTGGGCGGTGGATTTGCGGGTGTTTCTTCCCCCCTGCTACGATTCCGAACGCGAGCCGGGTTATCCGCTGTTGATCATCCTCCACGGGCAAATCTACACCTTCGACCAATGGGACCGCGACGGACTGGACGAGGCGGCTTACCGGCTGACGGCCGCCGGCGCCGTCGAACCGATGATCCTGGCAATGCCGAACGAATCCCGCACGGAACGCCCCCCGAACGAAGCGAATTTTAACGAGGTCGTCGCCGGTGCGGTCCTACCCTGGATCGAAGCACGCTACAACATCTGCGCCGACCGGTTTTGCCGCGCGGTCGGAGGCATTTCGCGCGGGGCCGGCTGGGCCATGCGAATCGGATTCCTTCGGCCCGAGTTGTTCGGATCGGTCGGCGCCCATTCCTATCCGCCATACAGCCGCGATTTGTTTGCGCTGAGCGACTGGGTGGAGGCGGTGCCCATAGAGGATCTTCCGCGTTTCTACCTCGACATGGGCGACCGGGATAGGCCGGATTTCGTCGCCGCCAACAGGGATTTCCGGACCGAGATGACCCGGTTGGGAATTCCCTTTGAATGGCACTGGAACACCGGCGGGCACGACGACGCCTATTGGTCGGCCCATGTGGAGGAGTATCTGCTCTGGTACGCCCAGGCCTGGGCCGGGCTTACCCGATAACGGATCGCCCGCGAAAAGAAAAGGCCCTCCCATGGGAGGGCCTGCCGCGGTTCGTCAGATTGCCGTCCGGTTTGCGGACGAAGCGCGGTGTTATTTTCCCGCACTCCGCGCCAGCCACTCGCGGATCGCGTTGGCCAGCATCTCCAGCCGGGCCCTATCGCCCTCCCGGAAGGTGCGGACGGAATCCATCAGTTCATCCAACTGCTCCTCCAGCCGTCCGATCTTATCGGCGGCCTTCGTGAACTTCCGATCCCGGTCCCGCCATTCATCCTCCCAGGTGAGGTTTTGGGCCGTCCACCGCTTCTGGTCGTCGGCCAGGAAGGTGTTCCAATCCTGCCGCAATCGGTCTTCCTGGATGCGCTGGATCTCCGCCAGCTCTTTCATTTTTATTTCGAAGCGTTCGGTGATATCGCGGTATTCCTCGACGGCCTGGCGCATGGTCCGCTCCAGCTCGTGGTAGGCGTCGATCTGGGCGAGGAATTCATCCATCCGCTTGATGGAATCCCCGCCTTGTTGCTCCCATTCCTTCCACAGCCGTTCGCGCTCCGCCGCCTTCGCCGTCTGTTGCTCCTGCCAGATGGCCATGGCGTTGCGCCGTTCCAGTTCCAGACCCGTCAAATCGGTCAGGCGGCCGTCCATTCTTCGGGTGGCGGATTCCAGCGCCTCCAGCCGGGCGTCGTTCTCGCCGCTCTTTTCCCGGATCGCTTGTTGTTCGCCCTGGATATCGGCCATCCGGCGGATATCCTGCCGCCGCCCCTCCTCGGTGGACGCGATGATGCGCGCCCGCTCCTCATCGCGTTTTTGGATCGCTTCCAGGGTTTTCCGCATCTCCTGGAACAGAACGGTCTGCCGGCCCATCTCGGATTTTCGGGATTCCATGGATTCGCGCAAGTCGATCAGGCCGTCGATTTGCTTGCGGAAATCGCTGATGGTCTTTTCGATCCGGCTCTTTTCGATAACTCGGGTTTTCCCGACTTCCTCTTCCAATTCCAGCCGCCGTTTGTCCATCGCGTCCAATGCGCGGGCGATATCTTCGCGGTGTTGCATCAAGAGTTCGTCGAGTGCCTGGGGCTTGATGCGCGCATCCAGCTTCGCCATCCGTGCGCCCAGCTCCTTGAGCTGCTTGGTTTGCTCCTTTTCGGCGGCGGTCATCGTCTTCAGGCGCTCTTCCAGCTTGGCCAGCAGCGCCTTGTCCTTCCGGCGCTCGCCATCCAGCCAATCCACGCGATGCTTCAGATCTTCTCCGGCCATTGATATCTCCCGCCGGGATTATAACCCGGCGCTGGAACGGTCCCGGGCCGCCCGGCGTCAGCCTGAGGCGGCGGTCAGCCGTTTCAAGACGGCTTCCAATACGTCTACCGACCGTTCATACTCCGCGAGGGATATCCTCTCCTCCGGCGTGTGGTCGAGCGCGGAATCGCCGGGGCCATACACCGCCATCGGGCATTGCCATTGCGGTCCGGCGACGTTAAGATCGCAGGTTCCCAGCTTGATGCTGAAGGCCGGAACGCCTTCCCGGGAGCGGATGGCCGACAGAAAGGCGGCGACGACGGGTGTGTTTTTTTCCGCGCGGTATGCGGGCAGGGAATGGCCGAAGACATCCGCCGAGCCGGCCTTCCCGGCGGCTTCCCGCAGCAATTGCCCCGCCGCATCCGGCGGTATGGACCGGGGCAACCGGAGGTGGCCGATCAGTTCCGCCGTGTCGGTGAAACCGTCGCCGCCGGACGACATACCCTCCAGCACCGGCGTTATACGGTCGAAATTCCGCTCAATGCCGCGGTTGCTCCGCTCGCTGATCGCCGCCAAGGTATTCCAGAATCCCACGGCGGCTTCGCAGGCGCTCTCCTGGCCGGCTGCGGTGTGGCCGACGGTTTTGTGCGCAGTGAAGCGAAAGCGGGTGATCCCGCGGTACCCCAGCGCAATCCGGTCCCATCCGCTCGGCTCCCCGATGACGGCATAGCGGGGATGGTACTTCGGCACCGTATAGCGAGCTCCGGCCGAATCGTCCTCCTCATCGACCGCCCCGATCACAACAATCTGCCAGCCGGGGACGGCGCCGATCCGGGCGGACGCATCGACGAAAGCGGCCAGCGGACCCTTGGCGTCCACGGATCCGCGTCCGTGGAGAATCCCATCTTCCACCCGGATGTCGATCCGTCCGGGCACCGTGTCGATATGCCCCATCAACACGATCTGCTCGGGCCCTTCCCCGATCGTTCCGACCGCGTTCCCGGCCTCATCCGCACAAGCCGAGGTGAAACCCAGCGTGCGCATGCGTTCCACCAGCCAGGCGACGGCCTTGCCTTCTTCGCCGGTCGGGCTGTAATGTTCCACCAAGCCGAGGAGAGTTTTCGAGGGTTGGATCATCTTCCCGTTCATCCTCCGATGCGTGGGGGGAAAACGGGTTCCCCGCACGCGCTTTTCACGGTCCGTTTAATCATATCCGATCGATCCCTCCGGAACCCCCTCACCCGCAAGGGGATCGGGTCATGCATCCGCCGCCGCGACGGAGTAGAGTCGCGAATCCGCCTTCGTATCCCGGCTCACGCGCCTTCCTCCGCGAGAACCATTGTAAAGAAATCCCGCAGATCGAGGAATTCCTTCATGGTCATGGTGTGGCCGACGCCCGGATACAAATGGAATTCGGCGCGGGCTCCGATGGAGGCATAAATGGCGTCCGCGTCGTCCCAGCGCTCCACCGGCGTGGCGCCGAACAACGGGATCATCAGCGCGCGGTCCTCATCGTCGTAGCTGTCGGGAAACGTGACGGAGTCATTCTCATCCCGGTCTCCGAGGAAGAAGAACAGCGGTACTTGACGGAAGGAGTCGAGGTCGAACGACTCGCCGGTCAAGGCTTCGAGATCAGCCACGCCGACCGGATACCGCAAGGAGCGGCCTTGCCATTCCCGCACCGGCGCGATCGGCCAGCCGCCGGGGGAGCCGATTGCCGCTCCCAGCACGCGGTCCGGATGCAGAACGGCGAACCGGTTGACGAACATTGCGCTCGCGGAAAAACCCATCATCAGAATTTTGCGGTCCACCGTCCATCCTCTCCGCGAAAGCCGGTCCGCCGCGTCGTCGATCATCGCCTCCAACTGCAGGTCGATCCGCCGCAAATCGGGGCTGTCGGCGAGAAGGGTATCGCGGTCCAGCGCGTGGGTATAGCACTCCCAACCGGTCGACGGACGCGGAAAGGTCGGAACCAGGATCGCGACGTCCAGATCCCCGAAAATGATCGGGTATGGAATCGCCGTGGCAAGCGCCATCCGTTCGTGAAACGCCTGATCGTCGCTGACGAAACCGGAATTGTTCGGCACGACCAGCAAGCGGATCGGCGTTCCGAAGATGCGATTGTCCTCCAGCCAATCAGGCGTATAGAGAAAATACGGCCAACGAAAGGAGGCCTCCGCCGCGGGTTCCACCTTGGACAGATGCGAAAAGACCGCGCCCGCACCCCACGCCCCGGATACGAGGAGTGCCGCGAAAAGCAGAAGGATGCTTCTGGCGCATCCTTTCCCCTTCCTGGCTGGAAACGGCACAAGGCCTCCTTTTCGACAGCTGTTCGAACCGGCGGAGTGTTCCCCGGATAACAACGTCAACGGATAATATGCAATAGGCGGTTTTCGACGTGCGGGACGGTCACTGCTTTCCGCCCACCTTCAGGTATGCCACAAGCCCGCCGGCATCGAGCAGCGCGCGGATGTTCGGCGGAAACGGCGGGAACGGGTAGGCACCGGAGGGCAGGAACACCCGGCCGTGTTCCAGGTCCACCTTCACCGGATCGCCCTTGCGCGCGGCCGTCGCCGCTTCCGGGCAGACGATCGCCGGCAGGCCGCGGTTGATGGCGTTGCGGTAGAAAATCCGGGCGAACGATTCCGCCACCACCGCCCGCACCCCCCGCTCCTTCAGGCAAGTGACCGCCTGCTCGCGGGAGGAACCGCAGCCCATGTTCCGCCCGGCGAAGATCACATCGCCGGGCTTGGAGGCTTGGACGAACTCCGGGTCGAGATCCTCCAGCGCGTGAGCTGCGATTTCCTCCGCCTTCTGCAGGGTATAGGTGTATTTTCCAGGGAAGATCTGGTCGGTGTTGACGTTGTCGCCGTACACCCAGGCGGATCCGTCTGCATCGTAGGCGGCGGGTTTCCCGCGCGTTCCCTTTTGCGTTCCGGAGGCGTCCGTCCGTCCGGCGCGCAGATCCCTCCCGCGGAGAAGATGCAGGAATTCGGAAGAGACCGGTCGCGAATCGGCGCCGAATTCCTCCGGTGAAGGAATTCGTCCCAAGACCGCCCCGAAGGCGACCAGCTCCGGCGAACCCAGGTAGATTTCGGCGTCCGGCTGGCCCATCCGTCCCTTGAAATTCCGGTTGGCGGTGGAAAACACCGTCTCTCCGGCGGCGGGAATGCCGAGGTGGTTGCCCATGCACGGGCCGCACCCCGGTACGCCGATGATCGCGCCCGCATCCAACAGGGTCCCGGCGATTCCTTCCCGCACCGCCGCCCGGTACACTTCGACCGAAGCCGGCGTGACGATCAGCCGGGTGGCGCGGGCGACGCGTTTTCCGGCGACGACGGCCGCCGCCGCGCGCAGATCCTCCAGGCGTCCATTGGTGCAGGTGCCGATGAAGGCCATATCGATGCGGCGTCCGGCGGCTTCGGCCAACGCCGTCCGGCGGTCGACGCCGTGCGGGGCGGCGATAGTCGGTTCCACCGCCGAGAGGTCGAGGGCATATTCCGCAAGGTAGTCGGCCCCCGGATCCGCCAGCAAGGCTGAAGATTCACATTCCGCGCGGCCGACCCTGCCCGACGGGCGTGCGGCGAGGTACGCAAAGACCGCATCATCCGGCGCCAGGCAGGCGTTCTTGACGCCGAATTCCGCCATCACGTTCGGGATGACCATCCGGCTGTCGATCGAAAGGGATGCCAGACCCGGTCCGTCGAATTCCGCCGAGAGGTACAACCCTCCGTCGGCTCCCAGCGCGCCGATCAGCGCCAGGCACATATCCTTGGTGGTCACACCGCGCGGCAACGCGCCCTGCAGTGTGAAGCGCACACTGTGCGGCACGCGCAGCCAGAGTTTTCCGGTCGCCCACAGCACGGCCGCTTCGCTGCGGCCGATGCCGGCCCCGAACGCTCCCATCCAGCCGTGATGGGTGGTGTGCGAATCCGCGCCGAGGATGAGCCGGCCGGGAAGCAACAGCGCCTCCTCGGCGACAACCTGATGGCAGATCCCGCGGCCGATATCGTAGAAATCCTTCACGCCCTGCGCGCGGGCGAAGGCGCGCGCCGCGGCATGGTTTTGGGCGTGAGCCGGCGTAGGAGGAGGAGAGGCATGGTCGAGGACGATCACCAGGCGCGCGGGATCCTGCACCTTTTCCGCACCCAGCTCCCGTTGGAAGATACGGAGGATGGCGGCGGTGTTGTCGTGGGTGAGGATCCGCTCCGGTTTTGCTTCGAGGATATCTCCGGCCCGCGCGTCGGGCAGGCCGGCCGCCCGGGCCAGCGCCTTTTCGGCGAACGTCCGGGCCGGAGTCACTGGACCTGCTCCTTGGGAGGCGGCTCCTCATCGAGCCGCTGGACGATCCGTTTCCGCGCCGATTCCGGCAGCAGCAGTTTGGGCAGCTTGTACTCCTCGGTGGCGATGGCCAGCAGGAGCTCCGCCGGGGATTGGTCGGCGTCTATCTGGTAGACGCGTTCCTTAAAACGCGCGGTGATATCGCGGGCAGTGGCCTCGTCCAGCCGGAAGTAATTGATTTCCTTGAGGAAATAATGGATGGTGTTCCAGCCGGAAAGCGGCCCGAGCAGTATGTCGCGCTCGCTCACGCCGAACACGTCCAGCGGGTGGGCTTCGTACGTACTGGAGTCGTTGAGCATGGCCCCCTGGTGGACTCCGGCCGTGTGCGTGCGGTTGGTCAGGGAAATCGGCTCCTTGGGCGGAACCAGCATGCGCAATTTGTCGGCCGCCAGAACGTTGACCGGATAGGACCCGCGCAGGTGGTACCCTTCCAGCAGATCGTATTTCTGTTCGAGGTAGAGGTTGAACAGCAGAGCGGTCATCGAAGTGATGCCGGAACGTTCGCCGATTCCCAGCAGCGTGGTATTGACATAGCGCACGCCTTCGCGGATCGCCTCCAGCGTGTTGGACAGGGCGAAGCCGCGATCGTCGTGAAAGTGTACTTCGAACTCGGTGACCGGATAGCGTTCGCGCAAGGCGCGGATGCGCTGTCCGACCGCTCCCGGCGTGGCAACTCCAACCGTGTCGGGCAATCCCAACCGGTCCACCAATGACGCCACCTGGTCGTACACCTGGAACTGATCCTCCAGCCGCGTGCGGAAGGTATCCTCACCGCTGAACCGCAGGATCAGATGCGGGTGATTCCGGCGCAGATCCTCCAGCAGGGTGCGGGCGTTTCGGGCGATTTGCTCCAAGTCCTTGCCGGTGTTAAAGGCGCGGGATTGGGGAGAGGTGCCGATGTAGATGTTCAGCCCGTCAAACCCGGCTCGGATGGCGGCCCCCACATCGTCCGGGTGGCAGCGAACATGCGCCAGGAGAAAGGTATATCCCTTCTGGGTGACCAGTTCATCCCGGATCTGCTGGATGGCATTCACATCCTCGCGTTCCTGGGGACTGACGACGGGGGAGAACATCTCGATGAATTTCACCCCAAAGAGGATCATCGCGCGGATCAATTCCACCTTGTCGCGTTCGGTGTAAAAATACTTGTGATGGTCGTGCAGCAGCGAAGTCTGCTGGCCCTCGCGCAAGGTGGTATCGATGATTTCCATCGGGCGCGGATGGTAATGGCGGTAACGATCCGAATTGTCCGTGGAGTTCATGACCGGGCAGTCTCCTTCGGCTCAGCGGGCGTATCCAACACGGCGGCAATCTCCTCCACCACCCGGTCCAGTTGCGGCCGGGTGATCACCAGCGGAGGCAGGAGCCGGATGACGTTCAGCCCGGCCGGAAGGACCAGCACGCCGCGTTCCCCCAGCGCCGTAATGTAGGGCGTCGCCTTCTTTTTTATCTCGACGCCGACGATCATCCCCAATCCGCGCACTTCGCGGATCAACGGCGAGGGCAGCGCCCGAAGTTTGTCCATGAGGTAGGCGCCCAATTCGGCCGCCTTTTCGGCGATCCGCTCCTCTTCATACGCGTCCAGAGCGGCGACCGCCGCCGCGCTGGTGAGCGGGTTGCCGCCGAAGGTATTGGCATGGATGGCGGGTGCGATCGGCCGGATGCGTTCGCCGATCAGCAGCGCGCCCATCGGAATTCCGCCGGCGATCGATTTGGCCAGCGCGACCAAATCCGGCTGCAGGCCGTAATGCTGATAGGCGAACATTTTCCCGGTCCGGCAGAATCCGGTCTGCACCTCGTCGAGGATCAGCAATGCGCCTTGCTCCCGGCAGATATCCTGGGCGCCGCGCAGGAATTCCGCCGTTCCGGGATGCACACCGCCTTCACCCTGCACTACTTCCAGGATGACGCCGGCGGTGTTCCCGTCCACCGCCTCCCGGAGATCCTCCAGGTTGTTGTAGACCACATGCCGGAAACCGGGTACGAGCGGCAGGAAGGGATCGCGGTACTTCTTGTTCCAGGTGGCCGAGAGCGCCCCCATCGTCCGGCCGTGAAACCCGCGTTTGGCCGCGACGAAATCCTTGCGGCCGGTGGAGTACCGCGCAAGCTTCAACGCGCCTTCCACCGCTTCCGCCCCCGAATTGCAGAGAAAGACCCGCTGAATGCCCGCGTCCGCCGCTGCGACCAGGCGGTTCTCGAGTTCCGCCCGTTTGGCGAAGTAGAACATCTCCGTGCACGACAACAGGGTCTGCGCCTGTTCGGTGATCGCCTGCACGACGGCCGGATGGCAATGTCCCAGGTTGGCCGAACCCTGTCCGGCGACGCAATCGATATATTCGCGGCCGTTCTCATCCCACACCAGCGCCCCCTGCCCGCGCACCAGCACTATCGGCCGTTTCACATACGCCCCCGAAGTGAATGTGTTTTCCCGTTCGATGGTATCTGTCATGGCTTCCTCGTTCCGTCCCAACCTGCCCGCCCCAATCCCCTCCCCCCTTCCCGCGATGCGGGAAGGGGGGAGGAGTGCCGTATCCCCGGCGATCCATCGCGAAGACGGCAGGGAGAGGGGGTCAGGAAGGTTTCTTCTCCCGTAATTGGAAATGGTCCTGCAGACTCCGGTAGGTCAGCGCCCTTTCCCGTATCGCCCGGATCCCGACGACGGCGGCGGCGGCGGCCGAGAGCGTGGTCAACAGCGGGACATCCATCACCGTGGCGGCCGACCGGATCAGGTTGCCGTCGGTGTGCGCGTTCGGCCCAAGCGGCGTGTTGAGAACCAATTGCACCTTCCCGCCGCGAATCCAATCGACCACGTTCGGCGAGCCCTGCCCCACCTTGGCCACCGATTCGACGGGCAACCCGGCATGCTGGAAGAAATTCGCCGTACCGGGCGTGGCGGCCAGATGGAAACCCATCCGGTGCAGATCACGGGCCACTTTCAGCGCCGCGCCCTTGTCGAAGTCGTTGACGCTGAAGAGGGCCGTGCCCTGCTCCGGGAGCGCCGAACCGGCGGCGATCTCCGCCTTGGCGAACGCGTGCCCGAAATGGCCGGCATGGCCCATCACTTCTCCGGTGGAGCGCATCTCCGGTCCGAGCAGACTGTCGGATCCGGGAAGTTTCTGGAACGGGAGGACCGCTTCCTTGACGAAGAAACCGTCGACCTCCGGCTCCTGGGTCATTCCGACCTCCGCCAGCGATTTCCCGGCCATGATCTGGGCCGCCTTGCGGGCCAGCGGAATACCGATCGATTTGCTGACGTAGGGGATGGTCCGCGAAGCCCGCGGATTCACCTCCAGGAGGTACACCACTTCATCCTTGACCGCCAGCTGCACGTTCATCAGGCCGCGCACGCCGAGCCGTCCACCGAGTTTCTCGGCGTACTCCCGCATGGTGTGGAGATGGAAGGCGCTGATCTTGTAGGGCGGCAGGACGCAGGCGGAATCCCCCGAATGCACGCCGGCTTCCTCGATGTGCTGCATGATCGCCCCCACCACCGTTCGTTCCCCGTCTGCGATCGCATCCAGATCGGCCTCGTAGGCGTCTTCCAGGAAGCGGTCGACCAACAGGGGCTGGCCCGGAGCGGCGGCCAGAGCCTCTTCCACGAACGGCTTCAACTGGCTTTCATCCCCGATCACCGCCATCGCCCGCCCGCCCAAGACGAACGACGGACGGACCAACAGCGGATAGCCGATCCGCCCGGCAATCGTCCGCGCCTCACTAAGCGAATAGGCTATGCCGTGCTCGGGTTGCGGGATGTCGAGTTCCTCCAGCACGGCGGCGAACCGTTCGCGGTCCTCCGCCAGGTCGATCGCGTCCGACGATGTTCCCCAGATGGGAACGCCCGCCGCGGCCAGGGCGTTCGACAGGTTGAGGGGAGTCTGCCCCCCGAACTGCACGATCACCCCATCGGGTTTTTCGCAATCCACGACGTTCAACACATGCTCGAGAGTCAGCGGTTCGAAATACAGCCGGTCGGCCGTGTCGTAATCGGTCGAGACCGTTTCCGGGTTGCAATTGAGGAGAATGGTCTCGTAATCCAGCTCGCGCAGGGCGAATACCGCCTGGCAGCAGCAGTAATCGAATTCGATCCCCTGGCCGATCCGGTTCGGGCCGCTGCCGAGGATCAGCACCTTGGGACGCCGGGTGACCCGCGCCTCGTCTTCCGTCTCGTACGAGGAATAGAGGTATGGGGTCTGGGCTTCGAATTCCGCCGCGCAGGTATCCACCCGCAGAAACGTCGGCCGGATGCCGAGTTCCAGCCGCCGGGAGCGTATCTGGTCGGCGCCGAGGGTGATCTCCGGCTTCGAGAGCAGCCGCGCGATCCGCGAATCCGCCAGGCCGGCCTGTTTCGCCTGGCGGAAGAGTTCCACCGGCAGCGTCTCCAGACCGCACTCGGAGATTTCATATTCCAAGTCGGCGATATAACGCATCTGATCCAGGAACCACAGGTCCATCCCGGTGCGGGCGGCGATTTCCTTCAGATCCGCATCGGCCTGAATCGCCCGGTAGACGGCGAACAGCCGTCCGGCGGTCGGAATCCGCAAGGGTTCGAGATCCACGGCGCCTTCCCCGACAGCAGGGACATGCTTGTCGGGTCCCGATCCGTCGAGCGCGTCGATTCCGCACTCCAGCGAAAGCACCGCCTTGGAGAGAGCCTCGGGCAGCGTCCGGCCCAGAGCCATCACCTCGCCCACCGATTTCATCTGCGCCCCGAGGGTCGGATCCACGCCCGGGAATTTCTCGAACGCCCAGCGCGGTATCTTCACCACGACGTAATCCAGCGAAGGTTCGAAACCGACCTTGGTCTGGCCGGTGATGTCGTTGGGGATTTCATCGAGCGTATACCCCACCGCGACCAGCGCGGCGACCTTGGCGATCGGGAAGCCGGTGGCCTTCGAAGCCAGGGCCGAAGAGCGCGAAACCCGCGGGTTCATCTCGATCACCAGCGTGCGCCCGTCGGCCGGGTTGACGGCGAACTGCACGTTCGAACCGCCGGTTTCGATCTCCACCGCCCGCATCACCCGCCGGGCCAGGTCACGCAGGATCTGGTATTCGCGGTCGGTGAGGGTCTGAGCCGGAGCGATGGTGATGCTGTCGCCGGTGTGTATGCCCATCGGGTCGAGGTTCTCGATGCTGCACACCACGACGAAATTATCGGCCCGGTCGCGCATCACCTCAAGCTCGAATTCCTTCCATCCGAGGACCGATTCCTCCAGCCAAGCCTGCCCGATCGGCGAAACGGCGATCGCCTTGCGCACCGCCTCGGGGAGATCCTGCGGCTCATTCACCCATGAAGCGCCGGTTCCCCCGAGGGCGAAGGATGCCCGCACCAGGACCGGGAACCCGGTTTCCTCGGCCAGCTCCCGGGCTTCCTCCAAATTATGCGCCGGCCCGCCGCGCGGCACGGGAATATCGTGTTCGCGCATCACCCGATTGAACTGCTCGCGGTCCTCGGCCAGTTCGATCGACCGCAATTTGGCGCCAATCAGCGGCAAGGAAAATTTTTCCAGCGTTCCGCACCGGCCGAGCGCCAGGGCCAGATTCAACCCGGTCTGCCCGCCGACGGTGGGGAGGATCGCATCGGGTTTTTCCTTGGCGATGATCGCCTCCAGGCTTTCCGGCGTGAGCGGTTCGATGTAGGTCGCATCGGCGAGATCCGGGTCGGTCATGATCGTGGCCGGGTTGGAATTGACCAGGATCACCCGGTAGCCTTCGGCGCGCAGGGCTTTGATCGCCTGCGTCCCGGAATAATCGAATTCCGCCGCCTGGCCGATGACGATCGGGCCGGAGCCGATGACCAGGATCGATCGTATGTCGGTTCGTTTGGGCATACTAGGCACCGGACCTTTCGATCATCTCGAAAAACCGTCCGAACACATCGCGGGCGTCGTGCGGGCCGGGCGACGCTTCGGGATGGAACTGCACGCAGAACACCGGCTTGTCCGGAAGCCGCAAGCCTTCCAACGATCCGTCGTTAAGCGACCGCAGGGTGACTTCCGCCTTGCCGGCCGGCAGGCTTTTAATCTCAACGACGTAATTGTGATTCTGGGCGGTGATCCACACCTGGCCGGTGCGCTCATCGCGGACGGGATGGTTGCCGCCGTGATGCCCGAATTTCAATTTGGTGATCTTCCCCCCCAGCGCAAGGCCGATCAGCTGGTGCCCCAGGCAGATTCCAAGCATCGGCACGCCGCTGTCGAGCAGCTTCTTCACTGTGGCGACGATGTTCGGGAGGCCGCGCGGATCGCCGGGCCCGTTCGACAGGAAGATGCCGTCCGGCTTGTGTTCCAGCGCCTTCTTGGCCGGCAGGCTTGAGGGCACCACAATGACTTCAGCGCCTTTGGATGCGAGGTGGCGGAGGATATTGCGCTTAATTCCGAAATCGTAGGCGAGAATACGACGCCCTTTCATCGAGTCGCCGCCGTCCTCCATCCATTGGCTGCCCGGATCGCCCTCCCAGGTGTACTCCTTGCGGCACGAGGTTTCACTGACCATGTCCCGGCCGTCCAGCCCGGGCCAATCCCGCGTCCTACGCAGGAGTTCCTCGGGATCCGTCCCGCGCGTCGTGAGAGCCGCTTTCTGGGTTCCGCCGTCACGCAGTCTGCGGGTCAGGTATCGGGTGTCCACTCCGCTGATTCCCGGCACGCCGCAACGGGCCAGCCAATCCGGAAGCGGCTCTTCCGACCGCCAGTTCGACACCACCGGGCTGATGGACCGGACGACGGCCGCGGAAATTTGCGGGCATTCGGATTCGACGTCTTCACAGTTGACGCCGACGTTGCCGATATGCGGGCAGGTGAACAGCACGCCCTGGCCCCGGTACGAGGGATCGGTAAGAATCTCCTGATAACCGGTCATGCTGGTGTTGAACACCAGTTCGAATACCGCGTCGGCCTCCGCGCCGAACGATTCGCCGTGGAATACGGTTCCATCCTCGAGGACCAGGGCCGCCGGTTTCATGTGATGACCGTCCCTTTGCCCTCCAGGGCGGAGGTGATCGGTGCGGGCACCCGGCTGTCGGCGAAGATCACCTGCCCGACTCCTTCGCCCAGCGCCTCACTGGCGCCGAGGACTTTCTTTTTCATCCGCCCTTCGGCCGATTGCAGCGCGTCTTCGAGCCCGGCCCGTTCGATCTTCGCGATCAATGTGCTCTCGTCGGGAAAGCGCCGCATCAGTCCGGCAACGTTGGTCAGGATCACCAGGCTCTCGGCCTTTAATGCGCCGGCGATCATCGCCGCCGCCCGGTCGGCGTCCACGTTCAGCGCCACACCTTCCGTCGAGACCGCCAACGGCGCGACGACCGGCGTGAACCCGGCGGAGAGCAGCATATTCAGGAGGGCGGCGTCAACGGTTTGGATCATTCCGGTATGGTCGCCGTGGAGTACGCGCACCCGCCCGTTTTCCACGGAGCGGACGGCTTCCTTGCGCTTGGCCTGCATCAGGCGGCCGTCCACCCCCGAGAGTCCGAAGGCGTTCAGACCGAGTTGCTGCAGGCGTTCGACCAGCAGGGTGTTGATCTTGCCCGAAGTCACCATGGCGAAGATCTCGAGTGTTTCGCGGTCGGTAAAACGCGAGGTGAAACCCGACGGCGAGGTGATGAACTTCGGCGGATGACCGAGCTGTTCGGAGACCGCGTTGGTTTCCTCCGAACCGCCATGCACGAGGACCGCCGGCCGACCTTTCTTCACCAGCTCGGCGAGGTCCTCGCACACGGTATCCATATTATTGCCGGCGGCTCCGCCGATTTTCACAACCAGCATGCGGCTTCTCCCACCCCGCCCCTCTGTAGGGGCGCAGCGCCTCTGCGCCCCTACAGAGGGGCGGGTAATTAAATCGGATGCAACCCCGAAAACATCAATCCCGCGGTTTCCTCAAACCCGAACATCACGTTCATCGCCTGCACAGCCGAACCCGATGCCCCCTTCATGAGGTTGTCGATCGCCGCCATGGCGACGATCCGTCCGGTATCCGGATCGAGGTCAAACCCCAAATCCACATAATTGCTGCCGGCCAGGATCTTCGGATCCGGCACCCGGTGGACGCCGGTCCGCTCCTTGACGATCCGGAGAAACGGTTCCTCCTTGGTGTACGCCCGGTAAGCCCGCCACAGATCTTTGGGCGCCAAGCCCGGCTTGGCAAAGCAATGGGCCGCAGCCAGGGCCCCGCGCACAAGGCCCACCGATGTGATCGTCATGTGGATATCGGCCAGCGCCAATTCCTGGATCACCTCCGCGGTGTGGCGGTGTCCGGACGGGGCGTAGGTGCGGATCACGCCCGCCCGTTCCGGATGGTGCGATCCGGGATTCGGGCTGGCGCCGCCCTCGGAAGAACCCACCTTCACATCGACGATCACGGGGCGTCCCGTATCGATCAATTCGCCGCGCAGCAGCGGGGCCAGCGCCAGGTTGGCCGCCGTGGCATTGCACCCCACCCCGCTGATGTACTGGGCCGCGCGCATCTCCTCGCGGTGGAATTCCGGCAGGCCGTAGACGAACTTGCCCATCCATTCCGGCGCCCGGTGGTCCTGCCCGTACCATTTTTTATACAGCGCCGCATCCTTCAACCGGAAATCCGCCGAGAGGTCGACGATCTTCCCGGCCAGGGAGGCATAGTGTTCGATGTTCTTTTGGGCTTCGCCGTGTGGCAGGGCCAGGAACATCACATCGCACGGCTCGAGAACGGAACGCGCGACGAACTGCATCGCGGTGCGTTTGCGCAGGTGCGGATGGACCGAGTACACGTATTCCCCGATACGCCGCTCGGACGTCGCCTGGGCCACCTCCACCTGCGGGTGGTCCAGCAGGAGGCGCAGCAGCTCCCCGCCGGTATACCCCGAAGCGCCGACGATGACGGCTCGGATCTTCTTGCTCATTGTAAAATCTCCCGGATGGACGCGTGCGGGACCGGATGGTACTGCGCGCGGAATTCGTCCTTCTTCTTTCCCACCTCGATCGTATAGTCGATCACCATGCCCGGAATAT
>Ga0316577_10000462_pt1 | contig 15960 bp, 11 predicted proteins | sample S5NA_FD_203073 | JGI IMG/M metagenome (GOLD analysis project Ga0316577, IMG submission 203073) | Rhizosphere microbial communities from salt marsh grasses in Alabama, United States - S5-7_050615r2r1 | ecosystem: Host-associated > Plants > Roots > Rhizosphere | place: USA: Alabama | collected... | reverse complement strand
AGTGGCGGCGGGTGCTCGAGGCGGCCCGGGCCTCGGGCCTCACGGTGCTGGCCGAGGTCCAGGACATCGGCTCTCTCGACGTGGCCGCACAGGCCGGCGTCGACGCCCTGCAGGCAAGCGCGAGCGATCTCGACCATCCGATCCTGCTGCGCGCCCTGGCCGAAGCCGGGCGGCCGCTCCTCGTCGGAATCGGGCCGGCACCCGAACGGCTCGTGTGGGAGGCCCTCGACGTCGCGGGGGAACGTCTCGCGCTTCTCCTCTGTCCCCCCGTGGCTCCGGCCGCGGTGGACGATCTGCGGCTGGGAGAGCTGGTGACCCGGCGCGAACGCCACCGCGTCCCGGTGGGTCTGCTGGACTCGACCGACGCCAGCTCGGCCTTTGCGTTGTTCGCCCCCGCCCTCGCCGCCGCCCACGGCGCCGCCTTCGTCGAGAAGCGTCTCTCCCTCGATCGCAGCCGCAAGGGGCGCGATTCGGCCGCAGCGATGAGCCCCGAGGAGTTCTACCGGATGGTGGAGCTGCTGCGTCAAGCGGAGCGGGCCCGGGGTGACTCCGGGGAGAGCCGGGAGTCGGCGAGCCCTCCGCCTCCGTCGCCGGGACGCTCCATCGTGGCCGCAACCCTCATCGGGAGAGGCGACGTGCTCACCGCGGAGATGCTGGCGTTCAAGCACGTCGACCCGCGCTTCGGCCACGGCCTGGCGCCGCGCGAGGCGGACCGGGTGATCGGTCGCCGCGCGGCCCGGCCCATCCAGGCCGACGAGGCGGTCAAGGAGGACATGCTCGAATGAAGGCCCTCATCACCGGCGGCGCCGGATTCGTCGGAAGCCACCTCACGGAGCGCCTGCTCGAGAGCGGGCACGAGGTCCACGTGATCGACGACCTCTCCACCGGCTCCATCGAGAACATCGAGCCCTTCAAGGGTCGAGCCGGCTTCCACTACACGATCGAGACCATCATGAACGCCCCCGTGCTCGCAGAGCTGGTGGACCGCGTGGACGTGGTCTTCCACCTCGCGGCTGCGGTGGGAGTGCGTCTCATCGTCGAGAGCCCGGTCAACACGATCGAGACGAACGTCCACGGGACGGAGAAGGTCCTGGCCCTCGCGAACAAGAAGCGGAAGAAGGTGGTGCTCACCTCCACCTCCGAGGTGTACGGGAAGGCCGACACCGTTCCCTTCCGCGAGGACGGGGATCTCGTGATGGGACCCACCTCCAAGGGGCGCTGGAGCTACGCGTGCAGCAAGGCCATCGACGAGTTCCTGGCCCTCGCCTACCACAAGGAGAAGCGGCTGCCGGTCGTGGTGGTTCGCCTCTTCAACACCGTGGGCCCGCGTCAGACCGGACGCTACGGGATGGTGATCCCGAACTTCGTGAAGCAGGCGCTACTGGGCCACCCCCTCACCGTCTTCGGTGACGGTACGCAGACGCGCTGCTTCACCGACGTGCGCGACGTGGTGGGGCAGCTCGCCACGCTCGCGGAAGCTCCCGCGGCGGTGGGCGAGGTGTTCAACGTGGGCAACGACCGCGAGGAGGTGTCGATCCTCGAGCTCGCGGAGCGGGTGAAGGCGCGCACCGGATCGAAGAGCGAGATCGTGCTGGTGCCGTACGAGAAGGCCTACGAGGAGGGCTTCGAGGACATGCAGCGGCGCGTCCCCGATCTCTCGAAGCTCCGCGCCCTCACCGGCTACGAGCCACAGGTGTCGCTCGACGAGTGCCTGGACCGCATCGTCGCCTACTTCACCTCAGACGCCACCCGCCTGTGAGACCGGTCGAGTACCGCCGGATGTTCGAGGCCGAGGAGGCCCAGTGGTGGTACGTCGGTCAGAGAGCCATCGCGCTCGCGATCCTCGAGCCGGCGCTGGCCCGGCCCGAGGCCTCCAGGATGACCCCGCCCCGGATCCTCGATGCCGGCTGCGGCACCGGTGGAAACCTCGTCCACCTCGCACGACTGGGTCGGGCGGTGGGCGTCGACCTCGTCGCGCTGGCCACCGAGGGTTGCCGGGCCCGCGGGATGACGGCGGTCCGGGGCAGCGTCCTCGCCCTGCCTTTTCCCGACCGAAGCTTCGACGTCGTCACGTCCTTCGACGTCATCTACCACGCCTGGGTCCCCGACGACGGAGCGGCGGTGGAGGAGATGGTGCGCGTCGTGCGGCCCGGCGGCTTCGTTCTCGTGCGGGTGCCGGCGCTGAAGATTCTCTGGGGCGCCCACGACGAGGCGGTGCAGTCGCGGCACCGCTACACGAGGACGGAGCTCGCGTGTCTGCTGGAGACCCGGGGGCTCGCGGTGATCCGGTCCACCTACTGCAACACCATGCTGTTTCCGCTACTTCTCGTGCGGAGGACACTCGATCGCATCCTGGGGCGCGAAGGCTCCGACGTGGGCTTCCTGCCCCCCCCGCTCGAGTGGGCCTTTCGCCGCGCGCTTCTCGCCGAGGCCGCGCTCGTTCGTCGGGGGATGACCTGGCCGATCGGCGCCAGCGCCGTTGCCCTCGCCCGCCGGACGACGGGCTAGCGCGGTGTCTCCAGATGGAGTGGGCGCTCGTGGGTCAGGTCACGGATGAACACGTCGTCGAAGGACGACGCGGAGGCCGGGTTCGGAGACTCCCGGGTCTCCGTCTTCGTCGGCCACGGCGGATTGTCGAGTTCACGCCGAGAGTCTGTCAAGGCAGCCGCTGCGCCCGAACCACCGATGTGACTTAGAATTCAGTGCTTCAGGATGGACATGCGTGGGTGACGAGCGAGACGACGTCGCGGAGGAGCTGCGCCGCGTGAGGGACGAGGCCCGGCGCCGAGCCGGCCCTGCCGGCGCTGGTGACCCGACGCCGGGCCCCGACCCGCTCCCGTCCCCCGGGGGATCCCGCTCGCGACGACCGCCGGAAGCCGAGGCGGCTAGCGAGCCGTCTCCTCTTCCCCCCGACGCCGCCGCCGTCAACGCCGCCTGGCCGGCCGAGGCCGGGCCCCCACGGGGTCTTGGTGGTCTCTTCCGTCGTCCGCTCGAACGCCTGCTCCAACCGCGCTTCGAGGCACAGCGGGCCTTCAACTCCCACCAGGTGCAGCTGGACAACGAGCTGCTCGCGTACCTTGAGAGCCGTTCGGCGGCCACCCACCGGCACTACGATCGGCTCCTGGGGGATCTCGGTCGACGCCTCGACGAGGCCGACGAGCGCCACGCGATTCTCGAGAAGGAGCTCGTCGGGCACGTCCAGGACCTGGTGCGCCGGATCGACCTCGTGCTGGCGGACGCGAATCGGGGACGGGCGGCACTGGAGTTTGCCCTCGAGGACATCAGAGAGCGTCTGGTCCGGGTGGAGAAGACCCTGCGGCGACGGGAATGAAGACCGTCCTCGTGTGCGCCGCCCAGGCGCCCTTCGTCACCGGGGGCGCGGAGGTCCTCGTCGGTGAGCTCGCCGAGCAGCTGGCTCGCCGGGGGTTCCGCACGGACGTGGTGGCCGTCCCCTTTCACGGCTATCCGCCCGCCGAGGTCGTCCGCCAGGCCCTTGCCTGGCGGCTTCTGGAGCTCAAGGAGACGACGGGCCGGCCCGTGGACCTCGTGATCCCGACGAAGTTCCCGAGCTACCTGGTGCGTCATCCCCGCAAGGTCGCGTGGCTCTTCCACCAGCACCGGGAGGCGTACGACCTCTTCGGAACCCCCCTCGGCTCCTTCACGGACAGCCCGGAGGACCGGGAGGCACGTGAGTCCATCCGCGTGATGGACGAGACCGCCCTCGACGAGTGCCGGGCCATCTTCACGATCTCCGCCAACGTGGCTGACCGGCTGTCCCGGTTCAACCGTCTCTCGGGCACGCCGCTGCATCCCCCGCCCCGCGACGCAGAACGCCTCCGGACCGACGGGTATGAGGACTATCTTCTTTACGCCGGGCGCTTCGAGCGGGTCAAGCGCATCGATCTCGCGTTGCGCGCGCTCGCCCGGGCGAGCGCGGATGCCCGGCTGAAGATCGCCGGAAAGGGCCCCGCAGAGCCGGATCTGCGGCGCCTCGCCGAGGAGCTGGGCGTGAGCGACCGCGTGGATTTTCTCGGGTTCATCCCCGCGGACGACCTCGTCGCGCTGTACGCCCGCTGCCGGGCGGCCTGGTACACGCCGCAGGACGAGGACTACGGCTACGTGACCGTCGAGAGTTTTCTCTCGAGGAAACCCGTGATCACGTCCACCGATGCCGGCGGCCCGCTCGAGTTCGTCGAAGACGGCGTCAACGGCTGGGTGGCAGCGCCCGAGCCGGAGGCCCTGGCCGGCGCGATCGACCGTCTCTACTCCCTGCCCGAGAGCCGGTTGCGGGAGATGGGTGAGGACGGCCGCCGTCGGGTGGCTCACATCACCTGGGACACGGTCGTGGACCGGTTGACGGAGTCGATCCGGTGAGGCTCGCCCTCTGGAGCCCGCGCGTGGGTGGGGGGTGGCCGGCGGCTCTTGCCCCACTGCTCGCGCGAGAGACGCGGCTCGATCTCGTGGGCACGGAGGTCGCGGCGCCGCCCGAGGCCGATCTCGACATCTACGATGTGGCCGACGAACCCGCTCACGGTTTCGTGTACCGCGCACTCCGCGAGAGGCCGGGCCTGGTGGTCCTCGAGGAGTGGGGCCTGCACCGGCTCGTCCATGCCGAGACGGTCGGCCGCGGGGACGAGGAGGCGTACCGGCGCGAGCTCCGAAGGGCCCACGGCGAGGCGGGCGCCTTCGTGGCACGACAGGTCCTCTCTGGCCGAGGCGGCCAGCTGCCGACGCTGCTCCCCGTGAACGAACGGGTGCTGGAATCGAGCCTCGGGGTGGTAGCCGCCACTGAGGCCGTGCGTGCTGCGGTCGCGGCCCGCGTCGCCGGCCGGGCGGTCGTCCACCTTCCGCTGGGCTTCCTGGGGCTCGCCCCGTTGCCCGGGCGGGTACCGGCACGCCGCGCTCTCGGGCTCGACGACGATGGCGTCCTGATCCTCGTCATCCAACACGCACATGACGTGGCGCCGCCGGGGCCCGGCGCTCCGATCCTCAAGCGGCTCTGCGAGGCGGAGCCTCGGGCGGAGGTGGTCCAGGCAAGCGAGGCCGACCCGAGCCTCCCCTCGCGGCTGGCGGCGGCCGACGTCGTGGTGGCCCTCGAATGCCCGTCGCGGGCCGGCCTCGGCACAGCTGTCCCCCTGGCCGTCTCCAGCGGGATTCCCACTCTCGTCAGCGCGGGCTCCGGGGCTGCTCGCGAGCTGCCAGAAGGAGTGGTGGCCCGAGTCTCACCTGGGCCAACCGAGACCGACGAGGCGGTGGCGATCGTCCAGCGTCTGGTCACGGACGACTCGCTGCGCCTCCGCATGGGCCGCGTGGCACAGGCCTTCGCGGCCGGGCGCCGAGACCCGTCTCGGTGCGTGGGACCACTCCTTGACATGGCCCGCACGATCGCGCGGACCATGGTGGCGATGAAGGAGGCCTTCGCCGTGCGGCGGGCGGAGGAGGGGAGCCTGGCCGCGACCGCGCTGGACGAGGTCCGGTGCGGGGCCCGGGAGCTCGGGGTGAGGGAGCTGCCAGCGGGTCTCGTTCCGCTGGTGGCCGGGCTCTTCGGAAGCGAGGTGTCGTGAGCCCACCGCCGCTCTCCATCGTCATTCCCGCCTTCAACGAGGCCGGACGTCTGCCGAAGAGCCTCGCCCACGTGCGGGACTGGCTCTCCGAGTCACCATATCGACACGAGATCGTGGTCGTGGACGACGGCTCCACCGACGGCACCGCGGAGGCCGCCCGCCAGGCTGGGGGGGAGGCGCTCGTCCTCCTCCGCCACCAGCCCAACCGGGGCAAGGGCTATGCGGTCCGTCGGGGGATGCTGGCGGCCACCGGAGAGCGCCGTCTCATCACCGACGCCGATCTTTCGACCCCGATCGAGGAGCTGCCCCGGCTGATGAGCGAGCTCGACCACGGGGCGGACATCGCCATCGGCTCGCGGGCGGTGGCCGGCGCCCGGATCGAGGTCCACCAGCCCGCCTACCGCGAGGCCATGGGCCGTGTCTTCAACCGTGTGGTCCAGGGCCTCCTGCTTCCGGGGTTGAAGGACACCCAGTGCGGCTTCAAGCTCTTCACCGCGCGCGCGGCGGAGGTGTCATTCCGCACCTGCCGCCTCGACGGATTCTCCTTCGACGTGGAGGCCCTCTACGTCGCCCGGCGCCGCGGTCTGAGGATTGTCGAGGTGCCGGTCGTGTGGAGAAACGACGAGGCCAGCCGGGTGAGCCTCGGCGGGGGCGGCGCCGCTTTCGTGGATCTGATTCGCATCCGACTCCTCGCCGGGCGGGGGGCCTACGGGGCGGCGGGGGTCTCAGCCGGCACCGACGGGGAGTCCGGCCCTTCGACGTAGCGGACGTCGGCCCGCCCTCGAAGGTCCTCGACCCACTCCTCGATGCGCCGATCGAGCGCGGCGCGCTCCAGGCGGGCCCGCAGCTCCGGCGCCGCCTCTTCGAACGCCGGCCCCTGGGGCTCGCCCTCGAAGTCCTCGTTCCAGGCCGTTCGCAGGTCGTCCTCTTCGATCCGGACCTGGGGCCGGAAGCGGAAGTCCACGTACCTGAGGACCACCGCCTGCCGCCGGATCAGACGCCGCAGCTCGGGGCGGGGAACCCGGGTCGTGAGGTCGGGTCGGGTCTGGAGAAGCGCGTCGAGTGCGCGCTCCAGATCCTCCTCCGAGACCCCGGCCTGGGGCAGGCGTGCCGCCTCTTGATACATGAGGCGCTCGTCGATGGCCGCCTCGAGGGCCTGCGTGCGGTCCAGCTCGCGCACCGCCTCGACCGCCCGCACCTCGGACAGCAGCAGGGGTCGCTCGTCCACCACCACGAGGATGCGCTCGACGAGCTCCCCGGGGGAGGCCGGCCCTGCGGCGGCCCCGGACGACGCGGCGAGAAGCAGGACGACGCTGAGGGGACCGCTAGAACGCATAGCCGATCGTGAGGTGGAAACGCCCCTCGGCCTCGCCCGGGAGACGGTGGATCTTGTGCCCGTAGTCCAGGCGGATGGGACCGATCGGAGTCAGGTAACGCACCCCGAGGCCCACGCTCTTGCGCAGCTCGGGGATGGAGAGGTCTCGAACCTCGGGGTAGACGTTGCCGATGTCCACGAACGTGGCGAGCTGGAAGGACGGGGTGAGGTCGTAGCGCAGCTCCGCCCCCCCGAGCAGGAGAGCGTTGCCGCCGGTGGGAAAGAACTCCCCGTCCGGGGTGATCGCCCCGGGGCCCACCTCGTCGACCGGCCATCCCCTCGGTCCGTAGGCACCGCCGGCGAAGAACCGCTCGGGCAGGGGCAGCAGGCGCGGCGAGTCCCCGAAGGTCGCGGCGAGGCCGAGCCGGGTGGAGAGGACGAGGGCGAGGTCGGATCGGAGCCGCCTGACGGTGGCGGCCTGGAAGAAGCCCTTCAGGTAGCTCGCGCCCCCGAGGGCGTCGAGGGAGAGCCCGAGATCCGAGCCGAAGAAGGCCCCGCGCCGGGGTTCGAGGGGATCGTCGCGGGTGTCCCAGACCACCGAGAAGGCGGGCCCGGAGACCGTGTACGTACGGAACTGGCGATCGATCTCCTCCTCCGGCACGTCGACGTTGAAGACGTTCGTATCCTGGTACAGATACCGGTAGATGAGCGTGGTGCTGGAGCCGAGCGCCTGGCCCACCTGCGCGACCCCGCCCTTGCGGTTGTAGTCGAAGCTGGTTCGCTCCTCCTCCTCCCAGAACGCGGTCACGAACGAATCCAGGTTGCGGCCGAACAGCCAGGGCTCACGGACGTTGAGAAGGAGGCGGCTGCCCCGGAAGCTGCCTCTCAGGAAGACCGAGGCGGTTCGCCCGAGCCCGCTCAGGTTCCGGCGAGTGAGCTCCACGCTGCCCCGCAAGAGATCCTGCTCGGAGTACCCGATTCCCCAGGAGACCGTCGTGCGCGGCGCTTCCTGGACGCTCACCACGACGTCCCGCTGCCGCTCGCGGTCGGGGTCGAGCTCGCTGATGGTCACCCTCTCGAAGATTCCGAGGCTCAGCAGACGACGCTGGCTCTCCAAGACCCGTTCGAACGAGAAGGGCTCGCCCGGGCGGAGGTCCATCTCCCGGGCGACGGTGACCTCGCGGGTCTGGTGGAGGCCGGCGAGGACAATGTTGTCGACGATCGTGCGCGGTCCCGGCTCCACGACCAGGCGCACACGAGCCTCCGTCCGGTCCTCGGAGAGCTCGATCTCGGGTTCCACCCGGGCCTCGAGGAACCCGCGGCGACGCCAGGTGGAGAGAAGCACCTCCCGGGTCGCCGCCACGTCGCGCACCCGATAGGGAGCACCCGGACGGACCGCCAGCTCCTGCGGGGCCTCGTCCTCCCGGGTTGGGGGGAGAGGCGGCCCGTCGAGCACGAAGTCGACGACCGTCGCTCGCGGTCCAGGCTGGGCGAGGAAGACGACCGGCAGGGCCCCACCCCCCTCCGGGGCGTCGGCCTCCACCGTCGCCTCGAAGTGGCCGCGCTCCTCGAGTCGGCGGGTCAGCGTCGAGACATCCTGGCTGAGAACCGAGTCCTGGATCGGGTGTCCTTGTCGCGTCTCAAGGCCCGACAACAAGGCCTCGTCCGCACCCTCGAGCGCAACCGAGGCCACCTCCGCCCGCGGCCCGGGCTCGATATCGAAGACGACGGACGCTGGGGATCCGGGTGACGGGGCCGGCTCGACGTAGGCCCGCACGGAGACCTCGCGATGCCCGAGGCCCCGGAGGTATGACTCGATGCGATCAGCCCCCGCCTCGAGGACGTCCCGTTTCGTCCCCCCCTCGCGGAGCAGGTTCCGCAGCCCGCTGCGAAGGCTTCTCGGGACCGCGGCCCCGCGGAATTCCGCGTCCATGCGGGGGCCGGGCTCGACCTCGAAAACGACGTTCATGAGGGCGGCACCGGGGGAGTACTTCTCGCGCACGTCCACCGTCGCCTGCCAGTAGTCGGCCCGCGCGAGGCGCTGGCGCATGGCCTCCGCGGCGCTCGTGGCGCTGTCCGGGCGGTAGATCATGCCCGGCTGAGGCTCCATGAGGGGGTCGAGGACGAGTCCGGGCGTCGTTGGGGCACCGGAGACGTACATCAGTCCCGTCCGGACGCGGGGACCCGACCGCACCCGGAAGACGGCGTCGGCCCCTCCCGGAGCCGGCTCCGCGTCCACCTCGACGAGAGCCTCGAGATAGCCACGCTCGACGAGGGCGAGGGCGGCCTCGCGGCCGGCCCGCTCGCGCCGCGCGGCCCACAGCGGCTCCCCCTGACGGAGGTGGGTGATGCGGCGCAGGGTCCTACCGCTCAGGACACGATCTCCCTCCACCCGGACGTCCACGAGGAGAGGTGCCGGAAGCGGACGGATCACCGCCGTCACGGGCCCCTCATCCCCTGCCCGTTCGATCTCCACACGCACGTCCTCGAACTGACCGGTTGCGTAGAGCAGCTCGACCGTGCGGCGCACTGCCTCGGGATCGAGGGGAAGGCCGGGCTGAATGTGCACGAAACGTTCGAGCGGCTCGGGCTCCGCCGTCTCGATGCGGACCGCGTGCACGATCTCGGCCCCGGGCGACGGGGCGGATTCCCCGGTGATCGCGACGACAGCGAGCAGCATCGCGCGAAGCATCAGTAGGACTGACGGATCCTGAGGTCGAAACCCCAGCCTTGCTCGACCCCGGTCTTGGCCGTGCCCGGGTCGGTTCGGGTGAGACGCAGCGAGAGCCGATCGGACAGGTTGTACTCCACGGCCAGGATGCGCTCCTCGGTGCCCCGCAGATCCTGGGAGTACAGGACGTTGAGGTCCGGGGTGAGGCGCTTGCCCACGGTCACCCGAGCGGTCGGGGTGGAGCCGGCACCCCGCAGGAGCGAGGGGTCGATCGAGAAGCGGCTCAGGCCGAAAAGCCGCTCGGCCTCACGCTCGAGCCCCACGGACTCGGAGAGCCGTCCCGCGGCCAGCGTGGCCGCCCCCGCCGCCGCGAGCTGAGCCTGGCTGGCCCGGGCCTGCGTCTGGGTCAGGTTGGCGACCTCGCTCTCGTCCTGGCCGGCCAGGAGGGCCAGGATCTGCAGGGAGCTGAGCGGTGGGTCCGACGTCAGCGTGGGGGTGACGCGCTCGAGGGTCCCGCTGGCGCGTAGCGTGACCCGGTACGAGCGGATCAGGGTCTCCGCTTCGATGTCGAAGAGCGGGTCGAGCTTGCGGGGGTTCACGAAGTCGAGGGTTCCCCTCTGGATGACGTACGTGCGTCCCTGGAAGTAGAGTTGTCCGCTCTCTATCTGGGCGTGACCGGTGACCACCGGCGCCTGGCTCGTGCCCTGCAGCACGAGGTCGGCGCGCGCGGTGAGGGTCGCGAGGTTGTTGTCGATCCGGAGCGTTCCCGGCGCGCTGATCCGGAGGTCGAGCCGCGCCCCCTCCTCCAGCGACGCCGCCGTGGCCGGGGTGAAGGTGCGGCCCGTGCCCAGGAGCTCGGAGGCGATGTCGTAGCGACGGCGATACAGGGCCTGGCGAACGTCGATCCTCCCGGTGACCCATTGCTCGTCCGCGGTGCCGAACAGGCGGAGCTCGGCGTCCAGCAGGCTCCGGAGCCCCTCCGGATAGCGCAGCGAGAGGCCGCGCCCGGAGGGCCGGATGTCGTAGGACGTCAGGCGGCCCCCGGCGTAGGAAGCCTCGCCCTCGATCGAAAGGCGGCCCCCGGCGAAGGACCCGCCCACGTCCTCGAGCTCGGCGACCGCCTCGGTGAAGCGCACCGTGCCCGTCATGTCCTCGACCCCATGGGGGAAGCCGCGGACGCGCAGGCCCGCCCCGTCGAGATCGAGCGCCCCCGACACCCGGGGCTCAGAGCGGGTGCCCCTGACCTCGACAGAGAGTCGGGCGGCGCCGGTCCCCCGCAGCCGTCGCGTCACCAGCGACAGCGCGCGCAGGTCCGCCCGTCCCCGGGCCGACACGGAGAGCGGTCCGTCCCCGGCGAGGTCGACCCCGCCGGTCACCGCGAGGTCGGTTCCCTCGCCCGCGAGGTGGAAGTCAGCAAGGCGGAGGCGACCCCCTTCGAGTCCGAGCCGGACAGGCCCTCGCGAGCGGATCGGGTAGTCGGGAAGCAGGAGGTGAAGGTCGGGGATCTCCGCCTCCGCCCGAAGCTCCACCGGCCGACTCAGCGGTCCGGCGAGGCTCATCCGGCCGGAGACGATGAGGGCGACCGTCGAGGGCAGCGCCGGCCTCACCGCCCGAACGAAGGGATCGAGGCTGGTGTCGCGCGCGCGCAGCTGCAACGACGCCTCGTAGGGAGGCAGCGTGCTCACCGAGCCCTCGACGGCGAGATCCACCCGTCCCGAGTGGCAGCGACCGTGGACCGACAGCCTCCCGTCGCCGGCACCGACCAGCTGCGCCTCGAGGGCGCCGATGCCCTCGTCGCCGAGGAAGAGGCGCGGCGAGGTGATGCTCCCGCGAAGGCGCGGCCGGGCGAGGGTCCCCTCCAGCAGGAGCCGACCGGCCAGGGGCCCGCCGAACGCCACGTCGGCGGCCGGGGGAGGCAGGAGGGCACCGAGGTCGACACCGTCCATCTCGGCCGAGCCGTCGAGCACGCCGTCGTCCGTGAGAGTCCCCACGAAGGTGGTCGTGCCTCCCCCGAGTCTCGCCTCTCCCGAGGTCACCTCGGCCGTGCGGTTTCGCCAGCGCGTGGCGATGACGGCTTCGTCGTAGGGAACACCGTAGTACCGCCCGTCGCGGAGGGTCACGCGGGCCTCGCCCTCCGGCGCGCTCCGGCGGCCCCGGGCGGTCGCTTCGCCGCTCAGGGCGCCGGTGGCGTCGAGGTCCCACTCCATGAAGGTCGCGATGTCCTCGATCGGCCAGCCGGAAAGACGCACTTTGCCCTCGAGGGCGTCGCGCAGGCCGTACCACCCGATCTCGGTCCTCCCATCCCACCAGATCTCGGCTCCCCCCTTGCGCAGCCGCAGGGAGCGAGAGTCGACCAACTCCGCGCCGGTGTCGAACGTCCCCGCCCACTCCGCGTCACCCCAGTTCACTCCCACGTAGCGGATGTCCTGGCCACTGAAGCGGCCCTGGAAGACCGGCAACGAGGTGGTCCCTCCCCAGTGCCCGCGGAAGGCGCCGGAGCCGACGAAGCCCGCCGGATGAGCCTCCGGGTTGCCGACGGCTCGTCGTACCCGGGTGAACAGGTCGTCGGTCGCGACGAGATCCGACGTCTGGCCTTCGATCGACAGGTCGGCGCGCTCGTCAACGTCGACCCGTCCGGAGGCCAGTCCGTGCATCTCGGGGGCGCGGAGATCAACCCTCTCGTACCTCTGCACTCCTTCTTCCGCGCTCCACTCGAGCCGTCCTTCGAGGGTCGTACGACCGTCAGCGCGCGGGGCGATGTCGACGTCGACGCGCCCGCTCACCAGGCGGTTCCGACCCTTCGGCCAGCTCACGTCGAGCTCGCCGGTGGCGGCGGCACCGAGGCCCATATCCCCCCAGCCGAAGAGCATCCGAAGCACGCCCTCGCCGTCGATGTCCTGGACCGATCCCCGGATATGCACGGGGCGGCCCGTCTTCGTGGGGGGCACGTCGACGGCGAGAGAGGCCGAGCCCCCGAGGGCGTCGGTCTCCAGGTCACGCATGACGAACCCCGAGGTGCCGTCGTAGGACAGCCACGTTGCGAAGCGTGACACCGCGATGCCCCGGAAGGTCCCGTCGGTGCCGTTTGCCCGGCCCTCGATGCGGAGGCGGGAGCCGTCGACGGAGACGAGACCATCCCAGTTGGCGGCCCCGGTCAGCCCGAGGCCGGAGCGGAAGACGTGGCGTTCGAGGAGAGCCAGGTCGACCGGTCCCTTGAGGCTGAACTGGCCCTGGGGTCGACCCGAGAGCCGGAGGCGGCCACGGTAGGCGAGGTTGGTCTGCTCCCCGATGATCCTGGCCCCCATGACGGTCAGCAGACCCTGGTGAATCACGAGGTCGATCTCGGTTCCGACCGGCATCGTCGGGGCGTCGCCGACGCGCAGACCGCCGGGGCCGAAGGAGACGTGCCCGGCCACGCCCCCTTCGGGCCGACCGGCCAGGCGCCCCTGGAAGCGGGGCAGATCGAGGTCCAGGGGAACCCGGGCATGGTTCAGAACGAACTCGCCGCCCACGATGACGAGCCGCTCGATGCTCACCTGGAGACCCCGACCCCCGCCGCGGCCTTGTCCTCCTCCAAGCTTCGGGATGTCGTCACCGCCGGGGCCCTCCGGCGGGTTCGGGTGCGCGTTGATGCGGAGCCGCAGCCCTTCGACCCTCACCTGCGAGAGCACGAGGCGGTTCCCGCGCAACGGGGCAAGGCTGGGGCGAACCCGGGCGCGCGGCACCTCGAGAAAGGGTGGGGCGTACGCGGTCGCCCCGGCGACGCGAAGGCCAAGCACCTCGACCTCGAGCGGGAAGACGTGGAAGCGCAGCCTCTCGACTCGGACCGCGCGGTGGAAGTAGCCGCCGAGAGCGTGCTCGATGAGCCGCGCTCCCCAGTCGGGAGCGCGCCAGAGCGCGTAGAGGGCGGTGACGACGACGACGAGGCTGAAAAGGAAGAGCGTCCGTCGGCGTGACACGGCTTCTCCCTCAGGCGACGACCAGCAGCAAGGCCCCGGCCTCGACTGCCTGCCCTTCGCGGACCGCCACCTCGTCGACGCGGCCCCTGCGCGGCGCCTTGAGCTCGTTCTCCATCTTCATGGCCTCGATCACCACGAGGCCGTCTCCGGGCTCGACGTCCCGGCCCTTCTCGGCCAGCACCCGCACCACCCGCCCCGGCATCGGGGCGGTGAGCCGCATCGGCCCTGTCGGGCGGCCGGGGCGGCGGGGGGCGCCCCGAGCCGCTTCCGCGAGGGCGACGGTCACGGTTTCGTCGGGGAGGTGAACCCGGTAGCCGTCCTTCCGTTTCTCGAGGCCCACCTCGTGGCTGCGGCCGTCCACGATGAGGCTTGCAAAATGATCCCCGGTCTCGACGAGGTCGACGTCGAGGGCCTCGCCGTCGAGGATCACGGTGTAGCCACCGTCCCTCCGGCGTACCTCCACGCGGAATGTCTGGCCCTCCGCGAGCGCGTCGAGTCGCACCGTCACACTCCCCCCCGCCAGCCCTGCGCCTCGCGGAGCCCGGCGTCCCACCAAGCGGAGCGGTCGGCCCCATCCCCCGACCGTTCCAGCCGGGCCGCACGACGCTCCCGGAAGGCCCGGATCGCCGCCGCCGCGACCGCCACCCGGACCGCCTCGCCCCGGGCTCGATCGCGGTCCGCCTCGGCGAAGGCCGCGTCCACGAAGGACGTGTCGATGTCGCCGGCCACGAAGGAAGGGTGCCGAAGGACGCGCTGAAAGAACGGGAGCGTTGTCTGGATCCCCAGCACCTTGTACTCCGTCACCGCCCGCCTCATGCGCGCGATGGCGTCCTGCCGGGTCGGGCCCCACACGACCAGCTTCGAGATCAGCGGGTCGTAATGGACGGGCACCTCCCAGCCTTCGTAGACACCGGAGTCGTCGCGGACTCCGGGCCCATTCGGCGTCCGCAGTGCCAGTATCCGTCCCGGGCTGGGCATGAAGCCCGCTTCCGGGTCCTCCGCGTAGACGCGGCATTCGATCGCGTGACCCCGCTGCTCGAGATCCCGCTGACCAAAAGAGAGGGCTTCGCCCTGGGCGATCCGGATCTGCGCCTTCACGAGGTCGACCCCCGTCACCTCCTCGGTCACCGGATGCTCGACCTGCAGCCGGGTGTTCATCTCAAGGAAGTACGGGTTGCGGTCGCCGTCGACGAGGAACTCGAGGGTTCCGGCACCGAGATAGCCGACTCTCTTCACCAGGGCGACCGCCAGGGTCCCCATCCGCTCACGCAGCTCGGGCGTCACGAGCGGCGAGGGGCTCTCCTCGATGACCTTCTGGTGCCGCCGCTGGATCGAGCACTCCCGCTCGAAGAGGTGGATCGCGTTCCCATGACGATCGGCCAGCACCTGGATCTCGATGTGCCGGGGGCGGACGATGGCTTTCTCGAGATAGATGCGGTCGTCACCAAAGGCCCCACGGGCCTCCGAGCGCGCGCGGGCGAGCGCTGAAGGAAGCTCCGCGGCGGAGCCCACGAGACGCATCCCCTTGCCTCCGCCCCCTGCCGCCGCCTTGACCATCACCGGATATCCGATCCGGGCCGCCTCCCGGGCGAGGGCAGCTTCGTCGCCGAGGGGCTCGAGCGTCCCCGGGACGACGGGCAACCCCGCCTCGACCGCCTCCCGACGGGCGGCGGTCTTCTCGCCCATGAGGGTGATCGTCTCGCTGCGGGGGCCGATGAAGACGAGCCCCCGATCCTCGCAGGCCCGGGCAAAGGCCGCGTTCTCGGAGAGGAACCCATAGCCGGGGTGGACGGCCTCGGCGCCGCTCGCCACCGCCGCCTCGAGTACCCGTTCGACGTGCAGGTAGGATTCGCGAGAGGGCGCGGGGCCGATCGCCCGCGCCTCGTCGGCGAGACGGACGTGCAACGCACCCCGGTCGGCCTCGGAGTAGACCGCCACCGCCTGGATCTCCATCTCCCGGCAGGCACGGATCACACGAACCGCGATCTCGCCCCGGTTGGCGATCAGGATCTTCCGGAAGGCGCGGCTCTCGGCTCTCACCTCGCCTCGGGTTCGCTCCCCCCTCACAGGGGGATGCTCCCGTGCTTCTTCGCAGGGTTGCGGCTGCGCTTGGTGCGCGCCATCTCGAGACCGGCGATGATCTTCTCCCGGGTGTGTCGCGGTTCGATGACGGCGTCGACGAAGCCACGATCCGTGGCCACGTAGGGGTTCGCGAACTTCTCGCGGAACTCCGTGACCCTCCTCGCACGCAGGGCGTCGGGATCGGCCGCCGACTGCAGCTCGCGTCGGTAGAGGACGTTGACCGCACCCTCCGGTCCCATCACCGCGATCTCCGCGGTGGGCCAGGCGTAGTTCATGTCGGTACGGAGATGCTTGCTCGACATCACGCAGTAGGCCCCGCCGTACGCCTTGCGGGTGATCACGGTGATCTTGGGCACCGTGGCCTCGGCG
>Ga0316577_10000461_pt1 | contig 15963 bp, 15 predicted proteins | sample S5NA_FD_203073 | JGI IMG/M metagenome (GOLD analysis project Ga0316577, IMG submission 203073) | Rhizosphere microbial communities from salt marsh grasses in Alabama, United States - S5-7_050615r2r1 | ecosystem: Host-associated > Plants > Roots > Rhizosphere | place: USA: Alabama | collected... | reverse complement strand
CACGCACGGTGATGTCGCCGATGGTGACGCTTTTGGGCATGCGTGGAAATATTTTCCAGTAATCATATTCGCTCATGGATAGACCTCCTCGAACTTTCGTACCCATCTCGTCGGCCGTCCGGCCAACGGATTTTTCAGCTCTCCTTCAGGCGCCAGTCACTCGCCCCGGTAAACCGGCTTGCGCTTCTCGCGAAAGGCGGCCAGCCCCTCCAAGCGGTCCCGGGTCGGAATGCAAACCCAGTAGGCATTGGATTCGATCGCCAGACCCGTCTGAAGGTCGGTCTCGAGTCCGTAATTGATGGCGTACTTGGCCTGTTCGATGGCAATCGGACCGCTCTCACAGATCATGGCGGCCATCTTGCGGGCTTCATCCAAAAGCAGCGCCGGCTCGCAGACCTGGTTGACCAAGCCCATCTCCAGGGCCTCGGCTGCCGCCACGCGCCGTCCGGTGAAAATCAGCTCCTTGGCCTTGCCCTTGCCCACCAGGCGGGGCAGACGCTGGGTTCCGCCGGCCCCGGGAATGATGGCCAGGCGCGTTTCGGTGAGGCCCATGCTGGCCGTGGCGCTCGCCAGACGAATATCGCAGGCCAGGGCCAGTTCGGTTCCACCACCCAGCGCAACGCCATTGACCGCCGCAATCACCGCCTTGGGCAGTTGCTCGATGAAGGTGAAGAGATTGCGGATGGTGAAGATATACTCGCGGACCTCGAGAGGGGTGAGGCTCGCCCGCTCCTTGAGGTCGGCGCCAGCGCAGAAGGCCTTATCGCCAGCACCGGTGATGATGATCACCCGAACCTCGGAGCGCCAACGCAGGCCCTGGATACACGTTGCCAATGCGCGGAGCAGTTCAAAATTGAACGCATTCATCACCTGGGGCCGATTGAGGGTCACCACCACCACCCCGGCCTGCTCTTCGACGGTTAAAATATCCTGAGACATCGTGGGTTCCCTCCTCCCATCGGTAGCGCTGTTAACAGCCGATGTAGCGCGAAATGACGATGCGCTGGACCTCCGAGGTACCTTCGCCAATGTCGAGCAGTTTCTGATCACGGTAGAAACGCTCCACCTGATACTCTTTCATCAGACCGTAGCCACCGTGGATCTGTACGGCATGGTTGACCACCCGCCCCATTAGCTCGGAACAGTAGAGTTTGGACATGGCGGCCAGTTTCTCGAAGGGGCGTTTATGGTCCCGCATCCAGCAGGCCTTGTAAAGCAGATTGCGGCCGCATTCGATCTCGGTGGCGCAATCGGCCAGCTTAAAGGCCACCGCCTGGAATTTGGAGATGGGCTGGCCGAACTGTTCCCGGCTGCGTGCGTATTTGAGGGCCAATTCATAGGCACCCTGGGCGCCCCCCAACCCCATGGCGGCGATGGAGAGCCGACCGCCATCGAGGGTTTGGAGCATCTGATGAAAACCGTCGCCCGGCTTGCCGAGCACATTATCGGCGGGAACGCGCATATCGTCGAAATAGAGCTCGGCCGTGCTGGAGGCACGCCACATCATCTTTCTTTTCATGGGCACGGCCTTGAAGCCCGGCGTGCCGCTCTCCACCAGAAAGCAGGTATATTCCGGTTTGCCGTTGGGCCGGGTGCCGGTGACGGCTTGGACCGTAATCCCCAGGGTCATCTCGGAGGCAGCATTGGTAATGAAGATCTTGGACCCGTTGATCACCCACTGGCTGCCGTCCCTGACAGCGGTGGTTTTGCTGCCACCGGCATCGGAGCCGGCGGTGGGTTCCGTCAGCCCGAATCCCCACAGACCCTCCCCCCGGCAAAGGCTGGGGAGGTATTTGGTCTTCTGGCGCTCGGTTCCGAAGTAGTAAAGGGGGCCGATGCCAAGGGAATTGCCCGCCGCCACGGTGGCGGCCTGGGAGCCGTCCACCCGGGCGACCTCTTCCACAGCGATGATGTAGGACAGATAGTCCATGGCCTGACCGTCGTAGATTTCCGGGACCAGCATGCCAAAGAGTCCGATCTCACCCATCTTGCGGGTCAGTTCCACCGAAAACGTCTCCTGTTCGTCAAGCTCCAGGGCCAGCGGCGCGATCTCCGCCTCGGCAAAGCGGCGCACCTCCTTGCGGATCATCTCCTGCTCTTTGGTAAGATCGAATTCCACCGCGACCTCCTTTTTAAGAAATTAAGGCGTTGCGCCTACGGTGCACCCTGGAAAAGACCGGCATCGGCCGTCTTCAATCCGGCAATCACAAATCGTTCATAAATGTGTGAAATCTGCTCTGCCGTCAGGCGCCCTTCGGGCTTGTACCAGGCCGCCCCGGCCGTACAGAGCGTCAAAATGGCGTAGGAGAGCAGCTTGGCATCCCCATGGACGAAGGTCCCCTGGCTGGCTCCCTCGCGGATCAACTGTTGGAAGACCTGTTCATAGGCGTCCCGCAGGGTGACGATATCGCGAAAATGCTCCGCTGTCAGTCCACGCAGTTCACTATTGGCGATGAAATTCTCCTTCTGCCGCTCCAGATGGAAGCGCACATGACTGCGAACCGCGACGCGCATGCGCGCTTCGATATCTTCGATGCCGGAAAGGTTGCGGGTTAAATAACCATTCAGATCCACCATGGTAGCCCGCATGATATGGTAGAGCAGATCTTCCTTGCTGGAGAAGTGATAGTAGATGCTGGCCTTCTGGATACCGCTGCCTCTGGCAATGTCGCTGACGCTGGTGGCGAAATAGCCTTTGCGGTGGAAGAGGTCGATGGATACGGCGATGATGGTCTCTCTCATGTTGGCCATGCCGGTAGCCTTGCCACAAACACGATCTTGATGTCTAATTCACCAAACTTACCGACCGGACGTTAGGTACCGCCATCTTCCTACGCCCACCTCACCTGACTTGTCAAGGGTAAAAGATTTTTAATGCAAACCGCTATCTGCACAGCTTGAAAGATTTTCTACTTGATCGATGGGGTTCAAGCCCCTACATTACCCCCCATGCACCCTTAGAGGCTGCAATATGTTTCCCATATCATCTTGAACACCCTTAAAAAAGGCATCCTTAGAGAATCCTTACCGGAAAGGAGGCGGCCGTGTCGACTATTTTCAGCAAGATCATCCAGGGTGAAATCCCCGCCGATATCGTCTTTCGTGATGACCAGGTGACCGCCTTTCGGGATATCAACCCCCAGGCGCCGGTGCACGTTTTGATCGTGCCCAATAAGGAGATCCCCACGGTGAATGACATGCTGGCGGAAGACGAACAGCTCATCGGCCACATGTTCACGGCCGCCAAAATAATCGCCGAAAAAGAGGGCGTGGCCGAAGGGGGCTATCGCCTGCTTGTGAATTGCAACCAGGATGCCGGACAAGAGGTGTTTCATGTTCACATGCATCTCTTCGGGGGACGACCCCTGGGGCCCATGTTAATGAAACGATAGACGCTCCGGGAACCATGGACGACGGGGGGTGGGCACACCGGATGCGACCCGGGGCGATCCGTTGGGTATGGTTCCGAAATCATTGTGCGGGTGTTGGTGATGGGACCCATTCTACTGGCCGGCGGAAAGGAATTCAGCGGCGATATGTGCCACGCCGATCTGCGGGCGATCGCCCTGGCCGGGGGGCTGAGTTGCGCCATACGCATCATTCCGGCCGCAGCGGCCCCGGACAATAACCATCTCCGGGCGGGCCAAAACGGCTGTCGGTGGTTTCTTTCCCTGGGTGCCAGCGATGTCGCCGTGGTCCCCCTGATTGACCGTCAAAGCGCCGCGGATCCGCAGATCGAAAAGGTCTTGCGCGGCGCCGACCTGATCTACCTGCTGGGCGGATTTCCGCGCTACCTGGCCCAAACCCTGGCGGGCAGCCGCGCCTGGCAGGCCATAACGACGGCCAACGCCGCAGGCAGCGTGGTGGCCGGCAGCAGTGCCGGGGCCATGGTCTTGTGCGATTGGTATTGGGATCCTGAAACCGAACAGCTTCACAAAGGCTTGGGCCTGGTGCCGGATCTATGCATCATCCCCCATCACCAGGAGTACGGTCCTGGTTGGAGCGTCCGTATCAGGAGCCTTTTAACACCCGGCGTGCTGCTCCTGGGCATCGATGAAGCGACCGCCGTCATCCGAGAAAACCCGCAGGGTCGCTGGCGTGTCTGGGGCTGTGGCAAGGCCAGCCGATATATCCAGGGTTGTCCGGTGGATACGGCCGCCGGTGGTTATCTGACGATGGGCTGATAGTTGAATCAAAAAGGGGATCAAACATGCCATCTGCAGCGGGCACCGTGGCGTTGATGGGTTCGGGAGAGCTGACCTCCACCATGGTTGAGGTTCACAAATTTCTGCTCTCCCGCCTGGGCAAAACCCCATCGGCCGCCTTCATCGACACACCGGCCGGATTTCAGCTCAACGTCGATCAAATTTCGCAGACGGCGGTGGCGTACTTTGAGCGGCACGTGGGACAACGACTTGATATCGCATCCCTGAAAGCGGTGGCGGGAATCGATCCCATGCAGACCGAGGCGGCCTATGACACCCTTCGCGCCAGCGACTATCTGATGGTGGGGCCAGGCAGCCCCACCTATGCCCTGGGCCAGTGGCAGCAAAGCCGCATCCCCTTCCTGTTTCAGGAAAAAATAAACGCCGGCGGGTGCCTGACGGCCGCCAGTGCGGCCGCCTTGACCATCGGTCGCCATACCCTGCCGGTTTACGAAATCTACAAGGTGGGACAACCGCCGCACTGGGTCGACGGTCTTGACCTGCTGGCCGATGAGGGGCTCGCCCTGGTGGTGATACCCCACTGGAACAACGCCGAGGGCGGCAATCACGACACGCGTCGCTGTTTCATGGGCCAGGAGCGCTTTGCCCGCTTAAAACAGCTCCTGCCACCCGAGCTGGTGGTGTTGGGGCTGGATGAACACACCGCCTGCATCCTTGATTTTTCCACCCAGCAGGCCATGGTCAGGGGGGTGGGCCGCATCATCGTGCAACAGGCCCATGGGCAATTCGTCTACACCAGCGGCGATACCTTCGCCATGGATGTGCTGCGCGGGGCGGTGGACAAGGGCCACCCGGTGTCCGGAGACGATACCGCATCGACTCCCCGACCCAAACGCCCTGAAACGAGCGGGACCTTCCTGGGCCAGGTGGAGGAGATATACCGCCAATTGCGGCACCAACTGGACAACCATCAGACCGAAGCCGCCACCGGGCTGCTGCTGGACCTGGATGACGCGGTTTGGATGGCCCGCGAAGGGATGGAGCAGGGCCGAACCATCGCCCAGGCCCGGGATCTTTTGCGCGATGCCATGGCCGCCTTCGGTCGCCGTCTGGCCGAGGTGCCCCCCAGTACCGAGGCCTGTCTGAGCCCGCTGGTGGAAGCCCTGCTCAACCTGCGCGATCGCCTGCGTGGGCAGAAGCATTATCCGGCAGCCGATGCCATCCGGGAAGTCCTGCAACAGGTGGGCATTGCCATCGACGATACCCCTGCCGGATCCCGTTGGCATCGGCAGCGTTGAACCTGGAATCAACCCGTCCCGCTCGTGGAGGCCCGCTTTGATCCACCACCCGCCATTCAAATGCCACCTGATAACCGATGGACGCGGCACGATGCATGCGTCACTGCGCGACTTTCTGCAGCGAATGCCCCATCTCCGGTTGGCCACGACGGGGGATGTGCCCATGGACTCAGCGCCGGTGGACCTGCTCATCACCATGGGCGAAGCGGCCCACCGACGCTGCGAATCATTTGGACGCCAGTTGGTAGGTCGCGGCGGTGGATGGTTGGCCCTGATCGATCCCGGCGATGAAGCGATCCCGGACCTGTTCGGTATCCAGCTCTCCCCCGCCGGCCCATGCACCGAATTGCGGGTTCTGTTCGAGAATCCAGACCATGCCGCGGCGGTTCGATTGGACGAGGCGGTCTACCTCAACGAAACCCAGCGCACCTTGAACCCTGTTGATGAAGATAGCCAGGTAATCCTCTACGCCGACTGGCACCACGGCCGCAGTCCGGTGGCCGTATGTCGAACCCATGGCAGGGGCTGCACCGTGGCCACCAGTCTGCTGGGCTTTGATCAGGATCCACTGCCGCGCCTGATTTACCGGCTGATGCTGCTGGCCGCCGGAAGGCTGCCGTCCAGGCGCGAGATCGGTGTGGGCATTCTCGGGTACCCGTCGTCGGTGGGGCGCCTGCATGGCCAGGGTATCCGACAGACCCCCGGGCTGAGCCTGCGGGTGGTGTGCGATCGGGACCAGCGCCGGATCGAGCAGGCCCGGGTGGATTTTGCTGATCTGCATGTACACCCTGCGGCCGATGCCCTGGCCCGGGATCCAGAAGTGGACCTGGTGATTGTGGCCACCCCGCCCAATACCCACGCTGCCCTCTGTGCCCAGATGCTCTCGGCCGGCAAACACGTGGTGTGTGAAAAGCCGTTGGCCCTCACCCAGCAAGAGACCCGCGACCTGCTGGTGCTCTCCCAAAATCAGGAGCGGCTGCTGAGCTGTCACCAGAACCGACGCTGGGACCCTGACTTCCGGGCCATTGAACGCGCCGTACGGGCGGGCCGCATCGGTGAGCTGTTCCACCTGGAAACCTTTGTGGGGGGCCATCGCCACCCTTGCGGTTTCTGGCACTCCCACGAGGCGATCTCGGGCGGAACGGCCTATGACTGGGGCGCCCATTACCTGGACTGGATCATCCGGCTCATGCCGGGCCGCATCGAATGGGTCACCAGTAGCGTCCACAAACGGTTCTGGCACGATGTCACCAACGCGGATCAGCAGTCTATCCGCCTGAACTTTAGCGACGGTCGCCAGGCTGAGTTCATGCACTCGGATATTGCCGCCATCGCCAAGCCCAAATGGTACCTGTTGGGCACCCGGGGGGCCATCGTGGGCCGCTGGCGACGGATCAGCACCTACGAGATCGATCCCCTGCTCTACTACCGACGACATGCCATTCCGGAAACCGAGATGCCGCCGAGCCTGACCCTGCGGCGCCTCCAGGAGGGTACCCTGATCACCGAGCGCATGGCCCTGCCGCTCCCCACCCCCTTTGCCTTTCACCGTAACCTGGCCGATCATCTGATCACCGGCGAACCCCTCGCGGCCCCTCTGGAAGATTCGGTCCGGGTGGTGGCCATTCTCGAGGCCGCCCGGCGATCGGCCCGTCATAACGGACAACCGGAGGTGCTCCATGAGTAGACCGCTCGTGTGGGGAATCCTGGGCAACGCCACCATCGCCCGCAAGTGCGTGATTCCAGCCCTGACCCAATCGCCCACAGCCGTCGTGCGCGTTCTTGGAAGCCGAAATCCCCGACAGGCCCAGACAGTGTGCCGCACCTTTGGCATCCCACACCTGGTGGAGGGCTATCCGGCGGTGCTGGCGGATCCCCGCGTGGAGGCGGTTTACATCCCCCTGCCCAACCATCTGCACATGCCCTGGACCCTCAAGGCCCTCGCGGCCGGCAAACACGTGTTGTGCGAAAAGCCGCTGGCATGCAGTGCCCAGGAGGCCCGGCGAATGGCGGCGGCCGCAGCCGACAGCGGGCGATTGCTGATGGAAGCGTTTATGTACCGTTTTCATCCCCGTACCGTACTGGTCAAGCAACTGATCGATCAGGGCCGCATCGGTCGACCGCGGGTGGTGCGGGCCGCTTTCTGCTTCCCCATGGATCCGCAGCGATTGGCACAACCGGACAATCCGCGCCTCGCTCCGCAACAGGGCGGCGGAGCCCTGCTGGATGTGGGCAGCTACGGCGTCAGCACGGCCCACTGGATGCTGGGCAGCGAACCGCTGCAGGTTCAGGGCACGGCCATCTATCACAACAGCGGCGCGGATCTGCTCTTTGCCGGGACGCTGCTGTTTGCCGGCGATGCCGTGGCCACCGTGGCGGCCGGTTTCATCGGCGCCCTGGAGCAAACCTACCGTGTCTCGGGGGAACTGGGGGCCATCGAAACGCCCCACGATGCGTATATCCCGGGGGAGAAGGATACCCACCTGATCCTGCGCGGCGCAGACCAGCCCACAGGTCGGCAGATGGCCGTTCAGGGGGTAGACCAATACCGGCTGATGATCGAACACTTCGCCGATGCCGCCGTCGGCCGCTGCCAGCCACTGGTGCCGATCCGCGAAAGCGTGGCCAATATGCGCGTATTGGACGCACTGGCCCAGGCGGCCCGCAGCGGCCATTCGATAACCCTTAAAAACGACGACCCAACTTGAGCCAACTTTTATGCCGACACCGATGCCATCTGACCCTCAAATTGACCCATACCGTGTCACACAGATCTCCCTGGAGGAGCTGACGGACTATTTCCATGAACAACCCTCATCCCTGCCTTGGGAGTGCCCCTTTGTACAGCCATTCTGGCTGCGCAGCTGGGCGACGGCCTTTGGGAAAGGTCAAACGGCGCTCTTTCTGTGTGTGCTTCACAATGACCAGCCGGTGGGGTTGCTGCCCCTCAAGACAGACGGGAGCGCCGCCACATTTTTCGGCTCCCCCGATGTCTGCGATTACCAGGACCTGGTCGCTGCGCCAGGGCAGACGTCCGCCGTGGTGGCGGCCCTGATCAAAGTGCTGCGTGCCAGAGGCATTCAGATGCTGGACCTGAATACCATCCGCCGGCCGTCGGCCCTGTGGGATGGGTTGCAGGCCTGCACCTCCCAAGGTCTCCAAATCGCTTGGGAGGCGGTGGAAGCCGGCTACGCCATGGACCTGCCCGCCTCATGGGAGGAATACCTGCAACGTCTCAAAGCCAAACAACGCCATGAAATTCGCCGAAAATTGCGCCGGCTTCACGAATATGGAACCATCGAATTTGACACCATTGCGCCGACCCACCTCAACGAAAGGGACATGCAGCAATTCTTCAGCCTGTTCACCGCCAGCCGGGCTGACAAGGCCGACTTTATGAACCCGGCCATGCGCGTTTTTTTCAACAATCTGCTCCAGGGAGCGGCCGCCGCCGGCGTGCTGCGGTTATCTTTCCTGCGGATCAACGGCCGGCCGGCGGCCAGCACCCTGTGCTTTGCCATAAACGACTGTCTTTACCTTTACAACAATGGTTATGACCGTACCTATGCCCCCGTGAGTGTCGGGTTACTGAGCAAAGTCTACACCATCCGGCAGGGCATCGAAGAGGGCTTTCGGCGCTATGATTTCTTAAAGGGATCGGAACCCTACAAACACCGTCTGGGGGGGCGGCCGGTTGCCATGTTTCGATGCCGGATCTACCTTTAGCGGCATAATTCAGCGGTTCGATACAGATCGCGATCAACATCGTTGTTATGCCCCGGAGACCGATGGAGGAGAACCCGCAATTGATGATTCAGCGACCGAATGCAAGCTTGGACAGGCTGCGGATTGCCATGTTGAGCATTCATTCAAGCCCCGTGGGGGTCCTGGGAACCCATCAAACCGGTGGCATGAGTGTCTACATCCGCGAACTTGCCGGTCAGCTGGGGGCAGCGGGCCACCAGGTGGATATTTTCACCTGTGATGCCGGTCCCACGAAAGCGACCCAGATCCCTCTGGAACCCGGCGTGGTGCTCCATCAACTCAACGGAAACCACGGCGCCCGACCGTCGGTGATGCAACTCCATAAACGGCTGCCCGAGTTAGTGAAGCGCATCACGGACGGATCCGGCGGCCCCGACGACGGATACGACCTGGTCCACAGCCACTATTGGATCTCGGGAGTATTGGGCAATCTGCTCCAGGCGACCTGGAAGGTTCCCCACGTGACCATGTTTCATACCCTAGGGGCGGTGAAAAATGTGCTGCATGGCTCAGCCCTCGAGCACCCGACGCGGATTGAGAGCGAAAGGTGGCTCGCCCGGTGCTGCCACGCCATGGTGGCGCCCACCCAGCGTGAGCGCGATAACCTGATCCACCATTATCAGGCCGATCCCCGAAAGATCGAGGTTGTGCCGTGCGGCGTCAATCTGGAGCGCTTCCGTCCCCGCCAGCGCCAGCAGGCACGTCGGCAACTGGCGCTGAAGGCGGATACCTATGTGGTCCTCTATGTGGGTCGCCTGGCCCGCCTGAAGGGGATCCACCGCCTGTTGGAGGCTGTTGCCCGCCTCAAACAGCTCCCCCTGCAACTGTTGATTGTGGGGGGGGACGGCCCGGCGGCCCCGGATATCCTGCACCTGAAACGCCTTGCCAACCGACTGGGCATCACGCCCAGGGTCCGCTTTGTGGGCAGCATCCCCCAGGCGGAACTGCCGACCTTTTACAGCGCCGCCGATCTGCTGGTGGTGCCGTCACGCTACGAGAGCTTCGGCATGGTGGTCCTGGAGGCGTTGGCCTGCGGGACCCCGGTGCTGGCCACGCCTGTGGGTGCCGCCGAACTGCTCTTGCAGTCCCCGGCCCATGGTGAAGTCGTGCATACGCTCGGAAGCGATGCCCTGGCGGCGGGAATCCGCCGGCGCATGGCCCTGGCTCACCAGGAGCAACCCGTAGCGGCAAACGTACGGCAAACGGTGCAAGCCTTTGACTGGCACCAGGTGACGCGACAAATCCTGGACGTATATGCCAGGCTGCTTGGATTCCCGGCCCAAAGGGTCCCTGCACAGCAGCTTGTTGAAAATCGTACCATTAATTGAGGAATCGCAAATGGACTCAGAAATTCATGCCATGGTGGTGACAGCCCATCCCGACGATGCCGAGTTCGGGGCTTCTGGAACGGTGGCCCATTGGACACGCGCCGGCCATCAGGTGGTATATGTGGTTAGCACCAGCGGCGACAAAGGCAGCTCCGATCCCACCATCAGACCCCGGGAACTGGCCGAAATCAGGGAACGTGAACAGCAGGCCGCCGCTGCGGCCCTGGGCGTCAAGGAGGTGGTTTTTCTGCGCCAACCCGATCAGGGGTTAGAGGACACCCCGGGCTTCCGCAAGCAGATCGTGCGCATGATCCGGATCCATCGCCCCCGCATTGTGGTCACCTCGGATCCCTATCGTCGCTACATCTGGCATCGCGATCACCGCATCATCGGCCAGGTTGTCCTGGACGCGGTGTTTCCCTATGCACGTGATCACCTGGCCTATCCGGATCTGATCCAAGAGGGCTTGACACCCCACAAGGTTAAAGAGATCTGGTTCTTTGGCACCGAAGATGCCAATCACTGGATGGATATTTCCGAAACCTTCGACCGCAAGGTGGCGGCCCTTCAATGCCACGCCAGTCAGATCAAGGAGCTGGGGGTTACGGACCTGGCCACCTGGCTCCGTGAACGCCAGCGGCAGTGGGCACCGCAATCGGAATTCGAAGTGGCCGAAGCCTTTCACCGGGTGGTGGCACCCGGATAGAACACGGTCGGTTCAATGAATCATGCCGAGGCGTGGTAATCCACTTGAAGGCCGGCGTCGGCGGAATGGTCGGTCATGCTGAGGGGTAGAATGGCGGATTTTCTCATCTATGGAGCTAACGGATATACGGGCAATCTGATCGCCCGCGAGGCGGCAGCGCGGGGAATGACCCCTATGCTTGCCGGCAGGAGCGCCGAGAAGGTTGGTCCCCTCGCTGAGGAACTGGGTCTCCCTTTCGAGGCTTTCGCACTCGACAATGAGGGGGCGCTGGACAGCGCGCTGGGGCAAGTGCCGTTCGTTATGCACTGTGCGGGCCCTTTCTCGCTGACATCCGAGGCGATGGTAGCCGGGTGTCTTCGCACGCGAACGCACTACACGGACATCACGGGCGAAATCGCCGTGTTCGAATCGCTGGCGGCGAAGCACGGCAAGGCTAAGGAGGCTGGGATAATGCTGATGCCGGGCGTCGGGTTCGATGTGGTGCCTTCGGATTCGCTGGCGAAGCACCTCTCGAATCGCCTTCCGGATGCTGTCGAGCTGATGCTCGCGTTCTTCGGACTTGGAAGAATATCGCACGGCACGCAGATGACGATGACGATGAACATCGGCAAAGGGGGAGCGATCCGGCGCGACGGCAGGATCACGGGCGTTCCCGCCGCGTGGAAGCGCCGCAAGATAAACTTCGGCGAGTTCAGCAAACTTGCCACGACCATACCCTGGGGCGACGTGGCGACCGCCTACTACTCCACCGGCATTCCCAACATCAAGGTTTTCACTGTCATTCCCGACAGGCAGCTCAAGATGCTGAAGATGAGCCGATATATCGGGTGGCTCTTAGCTTCAGGCCCGGTGCAAAGCATCCTTCAAAAACAGATCCCCGAGGGCGGGCCAACCGAGGAGGAGCGGAAACATGGTAAGACTTTTCTTTGGGGCCGGGCTGAGGATGCGGACGGAAAGGCCGTGGAAGCCAGGCTTTTTGGTCCCGAAGGGTACCAGTTCACCGTGCTTGCGGCCTTGAAGGTGGCGGAACAGATTCTGGAAGGGAATTACTGCGAGGGCTTTCAGACGCCTGCAAAATGCTACGGCGCGGAAATGGTGCTAGAGATCGACGGCGTCAGGCGGGAGGACGTTGAATTGAGGGCCTGAAAGCAGTAAAGCTTACACGTCTATCTTGGCCCGCGAATTTGGCCTGAAGATGAAAAAGGGCGTGGGCATCTGGTTCTTCATCAGCCTGTTCAATGAATCACACCGAGGTGTGGTAATCTACTTGAAGGCCGGCGACGGCGTCATGGTCGGCAATGCGAAGGGTGGTAATGGATGCCGTGGCCGGATAGGCATCGGCCAGGCCGAACCGATCAAGACGTGCCTTTTGGGCCGGATCCAGGGACTGGCCTTTGGCCCACAGAACCGTAAAGGCAATCACATCCCCATGGGTGACCGCCACCACATGCCTGCCGCGATAGTGTTGGTGCACCTCTTCGATAAAATCGCTAACCCGTCGTACAATGTCCCGGGGCTGTTCGTATTCCGGCGGACAGCCACTGTAAAAATCCTCCAGACGATCCTTCACCTGCCAGGCAGGCCTCCCTTCGAAGGGGGTTAGCACCTCATTGATGGCCGGTCGAATCTGAAGCGTCAGATGGGAATGATGCCTCAGGATCTCTCCGGCGGTCTGCCGGGCACGCAGCAACGGGCTGCTGAACAGTGCCGATAGGGTGGTTCCGGAAAGACGGCGGGCGACCCTTTGAGCTTGGCTGAAGCCCTTACGGCTGAGCCGAAAACCCGGTAGACGGCCATAGATTATCTCATCTGGATTGGCAACCTGCCCGTGGCGCACCAGCGAAATCTGCGTGCAGGTCCTTTTTTTTTCCATCATATCATCACCGGCCGCATTTGTGTTCGCCATCATCGCGCTATCCAATACCATGCCTTGCCGGATGGGTTTAAGTTTTCCGGTTCCGTGACGAGAATAGGTCTCAGAAATCCATTTGTAAATGAGTCACGGCAATGCGCAAAGGCGTTATCCTGAAGCATTTGATTATCATCTCGCTGATTCTGGCGGCACTCGGCCTGACGGCTCTAACCGGCGCCTATCACGGTTACCGGCGCGGATACAAAGCCGGTGAGCGGGCCACCAACACCTGGTGGATCGATAAGAAAAGCGTCTACTACGATACTGCCGAAGTGATCAAGAGACGAATCGCCAAACACCATCCCGAGATTTGATTCTCCACCTGCCTGGGGATATTGAACGGGTCCTCCCTTCTCCGCCGGCTGCCCGATGGCGGGCGAGCCTTTCGCCCAGGGGCGATAATTGTCAAGCGTGAGAAAATTTCGTAACCATCGCCTTGGATAGTCTTAAGGAGACGCTGGAGAATTACAGATTGGATACCCGGCACAGCTCTTGCTTGAGGAGATCGAACGCTTTGTTAGGATATTTTCGGAGTGGACCTTAAACAGCGTCATCTTATTGCCAATTGAGATCAATTATTGCTCCCCATTGCAGCAACGTCGAAGCATTTTTCTCAGCACTTTCCCATACGGCACTCCCTGTGGAATTCTGCAAACAGCATAAGCAATTCTAATTCGAAACATTGCTTTTGCTCATGATCCATCCCTAGACGACAACTCATATATTGCAATCGACCCAGGCTGCTCTGGCTGCTGTTGAATCCTCAATTAGGGTTGAAGGGAGGTGATGCCGGCACCCATATCGTCCAAACGTTCGGTAAAATCATTCGCCAAACACGACAAGCTATTGAATCAAGGAGGAAAAAATGGTTAAAAAAGCCCTCTGGATCATCACCATGGTCCTGATCGTCTTTGTCGGCACCACCGCCTGGGCAGAAAATGCCACCCGTGAAGAAGTTATCAGCAAATGCAGCGAAGCCGCGAAATTGGTACAGGAAAAGGGCATGGATGTCGCCATTGAGCAGATCGGCGACAAGCAAGGGCCGTTTGTCTGGAAGGACACCTATGTATTTCTGATGGATATGGATGGTAAAATGTTAGCCCATCCCATCAAACCGGAGTTGACCCAGCAGGACACACTGGTCGAAGTCAAGGATAGCGATGGAAAGCCACTCTTTATGGACTTTATCAAAGTCGCCAACACCGATCCTGGCAAAGGCTGGGTCGATTACATGTGGCCCAAACCGGGTGAAGAGAAACCCGTGGCCAAAAGCAGCTATATTCTAAGGATACCTGGAACCCAATATTTCGTGGGAGCAGGAATCTATAAATAGACAATCTGAATCGTAATTCAAGGTAGAGCGACCGAATCGCTTCGGATTCTGGTCGCTCTTTTTTTGGTTATCAACAGGGGGTTAAAGAATTCCATGGGTGTGCCGATGTCATCATCGTATCCCCTCGGCCACGAGGACGGCCCAACGCCTGTGTAGCACCGAGGCCATTTTTGAAAGCCATAGAATCACACAATATTCCTTATGAGGGCACATGACCGACAACAGCATCCAGTTAGATGAAGCGGCTGCCCAGCTGTTTCAACAATTTGAGGGGATCGAAACTTACGAGAAAGCCAACCCACCGGCCATGGTGGATGGTCTGGCCGAGAGCCTGGTGGAAGAGCAGAAGCAGCAAGACACCTGGCGTATCCTGCTCATCGACATGGTTCACCTGATCGGCGCCTATTACCTGGACATCAATTTTTTAGACAATCACCAAGCCGAGCAGGCCACCTTTAAGCAGCTGGCGACGACGTTCAAAAAGCTTTCCCAACTGCCGGCCAACGATGGCAAGGTATTGATTCGTTACCGGGGATTTCCCTCGGAAACCGGCACCCCCGAAAAATACGACTATGAGATCCTCTTTGGTCATCTGCGGGTGGACACCGCCGTCGTAACGCAGATTATCAAACGCCAGGGGTTCCGTTTTTCGCACCTCTCCGACCAACTCCTGCGCTCCTTTGCCGTATTCTCCGACCATGGCCTCAACAACATGTTGCTGCGTCTGCCAAGTGCCAAAATCGAAGATTTTAAGCTCGCCCGAACCTGCCTCCATATTCTGGTTCGATTCAAGGAGGCCATGGAGAAGAACATACCGATCGAATTCAATCATCGCGACCAACGTTGCAAGGTGGCGATCATGCGCGATGAACGCGGCCGTGCCGATGCCAACCTGACCCTGGTGGCCGGTCTCAACCGGCTTAATAGCGACGCCACTGCGAAACTGGTCAAAAAGGTGGATGCCTGGATGCGCCAGAAAGCCGTCGCCAAACCGGGATTTCAGTATGCCGGTGTCTACAACGCGCTGTTTCAATTCAAACAGGTGCGTGAAAAGCTCGTCCATCCACCATTTGAGGTCAATAATGTCAAATGGTTGATGGTGTCCAACGACACTGAGGCCATCCCGGAGCGCAAGGCCCAGCTGGCCCAGCTCATCGTGGACAACTCGCAGGGATCGGCCCAAAAGGTCGCCAAGGTCTTAACCAGCGTTTACGGCAACGATTTTGACCGCATCACCTCCAAGCACCTCGGTGAACGGCTGCATTTATCCTCTGACCTGCTCAACTCCATCGATCAGCAGCCGGCCGAACAACACCTTCGCGCCGAAGTCATCGGCAACGTCACTTCCCGCCTGCAAACCGTTAAAGACGAGGTCTTCGATGACCTGTTTGTCAATCTGGCGTCGAGTTCGAACGCAGCTGATGGTGATTCCGGCGTTGCCCAGGGGCTCAACCA
>Ga0316577_10000460_pt1 | contig 16004 bp, 13 predicted proteins | sample S5NA_FD_203073 | JGI IMG/M metagenome (GOLD analysis project Ga0316577, IMG submission 203073) | Rhizosphere microbial communities from salt marsh grasses in Alabama, United States - S5-7_050615r2r1 | ecosystem: Host-associated > Plants > Roots > Rhizosphere | place: USA: Alabama | collected... | reverse complement strand
TTGACCTCGATCTCGGGGATCGGCTGGGGTTGCAGCGGGTGCGCGGGACGAGGCATCCCGGGTCCGCGCTGCCCCTTGCCGACGAAGTCTCGCAGCAGATCGCGCACGAGCGCTGGAACGCAGACGAACTGGATGCCCCACGAGATCCGTTCCTTGATCCAGGTCCGATGGACCAGCTTTCCCTCGACGTCGAGCCACCCGGAGGCGTCGGGCAGTGCATCGCCGTGTGTGGGCGAGGAGTACAGACGAAACGTGACGCGGAACTGTGATCCAGGGTTGGCCCTGCGCGATGGACGGATGAGGATTCCGGTCTCGCTGAGGTTGAGCGCCTGACAGGGGATCTTGTTCTTTGCGTTGCGGACGAAGACGACCCCCTGAAAGCCAACCCGGGGGTGGGTGCGGCGATCATGAGATGTTTGCAGTGTCATTGCCCATCTGTTTGGTGAGTGCCCGCGCGCCGCTGGCGAGCATAACAAGACCTCGCCCGGTTTCCAGTTGATTCTGTGCGATCGCGCAAACGCCTGTCGACGCCACGTCGAACCCCTTATAGTCGCTGTTGATGCTGATCCCGCTGGACCAGGCCGACCGCGGCAGGTGCGGGGCAAAGGCAGCCGGGCTGAGGCGCCTGGCGGAGCGCCGGTTGCCGGTCCCCGCCGGCCTCTGTCTGCCGGTGGGCCACTACCGGGACGCGCTGCCCGCGGTCCTGCCCCGCGAGGACGCGGAGCTCCGCGACGCGGAGTGCCGGTCCGTGCGTCAGGCCCTGGCCGGCTGGCGACCCGACGGCGCCCTGAGCGCGGCGCTCCTCCAGGCCGGGGACCGGCTCGGCTGGCCGCTGGCGGTGCGCTCCTCGGCCACCTGCGAGGATCAGCCGGGAGCGGCGGCGCCCGGGCTGTTCCACACCGAGCTCGGCGTCATCGACCTCGAGCAGCTGATCGCGGCCATCAGCAGGTGCTGGGCCTCGCTGTGGTCTGTGCCGGCGTGGATCGTGCTGCGCCGGGGCCGGCGCTGGCCCGGCGCCGAGGCGATGGCCGTGGTGCTCCAGCGCCAGATCGCGGCGCGCCGGTCGGGGCTCGCGCTCTCCCGGGATCCCCGCACACCGGAGCGCCTGCTCGTCGAGGTGGTGCAGGGGCAGGGCGAGGCGCTCGCCGGGGGCGCGGTGGACCCGCTTTCACTCGCGCTGCCCAGGACCGGGGAGCCTCCGCCCGCTCTGGAGGAGCACCGGGAGCTGCGCGCCGCGGTGCTCGAGGCAGAGAGGGCCTGGGGCGACGCCGTCGAGGTGGAGTGGGCGGTGGACGACTCGGGCCTCTGGTTGCTTCAGGCCAGAGCCACGGGTTCGGCCCGTACGCCGGAGGTGGACGGGCTCTCCTGGGCCCGGGAGATCGTCGGGGACTGGCGCTGGGACCGCGAGCACAACCCGGAGCCGCTCTCGCCGATGCACGGGAGCCTGATGGAGCGGCTGGACCCGGAGCGGACGTCGGTGGCGGTGATCAACGGCTACCTCTACGACGCCGTGGGTTCGTCGGGGGAGCCGGCGGGCGGGGCGGATCTCGAAACGCTGTGGCAGACCTTGCGCGACGAGGTCCTCGTGGAGCTGGAGGAGCTGGAGCGCGAGCCGATCCCGCTCTCCCGGGCGCTGGCCTTCTTCGAGGAGCTCTTCCGCCGCTACTTCGGGGAGCTCTCGCCCACGCGGCGCGCCGCGCGGCGGGCCCTGGCTCGCTTTCTCGCGGCGCGAGGACACCGGCCGGAGCTCGCCGCGATCCTCGCCGAGGGTCCCGAGAACGCCACCCTCGCGCGCACCGAGGAGCTCTTCAAGCTGGCGGCCGTGGCCGCGTCGGATCCGGCGCTCCTGGCCTGGCTGCGAGCGGAGCAGCTGGTATCACCCTGTCCCTCGCCGGAGCTCGCGGCCGCGCTTCGCGAGCACCTGGCGCGCTACGGCGCCCTGACACCGGTGTGGGACGTCGCCTCCCCCACCCTGGCCGAGCGGCCGGAGCGGCTCCTGGGCCAGCTCCATCGTCTGGCGACCGGAGGCGCGCTCCATCAGTCCGCAGACCCAAACCGCGAGCGCCAGGCGCTGAAGCACGATGTTCGCCACCGGCTGACCGCCGACGAGCAGTCGAGCCTGGAGCGGCTGCTCGAGGAGGCGCGGCTGGCCCGGCGCATCGAGGAGGAGGACGATCTCCTGTTCTCGCGCGCCCTCGCGGTGGTGCGAGGCTGTCTGCTCTGGATCGGCGAGAGCTGGGTCGAGCGCGGCTGGCTCGACCGACGGGACGAGGTGTTCCTGCTCACCCTGGACGAGGTGGAAGAGGAGCGCCCGGGCACCGCAGAGCAACGAGCCGCGCGCCACGCCGAGTGGGAGCGCCGGCGCCGCCTCGTTCCACCCAACGTGATCCGGGACGGCGAGCCAGGCCATCCCTCGCGCGCCACCTCACCGGTGCTGCGCGGGCTCGGCGTGGGCGGCACCGCGCGGGGACCGGTGCGTCTCGTCACTCGCCTCGAGGAGCTCGTCGAGCCCGAGCGGCCCCTGCGCGGCGCCGTGGTGGTCTGCGCCACCCTGCTCCCCGCGCTGGCGGTGGTGCTGCCCGAGGTGGCCGCGCTGGTCACCGATCACGGCGGGCTGCTCTCCCACGCCGCCAGCCTCGCCCGCGAGCTCGGGGTCACCGCCGTGGTGGGGACCCGGGACGCGACGCGCACGCTCCGGGAGGGCGAGCAGGTGTGGGTCGACGGCGAGCGCGGGCTCGTGGTGCGCGAGGACGGGTAGGTCGTTCCTCGGCCCGCTTGTGAACCGCCACCGGGTGGGGCATAGTCGCCAGGATGGAGGGATCAATCATCGGTGGGCGCTTCCGGATCACCCGGCTGCTGGGCGAGGGCGGGATGGGGGCGGTCTACGAGGCGGCTCACGAGACGTTGCCCCGCAAGTTCGCGATCAAGATCCTGCGGCCGGAGCTCGCGCACCAGGATAACTTCATCGAGCGCTTCCGGCGCGAGGCCATCGCGTCGGCCCGCGTCGAGCACCCCAACGTGATCTACATCACCGACTTCGGCAAGACCGACGACGGCTCGGTCTACCTGGTGATGGAGTACCTGGAGGGGATCGGCCTCGACGAGCTCATCGGCCGCCACACGCGGCTCCCGGTGCACCGGACGCTGCCGATCCTGATCCAGATCGCCGACGCGCTTGACTACGCCCACCGCATGAACGTGATCCACCGCGACCTCAAGCCGGAGAACATCCTGCTCACCGAGATGCGCGGTCACAAGGACGTGGTCAAGATCCTCGACTTCGGCATCGCCAAGCTCCAGGAGCCGGAGTTCCAGAACGTGGCGCTGACCATGAAGGGACAGGTGTTCGGCACCGCCGAGTACATGTCTCCCGAGCAGGCAACCGGCGAGCCGCTCGACGGCCGCTCCGACCTCTACGCCGTCGGCTGCCTGGCCTACGAGATGCTGACGGGAGACCCGCCGTTCATCGGCCCGCCCATCGAGGTGCTGCGCGCCCACGTGCGCCAGGCGCCGCTGCCGCCCTCGACGAAGCTCCGCGGCTCCCAGATCCCGCCCGCGCTCGACGCGCTGGTGCTGCGCTGCCTGGCCAAGGAGACCGCCGGCCGCTACCAGACCGGCGCCGAGCTGCGCCGCGATCTGATGAAGGTGCGGGCGATCCTCTTCACCATGTCGGACAGCATCGTGGGCAGCCGGCGGCAGACCGGTGTGATGGCGCCCGCGCCCAAGAACAAGCTCACCGAGGGCTGGAGCAGCCTCGGGGGGAAGGTGCCCGAGCTGCTGGGGCCGGTGGAGGCGGGGGTGCTGCCGGAGCCGCTGGTCACCAGCACCTCGCTCCACCCCAGCCTCCCGGCCGAGGCGGACGACCCGGAGCGGCTGCGCGAGGAGTACCGCGAGGTGCTGCGCGAGCTGGCGATGATGCTGGTCAAGGCGGTGCTCGCGCCGCCGGAGACCAGCGACATCCTCGAGCGGCTGCTGTCGGCGGAGGAGGAGATCGCCTCGCTCACCGGCACCATCGCCCTGTCGGAGCAGAACTTCGACCGCATCCGGTTCGAGTACAGCCAGCGGGAGAAGCGGCTGCGCTACGCGATCCTCGACCTCAGCATGGAGCAGGCCAAGCTCAAGGGCCTGGCGGCCGCCGATCCGCAGCGCGCCCCCGCCCTTCGGGCCCAGGTGGAGGACCTGGAGTTCCAGATCGGCGAGCTGAACAAGCGCTGCAAGGAGATGGAGGACGAGCGCAACGCCCAGATCCACGAGCTCGACGCCGAGGTCAAGCGCTACAGGCAGGCGCGCAAGGAGCTCGAGGAGGAGACCGCCAACCTGTTCCAGAGCCTCCACTCCCAGGTCGAGGCCCTGCGCCAGACCGCGCAGACCGAGGAGCAGCAGCAGCTCTACGACCGGCTGGACGGGTTGCGCGGCTCCATCGAGGGCGCGGCGCACTCGAGCTGAAGAGCCTCTGCGCCGTCCTCGCGGCCGATAATTCAAGACCCCCGCTACTTGGCCAGCACCGGCGGTCGGGTGATCAGCTCGATCTGCCGCTTCAGCTGGTGGCGCACCATGGGCGCCTGCTCGAGCTGCTGCCGCCGCTGCAGCACGGTGATCGCCCGCGAGCTCTTGGAGAGCCGCGCGGCCTCGCAGGCGGCGTAGCGCACGTCCACGTTGACGTGGGCCAGCAGCGGCTCGATCTCCTTGAGGGCGCCCGGTCCGGCCACCACGGCGTAGGAGGTGAGGGCCTGCTGCAGGTTGAGGAGCTGGACGCCGGGCTTCTTGACCCGGCGGTACTTGCGGACCAGCTCCAGCAGCGCGGCGTTGGTCTTCTTGGAGGGGAACAGCCTGAGCAGGGTGATCGCCCGCGTGCCGGCGAGCATCCGCTTGGCCGAGGGCTTGAGCGCGATGTCGCGCAGCACCTCGTCGACCCCCGGCCCGAGGCGCTCGAGGGCGGCCTTGCCCGGGACGTGCTCGATGCCGCTGAGCGTCAGCTCGACCTGATCGCGGCTGGGCGCGGCGCCGGCCGCGAGCGGCCACGCGAGGAGGAGCGCCGTCGTGAGGAACATGGAACGCTTGCGCATGGTCTCTCCTCCTACTGGTGCCCGACGACGGGGTTGTCCAGGATCACCCGCACCTGGCTCGGCGTGAGCTTGTTGCCCTTGAAGTTCTGCGTGCTCTCGGCCGCGAAGTACATCAGGTTGTCCACGGAGGTGTCGGTGTCGGGGATCGGGTCCATCCCGCGGCACCACTTGGTGCCGCTGGTCTGGGAGACGCAGACCATGTTGGCCCCGCAGGGGCAGGGGCAGATGACCTTGTTGTCCTGAAAGCCTGGCACCGTCGTGTTCTCGAGGTTGTGCGACAGCCCGAAGTAGTGGCCGAACTCGTGGGCCAGGGTGTGGGCGGGGTTGTAGCCGTACTGCTCGAAGCAGGCCGTCTGCATCGACATCGCCAGCCCGGAGTGCACCGTGCCGTGGTCGCCCGCGGGGCCCGGGATGCCGCCGGCGATGCCCAGCACGATGCCGCCCATGAACCCGCCACCCTTGATATTGCGCACGAAGAAGGCGTTGACCGAGCTGCCCTGCTGGCCCTGGGACTTGGCGAACAGCTTCTGCAGCTCCACGCCGACGCCGGTGTCGGGGAGATCGATGACGTCGAGCGCGCTGTCCTTGACGTCGTGGTAGGTGTGGGAGCCGAGCTTGAGGCCCGCCTGGGTGAGGATCGACCCCAGGTTGTTGCGGATCTTGTTGAACCAGGCGTGGCTGGGCGCGCTCTGGGCGTTGAGCGTGGCGCCGGGGATGCAGGTGCCGGAGAGGTTGGCGAAGTACCAGTTGATGTTGAGCGTGCCCTTCTGCGCCTTGCCGATCTTCATCTTCAGCTTGACCGTCACGGGGAGCGACGGCTGGGTCGCGCCGACGGAGTAGGTGTAGATGCCGGGCTGCAGCGACACCGTCGGGGCGTTCGGCACGTAGAGCGAGGAGTACTGCACGTCGTAGTGATACCGGTTGGGCTCGGAGTAGTAGCCGCAGATGTCCTTGGCGGAGCCGGTGAGGATCGAGCCCTTGGGGTCCGTGAGCTGGCCCACGACGCCCATCTCGGTCAGCGACGGCACCTGCGTCGCGATGATGACGCTCGCCGCGGTGGGCGGGACGTCGAAGCCCATCGGCGCCGTGATCCCGGTGAAGGTGCCGATGGTGTAGTCAGTGGTGGCGACGCGGGGTAGGCAGCCGTTATAGTGGGGCACCGCGCCCTTGAGCAGCAGGTTGACGGTGACGCACTGCTGGCTGGCGGCGCAGTCGGAGTCGACGGCGCAGCCCTCCATGCAGAGCCCGTAGTAGCAGTGCTCCGAGGCGCAGTCGGCGTCCTTGGCGCAGGCCTCGCCCGCGATCTTGGATCCCTTGGCCGGCACGCACGCGGTCACCACGCTGTCGTCCGTGCCGTTGAAGTCCTTGTCGTAGATGTCGGGGCCGCAGGCGTAGGCGCTGGGGCACTGCTTGGAGGAGGTGCACTTGACCGAGCAGATCTTGTGCCCCGGGAGGCAGTAGCCGGTGGCGCAGTCCTTGTCGGCGCCGCAGGGCTCCCCCATGGGCTTGCCCGGCTTGGGCTTGCAGTTGCCCGCCGCCGTGTCGCAGGTGAAGCCCGGCAGGCAGTCGCCGTCCGTCTTGCACGGCGCCACGCACTTTCCGTCCTGGCAGCGGAGGTCCCCGCCGCAGTCGTCGTTGGTGGAGCACTTGGCCTTGCAGCGGCCGTTGAAGCAGGTGTCGCCCTGCTTGCAGAACTTGTCCGCCGAGCACGGCGGGAGGCAGACGTTGTAGTCGCAGACGTAGCCCTGCCGGCAGTCACCGTCGGAGGCGCAGTCGCGCATGCAGAACTTGAACGTGCTGTAGGCGTGGCAGGTGGACTTGTCGGGGCAGGTCGGATCGGCGGAGCAGTCCTTGGAGCAGTAGTTGTCCGGGAAGCTGCTCTCCTTCAAGCACCAGCTGCTGTTGCACTCCCCGTCTTCCTGGCAGGCGGCCCCGACCTCGCCGGCGGCAGGGGGCCCGACGGTTCTATCGTCGCTGCACGATGTCAGTAGCACTAGAACAGACAGGCAAGACACGGTCCTTGGAGACGACAATCGGACAAACAAGGGACCTCCTCGGAAGGGCGCGACACTTATTCTATGACTCTATAGATCGTAACAGACCTACTCACCCGGCACCGGGGATTATAGTCGACAGCCGTGGGCTGTAAAGGCTGGTGGGCCTTGTCGCCGGGATGCACACCTGCTATAGCTTCCATCGCAATTACGGCACGGGGTGCTCGGGTTCATGGTGGATCCGGGCTGAGATGACACCCGTCGAACCTGATCCGGACAATGCCGGCGAAGGGATGCAGCTCATGACACTGCTGGAACAGATCGTCTCGGGCAAGGTGCCCGACGCAGTGCGCCAAGTGGCGGAGGACGAGCGCGTGGACCTGGAGACGCTGCGCGCGCGGGTCGCGGCGGGTAGAGTGGTGATCCCCCGCAACACCCGTCGACAGTTTCACCCCCGCGGCATCGGGGAGGGGCTCGCGACCAAGGTCAACGCCAACATCGGCACCAGCCCCCACCGCAGCTGCATCGAGGAGGAGCTCGAAAAGCTCGCGGCGAGCCTGGAGGCGGGGGCCGACTCGGTGATGGACCTCTCCATCGGCGGCGACCTCCTGGCTGTGCGGGAGGAGCTTCTGGAGCGCTGTCCCACCATGATGGGGTCGGTGCCGATCTACGCGCTGGCCGCGCGGATGGAGCAGGAGGGGCGTCCGCTCACGGAGATGACCGAGGACGCGATCTTCGACGCCATCGCCCAGCAGTGCGCCTCGGGCATCGACTACATCACGGTGCACTGCGGCACGACCCGGCGCTCGCTGGAGGCGCTCCACTCCCAGCCGCGCACCCTCGGCATCGTCTCCCGCGGCGGCTCGATCCTGGCCGCCTGGATGACGGCCCATGGGGCCGAGAACCCGCTCTTCGCCCGCTACGACCGGCTGCTGGAGATCTGCCGCGCCCATGACGTGACGCTCTCGCTGGGGGACTCGCTGCGCCCGGGGAGCGTCGTCGACGCCACGGACGCGGGCCAGATCGAGGAGCTGGTGACGCTGGGCGAGCTGGCGCGGCGCGCGAGGCGCGCGGGCGTCCAGGCGATCATCGAGGGCCCGGGCCACGTGCCGCTGGACCAGGTGGCCGAGCACGTGCGGCTGCAGAAGCGGCTGTGCGACGGCGCGCCGTTCTACCTCCTGGGCCCGCTGACCACCGACCGGGCCGCGGGCCACGACCACATCGCGGCGGCCATCGGCGGCGCGGTGGCGGCGGCGGCTGGCGCGGACTTCCTGTGCTACGTGACGCCCGCCGAGCACCTCAAGCTGCCGGACGCGGAGGAGGTGCGCGAGGGCGTGATCGCCGCGCGCATCGCCGCGCACGCGGGGGCCCACGCCCCGGGGGGGGGGGGGGCGCTGGAGCTCGACCGTCGCATGAGCGACGCCCGGGCGCGCCTGGACTGGCCGGCGATGCTCGCCGTGGCCATCGATCCCAGGGTGGCGCGGCAGAAGCGCGAGGCCAGCGAGGCGGCGAGCGAGCCGGTGTGCACCATGTGCGGCCGCCTGTGCGCCATCGCCACGTACAACGAGCACGTCCAGCGGGGGCAGGCAGCGGCGGAGAAGCAGGCAGCGGCGGAGGGACGACCATGACCGAGACGACGACCGCGACCATATGGGTGAGGGTCAACGGCGAGGAGCACGAGCTCCGGGCCGGGGTGACCGTGGCGCAGCTGCTCGAGGCGCTGAGCATCCCGCCGTCGGGCACCGCCGTCGAGCTGGCCGGGGGCATCGTGCCGCACTCGAGCTACGGCGAGACCCGGCTCGAGGACGGGCAGGCGCTGGAGATCGTCCGCTTCGTCGGGGGAGGGTGAGGATCATGACGGACGACGCGCTGGTCATCGGCGGCGTGACCTTCTCCTCCCGGCTCCTCCTGGGGACCGGCAAGTTCGCCTCGCCCGCGCTGATGGCCGCGGCGCTTCGGACCTCGGGCACGGAGCTGGTGACGGCGGCGCTCCGGCGGGTGGACCTCTCCGATCCCGAGGACTCGCTGCTCGGCGCCATCGACGTCGAGCGCTACCGGCTGCTCCCCAACACCTCCGGAGCGCGGGACGCCGCCGAGGCCGTGCGCCTGGCGCGGCTGGCCCGCGCGGCGGGCGGCCACACCTGGGTCAAGCTGGAGGTGACGCCGGAGCCCAACCACCTGCTCCCCGATCCGGTCGCGACGCTGGAGGCGGCGCAGATCCTGGTGCAGGAGGGGTTCACCGTCCTGCCCTACATCAACGCCGACCCGGTGCTGGCGCGCCGGCTGGAGCAGGTGGGCTGCGCCACCGTGATGCCGCTGGCGGCGCCCATCGGCACCGGCCGGGGGCTGCGCACCCGCGACCAGATCGCGCTGATCGTGGAGCAGGCGCGGGTGCCGGTGGTGGTGGACGCCGGGCTCGGCCTCCCATCGCACGCCGCGGAGGCGATGGAGCTCGGCGCCGACGCGGTGCTCGTCAACACCGCCATCGCCATCGCCGACGACCCGGTGGCCATGGCGAGGGCCTTTCGGCTCGGCGTGGAGGCAGGGCGCGCCGCCTACCTGGCCGGCCCGGGCGCGGAGAGCGAGACCCCCCGCGCGAGCTCGCCCCTCACCGGCTTCCTCGACGGACGCTCGCGCGGGACCGGGACATGAGCTTCGCGGAGCGCCTGGCCCGGCTCGCGCCGGAGGTGATCGAGGCGCGCCTCGAGGGCAGCGATGGGAGGGCCGTCGAGCGCGCGCTGGCCGCGCCGAGGCTCGTGGTGGAGCGTCACGCGCCGATCCTGCTCTCCGCGGCCGCGCGGGACCACCTGGAGCCGATGGCCCGGCGGGCGCGGGAGATCACCCGTCGACGCTTCGGCCGCACGATGACCCTCTACGCCCCGGTCTACCTCTCGAGCTACTGCGTCAACGGCTGCCGCTACTGCGGCTTCTCCTCGTCGCGCAACTCCGCGCGCCGGCGGCTGACCGTGGAGGAGGCGGTGCGCGAGGCCGAGGTGCTCACCGGGCAGGGGATCCGCCACCTGCTGCTGGTGACCGGCGAGGACCCGGCGCGCTACGGCCTGGAGTCGGTCTGCGAGGTCGCCCGCGCCCTCCGCGCGCGCACCTCCGCGGCGAGCGTGTCGGTGGAGATCTTCCCCTGCGACCGGGCTGGCTACCGGCGCCTGGCCGAGGCCGGGGTGGACGGGCTGGTGCTGTACCAGGAGACCTACCAGCGGCAGCGCTACGCGGAGCTGCACCCCTTCGGCCCCAAGCGAGACTTCGACGCCCGGCTGGCCGCCGTCGAGGCGGGCGGCGCGGCCGGGTTCCGTTCGCTGGGCGTCGGCGCCCTGCTCGGCCTGGCGCCGCACCGCGTGGACGCGGTCTACCTCGCGCTCCACGCCGACCACCTCACGCGGGCCTTTCCGGGCGCCCGGATCGCCGTCAGCCTGCCCCGGCTGCGCCCCGCGGCGTCGGGCGAGCCGACCGTCGCGGATCACCGGGTCGGGGACGCCGATCTGGTGCAGCTCATCGTCGGCATGCGCCTGCTGTTTCCGGACGCCGAGATCGTGGTCTCGACCCGGGAGCCGGCCGAGCTTCGCGACAGGCTCGTGCACCTCGGGGTGACCCGGATGAGCGCCGGATCGTGCACCGTGCCGGGAGGCTACGCCGGGGACAACGACGGGGCGGGACAGTTTGCGACCGACGATCGCCGGTCGGTCGCGGCGGTGGCGGCCGGCCTGCGCGCCGCCGGGCTGGACGTGGTGACCAAGGACTTCGACGACGAGTTGATGGCGGCGGGGACGCCTGAAGAATGGTGAGGAGATGATCGGGGACGAGAGCAAGAGGAACAGGAGGGAGCGGCAGGGGGCCTTTGCCGAGGTCGACCTCTACCCGGTGACCGGAGCCGCCCAGTCTGCCGGGCGCAGCACGCTCGCGGTGGTGGAGGCGGTGGTCGCGGCGGGATGCCGGATGGTCCAGCTGCGCGAGAAGGAGCTCGAGAAGCGCGAGTACTACCACCTGGCCCGTCGGGTCCGGCAGCTGACGGAGGCCCGGGGGGTGCTGATGATCTGCAACGACCACGTCGACGTGGCGCTCGCCGTGGGCGCGGACGGGGTCCACCTCGGCCAGCAGGATCTGCCCATCAACGCCGCGCGGCGCCTGGCCCCCGAGCTGCTGCTGGGCGCCAGCACCCACGACATGCAGGAGGCCCTGGCCGCGCAGCGCGCGGGGGCCGACTACGTCAACATCGGGCCGATCTTCCCCACCCGCACCAAGGAGGGGGCGGCGGGCTTCCTCGGACCCGAGGAGGTCGAGCGCATCGGCACGTGTCTCGAGGTGCCCTTCACCGTCATGGGCGGGATCACGCTCGACAACATCGAGCAGCTGCTCTCCCGGGGAGCGCGCCGCGTGGCCGTGGTCAGCGCCGTCACCGCGGCGCCCGACGTGGAGGCCGCCGCGCGGGCCCTGCGCGAGCGGATCCGCGCCTTCCGGCGCCGGGACACGACAGTCTGAACACCGGGTCTGGATCAGGAGTCGGCGTAGAACGCGGCGCGGAACGGGGCGGGCGCCTCGACGACGCGCCGCGCGCCGTAGTCGAAGTACACGAACCCGACCTTGGCCCGGGCCACCTCCGTCTGGGTGGCGCGGTTCGTCAGCCGGTAGAGGGTGTCGAAGCTCTTCGGCTGCAGATCGGCCAGGGCCAGCTCGACGGAGAGCACGTCGCCGTGGTGCGCCTCGGAGCGGTAGATCACCACGGCGTCGGTGACGATCAGCCCGACGCCCCCCACGTCCAGCTCGGCGAGCCCGTGCAGCCGGAGGAAGCGCTGCCGCGCCTCCTGGATCAGGTCGAGGATCGCCACGTGGCTCAGGTGGTTGGCGTAGTTGAGATCCGAGACGCGGACGGTCACCTCCGTGGCGTAGAGGAACTCCCGGGGCAGGTCGAGGGAGGCGCGTGGCATGGCGGGGGTGAGCGTGAACGGGGCTAGATCCGCTGGGCGACGCGGTGCGCCTGCGTGCCCCAGATGCCGTCGGCGACCTCCAGGTCGCCGGCGAGCCCGGCGACGATGTGGGGAACGAGCAGGTCGCGGAGCCAGCCGACCACGCGGTCGCGCCAGTTGTGTCGCAGCACCGTGATCCACTTCATCATCATCTCGAGCGCGTGCTCCCGGTCGAAGTGCTCCTCGATGTCGGCCAGCGCCAACAGGCTGGCGGTGTCCACCTCGTCCACGGAGACCTCGGCGCCCTGGAGCCGCAGCACCAGGGTGGAGTCTCCAACGACGAGCATGCCTCCCTTCACGCCGCCGCGCGCCATCTCGGGGACGAGGGCCGAGAGCAGCTCCTCGATATCCAGCCCGCGGGCGTCGAGCACGAGGCCCACGACAAGGATGATCTCGTCGCTCCCGGGCCGGGTGATTACCAACGTCTTGTTCTCAGCGCTCATTCCAGTCGAACCTCTGAAGAAGGTCTATTTAAACGTCAACAGGCCGCCCGCAACAACAACAAAGTTGCCCCTCGCTGTGCAGCAGTGCTTATTCAGCGCTTGGTGCCGTGGCAGAGGAAGACCGGAACCGTGTGGGACGAGTAGCCCAGCCGTTTGGGCAGGTCCGCGAACAGCGAGCGGTTGGCCTCGGACACGACGGCCTCCACCGCCTCGTCTTCCTCGTCGAGGCCGGCCTCCCTGGCGACGGTGCGGGCCACGCGATGCAGCCGGGTGAAGAAGTCCTTCGCGGTCTCCATGCGGGAGCTGTGCACCACGTGGGCCACCATGTGGATGCCGTGCAGGGACGCGGCCCGCATGATCTCGGGCAGCCGCGGGCCGATGGCGATGTCCGACGGCTGGCGCGCCACGCGCGCCTTGAGGCACAGGGCATGCATCACCTGGTTGATCCCCTCGAGCACGCCGTCGAAGTAGAAGCGCTGGCCGAGGTTGTCGGGCTCCACTGCCACCAGGCGGCCGCCCGCGCGCAGGAGCCGCGCCGCCTCTCCCGTCACCGCCGGGATGTCGGACATGTGCTGCAGCGACATGATACTCAGCACCACGTCGGCCGCTCCGTCATCGAAGGGGACGTTGGTCGGCGGCGCGATCCGCACCTCCGCCCGCGCGGCGACGCGGGGCGCGTCGGTCAGCTGCTGCTTGGCCTCGGCGAGCCGCGTCGGGTTGGTGTCCACTCCCAGGTACCGCGCGTCGGGGAGGCGCGGCAGCAGCGAGTGCGCGGCCGCGGCGAGCCCGCAGTCGATCTCCACGATCTGCCTGGTGTCGAGGGGCACCGCGTCCTGAAGCAGCCGGGTGAACAGGCCGTCCCACCAGCTCTTGGTCGACCCCAGCGATCGGGGCGTGAGCCCGTCGATGCGTAGAGCGTTCCGGTTCATCTCGAGACAGTGTACCAGGCTCGCCGGGCCGGGCAGGAAAATTCTGATCCACCCGTCGGCCCCCTCGGACTACAATGCTGCGTGTGAAGCAGACCGGGTCCATCCCGCCCGATCCCTCCGTGGATCTGCTGCAGGAGCCCACGGCCCAGGGGGCGCGCCGGATCTTCATCCGCTTCGTGCTGGTGGCGGTGGGTTTCAACGCGCTCATCGGCCTCGCGGTGGTGGGCTACCACGTCTACGACTCGATCAGCGACACCCACTACCGGCTCGAGCAGACCGGTGACATCTACCTCAGCCAGGCACGCCGGCTGCGCGCCGCCACGCCGCGGGTGAGCGACGTGGAGCTGATGCGCCGCGCTTCCAGGCTGCTCGACGTCCCGATGGCCCTGGTCGACAGAAAGGACAAAGAGGTGCGGGCCACCTCGCACCCGGGAATGCACGCGGCCCTCGACGTGGTCTACGGGGGGAAGCTCCGCCGCGGGATGACGGTGTGCATCAAGCGCGACCTCGGCGTGCTGAGCGGCGGCTGGGTCATGGGGCGCTTCACCGCAGACTACGACCTGATCGTCGTGGTCACCCGGACGGAGGAGGAGGAGGGGCTGGCGATGTACATGACCATCGCCGCCGGGATCGCCGGGGTGGCGGTGGGCCTCTCGTTTCTGATCATGCTCACCGCGGCCAACTGGATGCTCCACCGCCCGCTGACCCGGCTGGTGAACCAGCTGACCGGCGCGCTGGCCCGCGACGTCGAGCGGCGCAAGCAGGCCGAGGAGCACGCGGTCGCGGCGCGCCAGGAGGCGGAGCGGCACCTGGCGTTCATGAACAGCCTGATCGACGCCTCCGAGGCGGTCGGCATCGTCGCCGTGGACCCGGAGGACCGGGTCCAGATCTTCAACTGGGGAGCGGCCCGCATCCTCGGGTACTCGGCCGACGAGGTGGTGGGCAGCATGTCCCTCGAGCAGCTCCGCGGGCGCAGCGCGGCCGGGGACGGACGCTCGCCCCTGCTCCACGCGGGAGAGGACGAGGAGCGCTGGGTCAACCGGGATGGCGAGGATCTGCTGCTCTACGTCAACGAGAGCGCGATCCGCCGCGCCGACGGGGAGGTGGAGGGCAAGCTGGTCACCTTCATCGACGTGACCGAGCGGCGCAAGCTGGAGGCGGAGCTGCAGCTCCAGGAGCTCCAGCTGATCCAGAGCGCGAAGCTGGCCACCCTGGGCGAGATGGCCACCGGCATCGCCCACGAGGTCAACCAGCCGCTCAACAACATCGGGCTGCTCTCCTCGAGGATCAGACGGCGGCTCGACCTGCACCCGCTCGACAGCGAGGAGCGGAGCTTCTACACCGACAAGCTGGAGAAGATCCAGTCCCAGGTGGAGCGGGCGGGGAAGATCATCGACCACCTGCGCGCCTTCGGCCGCCCGACGGACACCCGGCTCACGAGCGTGTCGGTCCGGGCGCCGGTGGACGGCGTGATGGTGTTCCTCCGCGAGCAGCTCACCCGGCGCGGCATCGAGGTCACCGTGGACCTGCCCGCGTCGCTGCCGCGGGTCCACGCGGACGAGGCGCGCCTGGAGCAGGTGCTGATGAACCTGATCGTCAACGCGCGGGACGCGCTGGACCAGATGGACGACGACAGCGCGCGGAAGCACATCAGCATCACGGCGCAGGAGGGCTCGCTGCCCACGGGTGAGCCGGCGCTGGGCATCGTGATCCGGGACAACGGACCGGGCATGCCGTCCGAGGTGGTGGACCGGATCTTCGAGCCGTTCTTCACCACCAAGGAGGTCGGCAAGGGAACCGGGCTGGGCCTCTCGATCAGCTACGGGCTGGTGCGCGGCTTCGGCGGCGTGCTGGAGGTGGAGTCCGCGCCCGGGGAGGGGACGACCTTCACCATTCAGCTCAGGCGGGCATAGAGCGAGACGACCGATGACACAGAAGATCAAGATCCTGCTGATCGACGACGAGGAGCTGGTCAGGGAGGAGCTGGGGGGGCTGCTGGAGGACGAGGGGTACGAGGTGATCACCGGGGCCGACGGCGAGGAGGGGATCTCGCTCTTTCGGTCTGCCGGCCCGGACATGGTGATCACCGACGTGCGCATGCCGCGGCGGGACGGGCTCTCGGTGGCGATCACCATCAGGCAGGAGGACCCGACGGTCCCGGTGACGGTGATCACCGGCCACGGCAACGAGGCGATGGCGATCCAGGCGCTCCGCGCCGGGGTCACCGACTTCATCAAGAAGCCGGTCCGGCTCGACGACCTCACCTCGGCGCTGTCCCGGATGGAGGCGGCGCGGCGGCCGGCGAAGCCTCCCGACGAGGCGCTGCCGGAGAGCGTGGAGCTCCAGGAGTACTCCCACACCTACGTGCTGGAGAACGACCTGTCGGTGGTGCCCCTGTTCGTCGAGCACCTCCTCCAGCGATGCGCGGCGGACCTCGACCGGGTCCGGGTGCTCGAGCTGAGCCTGGCGCTGCGCGAGCTGGTGATCAACGCCATCGAGCACGGCAACCTCGGCGTGACGTTCGAGGAGAAGGGCGAGGCGATGGAGAGCGGCGACATGGGCCCGCTGATCGCCGAGCGCTCCGGGCTGCACAAGT
>Ga0316577_10000459_pt1 | contig 16040 bp, 11 predicted proteins | sample S5NA_FD_203073 | JGI IMG/M metagenome (GOLD analysis project Ga0316577, IMG submission 203073) | Rhizosphere microbial communities from salt marsh grasses in Alabama, United States - S5-7_050615r2r1 | ecosystem: Host-associated > Plants > Roots > Rhizosphere | place: USA: Alabama | collected... | reverse complement strand
GATGAGGGGCGGCTACGGACGCGCTTCAGTCCAGATTTTGCGCAGACCCTCTGGCAGCGGATGGAGCTGGTGGCCAACGTGGGCGGGGTGTTTGTGTTTGAATCGTTTGAGCCGTCCGAACCGGCAGTATCCAACTCGGTGAACATAGTCTTTGGGGACAAGATTGTGCTATCAGGCTACGATCTGGGTCTTGGCCCTCAAGCCCCTGCCGATCCAGGTTGGGGAGACGTGGTGGTCCAGCCTGGACAGCCGCTGCCTTTGACCCTTCGCTGGTCGGCGGCCGCTCAGATCTCGACCAACTATGCCGTTTTCGTGCACCTGCTTGGGGCAGACGGGCACCGTTATACCCAGGCAGACGGGCCACCGCTGGCCGGCATTCAGCCGATGACCCATTGGCAGCAGGGTGAGGTCCTGCCCGATCGGCGTCTACTTGAGCTACCCCCAGACTTGCCGCAGGGCCGCTACCGGCTGGAACTCGGGCTCTACGAGCCAGAGAGCGGAGATCGCCTGCCGGTTTCCGGTTCACGCTGTGGCATGTCAGCCGACGCCATCAGCCTTGACTATGTGCGGGTACTTCCTTCAGGCGAAGGGTTGCCATCAGCGGGCAACGAGGCCGGGAGCGAACTGAGAGGAGACGGCGACGCCTTCCGCCTGGAGGGCCACACCCTCCCGACACGTGTTGCCAACCCTGGCGACGCGTTGCCCCTATCCCTTACCTGGCAGGCGCTGGCCCCCGTGAAGGGCGACTATACGGTCTTTGTCCACCTCATAGATGCCCAGGATGGGATCTGGGGACAGGGCGACGGCCCTCCGCTGGACGGCTTCTATCCGACCTGCCTCTGGGACCCAGGTGAGTTGGTGGTCGATCAACACCAGTTGAATATCGCGCCAGACACCCCAGCCGGAACGTATCGCCTGACCGTCGGTCTGTACCTTCTTTCTTCTGGGGAAAGGCTACTGACAGAGGGCGGGGACCGTTTGATCATCGATGAGATCGAGATCCGACCATGAACGGGGAAAAGGGCAGCCGTCCCCCCTGGGAGAAGGTCAGGACCGCGGTTCTCTTGTTGGCGATCACGTTACTCGGCCTGTGGCTGCGCTGGCTCTATGTACGTGACATCAGCTTCTTTGTGGATGAGTATATCACCATCCGCGCCGCGGTCCAGATCCTGGATCGGGGAATGCCACTGTTGCCGTCGGGAAATTACTACAGCCACGGCCTGCTGTTGTCCTATCTCGAGGCCATCCTCGTCGGGCTGGGCGCCGACCAGAGCTGGCTACTCAGGCTCCCACCACTGCTCTTTAGCACGGCAGCCATCCCCCTCCTGTATTGGGTGGGCCGGCGTATGGTATCACCGGCGGCTGGATTGGTCGCCGCCGCTCTGCTCGCCTTGTCGCCAGAGTCGATCCTGTGGGGAGGCAGGGTGCGGATGTACGCGCCCCTGCAGTTCTTTGTGCTGTTGGCTACATTCTTCTTTTTCGTGTGGGTGGTACGCAAAGACGATCGTCATGTCTTCCGATTGCTGTTCGTGGTCACCTACTGGGCAGCGCTGTTCAGTCACGCCGAAGCCATGCTCCTACTCCCGATCTGGGCTCTCTGGGCCCTCGTCCAGCGTGGCTGGCATTGGTGCCTGCGGGGCGTCAACCTGCTGACTTTTGGACTGAGCGGCCTGGCGATTGTGATCGAGATCCTGCTGCGGCGGATCGGACCCGCAACGCAGGCATGGGTGGCGCCCGGCATCTTTGAAAGCGTAGGGCGCCAATACGTGGGCGCAGGCATCGACTGGCCAGGTGTAGAGAAGATCGTGCAGCCGCTCTTCCTGGCGCCGGTATATCTGCCCTTCACCTTGCTGGCTCTGGTAGGGCTGCCAGTTTTGCTCTTGATCTGGAAGCGCAAAACGGAGCACATAAGATCGGCTGAGAAAGAGGGGATCGCCTACCTCTACGCCCTGGTCATGCCGGTCCTGTTTGCTCTACTCTTCATCGTAGATGCATCCTGGAAGAGCCCGCGCTATGCACTGATGCTGTTGCCTCACTTCTTCCTGATAGCAGCGTCGTGGTTAGCCTGGTTGGGACGGTGGTTGCAGGCACGTAGTGGGCTACACCTGGCTTGGTTGGGCTCGGCAGTGGTCATCGCCCTTGTTGTACTGGGGTCCTGGCCCTCAGCGTTGGCCGCCACACAGGTTTCCGTACCAGACTATGGTTGGGGCTTTGGCTACGTCGAAGAACATGAGCAGGCGGGGGACCTGGTTGTGACCTTCTTGTGTCCGGCTGCCTTCCAGCACCTTGGGCGCTGCGACTACTTGGCCATCCCTGACGACTTTGTCGGCTTTGCCTTCCAGGAGAACGAGCACTGGGTGAGCGGCTGGGACAGGGTGCCGATCCTTGATTCACCGGAAGGTCTACGGGCTATCCTGCGTGGCACCCAGCAGGTCTGGTTCGTGGTGGACCAGGGCCGCTTCTCTGACCGTTACCCGACCGACTTCCTGCAGGCCGTATGGGACGGAATGGACCTGGTCGCGGCAGAAAGGGAGATTCTGGTCTTTCGTTCCCGTCTGCGATCAGTACCAGACACCGGCTCGTACCAAGAGCGGCGGATCGACTTCGAAGATGGCATCAGCCTGGTTGGCTACGAGTTGGCTCCTCAGGCCCCAGAGCCGGGCCAGGACCTTTCCGTCGTATTGCACTGGCAGGCCCGATCCCCAGTGTGGGGCCACTATACAGCCTTTGTTCACCTGACTGATGAGGACGGCAGACTGCTGGCCCAGATCGACCGACCTCCCTTGGGAGGTCTCTATCCGACGACGCAGTGGCGACCAGGGCCCACAATGCCCGATCTGTATCTGTTGTCCTTGCCCGACGATATGGCACCAGGCCGCTACCGCCTGGTCGTCGGCCTTTACGAGACCCATACACGTGAGGTGCTACCGATCGTCGCGGGGAACGACGTCCTGGACTATCTCTGGATTGGCCCCCAGCCTGTGGTCTCGGACCCAGAAGTCCAGCTTGAGGCGCTATTCGGTGGGAGCATCCAGCTACAGGGCTATGATCTGTCTCAGGGAACGGCAACGCCGGTGCGACCGGGCACCGATTTAGCCATCCGTCTTTACTGGCAGCCCATTGCCCGCGTGGATGACGACTACACGGTCTTTATCCACCTGGTGGACAGCGAAGGGCAAATTCAGGCCCAGGCCGATGGCCCGCCTCTGAGCGGACGATATCCGACTTCATTCTGGAAACCGGGCGAGGTCCTGCAGGACGATCACATGCTCGTGGTCGGCGAACAGGTACGCCCAGGCAAATACCAGATCCTGGCCGGGCTGTACCTTCTCAGGGATGGTTCGCGACTGGCCCTGACCGCCGGCCCTCAGACTGGGGGTGATGCGGTTGTGCTCGCGACACTAGAGGTGGGTCGATGAGCATCCTGGCGAATAGAGGAGAGAAGCGCTGGCCAACGCTGGCCATCGGTCTGATCTTGTTGGTCACATCGCTGCTGGCCCGGGCGCAAGGGCTTGGCAGGTTCTCGTGGCCAGACGAGGTGACCTGGCTCGAGCGTTCGTCGGCCTTTGTGCTGGCCCTGGAACAGGGAGACCTGGCAGGGACATACCTGAGCGACCACCCGGGCGTGGTACCCATGTGGGGCTTTGGCGCTGCGCTCTACCTACGCGCCCAGCTCACAGGGGACCGCGAGCCGTTGGAGGCCCTGGCCGGGGAGAGCTACGATGATGATGTGCCAACACAGTTGGCGACAGCTGCGCTGTGGACAGTCATCTGTACCTCGCTCGCGGTGGTTGCTGCCTATGGCTTGTTGATCCCCTTGCTGGGTCGCTTTGGGGCAGCCCTGGCTGGCCTTCTACTCGCCCTCGATCCCTTCTATCTGAGCCACTCGCGGATCGTCCACGTGGACGGAATGCTGGCCAGCTTCATGTTGTTGGCCGTATTGAGTCTGCTCGTCTACCTGAAAGATCCTCGGCGCCATGGCTATCTGTTCCTGGCCGGGATTCTGAGTGGGCTGGCCTTGCTCACCAAGACCCCATCCCTGTTTTTGATACCGATGGTGGCTCTGGTATTGGGTGTGCAGTGGCTTCTCGGGCGCTCAGGACGCCTGCCCCATCTCGGGGCCGGGCGCCTCCTGCTCACGTTCGTGACCTGGCTGGCTACCTCTTGGGCTGTCTTTCTGCTGTTGTGGCCGGCGGCCTGGCTTCAGCCCATCTACTACACATACCGGCTCTTCCGCGCCTCCAGGTGGGGCGTGGTGGTCTCACACGGTTCCAACTTCTTCCTGGGCCGTGCTGTGGAAGACCCGGGACTCGCTTTCTACTGGGTGGTCTTTCCCTTTCGTCTCTCCCCGTTGGTCACCATCCTCCTACTCCTCAGCCCTGTTCTGCTCTTCTGGGCCTGGAGACGGCGGAAGGATGCGCGACTACCGCTCATGGCCTTGTCCTATGTCTTCTTCTTCATCTTGATGATGTCGCTAGCGGCAAAAAAGGGCGATCGCTATCTGCTGCCTGCTTATCCCATGGCCGACGTGTTGGCAGCGTGGGCCCTCGTGACGCTCTGGCAACGAGTCCGGCACAGGGTCAGACTTGGGCCTAGAGCCAGCTATGCCGCCCTCGTGGCCCTGGTGCTGTTCCCCTCGTTCCTGTGGCTCCGGCTGGCGCCTTACTATGGCGCCTATTTCAATCCACTGCTCGGAGGTGGAGCCGTCGCGCAGAAGGTGTTTGCCTTTGGCCAGGGCGAGGGATTGGACTTGGCCGCGCAGTACCTGAATGAAAAGCCCAACAGCGCCGACTTGGTGGCGGTGAGTTTCTATCCGGCCCAGTTTCGCTATCGATTTGAGGGCGCGGCCACGTCACTCCGGAGGGGGGATTGGGACAAGACCTGGCTCTTTGCTGACTATGTCGTCTTCTACATCAGCCAGGTCCAACGCCAGTTGCCCACGCCTGAATTGGTTGAGTTTTTCGAAGCCCAGCAGCCGGAATATGTCGTGCGGCTGGGCGGTGCCGACTTTGCCTCTGTCTATGCTTCGCCACAGCTCCTCTCGGGGCGCCCTCCTGCCGTGGAAGCCAGCGTCGGGGACGCCTGGTTCGGGGACGGGCTAGGATTGATTGGCTATGCACTCAGCGCCGACCATGTTCAAGCCGGTGATGAAGTCTATGCCACCCTCTATTGGCAGCCTCTTGTCCAGCTCGGACACGATTATGAGATTTGGCTTCAATGGATGGATCCAACCGGCGAGGCGGTGTGGCAGCAACTCGGGCCACCGTTCGAAGGCCGCCTTCCCACCTCATGGTGGCTTCCAGGACGGACCATGTATGACCGGTATCGCATTGTATTGCCGGAAAATGCGGTAGCGGGCCGCCACACACTCGTGGTTCGAGCCGTGGCGGCGGAAGGGGAAGGCGCAGTGGACGCCCATGGTCCCATCTACGACGACCAGCCTGACACCTTGGCCGTCGCCGAAGTCTGGGTGGATCCCGCTCCCTTGGAATGAAAAGCTGGGCATCAGCATGAAACCGATGCCCAGCTAGCAGCGCTGTGACGGCTCCTGTCCTGGCCAGGGTTGCTACGGCTGCCAGACGTGAACTGCTTCATCCTCAGCAGTATGCGTCAAACGAAGCTGGCCACTTCCGTCAGCTCCCATGACGTACAGCTCCTTGTTGCCGTCTCGAGTGGAGATGAACGAGATCAGGGTCCCATCCGCCGACCAGGCAGGCACATAGTCGGCCCCGGCCGCATTCGTCAGGTTGACTGGGTTCGTGCCGTTTGGATTCATCGTAAAGATCTCATAGTTGCCGGTTCGATTGGTAGAAAAGGCGATCAGGCTGCCATCCGGTGACCACTTGGGCGCGAAATCGTACGAAGCGTTGTCGGTCAGACGGGTAAGCACACCAGTGTTGGCGTTGACGACATAGATCTCGCTGTCAGTCTTCTTGTCATTCAGGACAAACGCGATACGGGCATTGTCTGGCGACCAATCCAGGGCAGTGGCCTCAAGGTCGTCGCTCGTCAGGCGGACCTGGTTGGTGCCGTCCGCGTTCATGACAAAGACCTCAGCATATTCGTCCAGACCGCAGAGAAACGCGATGCGCGTGCTGTCCGGTGACCAGGCTGGACTATGGCTTTGGCAGAGACGGCTGGTTAGTCGGGTCTGATTGCTCCCGTTCGCAGCCATCACATAGACCTCCCAACGACCGTCGCGAAAAGAGGTAAAGGCAATCTTGGTACCGTCCGGCGACCAGGCTGGGCTTCGATCGTCCTTGGGATGGTTCGTGAGGTTGCTCAGCTGCCCACCGTCAGGCGTGGCGCTGAGGATGTCGCCTCGGCCTTCGTAATAGTGGACCCAGGCAATCTTGGTGCCATCACCAGACCAATTTGGCGCCAGGTCACCTCCAGCTAGATTGCTGACGTTTTGCAGCCCTGTGCCGTTAGGGTTGATGACAAAAATCTCGAAATCGTCGGTCTGTTTCGAGTCAAACGCCAGGAGAGACTCAGACGGGGGGGGTGTGATCCCATAGTTTCGGAGGACGGTGGGCAGGAAGACAGACGCTGTGTCGAGCAGGACATCGACCTCCGCCTCGACGGGTCCGACGACGGTGTCACCGTAGCGGGCTTCGACCCGATTGTCCAGACCGCGGCCACCCTCGGTCATCGTCACTCGGTAGGTGAAGCGCAACTCGCCGTTCGTTGGGACGGTCAGGGGACCGATCCATTGCAGGACCCCATCGACCACGGTGGGCGCGGGAAGGGGACTGCCAACCATATGAGAGAAGACAGCGCCTGTCGGCAAGGTGTCAGAAATCACATCCAGGACGGCGTCCAGACTCCCACTGTTCGTCAAGGCCACTGTATAGTCGACCGTCTCGCCCTTGTACACAGAGCTCGGACTAGCCAGCTTAACGCCGTCCATCTGGACACCAAGGATCACAACCGCCGCCGAATCGCTGATGACCTCGCCCGTGGAGAGGCGGGCTTGTACACGATTCTGGTAGGGTACAAAACTGGGCGGCGCTTGTGCATCGACCTTGTATACAAGATCCAGGCTTCCGTGGGCGGCGATGGTGTAAGGGCCGGTCCAATGGATATCGCCGGTAGTGCCTGTGGGATTTTCAGTGATGTCGCTGCCGGCAAGCATGGTCTGAAACGTAAAGTTGGCAGGCAGGCTATCACTGATCACCATCAACGCGATCTCCGCATCCTCGTCATTGGCGAAAACCACAGTGTAGTCGATCGACTCGTCAGCGATGGTGGCGTCAGGCTCGGCTTGCTTCTCAATGCTGACGGAGGGTTCATCTGCGAAAGTCAGCACGGTTAGACAAAGGGCAGCCAGCAAGGCAAACGTGCCGACAAGCCAGGGGAGAGTTCTGCCCCGCGGGAAGAACTGCAGAGGGAAGGTGCTCTTGTCCATTCTCTACACACTCCATGGCCAGGTTATGGTTACCATCAATGGCAAGCTTGTGCTATGATAGCATAGAGGGCAGGAATTGCCAAGCAGGACCGCAGGTACGTCAGCTCCGCATCCAGGGTCTGGCTGCCTGGGGGACATTGCCAGGCAAAAACAGCTACCGAGTGCTCAGTAGTAGCACTTCCATTCACGTCAGCGATGGAAATTGACAGCAAGGGAATTCTGCCTACAATCTGGGCACCGGAACCATGGTCTCCGGATCTCGTACAGGGCCAGTCTTGGGTATAGAGGGAAACATGTCTAACACGAACATTGACGGGAGTCAGCAGAGTCGCAGAGTTCGCTTGGCGACCCTGCTGGCGATTGGCAGCGTGCTTCTGTTCCACACCCTCAACAACTGGCGATGGCTGGCCGTCAACGTCACCTCCACCGGCTGGGACAAGCCCCGCCATCTGGCCCGCAGTCTGAACTATGCCCGGATGCTCGAACCGGTGACCATCCAGTCCCTCTTCGGTGTCATGATCAGTGATCCAGTACGGCCTCCGCTCTTCCCTGCATCCGCGACGATCGCCTACCGGCTCTTTGGTTGGAACGCCGATGTGGCAACGATGATCAATATCCTCTACATGGCCATTGCCTTGGCAGCGACCTACGGCTTGGGACGACATTGGGGTAGTGCCACGAAGGGTCACCGGTTGGGATTGGTCAGCGTGCTGGTTCTGGGATCGTTTCCCATGTTCTACGCCATGTCCCGCTACTTCTATCTTGAATTCGCGCTCATGGCCATGGTCACCTTGACCCTGTTCCTGCTGCTGGCGACTGAAGGTTTTCAGCGGCGTGGCTTGTCGATCCTGTTCGGCTTGAGCCTCGGACTGGGCCTGCTCACCAAGCGGACCTTTGCTGTGTTCGTCGTTGGGCCCATCGGCGTTGTGATCCTCGGCTCGGGTCTGTTGCCTCTCCTATGGCGTCGACTGAGACAAAGGCCTCGGATCTATTGGAAGACGGCCCTCGTGGCTTTGATCGGCGGGCTGGTTCTAGCGGCACTCTGGTACCTGCCGAACCGACAGGCCGTTCGCGGGCTTGTCCTTGGCGACGCCCTGTTCTTCATTTGGTGGATCCTTGCGGCTTTGACCATATACTTTGTCGGCCTGCCGTCGGCCCGCCTTTCGAATGCGTTATCAGCTGTCTTCTTGGCCGCTAGCTTGGCCTCGACCTGGTACCTCGCCCGCATCGAGTTCCTAGAGCGGGTGGCACTCTATGGCTACGGCGTTGACGATCCACGCGGACGGACACTTCGGCTCGACAACATCAACACCTATCTCTACTATATACGCAAGCTGGGTAACGAGCATACGTCGTTCCCTATCTTTGTGCTACTGCTGATCGTTGTCGTCGTGGCAGGGATCGTGACCTGGCGCCGGCGGGGCTCGCTTGGTCGCCTTGTGCGGCAGATTAGGCTGGATGGCTGGGCTGTACTTGCCTGGGTTGGCGGGGCTTATGCGCTCTTCACCTTCTCCATCTACCAAGAAACACGTGCCTTCACGCCTGCCCTACCCGCCATAGCCCTGATCTTCGCGGCTGCCCTGTTCGCGCTGCCCTGGCGTCGGATCCGCTGGGCAGTTCTGACCTTGGTGCTCGTCTTTGGGCTCGTGCAGTTCTTCGTCTTGTCTTACGAACCGGTGCAGCAGTGGTTGGCACCCCAGACCTTTGCTCTGCCTGGTTGGGGCCGGACGAGTTCCTTTGCCCAGGGAGTCTACATTCAACTGCCCGATGAAGGACAGACGGACCGCGGTTACTGGATTGAGCCGGACGTGCTGCGGCGCATGGAGCAACATCGCCTGGAGACAGGCAAGGATCTGCACAGCCTGGGCATGTTGGTCAACACTACGCAGATCAATGCCGGGCCGTTCAATTATCTGATCTTGACCGAGTACCCGGAACTGCGCGTCGAAAGCCTGATTGCTCGCTTTGACGAGACATCGCCCTATCGCCGTCTCTTCGGGCACGACTATGTGGCCGTTAAGAGAGATAATGCGGGCGCCAATCCCGCCCAACAGCAGGTGATCGACAACATCCTCGACGATCCGCCCGAGCTGTTTGCCCGGGCCTTCGAACTTGAGACAACGTATCACCTGCCGGACGGTGACACCGTCTCCCTCTACCGCCAGCGCCATCCCCTGCCAGCTGACTACCCCGCCGAATACATCACGCATCTTGCAGCACAAATGGGCCAGCAGGCATCGGAAGGTGATGCCATCCTTCTAACGCCGCCGCAGTTGGTCTATACCTTCCTGTCAGAGTACACGGGAACTGCGGAGGTCTACCTGGCACCAGAGACCGAGGGAGAGCTGGAGGACATCACAGCCTCGCACCAGCGCATCTTCTTGGTCATCGGCGATCCGGCAGCCGGCGAGGCGCAGGCTCTGAGCCAGGAGTGGCTCAACCGCCACGCCTTTTTCGCCCGTCACCAGTGGGCCGACAGCCTCCAGGTACTGACCTACGGTACGGTGGAAGGCCAACCCGCGACGACGCCCAACCAGGAAATCAGCGCTGTCCTGGGCGACCAGATCGAACTCCTGGGCATTGACCTCCCGGCGACGAACTGGCAGGCAGGCCAGTTCGTGCCGCTCAGCCTGTTCTGGCAGCGGCTCGAGGAGATCGATTCGGACTATGGGGTCTTTGTGCATCTCGTCGACGGCGCTGGGCAGCTTGTGGCCCAAACCGATTCGCCGCCCGTGGGCGGCTCCCTGCCCACCAGCAGTTGGCAGCAGGACGAGATTATCGTCGACCGCCACGGCCTGCCGCTACCCGCCGAGCTGGGTCCCGGGCATTACGAACTGCGCGTCGGGATGGTGGATCCCTCGACGGGTGACCGGTTGCCCGTGGTCGACAGGCAAGGGCAGCGGCTCGACAGCGTCGTGGCAGGCACGCTAGAGATAGACTAGAAGCCTTTAGGAGAGACAGATGAAGACACGGGACTATGGCCCACTCCTCGCAGATATGGCCGAGGCCTACAGCCAGCATTCAACCCGATCCAAGGCGATCAACGAACGCGCCAAGAAGGTCCAGGTCGACGGCGGCAGCCACGCGCTGCGCCTCCTCGAACCGTTCCCCCCACGCGTCGTCGCCGCCCGGGGCGCTTATGTGACCGACGAAGATGGCCACCAGATCCTGGATTTCTGGCAGGGACACATGGCCAACATCCTGGGCCACAATCCAGCCTTCGTGACCGCCACGCTGGCACGGGCACTGGAAGAAGGTGTGGGCTTGCAGACCGGCTTCACCGATCGGCTCCAGGCCGAGGTAGCCCAGATCCTCTGTGAGCGGACAGGCACCGAGCGGGTACGCTTCACGACCAGCGGCACGCTGGCGACGATGTACAGCATCATCCTGGCGCGGGCGTTCACCGAGCGTGACCTAGTCATGAAGGTCGGTGGCGGCTGGCATGGCGCCCAGCCCTGGGCCCTGAAGGGCATAAGCTATCACACCAATACCGAGTCGGGCTTCCACAAGATCGAATCTGGGGGCGTACCCCTCGCCGTGGCCGAGAAGGTCATTGTCAGCGGATTCAACGACCCCGACAGACTGCGCAGTCACTTCCGGGAGCACGGCGACCGCCTGGCCTGCTTCATCGTGGAGCCCTTTCTTGGCGCTGGCGGCTTCAAAGCGGCCAGCCTGGAATACCTGCAGACGGCGCGGGAACTGACCGAGCACTATGGCAGCGTCCTGATCTTTGACGAAGTCATTTCAGGGTTCCGCTTCTGTGCCGGCAGCGTCGCGAGGCTATACGGCGTCCAGCCGGACCTCTCCACCTTCGGCAAGATTGTGGGTGGCGGCATGCCCCTGGCCGCGGTCGGCGGGCGGGCCGAGATCATGAGGCTGGCCGGTCGTGAGGGTGGAAGCAGGGTCCGCTTCTCCGGAGGCACATACTCTGGCCACCCGGGATCGTTGCTGGCGGCCAAGACGGTGCTGAGCTATCTTATCGAAAACGAAGCCGAGGTCTATCCGTATCTGGGTCGGCTCGGCGAAAGGGCACGCGAGATGGCAACCGCCATCTTTGCGGAGGAAGGCATCTGGGCCAAATGCACCGGCGACGGCGGGGGGGTCCTGCCCGGCAGCTCGCTCTTCATGCTTCACTTCCCATACGACAAGAACACATCACTGGAACGGCCGGAAGATTGGGCAGATCCGACCAAGTGCGACATTGCCCTGAGCAACAAGGTCCTGGACCTGGCCCTGCTGCTGGAAGACGTGTTCACCAGTCGCAGCCACGGCGCCATCTCGGTCGCTCACACAGATTCGGACCTGGATCGCCTGGGCGAGGCTTGTCGAAGCGCGGCACGGCGCATCAAACAGTACCTGTAGCCGGTCAGCCCGGAGCCGGAAACCAGCAGCATTACACACCACAACAGGAGGAGAGACGTGGCAGATGAAATCAGGATCGTGCAGTACGGACTCGGACCGATTGGGTCCGCAGTGGCCCGGCACATTGTCGAGCGCCAAGGCCTGAGATTGGTCGGCGCCGTCGATATCGACCCCGAAAAAGTGGGCAAGGACGTCGGAGAGGTGATTGGCTTGGGCCGCCATCTGGGCCTGGCGGTGGCCGGGACGCTATCGGGCGCGTTGGCGCAGGTTGAGGCCGATGTCGCGCTCCATACCACCAGCTCCTACTTTGACCTCTTCCAGAGCCAGGTCCTAGAGATCCTCCAAGCTGGTCTGGACATCGTGTCGACCGCCGAGGAGCTATCCTACCCCTGGCTGGACCATCCCGAAGCAGCCGCCGAGGTCGACGCCGCCGCCCGGCGCGCCGGCAGGACCATCCTTGGCACCGGCGTCAATCCTGGCTTCATCATGGATAGCCTGCCCCTCTTCCTGACCGCCATCTGCCAGCGGGTGGATCACATCGAGATCACACGGGTCATCGACGCCTCCAAGCGCCGGGGTCCCTTCCAGGCCAAGATCGGCTCAGGCATGACCGTTGAGGCCTTTGAGGCCAAGATGGCTGCCGGACGCATGGGCCACGTTGGTCTGCCCGAGTCGGTGGCCATGGTCTTTGATACCCTCGGCCACAAGCTGGTGGGCTACGAGTCCACCGTCGAGCCGGTGCTCGCCGAGCGGGACATCAAGACGGATCACTTTGAGGTCCACGCAGGCCAGGTCCGTGGCCTCAAGCAGGTGGCCCACGGCTACGGGGAGGACGGCGAGTTCGTGGCCCTGACCTTCATCGCCGCGCTGGAAGCCGGCCAGGACGGCGACACGATCAAGATCACCGGCAGGCCCAACCTGGAAGTCATCCTGAAGGGCACGAACGGCGACATTGCCACGGTGGCCATCGCGGTGAACGCCATCCGGCGGGTGAAAGAAGCCCCGCCCGGCTTGGTCACCATGCGGGATCTGCCCATCGTGACTGCTCGCTAGCGCTTTGTACACGACGAAGCTCTTGTCTCCAATTTGGGAGACAAGAGCTTCTGATTGTACGTCTCCAGGCTCTGCGTCGATCCTAGCTACAGGTCACTCCCTGCTCCACCTCCGCCATCGTCCGGCCGAGTCGCCCGATCCAACTCGAGCAGAAAGGCAAAGGCTTCTTCCGTGCTCTGACCACACATGTCAGGACTGGGTCGCAGCCGGGTACACACTATCGGCCGATCTGGATGGCCGTACAGACGACAAAGGCTATCGTCGGTCAACTGGACACAGCGTACCCCAGCCGGCTTGCCGTGGGGCATCCCCGGGATGGGCGACGAGATGGAGAGGGCAACACAGCATGCGGCACAACCGGGTCTACACTCCATCCCACTCTCCCGCGTAGGCAACCCGGTAGGGCTCTAGCTCGCGCGTAGTCACGAACCAGCGCAGCTCGACGAGCTGTCGCAGATGTAGGAGATCGTGGGCAACCCAGGAAGCCAGCAGGTCCCCTGCCGTGATCTCCCCCCACGGGGCTTGATAGGTGGCAGCCCAATCCGGCGATCGGAGCCCACGTAGCCAGGCGAGCGACTCGTCACGCGCCGACAATAAGCCAGCCAGTGATTCCGCCAGGTCGCGTTCGTTATATCGCCTCGCAGTGACCCAGCCACTAGGATCGATCGGCGGCCACGTCTCACCAGGCCGGTGGAGCGTGTAGTCGATCCGCTGGCGGAAATCCTCTCGCTCCTCGTCCCAGAGGTGATTCACCACCTCGACTACCGACCAGGAGTCCGGATCCGGCCTGCAGCGGGCCTGCTGATCGTCGATCCCCGAGACCAGCGCCTGGATCGCAACGGCACTTTCCGCCAATCGTGAAGCCACATGTCGCACGTCCACTCAACACCTCCTCACCGCGCAGAACTGGGACGGACGTCCCCCCAGCGCACCATCCATTATAGCACGGGTGACCCCCTGCTAGCAACGATCACTGAGCCTTGTTCCATACTCTTGCCTTCGCAGACCAGCCCATGCTCATCAATGGCACCTGTCTTTTTCCTATTATGATGAAGTAAATTTGACAAATCTATGGTTAGGCGGCATAATGTTCAGTGTGAAGACAAAGTGATGTCCCAGCGCATCAGCAACATCCGTTGGGACGGGGAGGAATAGATGGCTTTCGCCCAGTGGAGAGAAGCACTTGTGGGCTGCAACGTCCAGGATCCAGCGCATGCCGGCTGGCTCACGCGCTGGCTGGTCATCACCCGGGCATGCGTGTTTTCGATGACCATCCTGTCTGTACTCATCGGAGTGCTGCTGGCGGCCGCGGATGGGTACTACCATTGGGGGCTGGCCGCTCTGGCCCTCGTAGGGTTGGTGGCGGCGCATGCTGCCAACAACCTGCTCAACGACTATCTGGACGTGAAGAATGGCGTGGACACCGAGGACTATCCCCGGGCCCAGTATTCGCCTCACCCTCTCCTCGGTGGGTTGACCACACCCAAGAGGCTTTTGCTGGCTGTGCTGCTGCTGAACCTGCTCGACGCCGCCGTCATGTTCTATCTCGTCCTCGGCGCTGGACGGCCTTGGGCCTTTGCCTTTGCCATCGCCGGCCTCCTGCTCAGCGTGTTCTATGTGGCCTGGCCGCTCAAGCTCAAACATCGCGGCTTGGGTGAGTTGACGGCGCTGGTAGTGTGGGGACCTCTCATGTCAGGCGGCACATACTATGTCGTGGCAGGGACCATCACGCCGGCGGTCTGGCTATCGACCCTCCCCTACGGCTTGCTGGTGGCCACGGTCCTGGTGGGCAAACACATCGACAAGCTACAGCAGGACGCGGCCATCGGCGTCCATTCCATCCCCGTGCTGTTGGGTGAATCCACCGCGCGGCGCTTAAATATGGCCCTCATGGTGCTCTTTTTCGTCGTCGTCATCGCGCTCGCCGTCACCGGGGCCATGGGCTTCTGGATCCTGCTCACGTTATTGGCCATCGGCCGGCTCTGGACCGTGCTGCGGCAGTATGCCCAGCCCAAGCCCGACTCCGCGCCGGCAGGCTGGACCGTGTGGCCACTGTGGTACGTCGGTTGGGCCATGCTACTCAACCGGCGGGCCGGACAGCTTTTTTTCCTGGGGATGGTACTCAACGTCGTGTGGGGGTTTGTCGCCGGGCGTTTCTTTAGCTAGATCCTACGCCAGACACCTGCCGCGTCAATCCGCAGCCGGCAATGGGGTCATTCTAATTCGAGTATCTTCGACTACTGAAAAATGCCCGGCCCAGTCCGAGCGGCTATCCAAGGCCGCCATTGCCACCTGAGCCACGTGGGCTGACGATGGCGCGGAAATGCGAAACAGAACGATCCCGCTGGAAGCTGGCAGCCTAGCTCTAAAGGCCAATTCCCCAAAGTCCTTGTCAAAGGTGATCAGTACACGATTCTCGACTTCTGCGCGTTTGAGGACCTGCTCATCGCTGATACCAGGTGTGTCTGTGCGCACCCAGGAGACATCGTGCCCACCTTGACGAAGCTTGGCAATTGCATCCCCAGGGAAGTTCTCGTTTGCCAGAATCCGCATCGCCTACGCCGCTATCATGGGATAGACTCTCTCTGCTTGCAAGGTCGCGCTCGCATAGCCCAGGCAGGCGTGCACATCCTCTTGTGTCAGCCCCGGATAGTTGCTCAGGATCTCCGCCTCAGTCCAGCCCTGGGCCATCAGACCAATGATGAACTCGACTGCAAGCCGAGTTCCCCTTACGATCGGCTTGCCAGCCAGCACATCTGGATCGATCACAATTCGCTCTTGCCAGTCCAACGTAGCCTCCTCGTTATTTGGTCCGCTTGAGAGCAAGTGTAGCATATCCAGCACGGATATGCAACCCTAGTCGACGGCCAACGTCTTGCTGAAGCTCCGCGGAAAGTCAGGATCGATGTCGCGGGCAACGCTCATGCGGTAGGCGATGAGCTGGGCGGGGATGGTGAGCAGAATGGGGGCCAAAGAACAGTCGACCTCGGGGATGGCCAGGCGATCATACACGTTGGCTCGCAGCGCTGGGTTCTCGGCCGCCAGCGCGATGGCCCGCCCGCCCCGGGTAGTGACCTCGTTGACGTGGTTGATATTCATCGACTCGTCACCCGGCGCGGTGATGAACACCGGATAGCCCTCATGCACTGCCGAGAGCGGGCCGTGCTTGGACTCACTGGAGAAAATACCCTCGCAGTGGGCGTAGGTGATCTCTTTG
>Ga0316577_10000458_pt1 | contig 16054 bp, 9 predicted proteins | sample S5NA_FD_203073 | JGI IMG/M metagenome (GOLD analysis project Ga0316577, IMG submission 203073) | Rhizosphere microbial communities from salt marsh grasses in Alabama, United States - S5-7_050615r2r1 | ecosystem: Host-associated > Plants > Roots > Rhizosphere | place: USA: Alabama | collected... | reverse complement strand
ATTCATTTTGGTCGCTTCGATTCAATCCCAAACAACAATAGCAAACCTCGATGAATTGAAAAAAACGTATCCTGATCTCAAAGTATATAACGAAAAAACAATAAATCTGCTGGGATACCGGCTCATCCAAGCTGGGAAAATAAAAGAGGCGATCGGGGTATTCAAATTGAATACTGAATTGTATCCCGACTCGTGGAATACCTATGACAGCCTAGGAGAAGCCTTTATGGTTTCCGGCGACAAAGAAGAGGCGATAAAGTATTACACAAAATCAGTTCAGATCAATCCTGATAACACCAACGGGCTTAACATGCTTGAAAAACTGCGGCGTCCCTCCACCTTGAAAGAGGAATATTCTGTGGAGGAACTGCAGGAGGATTTCCTTCAATTCCGAAGACACATCGAAGAGATTTTCCCCCATCCTTATGAGTTTACCAGCGAAGAATCCTTCGATAGATTATTCCAAGCTCAATATGAAAAGATCACCGAACCGATGTCGTTATTGGAGTTTTATCGGCTGCTGGCTCCGCTTAAAGGAAATATCGGCTGCGGGCATACCCATCTGGATTACCCGGAAGAATACAGAAGAGAAGTGCAGGTACAGAAATTCCCTCTGGTATTGACATTTCTCGAAAACAAGTGTTTTGTCCTGAAGGATCTAAACGAGGATTCCACGCTTCCTCTCTTCAGTGAGATACTCACCATAAACGGTGTTGGAATCGGAGGAATAGCAGGTACCTTGAGATCAGAGATATCAGCTGATGGGAACAACCCTTTTTTTAAAACCTCCGCCCTGGAGAACTGCTTTCAGTACTATTATGCCAATCATTTTGGCGTGCCCAAAGAATTCAAGATTGAATACAGATCAGATGAGGACGGAGACATCCATGAAGCTGTGATTCCGGCTATTCCCTGTTCAGGCATCAATTATTCCAATAGAGAGGCGAAGGATTTGGATGTTCGCGTTTTCCCCCAAAAAAATACAGCCGTCCTGACGATAGACAGCTTCAGCTACTATGAGGAAAGGAACAAAATATTTTTTGCTTTTGTGGACAAGGCTTTCTCCAGGATCAAAGAAGAGAATATAAAAAATGTCATCCTAGATTTGCGGGGAAACGGGGGAGGGGACCCCTTTTGTGCGAGTTATTTGTGGTCCTATCTCGAGAGAGAACCTTATCCTTATTTCGCTGAGCCCTATGGAAAATATGCTGAATTATCAAAACCCATAAAGCAGGCGGAAAATCATTTCACGGGAGATCTCTTTATTTTGATAGATGGCAGCAATTTTTCGACGACAGGACACTTTTGCTCTAAAGTCAAATATCATGATCGGGGCACGTTCATCGGGACTGAAACGGGAGGCACCTATACCTGCAACGCAGCTGTCCGCGTGTTTCCTCTCAAAAACACAAAGATAGGTCTTAAAATTGCTACCGGAAGCTTTGCTGCTGCGGTCGAAGGATTTCCCAAAGATCGTGGGATCATTCCTGAATATCCTGTCAAATCAAAGTTAGACGATTTAAAAAGCGGCAAGGATACAGTAATGGATTATGCATTAAATCTTATAGCCAATATAAATTAAGCTAGATTCATGTGTTTTCTTTCCTGCCACTCAAACGTAGGCCTTCTACTCCCATAGGGTAGGGTTAGCTTTTTGACTTATCCTGTGTGTCATAGGGGCTATTCATACCTGAGTGAGTCGATGGGATTGGCTGTGGCTGCTTTGAGGGATTTATAGCCCACGGTAGCAGCTGCGACAAAGAGTGTCCCTAGCCCCGGGTAAATAAAAATCCACCAGTCCAAACCGGTCCGGTAAGCAAAATTTTTAAGCCACTGCAGCATAGCGAAATAACCGATGGGCCAGGCGATAAGGTTGGCGTAAAGAACCCATTTGGTGAAATCTCTTAGAAGCTGCACAAGTATGTTCGGCACGTTGGCCCCAAAAACCTTTCGGATGCCAATCTCCTTTGTGCGCTGCTCTGCCATAAAGGAGGACAATCCGAATAAACCCAGACAAGATATGAAAATGGCCAAAATGGAAAAGTACTGAAAAAGTTTTTCCGTCCTTTCTTCTGAGCGGTAAAGTCCCTCATATTCTTTATCTAAGAAGCTAAAGGTAAAAGGGTATTCAGGGTTGAAATTTTGATGTGTGCGTGCGACTTGTGCCATGACATCCTTTATGTGCTCTGTGCGGATACGCATGAAAATAAAGGAGTCCCAGCTTGGGTGTACCTTCATGATAAGCGGTGCGATCTTTTCATGCAGAGATTTCATGTGAAAGTCACGCACAACTCCTATGATGCTGCCTTCGGTCTCCCACAGATTGAACCTCTTTCCGACAGCACTTTCAAAACCGAGAGCCTTTGCCCCGGTTTCATTGATGATATAGGCTTTATCCGTATCGGTCGCGAAGTCTTTCGAAAAGCCACGCCCCTCGACCACTTCCAGACCAAATGTGTCGATATAATCGAAGCCAACCGACATGACGGTCCAGTGGATTCTTTGGTCCGGAGTTCTCCCTTCCCAGTCCACCCCGGTAGTCCCCCCAGATATTCTTGAGGGTCTGGAGGATGATGTGGTCACGTTCAGTATATGCGGAATGCGAGTTAATTCGGTTCTGAAGGCCGTAGTGTCATCGAGGAGTTTCCCTCGCATCTCGATATAGACGATATTATCCTTTTTTATCCCAAGGTTTTTGTTTTGCATGTATGTTAGTTGATTGCGGATCACGAATGTCCCCATCAGCAAAATGACAGACAGACTGAACTGCACCACAACCAGCGCTCGTCTGAAATAACGTGTCTTTGCCCCCGCCCGACGTTTTCCTTTGAGAACTTGCGAGGGCCGAAATGCAGACAGATAGACAGCAGGGTAGCTCCCCGCCAACAGGCCAGTGATAACTGTCAATCCCAAAAAAACAAAAATCATCGAACCATTGATGAGAGAACCGGCCGTGAAATTTTTTCCTGTCACTTGGTTGAATAAAGGGAGCAAAACAACGACACAAACCAGGGAGATAAGGAAAGCTAAGAGCGACATAAATAGGGATTCACCCAGGAACTGTTCGATGAGATGGCCTTTGGAGGCTCCAGATACTTTGCGGATTCCGATCTCTTTTGCCCTGTTGGCGGATTTGGCAGTCGTTAGGTTCATAAAGTTGATGCAGGCGATCGCTAAAACCATGACTGCCACAAGGGAAAATATATAGATATAAAGAGCCTTCCCCTGGCTGGTCCCCCCCAAATCGAAATCGAAATGAGAGCGCAGGTGAATATCTTCCAAAGACTGAAGAGCGATATGGATCGTAGTAGGATCTTTCTGGTTATCGTTAATAAAGGTCTTGATTTTGGCTCCGAAAGCGTCCACATCCGTTCTGGGCTTCAGCCGCAGATAGGTGTAGTACTGGTGGTCTACCCAGCGTTTTGTCCAGCCATCAGCGATAAGGTGCTCGAAATTCCCTACAAAACCGACCTGGATGTGGGAATTGTGCGGCATATCCTGCATAATGCCTGTGATGATGAAGTCATGCTCGGCGTTGACTGTAAGGATTTTCCCGATGGGATCTTCGTTCCCGAAATATTTTCTAGCCATTGATTGGCTCACCACCAGGGAATTGAGTTCCTTGAGCACGGTTTCCGGATTCCCTTTGATGAGGGGAAAGGAAAAGAGGATGTAGAAGTTGTCATCGACGAAAGCGAATCTGTCTTCGTAAATTCGCTTTTCTTTGTATGCAACCAGGTTCCTGTATTGTATAGACAAATGCATGGATTCGACGACTTCTGGATAATTATCCCGCAACACCGGACCCAGTGGATAGGGAGTGGAAGCGGCGGGGTTAATCGCGCCTTGTGAGGTCACCCATTGCTCATAAACGCGGTAGATCGTCTTTGAATTTTCATGAAAGCGATCATAGCTCAGCTCATCCCGAACCCAGAGCAAGATGAAGATCGAAATCGCCAATCCGATCCCCAAGCCTGCGATGTTGATCAAAGAAAAAGCCTTGTGTCTTTTTATGTTTCTGAATGTGATCTTGAGATAATTGAAAAACATGGTCCCTCCAAATGTAAGAGAACGTTTAATGTACCTGGGAATGGCACAAAGTGCCTGGCCCCAAATCCATAGAGCGGCTTTTAATCTTCCTTTTTGCTGTAAAACTAGCTGAAATTCTTCGCTGCAGTCACCGGTCATTGAGTACTCGTGCTCATAGTGAGTGAGCGAAGAGAGAATCCATCTTGCTATCCATGGGGGATGATGCTTTCGAAGCCGGATTTTTTTCATGGTTTTGCGGACTCGATAAAATCAGGGATGCTTTCCCATATGGAAGTGTGCAACTCGTAAGCTTCCCGAAGCGCTTTTTTTCCTCTAGGCGTTAAGGTGTAATAAATGCGGGGGCGACCGATCCTGTCAGGGGTCGATTCACCCTCCGTTTTGGTCACATAACCTTTGCGCAGCAATTGCTCCAGGTTGTTGTAGAGAGTACCATAATTCAGATTTTTTCCTGAGAGTTTTTTTGCCTTTTGCCGGATAGATACGCCATAGGCCTCGTCCTTTTGGGCCCAAATGACCGATAGGATAATCTGCTCAAGAACGGTCAATTCTTTCATGGCTGTATCCTTTTATGTAAATTGCATATATTACTTATACGTATCATACATAAAAAAGGTTGCCAAAAGGGGCAATGGCAATGGAAAATGTTGCCTCCTGCCTGCAGTAAGTAGCACTTTTGCAGGAAATGCAATGCTTTCCTCCAGTTTGTATTTTTCTTTGCAATTCTGATATTGTAGGTTGCGTGAACAAAATCAGGGAATGATGATAAAAAAGTATATGCAGCTGGCTTTGTTGGTGCTTTTGATCGCCGCTTGCCAGCATCGTTCTTTTTCTGAAGCTGATAGCCTTTCCCTCTCAGTAAAACTGCTGGAAGGAGGATTTTTTAAACAGGACGGCATCACAACCGTTAAAAGCCCCAATACCTTGCAATTGGATGATTATTTTGTCTGGGGCGGGAGTGTTATAAAAGGCAGGGATGAAAAATACCATATGCTTTTTTCCTTGTGGGAATGCGGAGAGAAATGGGCTGCGTTTCAGGACGGATGGCTGCTTCATTCGAAAATTGCTTATGCCGTTTCAGATTATCCAGACAAGGGATTCGAATTTCAAAAAATTGTCTTGCGGGGAAAAATGTTCGAGGGAAACTCGACGGCGTGGGATGCGCAGTCCGTGCATAATCCCCATATAAAGGAATTTAACCATAAGTATTATCTTTATTATACAGGGACGTGTGATCCGGGACCTCAGCCCAAAGGTTCTCCTGGAGAAAACCTGAGCAAACGGAACCGTCTTCAGCAAAATCAAAAAATAGGGGTCATTGCATTCGAGTCATTCCAAGATCTATTGACCGGCAATTTCGATCATCCCGATGAGCCACTTCTCAATCCTAGAACGAGAGTCAAGGAAAACAATGTATTGAATCCATCGCCCTATAGAACCCATGCCAAACCGGATAATTTGATCGTCGTGAATCCATCGGTCGTCTATCGTCCTTCAGATGGAAAATATTTACTCTACTTTAAAGGGAATTTGTGGGACCCGAATTGGCGGGGGATTCACGGCGTCGCCATAGGAAACTCACCCACGGGGCCTTTCTCGGCCCTAGACGATTTTGTGTTTGATATCAGGACAGAGGATAGAAAGATTGCCAGTGCCGAAGATCCTTATGTCTGGTTTGATAAGAAATCGAACAAATTTTACGCAGTCATCAAGGACTGCACCGGGAAAATCACAGGGTCGAAGCCAGGCCTCGCAGTTCTCGTTTCTTCTGAGGGAATAAATTGGCAGAAACCGGCTCATTCATTATTCATGAAAAAGGAATTGTTATTCCCTGATGGGCAGAGACTCGATGTTAGCAATTTGGAGAGACCTCAGTTATTGATAATCGGGGACGGTTTGCCCTCGGTCCTGTACTGTGCTTGTTCTGTTGAACCGGTGAGGGATAAAAAAGACGGATCGACATTTAACGTGCAAATTTCATTAAATAAGGCTGCCGGGCACGGTCTTCGATTCTCAACACTGGCGCAGACATGGGACGAAGCCATCCCGCTGGGAAATGGGGAGTTGGGTGCCCTTATCTGGCAAAAGTGCGGGGATTTGCGTTTTTCGCTCGATCGCTCCGATTTATGGGATTTGCGGCCCATAGAAAGTTTCGATAAACCGGAGTTTAACTACAGGTGGGTTACCAAGCAGGTTTTAAAGGAAGACTACACACCTGTGCAGCAGCTGTTCGATGTCCCCTATAATCAGTTGCCCGGCCCATCGAAAATTCCAGGGGCAGCTCTCGAGTTTGACATAGGGAGATTGGGAGCGGTGAATAATGTTCAGCTCAAAATCGATGAGGCGGTTTGTACAGTCGAGTGGGATAGCGGTGCGACCTTGGAGACTTTTGTCCAGGCCGATTCTCCCATCGGGTGGTTTCTGTTTAAAAATGTTCCTGAAGGTTTTGGAGCCCACCTCATCCCGCCCGAATATCAGAAGGAAGGAATAAGCGAACTGGAAAATGCTCTCACTGGTCAAGACCTGCAGCGGCTTGGATACACGCAGGGCGGAACGATCAAGGACGGGAACAAGGTGCATTACCGCCAGCAGGGTTGGGGAGGCTTTGCGTATGAAGTCGCCGTGGCATGGAAAAATGCAGGTAAAGATGTCATCGAGGGCTGCTGGAGCATTTCGTCCACATTTTCTGAAGAGAAAACAGGCAAAAGAGCGGGCCAGGTTGTCGATGAAATCCTGAAAAAGGGATTTAGAAACAGTATGGAATCACACAAGAAGTGGTGGGATAATTTCTGGGCGAAATCTTCGGTTTCCCTCCCGGATTCCGTTTTGGAAAACCAATGGTACATGGAACAGTATAAATTTGGTTCGGCAGCAAGGGCGGACACGCCTCCCATCTCGCTTCAGGCGGTGTGGACCACAGATCATGGCAAGCTCCCTCCCTGGAAAGGAGATTTTCATCACGATCTGAACACACAGCTGAGTTACTGGCCTGCCTATACGGGAAACCATCTCGACCTGGAAGAAGGTTTTTTGAACTGGCTTTGGAAAAATCGTGAAACATTTAAAAGATACACCCGCATCTATTTTGGGACCGACGGCTTGAACGTCCCTGGGGTGACGACACTCTCAGGCGAGCCCATGGGAGGTTGGATTCAGTATTCCTTCGGGCCAACGGTTTCAGCGTGGCTGGGGCAGCATTTTTATCTTCACTGGATCTATTCCAAAGATCGCCGGTTCCTGCAGGATAGAGCCTATCCCTGGATAAAGGATGTGGCTGTTTATCTGGACGAGATTTCGATGAAAAGGGAAGACGGAATGCGCAGACTTCCTATCAGTTCAAGCCCTGAAATTAACGATAACCGGATCGATGCCTGGTTTACCGAAACCACCAATTTCGACCTAGCTCTCATCCGGTTCACGTTCGAAAAAGCTGCCGAGCTGGCAAAAGAAATGGGCAAAAAGGAAGAAGCTGAAAAATGGTCCCGAATTTTGGACGAATGGCCTCGACTGGCGCTGGCGGGCGAAAATAATGGATTGGCTTTTGCTCCCCATTATCCCTATAAAGTGTCTCACCGCCATTTTTCCCATCTGCTAGGCTGGCATCCTCTGGGCATCATCGACTGGAGCGATGGCGAGAACGATCAAAACATTATCGAAGCCACCCTTAAAGATCTGGAGCGGTTCGGCTCCGATTATTGGGTGGGATACTCCTTCAGCTGGCTGGGCAATTTGTATGCGCGTGCGTTCAAGGGAGAAAAAGCGGCCGAGACGTTACGTGTGTTTGCCGAAAATTTTTGTTTGCCCAACAGTTTTCATGTCAATGGCGAGCAACACGACAGAGGGTATTCCCGGTTCAAATACCGGCCGTTTACCCTGGAAGGGAATTTTGCTTTTGCAGCGGGAATCCAAGAAATGCTTCTGCAAAGCCATTCCGGGGTGGTCCGGATTTTCCCGGCCATTCCTTCAAGTTGGCAGGAAGTGCATTTTTATGGTTTGCGGGCAGTAGGGGCGTTCGTGATCGATGCTGAAAAAAGAGCGGGGAAAACCGTGAATGTTAAAATTCTCGCAGAAGAGGGGGGAACGATCCAACTGCAAAATCCCTTCGATCGAGAAGAATTTACAATAACCGGAGGGAACGTTATAGACAAAGGAGAAATCCTGAAAATCGAAATTTCCCCCGGGAAGCAGGTTGAATTGCGGGCAAATGAATAAAAATATAAAATGTTGTCTTTTCACGGGCTTGTTCTGTTAATTTGGGATCATTCAGGCTTTTCTCTTGTTAATGAAGATCCGATTCCCGTTCCCAAAGAACGTCAGCTTGCCTGGCAAGAAGCTGAGATAGGTACGCTGTTCAGGATTAACAGGCATTCGACCCAAAAAGCCTCGATACCGATTAAATCACTGAATCTTTTAACGTTTAACCATTATTTTCATTGGATCGTAGATTTCACCATCTTTGATCACTAAATAAATTTTATTAATGTTGGCAATGTTCTCGAATGGATTTGCATTGAGAATGACAAGATCAGCGAGCTTTCCTGCATCCACAGAGCCAATATCATGTTCCCGGTTCAATGCGCGCGCTGCTTCCAGCGTAGCGGCTTGAATCGCCTGTAATGTCTCTAGTCCTGCCTCAACGAGTAATTCGAGTTCGTGATGGAGCCCAAACCCAGGAAGCAAGGTCCCAAGATCCGGGCCATCAGTTCCAGCAAGAATCTGCACTCCTGCTTGGGCACACAATGCGACAAACCTTTTCCTCTTTTCATATCCCTCTAATGCCGCCTTCTTCATCTCAGGGGGAATGCTATATATGTCATCATTCTCGATATTTTTATACCACTCCATCCAATTATCGAAGATTTGCGAGGGGAGATAGGCATTATTTGGATGCTTTATCTGGATGCTCGGTGTTAATACAAATGTGGCCTCTGCCGCCGACAAAGTAGGATCCAGAAATACTTTGTGATCGACCAACAAGCTTATCAACCGGCGCATTTTCTTTGAATCCAGATCAAATCGCTGCCATAACAAAGTTTCCCGCTTCGCATAGGGCAGAAAATCTATGCTATTGGCTTCATCGGGCGGTAAAAGCTCCTTGCCAGTAATTCTCACATGCTCAAGACCCTTCATGCCAAGCTCAACCGCGCGAGTCATTGTCATGGAACGAGGTATGTGGCCAACGACAGGAAGGTTATATGTTTGGGCTGTTTCTATTATGACTTTGAGAACTGGTTCTTTTATGCTGTTATACACTTTGATACAATCTACCCCCTGAGAAGCGAGAAATTTGACTGCGCTTTCAGCTTGAAGCGGGGTTTCGACAAGGAAAGAAAGATCAGGCCATAGAGGTGGATCACCATCTAAAATTTGACCTGAAAAAAATAGGCGTGGTCCCATTCTCTTTCGAGAATCGACAGCACGCCTTAGTAATCTCAATTGGGTAACGTTACCGCCGACGTCTCGAATGGTTGTTATGCCATTCGCTAGATACATATTCATTAGTGCCTGGACCTCATTAACCTCATTATTTCCGAGGTGACAGTGCATGTCTATTAAACCTGGTAGAATCCATTTGCCGCTTGCGTCGAAAACTTCGGCAGAAGCTGGAGGCGAGATCTGGTCTGATGGAGCCACTTCTTTGATCCGGTTATCCTCGACTATGATGGAATAATTATTCAGTTCCTTACCTGTTTCTACATCGAGGAGTATTCCGCCCATTATAGCGATAGCCGGTGATTTGGGAGCCTCCGTTTGATATGCCCCGAAGTTTAAATTATTGAGTGAAAACAAGAGGATCATTAGAATCCCAGCACCTAAGGTTTTTAATTTATGGTTCATGAGACATCTCCGACAGTGATAACTTTTTACAGATACAAATAATATAATGAGCATGTACTGTCAATTCAAGATAACAATGGTCATCTAACAGCAAGTGGATGCATAGTATAAAATTTCCTGCTGAGTTGGGAACTTCACAGTGTGAGTATTTTTGACCGACCTGTTATTTTGTGATAGCTTCAGTTTATTATATCATTTAGGAGTTTGTGATGTATAAAAAAATCGTGTCCAATTTAAAGTGGCATCGGATATTTGTTGTCCCTGCGTTTCTGATTTTTATTTCACTTGTATTCGCTATCACTGTAGAGGATGCTCGTGTTGGTGAGTACACTTATGATTCGTGGGAAGAACCGGCAACATGTGGTGAGTGTCATGCCGGTTTTTACACACAGTGGCGTCAATCGATGATGTCGCAATCATTCACGCATCACTGGGATGAAATCGAGTACTTTAAATTGGCGGTCCCTCATGCAGAAAAGGATGAAGTTGTCGCTGAAGTAAAAGCCGGTTGTAATGGTTGCCATTCACCGATGGCCTATTTAACCGTTGATATTCCACCGGCCCGCCCTTCGGAAGGGACGCGGGCAAACGACGGTGTCCATTGCGATTTTTGTCATACGATAACCGGCCATGAAGAAGAAATCCCTTATAACTTCAATTATGTGGTATCTCCGGGAGAAATCAAATATGGACCTCGGACTGATGTCGAAGCCGGGGCACATGAAATACAAGAGTCGTTTTATTTGGGGACCACGGAATTTTGCGGCATCTGTCACAATGAAAAAGACCCTTATGGAGTGTGGGTCAAATCCACTCAATTGGAGTGGAAGGAAGGTCCTTATGCCGCAGAAGGTGTCATTTGCCAGGATTGTCATATGACTTACACAAGAGGAAAATCAGCAGAGGATGGTGTCGAACATGAAGATTTGCGGCTGCATCTGTTTAACGGCGCCCATGATCCCTCAAAGCTGAACGGAGTCGTGGAAATTAAATTGTATGCAGATAAAGATCAGGCCAGGAAAGGTGACGTTGTAACGTTTACAACAGCATTGTTTAACCAGAAAGCAGGGCACAAATTCCCGACAGGCTCGGTAGAAGACCGGATATTATGGATGCATGTCGAGGCGGTCGATGCTGTCGGGAATGTTTATCATCTTCCGGTCGACAAGAAAGGCTTTAAAGGGGAGGGATACACGATAGGATCGGATGAATTAGCCTATCAGGATATGGGTATTGCTTTGGATGATCCTGATTTTATAGGTGTGCAAAGAGACGGCATACCCGTAGGTGATCGAATATTTCGCATGCCTTATCTAGACCCTCAGGGAAGGATGACGATTCAGCAGTGGAATACAAAATCCTTGGGAGTCGATTACCGTTTTGGCCCGAGAGAGACAAAGATGGAAACATACACATTCAAGGTCCCTGAAAAAGCTGTCCCCGGCTTATTAAAAGTTACAGCAAAACTGAATTTTCAACTGCTGGTAAAACCGGTTGCGGATTTTCTGGGAGTTCCGGAAGATGAATCTAGAGTGTTCGAAATAAATAAGCAGCAGATAGTTATTGAGATCCTGCCGTAAAAGTTGAATGGCGGCCCGCAAATTCGCTGCCGCGTTCAAAAATAATTTCAACCACTGGGTCATTTTGCCCCATAGAGGGCTTCTTTTTGATCTGATCAAATCGAATGAATTTTCACACAATGGAGCAACCGCCAGGAAACTTTGGGAGGTTTAGTTAGAGCTGAAAGGCGTGAAATTCAATCTAAATTAAAAAGGGAGAATTTGAGAGTGATAGCAAAATATTTTGCCGATTCGATGACAAAACCGGGAAAATCTCTAGTGTTTGGCAATCCAAAGGATTTTGGATTGGCCTATGAGGATGTGACATTCAAAGCCAATGATGGTGTTGCTCTTTCCGGCTGGCTTATAAAAGGTGGGAAGAATAAAGTTATCGTGCAGTCGCATTTTGGGATTCAATGCAGCAGATCCGGCTACACGCCCAAGGGAAAGGGAATGGTCAAGCTTTGGAAAAATGATATCCCATTTCTAAATCAAGCCAAGTATCTGGCCGATGCCGGATACTCTGTCCTCATGTATGATTTCAGGAACCATGGGAATAGCGAGGCAGGGACTTGTGTATGGGTTTCGGGCGGACAGGAAGAGTCCAAAGATGTTATAGCAGCCGTTGACTTCATCACGCATCATCCCGATTATAAGGAAAGCAAAATCGGGTTGCTCAGCATTTGTATGGGGGCTGTCTCGACGGCCTACGCATACGGAGCCGAAAACGGGCTGCAGAAATACACAAATATCAAAGCGTTGATTGCCGTGCAGCCCATAGGATTTGCGTTATTCTTGCGCGCCATGGGTGTGCCGGGTTTTCTTGTCAACAGGGCAAATAAGATTAATCTGAAGAGAGGCGGTGTGGACCTTTATGCCTCCTGTTTGCCGTATGTCAAAAGCATCGATGTCCCGACAATGGTTGTCCAGAATAAAAATGATCCATGGACCAGTTTTGACTATGTCAAAAGCTATTATGACGAATTGAAGGTCGAGAAGGAGATGCTTTGGATCGATCTCTCTAAGAGACGCGCCGCTGCTTATGACTGGATGGGGAAATATCCGGACGAGATTTTAGCGTTTTTTGAAAAGCACCTAAGTCAATGAATAGGGCAAAATTCAACTCTGTTTGTATGGGATCGGAAGCCAATTATTGGGAATTTGGCGTGTAAATCGGCATACTACGGTGCTGTCCGATCCGGATTTACTTGACAATCTGTTTTAGACGGGCATAAATAGAGACAAGATAGACATTTGGTATTGCATAAAAGTCACTGCTAGGATTTCATGTGGACAAATACCGGGGAAATTGTCTTTTGAGGAAAAAATATATCGTATGTGGGGTTTTGCTTGCTTGTGTTTTTCTATCGTTTGGTTTTTCGGATGGCACATTACGAATCGACCGGCTTAGATGCGAGTACAGAACCGATCCTTTAGGCATCGATACGGCTAAGCCTCGATTGAGTTGGGTGCTTTTTTCTGACACTCGAGGGGAATTCCAAACCGCTTATCAGATATTGGTTGCCAGCAGCGAAGACAAGCTGAACGAATCCGATGCTGACTTGTGGAGCAGCGGTAAGATTATTTCCCGGCAGTCGTTAAACATCGAGTATGCAGGTAAGGCACTCGAATCTCGGTTGATTTGCTTCTGGAAGGTTCGTGTATGGGGAAAGAGAGGGAAGGTATCCCGCTGGAGCAAAACTGCCTGCTGGGAGATGGCATTCTTAACGGAGAATGACTGGAACGCCTGCTGGATCGATGACGGGAAAGAAATTCCAAGAACAGATAAAGAGTTTTATAAAAACGATCCTGCACCATTGTTGCGTAAGGAATTTGTGCTGGAAAAAAAAGTCGAAGAGGCCCGTCTTTATATCACGGGATTGGGCTATTATGAAGCCTATTTGAATGGGGCCCGCATCGGCAATTCTGTCCTCGAGCCTGCCTGGACGAACTACTCCAGGCGCGTATTCTACTCCGTTTATGATGTTAAGTCCCATCTTCAGAAGGGATCGAATTGTCTAGGGGTTACTTTGGGAAACGGTTGGTACAATCCCTTGCCATTGAGGATGTGGGGAAGGCTGAATCTCAGAGAATACTTGGCTACCGGAAGGCCCTGCTTTATTGCCCAGCTGGAATTGACCTACACCGACGGGACGAAAAAGACTGTCGCCAGCGATGAATCTTGGAAGGTCAAAGATGGCCCCATACTACGGAACAATATCTATCTCGGCGAGGTATACGATGCCAGGCTTAAAGTAGAGGATTGGAACCGGTGTGGTATCGATGTGCGAGATTGGCGCCCCGCAGCAAAGGCCCCTGAGCCAGAAGGAATGCTATGTGCGCAGCCGCTCCCTCCAATCCGGGTGACCGCTACCCTGAGACCGGTAGAGATCACGCAACCTTCCCCTGGAACTTATATTGCCGATATGGGGCAAAATTTTTCTGGTTGGGTGAGGTATAAATTTAAAGCTCCCAGGGGATCCCGAATCAGTTGTCGTTATGGAGAGCTGTTATACGAGGACGGAACCTTAAATCCCATGACCAGTGTTTGCGGTCAAATCAAGGGGACTCGAATGAGCCGCCGTGGAGAAGAGGCTCCTGTCGGTGGGCCCGGATCGCCTGAATTCGCCTGGCAAGCGGATACCTATATCGCCAAAGGGAATGGGTGGGAAATATACACGCCTCGCTTCACATTCCATGCTTTCCGCTACATCGAGATATCCGGCTATCCTGGTGTAATATCTTCAGATATGATCCTGGGCCTGTGTCTGAACAGCGATGTATCGGAAGTCGGTTCCTTTTCATGTTCCAATGGATTGTTCAATGACATTCAAGCGATGTCTCAAAGGACTTTTTTAAGCAACTTATTCAGCGTGCAGTCAGACTGTCCCCACCGCGAGCGCTTCGGCTATGGCGGCGACATAGCTGCCACCAACGAGGCTTTGATGTTCAACTATGATATGGCCGCTTTTTATAGCAAAGCTGTCCAGGACTGGAGTGATAGTGTCCTGGACGAGGGGATGCTTACCGACACGGCGCCCTATGTGGGCATTCAATACTGCGGTGTTGGCTGGGCTCTGGTGCATCCCTTGCTGCAGGTGAATCTTTATCGATATTATGGAGACCGAAGGACTTTGGAGAGCCATTATGACCTTTCCCGGCGCTGGTTGGGCCTGATTCAAAATTTGTATCCCGATTTTATCGTGAAAGATGGCTTGAGCGACCACGAATCCCTGAATGAAACGCCCCCTGAAGAGCTGGTGACGCCGCTGTATTTTTACAGCGCCCATCTGCTTAGCAAGATGGCGGAAATATTGAACCACAGCGGGGAAAAAAAAGAATATGAAGATCTAATGGCCAAGATCAAGTCAGCTTACCTCGAGAGATTCTGGCATAAGGACTCAGGTTATTTTGCTCCGGGCACACAGACTAGCCAGTCCTTTGCCCTCTATCTAGGGTTGGTGCCGGTGGAGAATCAGGATAAAGCGCTTGTTTATCTGGAAAAATTGATCGAGGAAAAGCAAGGCCAACTGACCACAGGGATCTTTGGTACTCCGTTTTTGCTGAACGTCCTTTGCTGCCAGGGCCTTTCCGATAAGGCATACCGGATCGTTAACCAGCGAAGCTTCCCGAGCTGGGGGCATATGCTGGAGCAGGGGGCCACGACGTTGTGGGAACACTGGGAATTCAGCGACAACACCTATTCCCACAACCATCCCATGTTCGGTTCCGTCAGTCAGTGGTTTTATAATTGGCTGGGAGGGATTCAGGCTGATCCTGACGCTGTAGGATTCGATAAGGTCATTATTAAACCCCAGGTCATCGATGATTTGCAATGGGTGGAATGCAGCCATAATTCGGTGCGTGGGAAGATAACGAGCAGCTGGCATAAAATAGAGGGGAAAATCATTTTTAAAATCCAAATCCCTGTCAATGCAGAAGCGACTGTCTATCTTCCCAACATGATCAACAGCCGGATTTATGAGAATGGGAAAAGGTTGGAAGCCGCTGAGGGCATTCAATTCTTGGAAAGAGGAGAACGGTCGCTCATATGCAGGGTGGGATCAGGAACGTACCTGTTCGAGATATGCCGGAAATAGGAGACAAGCCCTTGAAAATACGAAAAACGACCAGGCGTGAGTTCTTCAGATCTGCCATGTCCGGTTTGGGACTTTTCTCTCTGGGCCATGCTTTAAATTCTTGTTCCAACAGAAGAAGAAAACCCAGTATTGTATTCTTGCTCACTGACGATCAACGTTATGATGCGCTGGGCTGCGCAGGCAATCCCATCATCAAAACACCCAATATGGATTGGCTGGCTCAAAACGGAATCAGGTTCGAGAGTGCCTTTGTGACCACACCGATCTGTGCGGCAAGCCGTGCCAGTCTGTTCACTGGTTTGTACGAGCGTAAGCACGGTTATACTTTCACCAAGCCACCCCTGCGGCAAGATTTATGCGATAATAATTATCCTGTTCTGCTGAGGAAGGCAGGCTACAGAACTGGGTTTGTCGGAAAATTCGGCATCGAAGTTCCGGAAGGTGTGGAAAAGGAATGGTTCGACTACTTTGAACCCAGCGCATATCCGTATTTTAAAGATGTCGGGGGCA
>Ga0316577_10000457_pt1 | contig 16069 bp, 13 predicted proteins | sample S5NA_FD_203073 | JGI IMG/M metagenome (GOLD analysis project Ga0316577, IMG submission 203073) | Rhizosphere microbial communities from salt marsh grasses in Alabama, United States - S5-7_050615r2r1 | ecosystem: Host-associated > Plants > Roots > Rhizosphere | place: USA: Alabama | collected... | reverse complement strand
TCCCTGGTGGTAGAGCACGTCCTCCAACGGTTCGGGATCCTGTCCACCCAGATACGCGTGGACTTGGGTGAGACGGTCCCGGACTTGCGGGCCTTTGACGCCGTCATCTGTGCCGGAGGCGAGTACCGGCCTGAGGAATTCGAAAACCCTTTGTTCAAAACAGAGCGTGTTCGCATCATGGAAGCCCTGGAGGCAAACATGCCGATCCTGGGCATCTGCCTGGGCCACCAGCTTCTCGCCTATTGGCTGGGTGGCGAGGTCAAGCGAGGCAAATGGGAAGTCGGCTGGCTTCCCGTTACCGCCAGCGAAGCTGGCCTGGCCGACCCTCTTCTCGAAGGCCTGGGGCAGAGTTTCTATGCCTTCCTTTGGCATGGGGACCAGGTGACCAAGCTCCCCAGCGAAGCGGTTCTGCTGGCCTCCAGCGAGAATTGTCGCGTTCAAGCCTATCGTCTGGGCCAGCGCCCGGTTTGGGGGGTGCAGTTCAACCCCCAGTACGACCCGGTCATCGCCGAGAGCGTCACGAGGAATTCGGGCTGGCTGCCTAAATATGGCTGGGACGTCGAGGAGATCGTAGCTACCGGCTACCGGGAATACGACGATCTGGCAGGACGCCTGTTTGGCAACTTTTTCGACGTTGTCCTGCAAGGATAGGGTCGACATGCGACGCCCAGCGGTGCTGCTCCTCCTGGCGCTGCTCTGGATTAGCGGGAGTCTTGCCGCCTGCGGGTCACCAACTGACGGGCCTATCGCCCTGGTCCCGACCAGTACGGCCGGCCCGCTCACGACCCGCACCCCAACCGTTCCGCCCTCGAGCACGCGCAGCACTGTGCCACCACCTTCCCGGATGCTCGAACCTACCGCCACTGCCACTCTGGCACCCCCCAGCGCTACGTCTACCCCGTCTCCGACTCCCGCCCTGCCCCCCATCCAACCTCCCACCCTCGGGGAACCGCTCGCCCTATCCCTGGGCTGGCGGCTCGACGGAAACGGCCACCTCACCGCCGGGCGCCTCCTGCAAAGCAGGGACCGGCCCCTGATGCTGCTGTCCTCATTGGGTCGCTCCGTCTACGCAGTGACCGGCACAGGAGAGATCGCCTGGCTCTTGCGGACGGGCAGTCCCATATACAGCCTGACCACACTCGCCGAGAGCCGAGGTCTGGCTGGCGACGACGCCGGACGGGTCACCATGTTTGACGGTACCGGGGAAAAGCTCTGGCAATACGATCTGGGCAGCCGCGTGACCTTCCTCAGCGATGGCTGGCAGGACGGGGTGCTGGCTGCCAGTTGGGGCACGGGGATCAGCCTGCTGGCCGAGGACGGTGAACTGCGATGGCAAGTGGAGACCGATGGTCCTGCCAGTGGGATTGTCACCCTGCCGCAGATGGCTGTTGTGGCTACCCTGGGCGGCCAGGTGCTGGCTCTGAGTCCGGGTGGCCGCGTGTTGTGGCGGTTCGACGCCACCGGCCCGGTTACAGGAATTGGCACCCTGGGCCAAGACCAGAATGCCATCCTGCTGATCGGCCAGCAGGATGGTCACCTGACGGCACTGGGGCAAGATGGCTCGCTCCTGTGGCAGCAGGAGCTCACGGGAGGCGCGCCTATCTGGCATGTTGCCGACCAACCGCAGACGGCCGGGGCTCAGATCGTAGCCGGCACTGGCGGTCCTACTCCCAGCCTCGTTTCTCTGTCGGCCGACGGCCGGGGACATTGGCGGGTGGCCCTTCCTGCCCCAGCAAGTGCCTTGGCTTTGCTGGATCTCGACGGCGACAGTCGAGAGGAGATCCTCGTAGGCCTGACCTCCGGCGAGATCCTCGCCTTTGATGAGGGGGGACGACTGCGCGGCTCAGCCCACGGTGGACTATCGATCTGGGAACTGACTCCCCTTGGCGATGGCTCCGTGCTGGTTCTGGCCGATGTTGTTGCCTGGCAGCTAACCTCAGGCCTGGGCCAGAGCGGGTCGCCGTGGCTCCATCCGCCAGCGACGGTGCCGCTGCCGCCGGAGCCCCTTCCCGCGGGCACCGAGCGCAACCCCGGCGAAGCCATCCTCGTCTTTCTGGGTGACGTGGCGCCGGGCCGCTCGATGGAAATGCAACTGGCTCGCTATGGTCCTGCCTATCCCTGGCAAGGGATCCAACCACTGCTGGACGAGGCCGACCTGGCCAGCGCGAACCTGGAGGGGCTTCTGACGACTCGGGGAGAACCCCTCAACAAATCATACCTGATCCGTGCCCATCCGGTCTGGGGCCAGGCGCTCCTGGAAGCAGGGCTGGATCTGGTCACCCTGGCCAACAACCATGCCCTGGACTTTGGGACTGAGGGCCTGGTCGAGACGGACGCGGTCCTGAGGGCACTCGATATTGCAGTGGTGGGCACCGGCCCTACCAGGGCCGAAGCTCACCGTCCGGCCATCTATGACCTGCAGGGAGTGAGGGTAGCTATCCTCGGCTATGCTGCCGCCCGCTGGAACGGATCCGTGGACGTACCCGCCACCGACCGCCTGGCCTGGGCAGAGCCAGATGCGGTCCAGGCCGATGTGAGGGCCATCCGGGACCAGGTAGACCTCGTGGTCGTTCTCCTCCACGCCGGAACCGAGTATGCCACTACCCCCTCGTCCGACCAGGTAGCCGTTGCTCACGCGGCCATCGATGCCGGGGCTGACCTGGTGGTAGGCCACCATCCCCACGTCACCCAGACTGTCGAGCAGTACCGGCAGGGGTTCGTCGTCTACAGCCTGGGCGATGCCCTGTTCGACATTCCACGACAGGCTGCCATGCAGGGTGACCTTCTCCGCGTGCACGCAACGCAACAAGGTCTCAGCCAAGTCGAGCTCTGGCCCTTCTGGATCGAGGATGCCATCCGTCTCCGGCTCCTGGACGATGGCCGGGGGCAAGCCCGATTCAGGATCGTCTACCCCTGATAGGCCGAGAGTTGGCCCGGCCTATAGTTGGATAGATCCGTTGTAGAGCCTTCCAGGTGCGAAATCCCGCCGGAGGCCGCGGGGACACGAACAGAGAAGCGGTGCTACTCGACAATGAGCTGGATTTCTGAGACCTCGCTGTCATAGTTCCAGCCGGAGGCGTACACCGTTAGCGCCGTTATCTGGGCTGGCCTATTCTCGGCCAGAAACTCCATGAGGTTCCCTGACTCGTAGGGGTACCAGACCCCCTGAGGGATCTGCTCTCCGGAGGGACCTCCCCAGGCGGCCGGAGCAATGACATACCCGGCGGGGTTTCGATAATAGAAACCATAGGTCCAGAACTGATTGTTGCCCCACAGATCTTTATAGTCTAGGCGGACAATGATTGGGAATTCTGAACTCAGAAGTCCTCCCCCAGAAAGACTCTGAGCATTGAGTTTCACATCCACCGCTACTTCTAGCCGATCAAAGTCGCGGACATCGCGATCGAGCTTCTGCTGGATAGCTCCCTCGGTGTGATCACCATCCCGTGCCTGCTGTTGTAAGAACCGAACCGCCCTGCGCCCGCCATCATCCAGCACCTCGATCGACGGGGGTTGGACCGAGGAAGTGAGAACCACGGTGCTGGTCAGCCAATTCGTTGAGAGGGGCTGCTGGAAATCGCCATTCTCGATCAGATTCTCGGCCGCCGGCAGCGAATTGGAGGGAATACCGGACAGGTCCACCTGCATGCGGAGCCCTTGACCCAGCAGGACCTGAGAGGCCTCCGCCCCTACCTCGGCTTCCCCACGCACCACCGTAATCTGGGTCGCTTCATTCGTCACTTCGATCCGGTAGCTGCCGTCCTGAAGCCGGATGGATGTGTGGGGGGTGAGTACCTGAAAGTCGGTCTCGCGGTCCCCTGGAAACGGGACACCGACACGTGCCAGGCCGGCTGTCAGGTCCAAAACAATGCGATTCGGCCGATCGCTGATCTCGAATCGCGGCGACTGAACCCGCTGCAGCCAGATGCTGGTATTGCTATACAGCGTCACGTGGCTGCGCTCAAAGAGATCCAGAGTCCCTCGAGCCGTTGCATCGAGGATCACTTCAGTTCCCGGCTGCAGCTGTGCCACGTCGGTCACGCCGTAGGGCTTGCTGCCGTTCCCTTCCTGCACCAAGATCGTGCCCTCGATCCGTTGCAGCAAGGTCGGTTCATCATTGACGGCATCGAGCAGATAGGCTCGGACGGCCAATGGGATGCCCGTGATCAGCAGGCAAAAGACAACGATGGCCGACCAGAGCACTGTCCAGGCAATCCGCTGAGGATTCCCTCGCATCCTAGTACCGCACCTCGAAATCTATAAAAGCTCCCGTGGGGACCGGCCACTCGGTGTCCACCTGGGTCACAAAAGCAGCGCGCGGCCCCACGCGCAAGAAAGCCAGCAACTCCTCCACGGTTTTCCGGGGCCCCTCAGCCACGACTTCAACCGTCCCGTCCCACAGGTTGCGCACATAGCCCGTCAGATCTAGCGAACTGGCACGGCGCTGCGTATAATACCGGAAGCTCACGCCCTGAACACGGCCATGGACCACGGCCCGCAATCGGGCTCGATCCTCGCTCTTCTCTTCCATAGAATCGAATTATAGCATGCCTCCCCAGAGATGCAAGACCAGCCGGTTTTGAGTCCACATGAAACCTCGCACCCCGCGGAGGGCCTCGGCAGAGCCAGCCTGACCTACCCTCCCTCGACAGTGGCCGTGTCCTCTGGCGTGGGCGACGGCGTGTCCGAGGATGTCGGCGTTGGCGTAGGAGTATCGGTCGGCGAAGGAGTGGCCGTGGGAGTGTTTGTAGGCAAAGAGGTGGGTGACGGGGTAGCCGTGGGAGTGTTTGTAGGCAAAGAAGTGGGCGACGGGGTGGCCGTGGGACTGGAAGTTAGGGTCGGCGTAAGTGTGGGGGTCAGTGTCTGACTGGGCGCAGTCGTGGGCGCCGGCGTATCGGTTGGGAGTGGTGTAGGAGAGGGAGTGCTCGTCGGCGGCACCACCAGCGCCCAGTTCAACTGGATCATCGCCCCCCCGAGGTTTTCGTAATACTCAAGTCTCAGCGCATGTTGGCCTTCTGACAAGTAGAGATCGACAGAGTGAGGTTCCAGCGCGCTATCGTGCCATTGGTCAACGACGATTTGCCCGTCCACCCAAAATCGCGCGCCATCGTCGGACAAGACGGTGAAACGGTAGAAACCTCCAGCAAATGACTGGCTGCGCGTCCACCGGGCCGAAAACCGGTCATCGGGAATGCGGGGGTCTGGCGAGCCGCCACCCCAATTGAAATCAATGGCAACATCGTTCCGAACATAGACAGGATCCCCTGCCAGGGCCAGATTGCCATAGTACTCGCCACGCCAGTCAGAGATGATGATATCAGGGGTCGGCGTTGCCGTAGTAGCCGGGGTATCTGTCGGCCGCGGCGTTTCGCTGGGCGTGAGGGAAGGACCCGCTGTGGGCCAGGGCATGGTACTGGTGGGCGTGGGGGTAACCAGCGAAAACGTGCCGGTGAGCTCCAGGCCAGATCGGGTGCCACGGGCGATTACCTCGGCCAGGTCCTCCCCGATCCAGCGCATCTCGTTCGGAAAGGTAAAGGCCGTCTGGATGCGTCCCTGGTCATCTGCGATGGCTGCTGCATAAGCGAATCCCGGGCTATCCCCGTCTTGCCGCGATCGGAGGAAGACAAAGACCGGTTCCTCGGGCCACCAGCCCTGTCCCGTCACCGTGACCAGGGTATTGATGGCTCCCTCGGCTGGGTCGACCCGCAGTTGACCCGCCACTACGGGAAACACAGTGCCCGTGCTCTGCGGGCTGGGACTGGCCTCCTGGGGTACCGTGGTTCGTGTGACATAGGCAGGTAGTGGAGCCGGTGGCGAGTTGGACAGAAGCGCCCGGACCACGAGAAATCCTGCGGCACACAGGACCGCCACCGCCACCAGCAACAGCAAAACAACACCATAGCCGGAGAACCGGCCGGATGCCGGCTCCTCCGGGCTGTAGTCCTGCTGCTCCCAGCCTCCTCCATCCGAAGGCTGCCGCCCCGGTTGCATCGAGTTGAGCGACACAGTGCTTTCTCCTGCCGCTGCTTTCTCCCAGCAGCGTTCTCATTCCTAGACGTAGAAACCCGCTGCAATGTTCCAGGTTTCGCCAAAACACGTGCTTTGATCCAGGAATTTTGACAAAAGCAGGCCGCTGTGATACCATTTCCTGCCGGAAGCCAATCCCTGAAACAACCTCAGCCGACCGGCATCCAGCAGCGGTTGCAGCATTTTTCGGGTCATAGAGCATCCGTGTGCCAGTCCAGCCTGAGGCAAGGATCCCAAGTTTCCCGCGTGCGCTTGCGCAGGAGAAGTCTCAATGAGAAGAGTACTGATCATCCTGATCGTCCTGGCCCTGCTCGGAGTCACCGGGATATGGACCTATCAGACCTACTTTGCGCCGAGTGAGGATCTGGTCCAGTCGAATCGCGAAGAGCACGTCATCCAGCCAGGTACCCTGTCGGCAGTGGTCAACGCCACGGGTACCATTCTGCCCGAGCGTCAGACCACCCTTAGCTTCAAAAGTCCTGGCCGCGTGGCACAGGTCCTGGCAGAAGACGGACAGGTTGTTGCCGAGGGAGAACTCCTCGCCCGCCTGGAAACAGCCGATTTGGATTTTGCCGTCTCCCAGGCCGAGCTGGCTCTGGCCTCAGCCCAAGCCCAGTTCCTTCGCATTCAGCAGCCCGCCGCCCAGTACGAAGTTACTGCCGCGGAAGCTGCCCTGGAAAGCGCCAAGGCTTCCTACAGGAGACTGACAGCAGGTCCCCTGCCAGAGGAGATTCAGGTGGCCCGCACCAATTTAGACCAAGCCTCTGCAAGCCTCGCTCAGGCACAATCAGCCTACGACCAGGTGGCAGATCGACCCGACGTCGCGCTGCTGCCCCAGGCTCTGCAACTGGAGCAGGCCACGGTAGCCTATGGGGCAGCGAAGGCCAGTTTCGACCTGACCATGCGGGGGCCGACAGAGGCCGAGTTGGCCGGGGCGAGATCGGCCATCGCTCAGGCCGAGGCTGCTCTGGCTCGTCTGCAGCAAGGGGCGTCGGATGAAGACCTCCTTGTGGCCCAGATCCAGGTTCAACAAGCCCAACTCTCGCTCGACCAAGCCCGCCACCAGTTGGATGGAACCGAGTTGCTCGCACCCCATCCAGGCACGATCACGTTCGTAGGCATCCAGGAGGGAGAGTTGACTGCAGCACAGCCCGTGTTCGTTCTGACGGACCTCTCCCAATATCACATCGAAGTCTCTGTGGACGAAATCGACATCGGGCCCATCGCGGTGGGCCAGCAGGTGAGCGTCACCCTCGATGCGCTGCCCGGCATATCTCTGCGGGGCCAGGTAGACCGCATCGCCAAGACCGCCCAGTTCGACTCTGGCATCGCCGCCTACAACGTCACCGTCAGCCTGGCTCCCACACAAGCACCACTGCGAGTTGGCATGACGGCCAACGTCAATATCGTGACCGAGCGGCGCGAGGAGATCTTGCTGGTGCCCAACCGGTTTGTCCGAATCGACCGCACAACCGGACAGGCATTTGTGGACAGGTTGGTGGGTGCAGAGATCCAACCTACCGAGATCCAGATAGGCTTGCGCGACGAGACCTTCAGCCAGGTTTTGGTCGGACTAGAGAGGGGAGACGTGGTCGTCCTCGTTCAAGAGTCTAGTCGAGACCAGCTCCGCCGGGCAATGGAGATGGGCTCGCCCTAAACCCATTGTCACGATTCCACCCTGATCGTCCAACGCTGATCGGGAGAGGCTATGGACAACTTGTTGATCGAAATCCGAGATATCACCAAGGTTTACCTGATGGGCAATGTACAGGTGCACGCTTTGCGCGGAGTATCCCTAGCGATCAGCGAGGGTGAATTCGTCGCCATTATGGGTCCCTCGGGCTCGGGCAAGTCGACCCTGATGAACATCATCGGCTGCCTCGATCAGCCGACCTCGGGTCACTACTGGTTAGACGGCACCGACGTGAACAGACTAAATGATAACAGCCTCGCCGACATACGCAATCGAAAGATTGGCTTTGTCTTTCAGACCTTCAACCTCCTGGCCCGTACCTCCGCCTTTCAAAACGTCACCTTGCCCCTCATCTACGCAGGGCTGGGATCGCGGGAGCGACGGCAGCGCTCCCGGGAAGCTCTGGAGGCGGTCGGGCTCGGGGATCGGCTCAGCCATCGCCCCAACGAGCTCTCCGGCGGGCAGCAACAGCGGGTAGCCATTGCCCGCGCCCTGGTCACTGAGCCAGCCCTTATCCTCGCTGACGAACCCACGGGCAACCTGGACACCAGATCCGGGGAGGAGATCATGGCCATTTTTCACCAACTCAACCAGGAGCGGGGCATCACCGTCCTCTTTGTCACCCACGATCCAGAAATCGCCGAGCACACCCGCCGGATCATTCACATCCGCGATGGGTTGATCGAGCGTGACGTAAAGCGAGAGTAAAGCATGACGCTTACCGAGAGCGTGCGGATCGCACTCCGATCCCTGTTATCGAACAAGCTACGGGCTATATTGACCATGCTGGGCATCATCATCGGCGTAGGCGCCGTGATCACCTTGATGTCGGCCGGCAAGGGGGTAGAGCAGTTCGTGGAAGAATCCTTCCAGAGCGTGGGTTCGAACCTGCTCTTTATCTTCCCCGGCTCCCTCGATGACGCGTCCACAACCAGGCAACCCCAGATCACGATGGGCGATTACCGGGCCATCGCCGATCCCTTCCTCGTTCCCGATGCCCTGGGCATTGCACCCGAGTTCTCCAGCCGCGCCAACGTGACATCAGGTCGAATGGACATCCGAACCGATATCTCCGGGGTGACGCCCGAATTCCTCCCCGTGCGAAACAAAGAGGTAGCGGAGGGCAGTTTCCTCTCGGAAGTGGACCTGAATGGCCGCTCGCGGGTAGCCGTCTTGGGCAAGGATGCCTATGAGAAGCTGTTTGAAGAGGGCGCCTATGCCATCGGACAGACCATCAAGATCAACCGCATCCCCTTTCGAGTAATCGGTGTCATGAAGGAACAGGGAGGCTCGTCCTTTGGCACCATGGACAACACGATCTATGTTCCCTTGAGCACCGCCCAGGCCAAACTCTATCCTGCTGCCCGGAGCCGGACAGGCGAGCCGCTACTCTCCACGATTTACGTCCAAGTTGCTGACGAGCAGTTCATGGAACTGGCATCCGAACAGATCTCCGAGATCCTACGCCAGCGCCACGGCATCAGCTTCCGGGACGAGGACGATTTCACTATCATCAAACAGAGCGACCTCCTGTCCATCTTTGGTGATATTACGGGCGTACTGACCATCTTTCTCGGTTCCATCGCCGCGATCTCGCTGGTGGTCGGAGGTATTGGCATCATGAATATCATGTTGGTGTCAGTGACAGAAAGGACGCGGGAAATCGGCATCCGCAAGGCCGTTGGTGCCAAGCGACGAGACATTCTCGTCCAGTTTCTGATGGAAGCCATGGTGCTGTCCCTGTTGGGGGGAGGCATTGGAGTGATGTTGGGGATCACCGGCTCGACCCTGGTGGCCAGCCTCGCCGAGCAGTTGAATACCATCGTCACTGCAGACATCATCCTGCTGTCCACCGGGGTTTCGGCGGCAGTGGGCCTTCTTTTCGGCATCTACCCTGCATTCCGTGCAGCAAGGCTCAATCCCATCGATGCGCTCCGCTACGAATAGGACACAGCCGCCCTCGAGGCGATTCTCCGTACTATGGGCATCCGTGTTCGGCTTGCTCTTGTTCCTCACGGCGTGTCAAGGAGCTCTGCCGTCACCGACCCCAACCGCCATCCCTTTGCATTCCACGGTTACTCCGCTCCCCCCCCCGGCCGTGGCGACGGAACCACCTCTGCAGCTTCCGGCTGGTCCACGCCAGACAGCCTCACCAACGGCCGGCACTGCTACGGCACAGCCGCCCACCGCCACCGAGCGCTTTCCGGACCTCGATTACCGGCTGGCCAGAACCACGGTCAGAGTCTTTCTGGATCGCTTGACTGCCGGAGATCTGAGCGGCGCATCCCAACTTCTTATGACCAAGCGAGCCCAAACCGGCCAGGCAGCGCAACTGCTCTCCGACTTCACCAGCGATGACAGACACCTGGTGGCCGCAACCCTGATGCAGTTCCTCTGGACTTCCGAAACCACCTACGAAGCCGAGGCAGAACTCCACTGGGCAGACGAGGAGAGCAGCGGTCGCACATCACGGCAGAGCCTCACGCTGATCCTGACCTTGGAACGGGGCCTGTGGTTGGTTGACGAGATCAACCTGGGCAAGCTCCAGGCCGCGCCCTCTGTTCCCCTGGCGACGCCAGGCGTTGCCCCGCGGCCCACTGCGCACCTGCAAGGCAAGCTCGTCCTGCAAACGAGCACCGGTGGGGACCTCTATGTCATCAACGCTGACGGGAGTGGGTTGCACCGCCTGACCGACGGCCTGGATCCTGCCTGGTCCCCAGATGGGACCAAGATCGCCTTCACCCGCTGGCGGAACCCGTGGGGTGCCTACCTCATAAAGCCAGATGGCAGCGACGAGCAGCGCATCGTCGACGGTGTCCGGCTCAAAGAGATCACCTGGTCACCAGATGGCTCCCAGATCGCCTATACCATCAACGGTGGCACAAGCGAAGAGACCGAGATCTGTTTCTTTGGCTTCTGTTTCACCATCCCTCCCATCTACACAGGCCAACTCTGGACAGCAGACCTGGAGACAGGCAAGCTACTGAGCCTGCCCCTGGATGAGAGAGGGGTGCACGCTCCGACATGGAGTCCCAGTGGGAATCGAATCGTGTACGCAGCTGACCACGGGCTGGCCTGGATCGACCTGGACACAATGGAAAAGGGCCGATTCTCCGGAAGCAGCGGTTGGGACGGCTCTCCCACCTTCTCACCCGATGGGCAGCAGATCACCTTCATGGGTCGAGTTCATGACCACTGGGAGATCTGGATCATGAACGCCAACGGCTCTGGCCGGAGGCCCCTGACCGGGCTCAATCTCCAACAACAGGAACCGCCCAGCAATGTAGCACCGGCTTGGTCACCGGATGGAGAACAGATCGCGTTCCTCTCGAATCGCGACGGACCGTGGCGCATCTATGTCATGGAGGCTGATGGCTCCAAGCAGCGGCCAATGTTCGGTGAGCGGTTGGATTCGCTGCCGTTGCGCTACGAGTGGGCCAGTGAGCGCGTCCTGTCCTGGAGCCGGTAATCCACTGACGGCTCCGCCCAGGACTATTGCCTTCTTGCCTGGCTGTCATGACGAGGGAAACGCGACGATCTCCCATCGTCGCAGCGCCCATCGTGGACCGAGTTTGCAGCGGCCCTACGGGCCCTGCTCTGCGTCGGCTGGCTGTTCCCTATTCTTCCAGGTTGTGCTATAATAGCTGGCCCAAGCGCTCGGAGAACGCCAGACTCGGAACCCTGGAGTGTCCCGGGTGCTCGAGGGGGACTGTCGCGCAACGACAACTGTGCGACCCCTGGCAGGTGGGAGCAGCCCACCCACGAGCTGGCGAAGCCTGACCAGGAACGGAGGGAGCTCAGAAACAGAGCAGCAGAACATCAGTGATGAGAGGATAAGCACATGGCCAGACACATCTATATCGAGGAGATTGCCGACTCTGTTGGCAAAGAGGTCACAATCAAAGGCTGGCTCTATGCCAAGACGGGCAAGGGCAAGCTTCAGTTCCTGCAGATCCGCGACGGAACGGGCATCCTCCAGTGCGTGGTCTTTAAGAAAGAGGTCACCCCCGAGGTTTTCGAGGCTGCGCGACAACTGACCCAGGAATCGTCCGTCATTGTCACCGGCACTGTCCGCAGCGACGAACGCGCGCCGGGGGTGCCGGGCGGCTTTGAGATGGGCGTGCAAGATCTGCAGACCGTCCAATTGGTGACCGGCGAATTTCCTATCACCCCGAAAGAGCACGGCGTGGATTTCTTGATGCAGAACCGCCACCTCTGGATCCGGTCTTCCAGGCAATGGGCTACCCTACGCGTGCGGTCGACCATCATCAAGGCCATCCGCGACTGGTTGGATAGCGCCGGCTTTCTCCTGATGGACACACCGATTCTGACGCCGGCTGCCTGCGAGGGTACAACGACACTCTTTGAGACCGATTACCACGGTATGCCAGCCTACCTCAGCCAGAGCGGCCAGCTCTACAATGAGGCCAACATCATGGCTTTTGGCCGAGTCTACTGCTTCGGACCAACCTTTCGCGCAGAGAAATCCAAGACCCGGCGGCACATCCAGGAATTCTGGATGGTGGAGCCTGAAGCAGCCTACGTAGACATGTGGGAAAACATGGAGATTCAGGAGCAATTCGTCAGCTACATCGTCCAGACTACGTTGCGGGAACGGCATAGAGAACTGGATCTGTTGGGCCGCGATACGAGCCGGCTGACCAAGATCGAACCGCCCTTCCCGCGCCTTCACTATGATGAAGCTGTGGAAAGGATCAACAGGGCAGCCGAGGCCGGAGAGCACGTCCCTCCTTCAGATGAGCTCGTGCCGCCTATCACCTGGGGCGACGACTTTGGTGCCCCTCAGGAGACCTACATCGCCGAGCAGTTCGAGAAGCCGGTCTTTGTTCATCACTATCCCACCGCAGCCAAGGCCTTCTACATGGCACAAGAGCCAGACCGGCCCGAGACCTGCCGGTCCTCGGATCTGCTGGCTCCTGAGGGGTTTGGCGAGATCATCGGCGGGGGCGAACGCTCTGCGGATCTGAGCTTTCTGGAGGCGCAGATCGAGCACCACAATCTGCCCCGCGATGCCTACGAATGGTACCTCGACCTTCGGCGCTACGGCTCGGTGCCCCATAGCGGCTTTGGCCTGGGTATCGAGCGCACCGTCATGTGGATCTGCGGCCTGAGCCACATTCGGGAAACCATTCCCTTCCCACGGCTATTGGGCCGCATGTATCCCTGAGAAAAGCTCCCTCCAGACATGCAACGAGGGGCCGGGAATACCCGGCCCCTCGTTACTGTATGCCACTGCGCCTTTTCTGGCTCTCTCACATCGGCAGCCAGAAAAAGCCTAACGCGATGATCACATAGATGGCCAGGAGCATGGCTCCCTCCAGCCAGTTGGACTCGCCATCGAGCGAGACCAGGCCGGCGATAAGCACTGCAGCCGAGAGGGCAATCAACTCAAATCTGTTGAAAACCAGAGTCAGCGGATTGCCCATCAGCAGGCTGATGAAAACGAGCAACGGTGCGACAAAGAGTGCCACCTGCAGGCTGGAGCCTACCGAAATGGCCAGACTCAACTCCATCTGGTTCTTGGCTGCCACCCGTACTGCCACGAGGTGTTCGGCCACGTTGCCGATCACAGGGATGATGATGATGCCCAAAAAGAACTCAGTGATGCCGATTTCCAGGATGACATGTTCGACGGTGCCCACCAGGAGCTCACTCATCCAGACGATAGCCAAAGTCGCAAGGAGAAGCACCGCTCCGGCCTTGACCGCCGACCAATGGGGTGCCTCCTGCTCGGCGGTCTTGTATTCATCGTCCTCGTAGGTGTGGGCAGTACTGTCCCGTAGCTGGTGGATCAATGCCAGCACATAGAGCAAGATCATGATACCCGCCACACCCAGACTCAAATACTCTACCGCATCGTGGTTCACGACTTCGATGTTGTGACTAAAGATCGAGGGAATGATCAGTGCAGCAACCGCCAGCATCAGCATCGTTGAATTGGTTCCAGCATGGCCCCGATCGAACTTTTGCACGCCATGCCGCAGGCCTCCAACCAACACGCTCAAGCCCAAGACGAGCAGAATATTGCCCATGATGGAACCGGTCAGAGACGCCCGAACCAACTCTAGCATATGTTCGTTGATCGCCGGATTCAGGATGCCCTCGCGGATAGCCATGATCGTGATGATCAGCTCCGCCGCGTTGCCCAGCGTGGCATTGAGCAACCCCCCCAGTCGTGGGCCCGTGTGGAGAGCCAATGCCTCGGTGGCGCTGCCCATAAGGCCGGCCAGGGGAATCATGGCCAGGCCCGAAGCCACAAATACGAGCATCGGGCTCCAGCCCAGGAAGCTGGCGACAACCGCCAGAACGCCAAAGACCAGCAGGAGGTTGAGGAACTTCATCGATTCTCCCCCGCCTCTTCCTGTTCTTGACCCTCTCGTGCAGGTAAGGTCAGGACGAACGGATCCTCTACGGGCTCCCAGCCCCCCGCTTCACCGCCCGTCGATTTCCAGACATGGTACATCCGGTGGAAGGTAGTGAACAAGGTGGTCACCGCAAGCACGATCAAGGCAATCAGCACCTGGTTCAGGATCAACCCGGCGATCATGATCACCACGCGAGGAACACGGGTCATAAAGCCTACTTTGCAGGCGACGCCCACGGCTTCGGCGCGGGCCCGGGTGTAACTCACCATCAGCGAGCCGACGCTCACCACCAGGATCAGCGGGATCTCGTAGAGGCCACCCACCTGGGCATAGTAGATACTGAGCCCAAGGAAGACGATCGACTCCTCGAATCGATCGATGCTCGAATCGAGAAATGCACCGAAGCGACTTCCCTTGCCACTAACCCGGGCCAAGGTCCCATCTAGCGCATCGCACACGGCCGCAACGATGTAGGCTACGCCTGCCCAGCGGATCTCGCCCACTGCAACCAGGACGGCCACGCCAATCGTCAGGACAAGACCGAGATAGGTGACTGCATCAGGCGATATGTTCCACTTGGCGAGCCTGCGGCTTACAGCTTCCAGGGTCGGCCGGCTCACGTCGCGGGCTTTTTGCTCAAAGAAGGCCATAGTCTCTCATCCTTGTGCGGGGTACTGGCGCCGGCATGGGTCCCGTCTCCCGTGCTTGCCGGGACCGTAGCCGCACCAGCAGCAGCCCGCTAATTCAACGGCCACACCGGCGCGGCCACCAACCACTGATCGGGGTGCAAAGAGATATATCGCTCCAAAATCTTCACCACCAAGTCCATGCCCGCCTCGATATCGGCCTCCATCTCCCCCGTCCGGCGCAGCTCCAAGGGGGGCTCTACCTGTACCCGGAAGGTATCGTCCTCCAGGCGAAGGCCAAAGGCAGCGATCAGGGATGCGCCCGTGCGGAGGGCCAATTTGACCGGGCCATCGGGGAGTCGGGCAGGCAAGCCGAAAAAGTCTACCGTCCGCGCGTTGTCGGCAATGCCCCGATCGCATGGCAAGCCGACAATCTCGCCGCGCTTTAGGGCACGGACCAATTCCATTAAGGGACCATCGGCCGGGATGAGGCGCATGCCATGGCTCCTCCTTAGGCCGAGCGTGTACTGAAATAACCGTTCCGGTTGTACGTGCTGCACCGGCGCAATGAACGGCACCCCATAGGCCAGGGGTACCTGTCCGAGGACATCCATGTTCCCCAAATGGGCGGAGATCATGACAACGCCCTTGCCGTGGGCCAGGGCCTCTTCCACATATTCCAGGCCCTGCACCTCGGTCATCTCCCGGATCTCATCCATGGAGAGCCGACTCAGGTGGAATAGATCATAGTGACCTTTGACAATGTTGATGCACGCCAGCCGGGCCACGGCCTCCACCTGCTCTTCGCTTGCTTCCGCGCCCAGAACGTGGCTGAGATTGTGGAGCAAGATGCGGCGCAGCCTTGGGGAAAGAGCGTATAGTAGAACTCCAGCACGACGAGCCAGTGCATGACCAATCCTTGGTGGCAGGGGACCGGTCAAGGCTCCCAGCGTTCGATACACTCCGTAGGTCAGGAATCCGCGCAACGAGCCTTACTCCTCCTCGGTCTGAGCGCGTGCATCTTACCGCAAAAGGGCCCCTCTGTCAAGCTTGCCAAACCCACAGTTTTGTGCTAAAGTGTTCCAAAGGGGGTGTTTGCCGCTGGCTGTTAGCAACCTGGCAAGTGCAGTGGATATCGCGACATCCGTTTTCCGGCATCGGAGATAATCATTGATGCAGCTTGCGATCTCCCACCCATGGGACCCGTCTATCGAAGAAGCAAGGGCCCTCCAGCCGAAACTCGCTGAGAAGGTGCTCGACCAGACAACGTTCGATCCTGCTACCCTCGAAACGGTAGCTGGAGTCGACGTGAGTTACCGGAACAAGATCGCCCATGC